>Ga0268356_10025_pt1 | contig 174553 bp, 160 predicted proteins | sample BioMet10_FD_194415 | JGI IMG/M metagenome (GOLD analysis project Ga0268356, IMG submission 194415) | Sewage microbial communities from Oakland, California, United States - Biofuel 10 (PacBio Assembly) | ecosystem: Engineered > Wastewater > Sewage > Unclassified | place: USA: California...
TCAGGACCAGTTGATACGCCGGGGTCAGGTGCATGCCCAGTTCTTTTTCGGCGGGCAGCAGTTTGAAGACCTGCTGATGATCTTCCAGCTCGGGAATGGCCGGGTAGCCCCAGGAATAACGTTTGCCCTGATCAGCCGGAATGCCCATCTCGCGGCGGACATGCTCGTGCAGGTAATCTGCGGCGGCTTCGGCGGTTTGAACAGCCAGTCCGTGGGTGAAATAGGCCTCGCTGTAATCGCCGGCTGCCTGCAGACGATCGAAACGCTCCGTGGCGGCCTGTCCGACAGTCACCACCTGGAAGGCAACGGTATCCATCTTACCTGAAGACACCGGCAGGAAGTAATCTGCCAGCGAGAGATTTTCTTGAGCTTTCTGACGCGGGAAGTGGAATTTGGCGATCACCTCGGGCTTGCCCTGCTGAACGGATTCAGGGGCATAGACGAGCAGATTCTGACCATCCATTTGAGCCGGCCAGAAACCATAGATGCCGCGCGGTTTCAGCCACTTTTCCTGCAAAGCTTCGCTGCACATATGGGCCAAACGGTCTTCGTATTCTTTCTTGAGCTTCGTCCATTCCTCGCCGTGGGTGTTTTTGGCACCCCACGAGAGGCGGAAGAGCTCGTTCAAGGCCAGATGCTTGAATACCACCTCAAGCGGCATTTCCTGCACCACGTGGGCTCCCCAGTGTTGAGGCTGAGGAATGAATTCCGCGGGAGGAACAGCGGATTTTTCTTCATTGGTCTCGACGCTGGCAGTTGCCACGCTGCGGCTGAACTCGAATTCAGATTCCTCTTTCAGCTTCTGCACGGCGGCAGCGCGGCTCTGGGGATTGCTGAGCGCATCCATCGTCGAGAGACCTTCGAAGGCATCCTTGCAGTAGAAAACGCCCGGCTCATAGAGTGAGTTGTCTTCGGTGCGCAGAATGCGGCGGCCGAAACGTTCATTGATGGCCGCTCCGCCGATCAGTACCGGGAATTTCAGGCCGCGGCGGTGCAGTTCATTGACGATCAGCGGCATTTGCTTGCTGGTACTGACCAGCAAAGCGCTTAGCCCAATCGCGTCGGCTTTTTCTTCGACGGCTTTGCTGATGATGGTTTCGGCCGGGACCTGTTTGCCCAGGTCGACGACTTCGTAGCCATTGTTGGAAAGGATGGTCTTAACCAGGTTCTTGCCGATGTCGTGTACATCTCCGTAGACGGTAGCCAGCACCAGTTTGCCTTTGCTGACCCCTTCTTTGCGTTCCAGATAGTTCTCTAGGTGAGCAACGGTTTTCTTCATCACCTCGGCGGACTGCAGCACGAAGGGCAGGATCAATTCGCCGGCGCCAAATTTGTCGCCGACCTCTTTCATGGCCGGCAGAAGGACGGAATTCAGCACCCAGACCGCGCGTTCCTGGCGCTCAGGCCCGGCAGGGATGGCGGCTACCAGTTCGTCGATATCCGCTTCCACGCCTTCTTTATCGCGGTGAACGATCTTCCAGTGCAGACGCTGATCGGTGCTCATGGTTTTGAGCAGTTCCTGCTGGGCATCTTTCTTCTCAGCGGAAGGCCCGGCGGCCTGGAAATGTTCGATAAGCTTTTGCAGCGCATCCGGTGTGCGGTCAAAGATCAAATCTTCGGCTAATTGCCGTTCGGCCTCGGGAATCTCAGCGTAGGGGGTAATGGTGGCCGGGTTGACAATGGCCATATCCAACCCGGCCTGAACAGCGTGGTAAAGCATGACGCTGTTGATGACGGCGCGCGCATTGGGGGCCAGACCGAACGAAACGTTGCTCACTCCCAGTGAGGTGAAGACCCCGGGCAGCTCCGCTTTGATACGGTGGATGCCCTCGAGGGTTTCGATGGCGGAGTGGCTGAATTCTTCGGAACCGGTGGCTAAGGTGAAGGTCAGCGCGTCGAAAATCAAATCTTCGGGGCGCAGGCCGTGTTCATCGACAGCGATGGAGTACAGACGTTTAGCAACCTCGAGCTTGCGCTCAGCGGTCTTGGCCATGCCCTGCTCATCAATGGTCAGCAGGATGATCGCGGCATTGTAATCTTTGGCCAGGTTTAAAATGCGGTCCGCTTTGATGCGGCCGCCCTCCAGGTGAGTGGAGTTGATCAGACAGCGGCCGGGAGCAGTCTGCAGGGCCACCTCGATGACATCGGGTTCGGTCGAATCAATGACCAGCGGCAAACGGATCGTGGCAGAAATGGTCTTGATGAGCTTCACCATCGTTTCGGCTTCATCCGAACGCTCGGTCAGCGCCACGCACAAATCCAGACCGTGAGCCCCGCTGTTCAACTGCTGTTGGGCCAGGGTCAGCATGCTCTCATAATCGTTTTCGAGCACCATTTTCTTGAAATTGCGGCTGCCCTGGGTATTTAGCCGTTCCCCGATCAGGAAGGGTTTGGGTTCCTGCTCGATGGGCTGGGCCTGGATTGCAGAAGCCAGTACCGGGGTGTGCTGTTTTTCAACCTGAACCGGCGGCAGGGTTTTGATCTTTTCAACCAGCGCTTTCAGATGATCGGGGGTGGTACCGCAGCAGCCGCCCACCACGCGCACTCCATTTTTCTGGGCAAACTCGAAGAGTGATTTTGCAAAAGGTTCCGGCTCAAGCGGATAAACCGCCTGGCCGTCCACGTTGAGAGGCAGACCGGCGTTGGGGATGCAGGAAACGGGTAAAGAAGAGTTCTGGCCGAGGAAGCTGATCGGTTCGCGCATTAAATCTGGGCCAGTGGAGCAGTTGAGGCCAATCACTTCGATGGGCAGCGCCTCGAGGATAGCCAGAACGCCGGTGATGTCGGTGCCCAACAGCATACGTCCGTTGGTATCGAGGGTCACCTGAGCCTGAATGGGCACGCGGATACCGGTTTTTGTGAAGGCTTCTTCGCAGCCGAGGATGGCAGCCTTGACCTCAAGAATATCCTGGGAGGTCTCGATCAGCAGCAAATCCACACCGCTCTCGAGCAAAGCACTGGCCTGCTCGGCAAAGAGGCCTTTGAGGTCGGCAAAGCTGATGTTCGAGAGTTCAGGGTCGCTCATGGAAGGCAGCTTGCCAGAAGGGCCCATCGAGCCGGCCACGAAGCGCGGCTGACCGGTAGCCCGGGTAAATTCGTCTGCAAGGCGGCGAGCCAATTGGGCCGCCGTGTGATTGATCTCGGCCACGCGATCCTGCAGGCCGTACTCTTTGAGGGTGAGACGGTTCGAGCGAAAAGTGCAGGTCTCGATAACGTCTACGCCCACCTCGAGGAAGGAGCGGTGCACTTTCTCGACGGCCTGGGGATAGCTGATGACCAGAAAATCGTTGCAGCCATTCGTCCGCTCACCGCCGAACTGCTCCGCGGTGAGATTTTGGCGCTGCAAATTGGTCCCCATTGCGCCATCGAAGACCATGATCTTTTTGGTCATTGCGTCCAGGTAAGCTCGATTGGTGTAGTTACGATTCATTCTTGACCTCCGTGGTCATTCGATGTGGATTAAAAAGGCCTCTCATTAATGAGAGGCTGGTTGGCATACCGATACTCTCATCTTCCAGGTCACTCAGATTTGTGAGTGCTGCCGGATTTGGCACCAGCTTTTTGTGCGGTTGCCGAGGTTTCTCAGGGCCGGTCCCTCCACCTCTCTGGATGAGCGGGTAAGCAAATGCTTACCTAGAATATCCGAATTTTACCATAAAACGGAAATGCAAGCGGGGTTGGGAAACGAGCGGGCAAACCAGACGATTTTTTGGCGTTTGCTCCCCTGAGCGTTATAATTGAGGCAGTGGATATTCCTGAAAGAAGGCAGACACCCGTGGAAAACCAACAACCCTCTTCATTTCAAGCTGTTTTGATCACCAGCATACTTTTTGTGCTGGTCGGTGGGGTAGGGTTGGTGCTGCTCTTCAATTTGACTGTGCCCACCCTGGGCCCGCGCTGGCTGCTGTTCTTTCTGGTGACCCTGGCCGCTAGCGGGCTGGCCCTGCCGGTGGCTTATTTTCTCAATCTGCGCTTCCCGGGCAGTCAACCGGCGGGAACCAACGTGCTGATGCGCGAGGCCCTGTTTTTTGGCATTTACGTGGATGTGTTGATCTGGCTGCGTTTTGGAAAAGTGCTAAATTTTGCCATCGGCGTTTTTTTGCTGGTGGGTTTCGCTTTGATCGAACTGCTGGTGCGCTGGCGTGAGAACAGCCGCTTTCACCCTGGTTCTGAAGAAGAATAATTTTCCCGAGAAGATGCCCGGGCAACGAAGGAGTTTCAATGAAATCTGATCTGGATCGCTTGATGAAAGAGCAAAACATCGATGTACTGCTGGTCACCGGCCCGGCGCAGCATAACCCGGCTATGGTGTACATGACCAGCGGCGGCCACATTACCAAAGCTGACGTCATCAAGGTGCGCAGCGGCGAGACCGCTCTGTTCCACGGTCCAATGGAGCGGGATGAAGCGGTCAAGACCGGACTGCGCACGATCAGTTATTCCAATTACCCGATGCACAAGCTGCTCGCAGAAACAGGCGGCGATGCCATCGAGGCGGTTGCGCTGCGTTATCAGAAAATGTTTGCCGACCTGGGAGTGAGTGCTGGCAACGTGGCCGTGTATGGCAATTCCGAGGTAGGGGGGATGTACTCCATCTTCAAAGCACTCGAAAAACGCCTGCCCAATCTGCACCTGCGCGGCTACGTCGAAGACGAGATTTTGATGGCCGCCATGATGACCAAGGATGCCGATGAACTGGAGCACATTCGCCAGATGGGCAAAGTAACTGTAGGGGTGGTGGGCAAGACCGCTGATTATCTGACCTCTTTCAAAGCGAAAAAAGGAGTGCTGGTGCATCCGGACGGTGCGCCGGTCACCATCGGCGAGGTAAAAAGCAAGATCAATCTGTGGCTGGCAGAAGCGGGTGTCGAAAACCCGGAAGGAACGATCTTTGCTATTGGCTATGATGCCGGCGTTCCCCATTCGAGCGGGACGGAGTCTGACCCGATGCGCCTGGGGCAGACCATCGTGTACGATATTTTCCCGTGCGAAGCGGAAGGCGGCTATTTTTATGACTTTACCCGCACCTGGTGCCTGGGTTACGCACCGGATGCTGAAATGCAGCTTTACGAGCAGGTCAAGTCGGTGTATGACACCGTGAAGTCGGAATTGAAGGTCAATGAGAACTTCGGCCGTTATCAGGTGCGTACCTGCGAATTGTTCGAAGCCATGGGGCACCCGACGGTGCTGCATACCCCCACGACAGAAGAAGGTTACGTGCACAGCCTCGGTCACGGCGTGGGGCTGAATATTCACGAGAAGCCGTATGCCGCTACCGGCCGACCGGCTGCTTCTGACATTCTGGCTCCCGGCGCAGTTTTTACCCTGGAACCCGGGCTGTACTATCCCTCCAAGAAGATGGGAGTGCGCATCGAGGATACTTTGCATGTGACCCCAGACGGGAAATTCGAAATCTTTGTGGATTACCCCAAGGATTTAGTCTTACCGGTGAAATCAATCGAGTGATGAGTGTTATGGAAACGAAAAATAAATCAGTGAATCCGAATAAGATCCGCATTCTGGGGATCGAATCCTCATGCGATGAAACCGCAGCGGCCGTGATCGAAAACGGCCGGGTGATGCTTTCGAATGTGGTGGCGACCCAGATTGCCATTCACCAGAAATACGGCGGGGTCTTTCCCGAAGTGGCTTCGCGCCAGCACATCCGCACCGTGTATGCCGTCCTCGATTCTGCGCTGGAACAGGCACATCTGAGCCTGGCAGATATCGACGCGGTAGCAGTGACGCGCGGCCCTGGCCTGGCCGGCTCGCTGGTAGTGGGCTTGAACGCGGCCAAGGGAGTGGCACTGGGACGTGATCTGCCGCTCATTGGCATCAATCACCTGGAAGGTCATATCTATTCCGCCTGGGTGTATCCGCAGGATACTCCCAACCCGCCGCCGGCCCCGAATTTTCCGCTGCTGGCGCTGCTGGTTTCGGGCGGCCATACCGAGTTAAATCTGATCACCGATCATCTGCATTACCAGCGTCTGGGGGCAACCCTTGACGATGCCGCCGGTGAGGCTTTTGATAAGGTGGCCCGCTTGATCGGGCTCTCTTACCCGGGAGGGCCGTCAGTGCAGAAAGCGGCCATGGAGGGGGACCCGAATGCCTTTTCCTTCCCGCGGGCGCGGCTGGATGGTACCTGGAATTTCTCGTTCAGCGGGCTGAAGACAGCGGTGCTGCGTGAAGTACGCAAACTTGAAGAAGAAAACCGGGTGCTGCCGGTCAACAATCTGGCCGCCAGCTTTCAGAACGCGGTGGTGGATACCCTGTTCAGCAAGACGATGAAGGCTGCCCGTGAATATGGCGTCAAAGAGATCGTGGTGGCAGGCGGTGTCAGCGCCAATAAGGCACTGCGCGAGGCTTTTCTTAATCAACAGGAATACAAAGTGCATATTCCCCCTCTGAGCCTGTGCACGGATAATGCCGCCATGGTTGGCGCAGCCGGGTACTATCATTTCTTGCAGGGCCAACGCGATCCGCTGGACCTGGATGTCAACCCCACCTGGCCGCTGTCTTAATGTTACCTTCCCGACTGGAAATCATCTAAATGAGTGAGAACGAAACTTCTATCACCGCTCTCTCCATCGACCGCTTGCAAGCGCAGGATCGAGAAGAGTTTGCGGCACTGGTTGAAGCGACATCCCGGCCGCTGTACAGTCTGCTGCTGCGCATTCTGAATGATGAACAGGATGCCGAGGACATTTTGCAGGAGACCTACATCAAGGCTTACAACGCCTTACCGGGTTTCGAGGGCCGTTCTTCGCTGAAGACCTGGCTATTTCGCATCGCCACCAATGAAGCGCTGATGCTGATCCGCAAGCGGAAACCCATCGAAGCCAGCCTGGAAGTGGATGACGACGATGATGACCTGGAAGCGCCCAAAGAGATCGTGGATTGGTGCTGCATCCCTGAGCCTGAACTGATGAATGCGGAAACGCGTAAAAAGCTCAATGAAGCAGCACAGCATCTGCCGGTAGGACTGCGCACGGTGTTTTTGCTGCGCGATGTGGAGGGGCTTTCGGGTGAAGAAACTGCCACAGCAATGGGCATCAGCGTGGATAACGTCAAGACCCGCTTGCTGCGGGCGCGTATGAAACTGCGCGAAGAGTTATCGGCTTATTTTGGAGAAAGGTTGAACCATGGCCGTGCATGAACATAAAACGGAACATTGCGAAGATTATCTCAAGCAGCTTTCCGATTACATCGATGGAACGCTCAGCCCGGAACTGTGCAAGAAGCTGGAAGCGCACATGGCCGGCTGTGAGAACTGCACCGTGGTGGTCAATACTTTGAAGCGAACCATCGAACTTTATCAAGACGAGGCAGGTGAGGCAGAACTTTCACCAGCAGCGAAAAAACGTTTGTATTCCCGACTTTCTCTGGACGAGTTTCTTAAATAGCGTCACCTTTCCCGACTTCATTCATCTATATAGATAAGAAAACTGGATTTCAGCAGGCAGACGGCTTTACGGCTGCTGCGGGGTGCTGGAATCTCAAACCATGATCTTAATAGAGGTAAAAATGGAAAAGCTGCTGGACGCAAATGTCGAATCTCAGGTCAAAACTTTGTTCGCTGAGATGAAAGAACCGGTTGAAATCCTTTTCTTTGGCAATAAGGAAAATTGCGAATACTGTACTGAAATTCAACAGTTACTGACCGAAGTGACCGCTTTATCGGATAAATTGCACCTGACCGTCTATGATTTCTCTGCAGATCAGGCCGAAGCTGAAAAATACTCCCTTGAAGAATCCCCGGTCTTTATCATTGCCGGCAAAGAGGGAGATAAGGTTGTTGATTACGGCGTGCGCTTCTACGGCATCCCCAGCGGGCACGAGTTTTCTTCATTCGTGAATGACCTGGTGCTGGTCTCGGGCCGCGATTCGGGCCTGGCCCCTGAAACCCGTGAATTTTTGAAGGGGCTGACCAAACCGTTGAGCCTGAAGGTCTTCGTGACCCCCACCTGCCCTTACTGCCCGCAGGCAGTGATCCTGGCACATCAGATGGCCATGGAAAGCCAGTGGATCACGGCGGATATGGTCGAAGCCACCGAGTTTCCGGAGCTTTCGGATCGTTTCAGCGTCTCGGGCGTGCCGCAGACCACCATCAACATGGGCGCCGGTACTGTAGTTGGGGCTTACCCCGAATACCAGCTGGTCGAGGAAATCAAGACCGCTTTAGGCAAGTAAAGGCTCCTTCCGCTATAATTAGAGCGGAATAAAGGAGGTTGTATGGATGCCAAATTAACCTGGAAGAATGAACTGGCTTTTACGGGGATCGCGGATTCAGGAGTTCCCCTGGCGGTCGATACCAGTGTTGCTCACGGTGGTTCCGGTGAAGGCGTGGCCCCGATGGAAATGATCTTGATGGGCCTGGGTGGCTGCACCGGGATGGACGTGATCTCGATCCTGGAAAAGAAACGCCAGGAGGTGACCAATTTCGAAGTACGGGTCCACGGCGACCGCGCGGAAGAACACCCCAAGGTGTTTACCCACATCGTGGTGGAGTACGTGGTCAGCGGCCATCAGATCGATCCCGAGGCGGTGAAGCGCGCCGTTGAACTGAGCGAAACGAAGTATTGTTCGGTGATGGCCATGCTGCGAAAAGCGGCCGAGGTCGAAACGAAGATCACTATTCAAGAAGGATAACTCAAGAAATGAAAAGGCACCCGAAAGGGTGCCTTTTTTGCGGTTAATTTCCGGCGGTGATGAAGCTCTTGGGGGAAGAAGTGGAGCTGGCATCTATCTCCAGACCATTCTTGGTCAGGTACCCTTCGTAGGGATTGTTGCCGTTGTGCGGCGTCCAGCCATCCATTACAAAAGGCACAACACTATCCGCGGGCATCCATTCGCCGTTATATTTGCGGGCGATGTGGACGTGCGTTCCGGTGGCCTCGCCCAGACACGAAGGGTGGCCTAGCGGATCACCGGCTTTGACGAGCTGCCCCTGGCGCACAATCTTATCGGTCAGATGCAGGTAGAGAATGTCCCAGCCGGTATTTTCGTCACCATCTTCATCTAGATCCAGCATGACCATGCCGGAGTCCGCTTCTGTGCGGACCACTTCGCCATCCGCGATGGCCAGCGCATATTCCGAGGAAGGAGAGCAGCCTGAAACCGGGGGAGCAAAGTCAAGCGCGGCGCGCGGGTCGCCCTCTCCCCAGCCAGCGTGCGGAGCACCGGTGAAGGCCCAGGTCTTGCCCACCGTGAAGGGGAGCAGGAAGGTAGGCTGGGTCAGGCTGCCAGGAATGTGCGGCTGCACGTCCTGCCAGGGATCCCCAAAGAGGCTGCGGTAGGTTGCGGCCAGGCCATTATCGTAGATAGCCCGGTTGTATTGATCGATGGGCAGCAGCAAGCTGAAATAATGATGAAAGGCCACTGTCGCCGCATTCTGCCAGGGATCGGGGTTCTCGAGAGTGCCATCCTGCCGGGTGATATTGCCAAAGGACCCCACCCGCCATTCGTAATATGCATTGTTGAGCTCGTTGGCTGCCCAAACCAGCTGTAAATAGAACCCCTGATGGCTGCGGTCTTCGTATCCCAGCGGATAATCTTCGAGCGCAGGGTCAAGCACGGGCTGGCTGAGTGCTCCTGCCTGATATTCGGCCAAAGCCAGCAGCACGCGTGGATTGATGGAGTATTCCTGGGCAACGTATTCGATCACGGCCCCGCCTGTGCGGGTGAGGTTGCCGGCAAAAGCCGTATAGTTTTTCAGCCAACCTGGCTGTGAATTGACGAATTCGAGGGTATTGAAATTAGTCGAGGCCGGGCCGTAGACGTAGAGTGAATCCGGCAGAATCTGATAAGGGTTGCCCCACAGCGCTTTGTAATAAATCGGAATTTGCATGGGCATGCCGGTAGGCAAGGTGGTGGCATTGGCCGGGATCGAGGGGTTGGCTTCACGAATCTCTTTGACCGTGGTATTGAAGTGCGCGGCCAGGGCCGGCAACGAGTCGCCCATCTGTACCACATAATCGACGAGAGTGCCCGGTTCATAGGTCTGCCGGGTAGGCAGCGGCGTAGCCGTGATCTCTTCGGGGGTGGAAACGAGCGTTTCTGCTGCGGCAGGCTGCCCCGCTCCCGCTTCCTGCGGCAGGCAGGCGGTGAGGAGCATTAAGAGAACGATCAGGATCAGAAAACACCTGACGGCGATCCGTTTTGAGAGCAAGCGATAAACTTTCATTCGTTAATTTTAAGACCTTATTGATCTGCAGGTCGAAAGATCACACTCTTGGGTGAAGAATTGGATTGGGCAATGATGGTGGTTTGCCCATTGGAAAGCGTGCCCTGATAAGGGGCACTGCCGTTGGCAGCAACGTATCCGCTCATGGTGAAGGGAACCGGCCCACCGGCCAGCATCCACTCTCCGTTGAATTTGCGTGCCACGTGAGTATGGGTGCCGCTGGCTTCTCCGCCTTCGCAGGAGGGATGACCAATTTTATCATTGGTTTGCACCACTGTGCCCACTGTAACCCGATCTCGGGTTTCGATGTGCATGTACATGATGTTCCAGCCGGTCTCTTCGAAGCCGTCGCCGTCGAGATCCTCGATAACCATGCCGTTCTCGACACGGACGATCACGCCGGGGGCCATCGCTGTGACCCAGTAATCAGAACGCGCACAGCCAGATTCGGTCGATGGAGGGGCAAAATCAAGCGCCGCCAGGGCCCCGCCTGGCCCCCAGGCAGGGTGCGGCCCGCCGGTCAGGCTCCAACCCTCGCCGGGCTGGAAGGGCAGGGCCAGCGTAGGCTGGCTCAGATTGGCCGGGTAGAGCGGTTCCACCGTTTGACTGCGTGCCCAGAAATCACCGAACATCGCGGTCATCAGCGTAGGCATGCCCTGATCGCCATACAGCGCAACGTTCCAGTCTGCCGGACCGTAAAGCTGCGCAAACAGATATTGCAGTGCCGCGGAACCGGCGTTGAGCACCGGGTTCATGCGCAGTTGAGTGCCGTCGCGGTAAGTCAACTCAGATAAGGTGCCCGCGCGCCAGCCGTAGTAACCGATCGAGAGCTGCTGAATGGCCCAGCTCAGTTGGTCATAAAGACCGCGGGATTCGAGTTTTATGTAGCCCATTGGGTAATCGGCCTCGGCCAGGTTGGTCGGGGAACCGGTGACCCAGTGGCTCTTATATTCGAGGACAGCCAACAGCAAATAGGGGTTGCAGGAATTTTCAGCCGCAACCAGACGCACAATCTGTGCTCCGCTCAAGGTACTGGAACCAACGGCTTCGGTGTAGCGCTTCAAATAACCGTTCGTCTGATTATTGATGTAATCTTCGATGTCGAAACTGGCAGCGGAGGGGGAATAGACCACTTCGCTGTCGGGCATGATCTTGAGTGGGGAGGTAACGTTTTCCAGAACATCCGGGATGACCAGCAGAATGCCCGGGTTGATCAACCCGGTGGCCGGGATGGTCTCACTGGACTTGATCTGCTCGGCCGTCACGCCAAAACGCCCGGTAATGGACGGCAGTGTATCCCCGGATTGCGTGTAGTATTGAATGGGCGGTCTGGCAGTCGCATTGGGATCGAGTGTATGGGTCGGCGCGGGAGTTTCAGTGATGGCCGGCATCTCGGTAAAAGTCGGCAAAGAAGTTTCCGTGGGGGGCGCCGGAGCGAGCGTTTCAGTGGGTGTCAGAGTGGGCGGCAGGGTGACTGCCGCGGGCGGATTGACCAGCGCCGTGCTGGTCAACTGGGCCGGCGAAACGTATCCCTTGGAGCAGGCCAGGATCGTCCCTAACCAGACCAGGGCGGCAGCGGCCAGTTTTATTCGTCTAGCGTTGAATCTGATTTTGTGCAACTCTTCCGTCCCAGGCGGTGACCGTAACGCCGCCGCGTGTCAATGTACCATTATACTGGCTGCCATCGCCGGCAGAACTCCAGCCATCCATCACGAAAGGCAGGGAGCCGTCAGCAGCAATCCATACTCCATTATACCGTCTGGCCAGATGCAGATGGGTGCCATTCGAGACTCCGCCTTCACAGGAGGGATGGCCAATGCGATCCCCGGCTTTGACCACCGTCCCGGCCGCGACGCGGTCGGCCGCAGCCACGTGCATGTAAAGGATCGTCCAGCCGGTCTGTTCCAGACCATCGCCGTCGAGATCGAGGATCACCTCGCCATTGCCCGAACGCGCGATCACCCCATCCGCCACGGCCACTTCCCAGATCGAGGTGGAATAACAACCGTAATGACTATCGGGCGGTGCAAAATCGAGTGCTGCCCAGGCGGAGCCGTCGCCCCAGGCGGAATGCGGGCCGCCGGTGAACGACCATACGTCGGTATTCTCGAAGGGAAGCTGCAGAACGGGCTGGCTGAGCCCGGCTGGCAGCAGGGGTTCGACAGATCGGTCGAAGGGAATGCCAAAAAGCTGCACGTAAGCAGCGTACAGCCCGGTTTCAGACACCGCCGCGGACCAATGTGAAGCGTCGTCGAGCAGAGCGAAGAAGCGCTGCACGCTGACTGTGCCGGCATTCAACCCGGCCGGGAAGGTGACCAGGTTGCCATCGGCCAGCGGCGCGGCAGCCAGGGCGTTGATGCCCCACAGGGAATAGCCGTAATTTAACTGGTTGGCGGCCCACGAAAGTTGCTTGTACAATCCCTGGCGAGACTCGTCGACCCAACCCAGTGGATAGGAGGTCTGAGCGGCGTTGGCCCGGGTTACCCAACCTGATTGATATTCGAGCAGGGCCAGCAGCAGGCGCGGATTTACCGAATATTCCCGGCTGAGCGTATCGACCATCTGTGCCCCCGTCCAGACGACGCCATCCACCTCTTCGCTGTAGCGGCTGAGGAGGCCTCCTTGAGACTGGATAAAAGCAGCGACGTCAAGGGTGGCACTCATGGGTCCGTAAACCAGTTCGGAATCGGGAATTATTTTGAAGGTTGAGGGGGACAGAGTCGGCTGCGGAACGGGCAGCGTCAGTACCTGACCGACCTGCAGCCAATCGTTTACCGAAAGCTGATTGGCCGCGGCCAGAGTGGCTGCATCTAGTTGATAGGCAAGGGCAATCGAAGCCAGGGTATCCCCGGACTGCACGGTGTACTGCAGGGTCTGGGCGCGCAGGGTAGGCACCGCATGGGCGCTATCGGGGGTGGGGGTGAGGTAGGCGACGTTGGCCGGGCGCTGAGTGGGCAGGGCTACTGCAGCGGTCCCAAGCGCGGCTGGCGCGGCGGTACTGGTGTTCAACAGCCAGGCATGGGTGTTTGGGGCCGGCTTGATGCATCCGGCCAGCAGCACTGCTGCGATCAGCCAGAGCGCAGCCGGCGCAGTGCGAAATTTCATTGCAGCCCTTTGACCAGCAATTCGGGGGCAATTGGCGCGCCGCCCAGCAGGTGAACGTGCAGGTGGAAGACAGTCTGCCCGCCCCCGCGATTGGTATTGATGACGATGCGGTAACCGGGTTCCCCGATGTGCTGCTCAAAGGCAAGTTTGCGGGCAATCAGCAGCAGCCGGCCAATGAGGGCCGTATCTTCCGCGGCAACCGTATTCAGCGAGTCGATGTGTTTCTTGGGAATGATCAGAAGGTGCACCGGGGCCAGGGGACGAATATCCTGAATGGCGACGGCATCTTCATCCTCATAGAGAATGGTAGCGGGAAGTTTCCGCTCAATGATCTGACAAAACGGGCAATTTTCCATAATGGTCCTTCAGTGCAAGAATTTGGCCAGTAAGGGAAGAAACCGGCACAAAAGAATTCTTTTGTGCCGGTGAAAAGCGAACTAAGCTTTGTATTCTTCGCCGCGGATGAAGGCCTCGGTCATGTCTTTGCAGATGTTATCTTTGAACTGCTTTGGAGGCGTCTTCATGAAGTAGGAAGCCGGTGCCACCAGCGGGCCGCCGATGCCACGGTCCATGGCCAGCTTGACGCAACGGACAGCGTCGATGACCACACCCGCCGAGTTCGGGGAATCCCAGACTTCGAGCTTGGCCTCGAGGTTGAGGGGTACCTCACCGAAGGTCGTGCCTTCCATGCGCACGTAGCACCACTTGCGGTCGGTCAGCCAGGGCACGTAATCGCTGGGGCCTACGTGGATGTTATCAGGCGCCAGTTTGTACGGCAGCATGGAGGTAACGGCGCCGGTTTTGGAGATCTTTTTGGATTCGAGGCGTTCGCGCTCGAGCATGTTCATGAAATCGGTGTTGCCGCCGAAGTTCAACTGATAGGTGCGGTCCAGGCGGACCCCGCGGTCAACGAAGAGGCTGGTTAGCACCCGGTGCAGAATGGTGGCCCCAACCTGGCTCTTGATGTCGTCGCCGATAATGGGCAGGTTGGCTTCGGCAAAGCGTTTGCCCCAGTATTCCGAACTGGCAATGAACACTGGGATGGCGTTGACCATGCCGCAGCCCGCCTCGAGGATCTGTTCGACGTACCACTTGGTGGCCATTTCAGAGCCGACTGGCAGGTAGTTGATGACCACGTCCGTGCCGGTATCTTTGAGAATCTTGACGATATCCGCGGTGGGGCCGGGGGCCTTGGTGAGAATCTGTGAAAGATATTTGCCCAGACCATCGTGGGTCATGCCGCGTTCGACCTTTACCCCCAGATGGGGAATGTCGCAGAATTTGAACGTGTTGTTGGGGTAAGAGAACAGGGCTTCTGAAAGATCCTTGCCCACTTTGGTATCGACCACGTCGAAAGCGGCTGAAAACTCGATGTCGTCTACCCGGTATCCGCCCAGGTTGACGTGCATCAATCCAGGCACGCGGTCTTCGTCTTTGGCATCCTTGTAGAACTGGACGCCTTGAACCAGGGAAGAAGCACAGTTCCCCGCCCCGATAATGGCTACTCTGACCTTGTTATTGGTTGTCATGAATATTTCTCCTCAGGAATCGATTCAAGTTGCCTATGCTATAATTCATCCTGTCACTGGATAGAAAAATGACAGAACAATATCATGATTATACTCGCCGTTTGGAAAGACTGCTCGAGGTATGCCGTAATTTATCAGCTCACCTTGATCTGCAGCCTTTTCTGCAATCCATCATCGAAGCGGCTTCTGATCTGACCCTGAGCCAGAGCAGCCTGATCCTGGTCTACGAGAAGGAAGAGAATGCGCTGCGGGTCGCGGCGGCCCCTTTCTACCAGCTGGATGCCCTCCAGACCATCGCGGTGCCGCTGGATTCGAGTATCGCCGGCAGCGTATACCGTTCGCAGCAGTCCTTCCTCTATCGCAAGGCCGCTCGCGCGGAGGGCAAAGATAAAGCCCTGGATTGGGAGTGCAAGGCCGGTGCGGAATCATTGATCGCGGTGCCGCTGATCTATCAGAGCAAGGCTGTGGGCGTACTTGAAGCCTGGAATAAAGCGCAGGGGAATGCCTATAACGAGCAGGATCTGCTCTTTCTGGATACTCTGGCGGCGCAGGCAGCCACGGCTTACCAGAACCAGTACCTGATTCAGGAAAGTGAAACCGCTTACCAGAAGGTGCTCGAACTGGACCGTATGAAGAGCGATTTCATCGCCATTACCTCGCATGAGCTGCGTACTCCGTTGGGACACATCATCGGGCACAGCGCTTTTCTGGCCGAGACTGCCACGGAGGCACAAAAAGAAGACGTGGCCATTATTGAGCGCAGCGCTGCCCGGCTCAAGGATCTTGTCGAAGAGATCGGCGACGTGGACCATCTCACCAGCGGTTTCGGAGTTGTCAGACGCCAGACGGTTTCGATTTCCCTGCTCCTTCAGCAAGCCGTCGGGTCTTTTCAGGAACTGGCCAGTACCCGGCGCATCCGCCTCAGACAGGAATGCAAGCAGAACGATCTCAGTCTGGAAGGCGATGCTGAAAAGATCGCTATTATTCTGCATAACCTGATCCAGAACGCGCTGCTCTTCACCAATCCGGGCGGGGACGTCAAGGTGACCGCCGAACGCCTGCCCGGTTACATCAAGATCGCGGTCATGGATAACGGCATCGGTATTCCGCGGATTGAGCAAGAGAACATCTTCAAGCGTTTTTACCAGGTCGAGAAACACCTGACGCGCAAGCACGGCGGCCTGGGGTTGGGGCTGTCGATTGCACGCGAAATGGTCGAGCTGCATGGAGGGAAGATCTGGGTCGATAGCGTGGAAGGCATGGGCAGCCGTTTTTCGTTCATCCTGCCGCTGAATGCAGCCCAGGCGAGCGCAGCGGAGAAGGTTTTTCTGCAGTAATCCGGGCAAATTCGTCCCTTGCGGGGATGGGAAGAGGTAAGGTATAATCGGAATCGTTCGGGGCGTGGCTCAGCCCGGCTAGAGCACTCGGTTCGGGACCGAGAGGTCGAAGGTTCAAATCCTTTCGCCCCGACAAATCACCAGTTCAATGGTGATTTTTGTTTTAATCAACTCAGTTTTAGCTTTTGAAACAGAATTTCTGAACACTTGATTGATTCTCAAGTTGATTTGCCGTAGAATGTTAACGAAATAAGCATTTGAGTAAGCAGAGTGGGGAAATTGGAGTACTCAACCCAAACACATCATGCCCCTGATCCTCTCAATATTCCCTGAGTTTGATTTCTGGCAAGAATCTTCGACAACTCTTTTTCCTCCGTAGAAGCTTTTTTGAAGAGGATCAAGACCTATAGTTAATCATCGACGGCGAAAATACAGGCTGCTGTAATATCGCGCAGGAGAAATGCGATGAATTCTTCACAACTTCCCCCGCCGCTTTCACCACCGCCCTTGCCTGCCTCGGAGAACTCTTCTTCCTGGTGGAATAAAGTGCTGCAATGGCTTCACCTGACGACCTTTTCAAAACCGATTCAAGCACTCATTCTTTGCAGCTTTTTCGTTGGCTTTCTTTTCTTTTCGCTGTTCATTACGGTACTGGCAGAGGTGATCCATGAGCCGGTTCCTGCGGCTGCTCCTTCGTTAACCGCTGTTATCCTGGCTGGTGACCTGGCAGTAACTCCTTCCAAGATGGCTATTCCTTCCCCTGCGCTGACGCCAACTTTGACGTACTTTCCCTCTCTGACAGCGACGAGCGGGTTTACTTCAACGATTACTCTGACGGCAACTGCCACGTTTACACCGACAGCTACCCTGACCCCAACGGTAACTTTGCCGGCGATCAATCAGGCTTCGTGTATCGACCCCAGCGCTCAGCGCCAGACCGGGATCGTTACCCAGGTGATGGATGGAAATACAATCCACGTGCAGATCGATGGAAAAGATTACGTGGTCCGGTATATCGGCATTGCTGTTCCAGAAGCGGGGGCTGCCGGAGCAACTGCGGCCACAAGCTATAACTCTCAATTATTGATGGGCAAGCCCGTGACACTGATCCGCGACGTGTCTGAAACGGATGCCGGCGGCAGGCTATTGCGGTATGTTTTGGTAGAGAATGTTTTTGTCAATTACGTGCTCGTTTCGCACGGCTTGGCCGTGGCGAAAAGTGATTCCCTGGATACGGCATGTGATCAGGTGTTCGTGGATGCCCAAAAGCAGGCCAAGGTTAATCAAATGGGTTTATGGCTTCCGACGGTTACCCCGGTTCCTTACGTACCTCCAATTGTGGTGCCTACCCCAACGGCGGCAAACCTCTCGAATGGCGGCAATTGCGACCCTTCCTATCCTACGGTCTGCATTCCCCCACCACCGCCTGACCTCGACTGTAAGGATATCCCCTACCGGCGATTCCGGGTGTTGCCGCCCGATCCGCATCATTTCGATGGAGATCACGACGGCATTGGCTGCGAAACCTGATTCTGTTTATTACATTGCACCGGTTCTATTTCATCTCCACTGCAAATTTGTGCGATAATCACCCCTGTAGTGGAGATTTTCATATACAATAGCGGTAGAAAGTCGAGAAATTCATTTGCAGGGGAGAGGTATGCCGCAGTTTTTATACGATAACATCTCAGCACAGATCGAGGAATCGATCCGCAGTATGGTGACCGGGGAGAAGCTGCCTTCTGAGCGGACGCTTTCGGCCCAGTATGGGGTGAGCCGGAACGTGCTGCGTGAGGCGCTGCGTTCCCTCTCTGAAAAGGGACTGCTGGAGATCAAGCCCGGCAAGGGAATCTACGTGGCCAACCTCGAAAACGAGAAGGTGGTCAACCGGCTGGGGACGATGCTGCTCAAAAACCAGAACAGCTACCGCAACAATTTTATCGACATCATCGAGGCGCGCTCGATTCTGGAAACGATCGTGTTTGAGATGGCAGCGGATCGCGCTACCGAAGAGGACCTCAAATCGATCATTGCCATCTGGTACAAAATGGGGCGCTGCAAAGGCAACGTGGAGCTGTTCAACCAGTATGATCTGCAGTTTCACCTGCGCATTGCCGAAGCCACCCATAATTCTGTCTTCCCCGTTTTCGTGAATACGCTGTTCGAGATCACCGGTGAAGAAATGTTCATGTACATCCGGCTCAACCCAGATAAGATGGGTGAGGTGCAGCTGGAGCACCTGGAATTGATCGAAGCGATCAAAAGCAAGAACAAAGAGCGCATCCGCGAAGCTTCAGCACGGCACTTCAACATCGAAGAGATGCTGGGCCACGTGCAATCCATGCAGGAAGAGTAAGAGCAGCTTTCCCGCCGCCCCCCATTTTTTAAGATAACGGTGTTGACTTTCTTGGGAGCGCGTTGTATTATGTTTGTGGCGATAAATTTTTTACCCTTGAGTGGTAGTACCAGTAGTACCAACATCTAGAACTTGTAAAGGTAACCGATGCTGAAACGTAAACTGGCTCCCGTTTTCTACGTACTCCCCGCTTTATTGCTTCTCACAGTGTTTATCTATTACCCCATTGTGCGCAACTTGGGCTACGGTTTCACCAACTGGAACCTGATGTCGAACGTCAAAGAGTGGGTGGGTCTGGAAATTACGTCAAACTCTTCCACGCTGCTGACTTTCAGAAGGCGATGCTGAATAACCTGCGTTATGTGGTCATTTCGCTGATCTTCCAGGTGGGCGTGGCTTTGATCTTTGCGGCCATGCTCGAAAACATGAAGACGCGCTGGCTATCGACCATTTTCCGCACCACGTTCTTTCTGCCCTCGCTGATCTCTTTGACCATCATTGGGCTGATGTTCACGTTCATCTACAACAAAGATGGACTGCTGAACGGCGTTTTGAGCTTCATCGGGCTGGGACGTTATGCCAAGGGCTGGCTGGGTAACGGGGATACGGCCATCTATGCCGTGATCGCCGTCTCTCAGTGGCGCAGCATTGGCTACACCATGATGCTGCTGATCGTAGCCATCCAGCGCATTCCGCGCGAGATCTTCGAAGCGGCCCGCATCGATGGCGCCTCCAGTTTTCGCATTTTCAAGGACATCACGATCCCCAATATCAGCGGCATGCTCAAGATTGCCATCATGATCAACATTGCCGGTGGTTTTCTGGTGTTCAACGAAATCTTCATCATGACCTCAGGCGGCCCGTACGGGTCGAGCAACGTACTGAGCACGCTCATGTATGACTACGCTTTTGTGCACAACAAGATGGGTTACGCCTCGGCAATTGCCAACGTGATCTTGATCATTTCGCTGCTGTTTTTGCTGCCGCAAGCATTCGGAAGAAGCAAGAAATAGACGCTACCTGGATTGGGAGAATGCGAATCTTATGCTAAAGAAACTCAAATACTACCGCGGAGAGGTGATCACCATTGCCATTTTGATGGTCTTTTTCCTCATGATCATCTATCCGTTCATCTGGACGATCATCAGTTCCTTCAAGAGCACTCAAGAAATCTTCGAAAACATCTGGGGCCTGCCCGCACAGTGGCTGTTCTCGAATTACGTTCAGGCCTGGCAAAGCGGTGTCGCCAAGTATTTCTTGAACAGTGTGGTGGTTACGGTGGCCACGGTTTTATTGACCCTTACCTGTGCTTCTTTGTTTGCCTACAGCATGGTGATCCACCAGTACCGTTTCAAGAAGGTGCTGATGGCGCTGGCAGTGGTTGCCATGTTGTTTTCACCGATCGTGAGCCTGATCCCGCTGTTTCAGGAAATCCAGGCGATGGGGCTTTACGATACACGTCTGTCTTTGATCTTGATCTATTCGGCCTATCAACTGCCGGTTTCTTTTTTGCTGCTGCATGACTATTTTGGTTCCATCGATCACGATTATCTGGATGCGGCGCGCATCGACGGCTGCAGCGATCTGCGTGCGCTGTTCTCGATCTTTGCCCCGATGAGCAAACCGATCCTGATCACCTGTGCCGTGCTGACCGGTTTCTACGCCTGGAATGAGTTCTCGTTTGCTCTGATCATGGTCAAAAATGACGCGCTGCGCACTATCCCCGTGGGACTGCTCTTCTTCAAGGGTGAGATGCACACCGAGTGGGGCGTGCTGCTGGCCGGGCTGGTGATCTCGGCTATCCCGATCGTGGTGTTCTTTATCTTTGCGCAAAAATATTTTATCGCCGGTCTGTCTGGCGATGGGATCAAAGGTTAATGGAGAAGGGAATCAATGGGATGAAGGTATCGACACTGGACCTTGAAGAAGAATATCGGAATCTGCTGGAACGCGAGTTCCCGCTCACCCCTATTCTACACACGCAGTTGAACCGCTTGAACGATCACATTCTGGAACAGGTGGATTCATTATTTACCTATGGCTATGACCTGAAGCCAGAAATTCTGGGCAAGATGAGTTCCTTGAAGTGGCTGCACGTCGGGCAATCGGGCATGGACCCACTGCCTTTCGACCAGCTGCGGGAGCAAAAGGTATTCATCACCAATTCACGGGGCATCAATTCTCCGACAATTGCTGAATACGTCATGTGCGCTCTGCTCAATGTAGTGCGGAAGTCCTTCACCTATGCCGAGAAGGCCAGACAAAAGGTCTGGGATGTGGATACGACGGTGGATGAATTGCTGGGCAAGACCCTCGGTATCTTTGGCATGGGTATGGTCGGCAGCGAGATCGCCAAACGGGCTAAAGTATTTGGCATGAAGGTACTGGGTGTGGACGTGGTTTCGCCCACCACCGCTGATGTGGATCAGATGTATTCGCCGGATCAGCGGTTGGAAGTACTGCCGCAGTGCGATTTCGTGGTGCTGTGCATGCCTTTGCTCCCTTCCACGGCCGGGATGATCGGGCGCAAAGAATTGACGATGATGCGGCCAACGGCCTGGCTGATGAATGTCGGGCGCGGTCCGCTGCTGGTGGAAAGCGATCTGCTGGACGCCATTGATGCCCAAAAGATCGCCGGCGCGGTGCTGGACGTTTTCGCGGAGGAGCCGCTGCCAAAGACAAGTGAACTGTGGAACCGGGAAAACATCTGGATCACTCCGCATACCGCAGGAGATCACTTTGCCCAGTACGCTCCCCGCATGGTAGAAATTCTGCGCTTCAATCTGGCTCAGTACCCGAGCTTCGAGCAGATGAAGAACCCAGTGAAATATTGATATCTCAACAAGATAAAGGTGAAATGATGATAGAGACTCAGGTAAAACAGGTACTCGCTTCTCTGGCAGGGAAGCAATTCGATCAGCTTTATTTCGTGGCCTGCGGTGGCTCTTCCGCGCTGATGTACCCCCGGGAAGTATCTGGTCGACAGTTATTCGACGAAGATCAATTCCGATTATTACAATGCCAACGAATTCATCTATCTGGCCCCGGCAGCCCTGGGCGAGAAATCCCTGGTGATTACCTGCTCGCAGGAAGGGAAAACCCCTGAAACTGTCGCGGCAGCAAAATTTGCCAAAAGCAAGGGCGCCACGGTGATTGCCCTGGCCATGCGCGATGGCACCCCGCTGGAAAAAGAAGCCGACCTTTTTGTTAAATACGGCGATTATAAGGTCTGCCCGGTCATCGACTCGAGCTATGGTGTGGTCTTCATGCTGACGGCCGGGATCATCGAGCAGCAGGATGGCGTGCAGATTTTCGACGGCATGATCGCAAACCTGAACCGTGCCAATCAGGTCGTCCAGAATGGCCTCGAACACTTCCGCCCCCTGGCTCAAAAATTTGCTGACTCCTGCAAAGATGCCAAAGTGCTGTACTCCCTGGCCAGCGGCCCGGACTATTCGCAATCATACGTTTTCTGTAACTGCTACATGATGGAAATGCAGTGGATCAACGCCATTCCCATCCATGCAGGTGAATTTTTCCACGGGCCCTTCGAGATCATCGAAGAAAACAGTCCGGTCATTTTATTGATGGGGCAGAGTAAATCCCGCTTTTTGGAAGAGCGCGCGTTGAGTTTTTGCAAACGGTATACCCAAAATCTGTTCACTATCGACACAAAGGAGGTCAATTTCGAAGATATTGAAGAAGAATATCGCGGTGTTGTTGCAGTGTTGGTGCTCAACAATGTCTGCCGTATGTTCTCACAAACGATTTCGGTCGTGAGGGAGCATTCATTGGATATTCGACGATACATGCACTTAGTTGAGTACTAAACCCAAATCATTATTTCGAGGAGAGGTATGAAATGAAGGCAAAATTGGTTCGTCTTGTTAGCATTGTGTGTTTGTTCGCTCTCGTTTTAACTGCTTGCAGCAGTGCCAGCACCCCGGCGAGCACTCAGCCTGCCGCCACCGAAGCCCCCGCTGCAGCAACCACTCAGGTCGCCGCCAGCGAACCTGTTGAAATCGAAGTCTTTACGCGCTTTGCGGATGGTGCCAGCAAAGCTTTCTTCGATGAAACTGCGGCCAGTTTCATGGCTGAACACCCAAACATCAAAGTGACCGTGACCAGCGCCGATAATCAGACCTATAAGACCGAGATCGGTGTCCGGCTCGCCAGTGATTCCGCCCCGGATGTGTATTTCGCCTGGAGCGGTGTGTATGCCAAGAACTTCGTCGATGGCGGCAAGGCCCTTGATCTGACCAGCTACATCAATGACGATCAAGCCTGGTCGAGCAAGATCATTGCCAATCAGTTTGGCCCGTTCACCTTCGACAGCAAGGTTTATGGTATTCCCATCATCATGGATGGAAAGGCCTTCTATTACAACAAGGATATCTTCAAAGAATTGAACCTCAGCGTTCCTGAGAACTGGGACCAGTTCATGCAGGTATTGCAGACGTTATCGAAGAGCCAGTACATCCCCATTTCACTGGGCAACATCGATGACTGGGCTACCGGCCATTACATGACCACGTTGAATCAGAGAGTCGTCCCGGCTGACGTTCTGGCAAAAGATTATGCTCTGGAAGGCGATAACAACTTCACCGATCCGACCTACATCGATGCCTTGAACTACCTCAAAGATCTGGTGCCTTACTTCACCCCGGAGTGCAACTCGGTGACCTATGATCAGGGCATCAACGATTTCGTGAGCGGTAAAGCGGCCATCTATTACGAACAGTTCAATCAGGTTCAGTACATTGAGCCGGCTACCTTTGATTGGGGTTGGTTTGACTTCCCCGATATCGAAGGCGCAGCAGGTGATCAGAATGCCTTAACTGGTGCCCCGCAGGGTTTCATGGTCTCAGCTACCACCAAACACCCGGCTGAAGCTGTTGAATTCCTCAAATATCTGACCAGCGTAGACGTTGCGTCCAAGATGGTGAAAGAAACCAGCATGATCAGCACAGTCGATGGCGCGATCAATCAGGATACCGCCGATGACAAATTTATCCAGATTGCTGAAAGCATCAAAGCTGCCTCGAGCATCAATCTGTGGCTGGATAATGCCACCAACAGTGAAGTCGCTGCGACTTACCTGCAGGGCATTCAGGCGATGGTGGGGGGTGCCATGACCCCGGAAGAAGTGATGCAGTCCGTGCAAGAAAAAGCGGCTGAAGTAAAAGCGGCTCAATAAAACGAGTCTTGTGTTCGATCATTCTCTTTAGAACAGTATGAATCGCTGGCACGGGTATTCCAATTCCGGATTGGAAACCCGTGCCCCATTCTCAAACTAGAGGAACCAGCCAGATGAAATTCGCTTGCGTCGGGGATAACTGTATTGATTGGTATGTGAATACAAAAGCTCTGTACTGTGGTGGAAATCCGGTCAACGTGGCAGTGTATGCTATCCGGGGCGGGGATTCGGCGTCATACGTCGGAGCGGTGGGTTCTGACGAGTTCGGCCAATTCATGCTGCAATCACTGAATGCGCATCAGGTAGATACTTCGCACGTTCAGGTGCTTCCCGGCAAGACCGCGGTCAGCCGGATCAATCTGGTGGATGGGGAACGCGTTTTCTGTGGCTACGATGAGGGAGTGCTGGCTGATTTCCGATTGACCGATGCCGACCTGGCATTTATTCGGCAGCATGATCTGCTGGTCACGGGACGATGGGGAAAGATCCAGAATCGTCTGGCGGAGATCAAGGCAAACGGGACGCCAATCGCATTCGATTTTGCCACAAAACTTGGCGACGAGATATTTCTCTCTGCGATCGACGCGGTGGATTATGCGTTCTTTTCGCGCGAAGAGGATTCCCCGCAAGTCCGCGAAGAGATGCGGATGATCCACTCACACGGGACAAAAATAGCTGTTTTGCACTTTGGGGGAACACGGCAGCCTGGCCTTCGATGGGAAGGATTTCTTCACGCATGGAATCGAGCCTTGCGAGGTCAAGGACACGATGGGGGCCGGGGATAGTTATATGGCTGGTTTTTTGCATGGCGTATTACGTCATCTGCCTGTGACTGAATGTATGCGTCTGGGTGCGGTCAGCAGCAGTTTGACGCTGCAGTACTATGGGGCGTGGTAGAAGGTTATCTCGAAAAAAAGCTGCTTAGCGGTCAGTCTTTGTAAATATTATTTTCAAATTATTGAGGAAGAAACTCTTCCTTAATCCGAGTTCATGAAATAACAGGTACTTGGCTATGGAAACGTGGGAGTTTTCTACTTCCATGGTATTTCCCTTTGTACCCATAGTCTAATTAATCAGTAATTACTCTCGAATTAATTATTCGAGAATGGCACTCAGGAGAAGAAAGCCACATTCATAGATAAAGTCTTCTGCATAGTGAGAAACAAGGATAGGAATTCATTACTTCGCATGGAAAATGATCCCTTGTTTGAGTTGGAGGAATTTCTGAAATGGATAAAATTAATTCATCGAGAAATTCATCCGTTAAGATAATAAGAGAACAAATTTTGCTATTATGGGGGAATGCTGATTCCTCAGACGAAACCAATTTTCATTGCGGAGGGATTTATGAGTTTGGAAGATCAAGAACGCATTCATGTTCAATATGTGGAAAAGAAAACTGTGTTTTATTTGAATTCAATGGAAGCCAGTACTGTTTAGAACATTATCAGCAAATAACGAATGAACAATCCTTAAAACCACAATTATCCAGCAGCGAAAATCGTATCAACAAAAGGCATCCGAATTACCAGGCTTGTCTCTTTCGCAAGATTCTAGCGATGAAAGCAAAGCTGGTTTAGAAAAAGAGAAAGTAGTGTTTCTGGCGTCTTCCAAAGGGCATCATGAACTTCCTTTATCTGGTTTGGTCCCGCCACCTGTCCCTCCAGTACCTGAAAAAACATTTCCTGAGAATACGTTTCCACCAACAACGACATCTTCCGTGTCTGATACGAAGAAAGGTCCATCGGTTGGATGTGTAGTATTTTTGGCCATTGCTGCACTCATTGGCTGGATCCTTTATTTGGTAAATATCTCTAAAATCAATGATTATCAAAAGCAGGTGAGTTCGCTAGAAAATCAGGTGAGTAATTATTCGCAAAAACTGGATCAATATGAATGCTCTGGTGTATCCCAGTATTCTTTAGATTTCTCTTCGGAAGAAATGATCCAATCTTCACTCAATGAACTCGTTACACAAGAAACGGGGGAGGTTGCCAGTCAGGATTACTCGAATATATTTAGTAATGCACGAGTTGCACTTTATAAAGTCCATACTGATCAATATCTGGAAGAATTCGTCGTTTTTTATGAAGGTGACTTAAGCTACTCCAATGCGGTTTTTGGATCAACCGTTCTTGTTAATGGGCTTTAGCCTGTCGAGCGAGCGAAGCGAGGGAGACAAAAAACCACCCGCTAAGCGGGTGGAGACAAGAGGTTAAACCAAGAAACCACCTAAGAAGCTAGAATAGTGATTGTTCAAAAGCCACTACCGAAGCAGAGAGGTGATTTCATGGGAAGTACAGAAGATAGTTTAGCGCACACGAGGTAGATGTGCAAATATCATATAGTATTTACGCCAAAATATAGGCGAAAGATAATCTACAACCAATACAAAGAAAGCATAGGGAAGATATTACGAGACTTATGCAAGTATAAAGGGGTAGAGATTATCGAAGGGCATCTAATGCCAGATCATGTACATATGCTGGTAAGCATACCGCCCAAAATAAGCGTATCGAGTTTTATGGGATACCTGAAAGGGAAGAGTGCGCTAATGATATTTGACAAGCATGCCAATCTGAAATACAAATTTGGGAATCGGCATTTTTGGTCAGAAGGATACTATGTGAGTACAGTAGGGTTGAATGAAGCAACGATCAAGAAGTATATATCAGAGCAAGAGAAACAAGATATAGCAGTAGATCGACTGAGTGTAAAAGAATATGAAGACCCCTTCAAGGGGTAGCTAGTGACAAAGCCCCTTGAGGGGCAAGCGGAAGAGAAAAAAGCGAAGTGGCTTGAACGAAGAGAAAGCCAGCGCCTTGAGGCGCTGGCTAGCATTAAAGGCTTATAGCCGCAGAGCAAACCACCCGTTTTACGGGTGGTTGTGATTTATCCCTGACTAGGCAACGTATTTTGTAAAGGGAAATCAATGGGAGGAAGAATGGGCAAAAATAGTGAAGAACAGGTAGTTTGCTCTGTTTGTGGAAAGAAAGATGGTGAAATTCGTGAGCTAAACGGTAAATATTACTGTACAGAACATTTTCCAAAGACTGATGGTGAAGCCACCCTCTCATTTCAGAATGTGGAGTCTGGATTTGCGAACGAAGGATCAATGCTAGAAGATGCTTCTAAAGTTAAACGTGATCATGATTTCCCAGTTCCAGAAAAATTGTCTGCCTATAAGTATCAAAGATCTAGTGATACTACAACTGGTCAAAAAGTTCCTGACCGCTCCTTAGTGATTAATCCTTCTACTGCTAGAACGGAACAAGAGGTAGTTGAAGGTGAGGTAGTTAATGAGGATTCCTTGGCCGAACAAACAAAGCCGAAAACGGCCGTCGTTGTGCTGGCTATTTTAGCAACGATTGGTTGGCTGCTTTTCTTTATTTGGGTTGGCAAAGTTTCGCAGATGGAAGACAAGCAAACGGCTCTATATGCAGATATGTCTGAATTGCGCAGCGATTTGAATAATCAGATCAGCACTCTTCAAGCACAGGTGAATGATTATTCCAGTCAATTGACTTCAGCGAAAAATCAGATCAGTGGCCTATCTTCTACTGTCTCGCTTTTAACGTGTTCCGAAGCCAATGGGTATACTTTTGACTATTCTTCCAGTGCAGATATGTTGACCTCTCTAAAAACTCTGGTCACAGGAGAAGATCAAGCCGTGACCAATTCCACATATGAAAGAGTTTTTAGTAACTCAAAAGTTACTCGTTATAAAATTTGGACAAAGGACCATTTACAGGAATTCATTGTTTTTTTCACAGATGATATTTATGATCATTCCATAATCTTTTGGGTGGATCGTGCTTGTCTCATTCATTGAGGGCTTTACCAATCGTACTCTGGAATCAATCAGTAAAAATTAAAGAGAGCGGATATGACGATAAAACGCATCATTGGAATTGATTTTGGGAATACAGATACCGTTGTAGCTTATCGGGACCACGTTGACAATATCGCTTCCGAGAACATTCATTACCTTCACGGGATCGATTCACTGCAACGAACCATTCCAAGTCGGGTAATGATGAAGGGTCAACAAGTATGGTGTGGCGAGGATGCGACGGATGAGAATGCTCTTGGCAACTTGAAGACCATGCTTGGAGATCCTCAAAAGCAGAGTACGGCCAAAGTTGCCATCACTGAATTTTTTAAATACCTTTACCGTTTGTATGAAGAACAAACTCAGGATGATGGGAAAGTGCCTGATATTATCCAGACTGTTATCGCCATTCCTGAGGCATCTGAGTGCGAAGCTGGTCAATTCTTGATTCATGCCGCTGCTGAAGCTGGATTCCCTGAGGTGATGGCATTCGATGCGGCTATGCTCATTTTAGGGGGATATCTGATCAGAGATTTTGACCGTTTGCAGGAACAGGCAACCAGCATGAAGACGGCTCATTATGGTTTCTCATGATTGACTCTGGGGGAGACAAAACTGATGTGGCGTTGCAGCATTACTTACCTCAGGGAGAAGGTAAACTGCAAAAGTTTATACTCAAACACAAGAGGTAAAGAATCACTTTTTTGGCGGAAGCCAGATCGATTCTGCAATAGTGGCATTGGTGACTGACCAGATTAAATCGGCGACGGGGAATCCAGTGAATATCACGGCATTTCAAAAGGGATATGGGCAGGAGCTCGAGAACTGGAAACGTGAGGAATTTTGTCCGCGTTTGAGCGAACGCTGGTCTATTTCTAGCTGCCCAGTGCTCGAAAAATATGCCAAGAAAATGGATATTGACCGTTTGAAGTTTGGTGAACTGGATCGGCATTCTTTCCAGAGGGCTGTCTATTTTTTTGGACAAAATTTTGTCAACTTGATTAATGAGTGTTTAATCCATGCAGTCGAAAGTGTGCCAGAGTTTTCTTCTGCTGACAAAATTGATTTTGCGATTCTAACTGGGGGAAACAGCAACTGGTATTTACTAAAGGATATGCTGACCTCTTTTTTGCCGGATTTTGGGGTTATTCATCTCAACCAATTCAAGACAGATTATGCACGTGTCTTGAGACAAGATAATCCCAAAATGGCTATAGCTGATGGAGCAACACTATTGACATTTTTCCCGACTGTAATGCTGAAAGAAATTGTGACGGTTGATGCTTCGGTGAAAAGATTGATACGGATTTCAGGCAATGCTGAGGCGGATGAGAAAAATTTGAAAGAATACATTGTCGAAAATCCACTAGATGTTGAGGCACTCAACCAATTGGGTTGCTTGTTAACTTCAGCTAAACGTTACTCTGAGGCGGAGGGTTATTTTGTACAGGCACAACAAGTGGACCCGCAAATAATCGCTACCTATGTTAACCTTGGGAACCTTTCTGTTATCAGAATCGTTGGGGAGATGCAGAGGCGACTTACAAGAATGGGTTAACCAATAACAAAAAAAATGGTGAGTTATCTTTCCATTTGGCGGAAGTATTGCTTGCCATGAACCAGAATGAGAAAGCCGTGAAAGCATTCCAGCAAGCGGTAAATGCTGGCTATGATGCAAAATCTCTGTATCTGGATTGGGCTCGAGCTTGGCAAAATTTGAAGAAAGTAGATGAAGCAATTTCCGTATTACAGCAAGGGATCGAAAATGCTCCTGACACTGTAGAGAATTACCTTGAGTTGGCAAAAGTCTTTCTCGCTGAAAAGCAATATGCAAGTGCTGAAGGTATATTAAATCAGTCGCTTGGAAGAAATCCAGAAGATGAACATACATTAACTTTGCTTGGAGAGGTATATGAAATAAATGGCAAGGTAAAAGGTGCCATTCAGGTATATGAAAAAGCGCTGCTTATTGTGCCAGAAAGCTCCCTTGTGCTAGCGGCTTTAGGTAGACTTTATCTGACGGAAGGAAATTTTAGGCAATCGGAGAAATTGACTTGTGCCGCTTTGAAAATCCAGCCGAGCGCAGATTTAGATTACCAGCTGTGCACACTGTATAAAGTATCTGGACGAAAAGAACAGGCGGCTATCCAATTACAGGAGGCAATGCGAAAATATCCGCAGGAAGCGCGGTTTGTGGTATTCCACGCTGAATTGTTGGAAGATGAGGAAAAATTTGATGAGGCTGTGAAAGATTATCGTCATGCACTTCAGATTGATGATTGTAATCTCACAGCTTTGAGTCGATTGGGTAATCTGCTTGACGATCTTGGGCAAAGTGCCGAGGCTATCGAGTGTTTCCGCAAGTTGATTGAGATCGACTCCACCAATGCAACAGCTTATAAGAATCTGGGTTATCTGTTGGAGTGCCAGAAAGATTTTGCTGCAGCGGAAGATGCTTACTGGAAAGCAATCCAGTATGATCCAGAAGATCTTTCAAGCTATCATTACCTAGGGGAAATGCTTAATTCACAGGGTCGACATGATGAAGCAGAAGCTGTTCTCAAGGTAGTTCGGCGCAAAGAAGATCTTAAAATTGAGTTATCAAAATAGGGATTATGGGTTTGCCATCACAAGAGCAAAAGTTCAAACTCTTTTTCATTGGCAATCTCACATTTAAAAAAGTAATTGTCTGTAAATATCTCGATATTTTCTCGACAATTAACTCTGGAATTTAGCTTTTCAGCGTGCATATAATGATTGCAAGCAAAGTGGGGGAGTGTTGGGTTCGTTGATAAAGTGCCTTGGGAGAAGGGAGAGACGATGCCCGTACTACTGGTTAGCTATCAACTTAAGAATTCGGATCATGATTATGGTACATTCCAGGATATGTTGCTGAGTTACCCGGGGAAGCGGGTGAACAAGAGCACGATCTTGCTTGAGACACAGGATAGCCCGCAGGAGTTTTTCGACGGAATCTGGCCGTTCATCGATGCGCAGGATTCTGTTTTTGTTTTCCGGCTAGGAAAAGATTGCTGTATCCAGGGGGATGAGTCGGTGCAGCAATGGGTGAATGACCACCTGAACTGAAAAGCGCCTCCGAAAGGGGAGGCGCTGATTGAAGCCAAGCAGAAGGACTATTTGAACCAGAGTCCTGATACGGCGCTGGTGCCATCATTGGGGATGACCACACCCATTGTCAGTACTTTATTGGCGAAGGTGAGTTTGTAGTTCACCCGATAATAAGTGCTGACAATCTCAACGTTGATCGGCTCACTGCCCTGCAGTTCTCCATAGGCACTGAATTGCTTGATCATGGTTTCGAAGCTGTCTTTCGTGCTGGCTTTGGCCATCTGGTCGTCGAAATCCTTGGAATAGAGCGTGAAATCATCCTGCTGAATACCATCCAGGATGTCTTGAGCCATGGGATCGGCGGTGGAGATGGCTTTATCCTTTTCGTCACCCTGTGCATAGACTGGGGTAGCCTGTGTGGAGCAGGCTGAAAGGGCCAATGCGGCCATGCTGATCAATAAAACGAACAAAATCATTGATTTTTTCATCGAAATATCCTCGTCTCTGAGTAGAAATCCTCGGTCATGATTATAATCCCACTTTTGGGCGGGAAAAGACTTCCAGAAAAGAAGAAAGTTATAAAAAATCAATAATAACTTTAACAATATTGAATATATATTGACAAATACTTCAAATATAGCTATTATAAGTGCAAGAAAATTAATTGACCCTCAAGCTCGGACAACACTGAGCGCAAAGAAAGGCAAATCATGAAGCAAACAATCGTTCCGATGAAAAGCGACGCCAAACTGGTCGTACGCACCAGCGCGGATTTATTTATCGAAGGCAGTGATCAGGCGCAACTGGTAGCAACGGTAGATGACAGCTATTCCTTTCGCATGAAAGATGAGAATGGCACGATCTACCTGTATGCCGATTCCGACACCAAGCTGGTAGTGCCGACAACGGCCAGTCTGGTGCTCGAACGTGTCAGTGGAGATGCCAGCCTGCTGAACTTCAAAGGCAAGGCAGAAGTGCAGAAGATCGGCGGAGATTTCCACTTTCAAGGGCTGAGTGGGATTACCATCGAGACCGTAGGCGGGGATTGCATTTTCAAAGAGATGACCGGTCCGGTTGAGATCAAGCGGGTGGGAGGCGACCTGGATGGCTTTCAGGTGACGGATATCCGTGCTTATGGGGTAGGCGGTGATATTGAGTTGTCTGCGGTTAAGGGGAAAGCCCAGGTGACCGCCGGGGGTGATGCACATTTGCAGTTGACTGCTGACCCCATTGTGGAGACGAAAGTCACGGCAGGCGGAGATATTTATGTGGGCGTGACCGAAACCGCCAATGCCAATTTGGTGATGAATAGTCACGGTGAAGAAATCACGGTACATGCCTGTGGACAACAATTGGACATCGAGGCAGAAGATTACACCTTACCGTTGGGGCAGGGAGGAGCAGAGATCGTCCTCAATGCCGGCGGGGAGGTTCGGGTTCGGGAAGGGAAGGAAGCGATGGGAGAGTTTTCATTTGTAATCGAAGATATCAATTCAAGCTGGCACGATTTTGGCCGCGAGATCGAGGAGAAGATTCGCCGCAGCATGAAAGGTGTCAACCATCAACTGCGCCACGCCAGTTGGGAGGCCAGCACTGCCATGCGCAAGGCGGCCGAGCAGATGGATCAGTTCTCACGCAATTATCAGAGCGGTCGCGACAACCGGGTGGTTGGTTTTGGTTTCGATGCCAATGAATCTGCTGCGCCAGCCAAAGAGAAATCAGGTGCTTCGGATGAAGAGCGCATGATGATCTTGAAGATGCTGCAGGAGAAGAAGATCACCGTGGAAGAAGCTGAAAAACTGTTACAGGCACTGGAAGGGTAAGAAGGCGATGACACTCGATGAAAGCAAGCTCGATATTCTGCGCCGCGTTGAAGAAGGTAAATTGACGATTGAAGAAGGCGCTCATTTGCTCGAGATTCTGGAACGCGGAGCTGAAGCACGGCAGGCGCCCGCAGTGATTGCGACGCCAGAGCAATACGTGCCTGCCGGAGCGGTGAACGCGGTCTTTACTCCGCGAAAGTCGACCGAAAAACTTGAAGTCCCGGCTGGCTGGCGGGCTCTGTGGGGAATTGTGCTGTGGCTGGGAGTTGCTTTTTTGTCGCTTTCTGGCTACTGGCTGTATTCCAGCTATGCCCGCTCTGGGATGGGAGTAGGCTTCTGGTTTGCCCTGTTCTTTTTGCTGTTATCCATGGCTATTATTTCTTGGGGTGGCAAATCACGGCCAGCCGCTGGGCATTGATCCGTTTGCGCGGACATGACGAGGAGAAAGAAAAGGAGTTCGATCTCTGGGCTCCGCTGCCGTTCAACATCGCCCGCTGGTTCTTCCGCACTTTTGGTGCCAGCCTGTCGGATTCGGTCAAGTTCCAGAATATGGAAGAGATCTTTGACGAGATGGAAAAATCAATGGAACCTGGTGAGCCTTTTGTGATCGATCTCGAAGGAGAAAAAGGCAGCCAGGCCAATATCAACATCGAATTCTAGAATGCGATGTTGTGGTAAAACCGGCGCTGAGTAAATCAACTCAACGCCGGTTTTTTGATCACAGTATTTAGCGAGAAAGTGTATGGATCACAACGTGCTCCCGCAATTGACGGGAATCAGTGAATCACGCCGAGTTTTTGCCCTACCTTGCGGAAGGCAGCCAAGCCCTGGTCGAGGTCATCCCGGCTGTGAGCGGCGGAGAGCATGACGCGAATGCGGGCTTTCCCGCGCGGAACGGTCGGGAAGCCCAGCGGCATGGCAAACACGCCTTCGGTGAACAGTTCACGGCTGAATTGCTGGGCCAGCGGAGCTTCTCCAAGCATGATGGGGGTAATGGGGGTGGTGCTGACGCCAGTATCGAAGCCAAAATCTTTCATGGCGGCTTTGAAATAACGGGCGTTTTCCCAGAGGCGGTCAACCAGTTCGGTCGAAGCTTCGAGCAGATCAAGAGCAGCGATGGTAGCGGCCACGTCTGGTGGGGTAACCGCCGAGGAGAACAGGAAAGGTCGTCCGCGCTGCCGCAGCCATTCGATGATGCGGGCATTGCCGGCCACCACTCCACCGACCCCGCCAAAGGCTTTCGAGAGAGTACCGACTTCCACATCCACTTTCCCATGCAGATTGAAGTGATCGACGATCCCTCGCCCACCACGACCGAGTACTCCTTCGCCGTGAGCGTCATCGACCATCAGCATCACGTCATACTTGTTGGTAATCTCGTAGATCTGATCGAGGGGAGCGACATCACCATCCATGCTGAAGACGCCGTCGGTGATGGCCAGAGCCCGGCGATAGGTGCCGGCATTTTCGTGGATCACTTTTTCGAGATCAGCCGGGTTGGCATGAGCAAAGCGGACGATGCGCGCGCCGGAAAGGCGGCTGCCATCAATGATGCTGGCATGATTCAACTCGTCTGAGAAGATCACGTCCTCTTTGCCGACCAGGGCCGGGATGGTAGCCAGATTAGCGCAGAACCCGGATTGGAAGGTAATGGCAGCCTCTACCCCTTTGAAGGTGGCCAGACGGCGTTCCAGCTCCAGATGCAGGGCCATTGTACCGGCAATGGAACGAACAGCACCGGGGCCAGCTCCGTAGCGATCCAGTGCTTCTTTGGCCGCCTGGATGATGGCCGGATGATCGGCCAGTCCCAGATAGTTATTCGAGCAGAAGTTCAATACCTTCTTGCCATCGACTATTAGCCAGGCACCTTGCGGTGATTCGAGCGTGCGGATGTTGTTGTAAAGCCCCGCTTCTTTCAGTCCATCCAGCTCTTGTTGTACCCACTCCAACCTTTTGATCATATTCACCTCTTCGAGAAGGAATCGATTCCCCGGTACGAGCGTGGGGCAGTGTCATTATACATCTTTGCTGATTTTTACCTGTGCCAGCAGCCCTAATTCCGCCAAAGATTGCTGCAGGGCATTGGCGCTGCCAGGTTTGAGGATGACGGTCTTATTGTTAAGTACTTCTCCAAAATAACGGGAGATGTGCGGGTTCTTTTGCAGCATGGGCAGTAACTCAGGCTTATCCAGACGCAGCAGGGTTACCGGCTCGAAAAGGATCTCGGAGCCGTACTTTTCCCAGCGGTCGAGGGCTTCGCTGATGGATTGCGGTATCGATTTCACGTGGGCTAGCTGCAGGATTTGCAGCAATTGGGTAGGCCGCAGCCCCTGTTCACTGGCCTGGGCCAATGATTCAGCGGTGAGGCGATATTTACCAGGTTTCTTTTCGTCGGTGACCGGGGAACAAAAGCGGGCAATTTGATAGCGCAGCGGGCGGGGAACGTCGCGGTTGAGGAGCAAGGTACCATTGTTGAGCAGAGTGACCGAGCCATTTTCGGAGCGCACGTGCTGCGGAGCCTCATTTTTCAGCAGAGCTGCGCCGAGCGGCGAGAGGCGGAAGGAAAGCGGACTGGCTGGCCGCTCTGCGCGGGCGAGGTCAAGCACACCCAGCCAGTGCAGCGGGCCTACCAGCAGGTAGCGCAGCAGTGCCCCGTCGATTTTATCCCAGTTGGTGAAGCCGCGCAGATATTCATGGCTTTTCTGTTCCAGAATGAACCAGGAATCGTAATCGCCCGCGGGGCGCTGAAAATCAGGCCGGTGGGTTTTGATCTGGCTGAGCAGCGAAGGGATCGACCACCACGAGGTGGAGCTGACAGTGCTCACGATCTGCAGCAGCAATTCACGCGGGCTGCGCGGGTCATTTTGCCAGTTGCCCTCACAGCTCAAGCCGGGGAGCATGCGCAGATCATTGATCTTCTGACTGCTGCGCCAGGCAGCAAAAAGAGCCAGCAGTGCTTCACCGCGGGGTAGCGAGAGAAACTCTTTCACTTGTTCCGGGTTGGGCAGGTGAGTCGGGGTAATGATCCCTTTTTCGGCCAGCAGATTCAGCAAAAAGGCCTGATAAGCCCGCCGGGGCACATTTTCTTCTTCGGTTAGCACCTGACGGTTCATGCGCAGCGAGGGCCAGCAATTCGGTGATGTCATCGAGCACGGCATCGTCGGCTGGCACAGGAATCTTCTTTTCGGCTTCACTGGCCGGGCGCGGCAGCAGAGATTCACTGATTGCCTGGGCAGGTGCAGGTGAAAAAGCAAGAAATTCATCCGGGATGAAAGCGTATTCCTGCGGGGTGCCGGTGAGATTCAAGAAAGCTCTGCCGATCAGCCCGCGGTACCAGAGGAATTCACTGGCGTTTGCCGGGTGCAGATCCGGTTCTTCACGGGAACGCTTGGCTAACCCAAAGGGCCGCAAATCCCCAAATTCACGGGAAAAGGCAGACCAGGTATCCTTACCCTGGTGGGTCAAAAGATAATTCCAGGCTTTGGCAGGTTCGGCAGGCAGTGCATCGATGATCTCGGCAAACAATTCTGGGTCCAACATACCGGCGGCCATTTCTGACAGGGCTTCAGTAAAACTCTGCGCGGATAGCTCAAGATTCCAGGCACGGGCAATGCGCTGGAGAAAATCAAGATCGGTTGGACGCAAACGTTGTTGTAAATCGGGCATCATTGCCTCTCTCTTGATTATACTGGCAGGTGGGGGACTCGCCGAAGTGGGCAGGTGGATTAATTGACGTTCCTCTGGCTTGAAGTATAATTTTTATTACCTTTGATGTTTCGGGAAAGAGTAAATGGCCTTAAAAGGCAATTTAAAAGATTTCTCCATTACGCAATTGCTGAACCTGATCAATCTTGCCATGAAATCAGGCGCTTTATACATTGAAGGGACCACAGATATTGGCCATCTCTATTTTCGTGATGGCAAAATGACTTATGCGATCATTGGCCAGCAAGAAAGGTCTTTGCTGCAATTAATGGTTGAAAGCAAGAAAATCTCGCAGGCGCAATATTCTTTACTGCAGGAGCGTATCCAGGGCATGAATGACAAAGAGGTTGGCCTGTACCTGGTCAACAGCGGTTACGTTACCCAAACGGACACTTTTAAGGTGCTGGACGATTCGTTGACCGCAACCATGCGGACGCTGTTTACCTGGACCAACGGTTACTTCCATTTCGAGCAAAACGAGCTTCTGCCTGAGGATAAGATCCCGGCGCGCTTGTCCCTGGAAAATCTGATCGTCGAAGGTGCCCGCAAGACGCAGGAACTCGAAGAACTCAAAGAAGAAATTCCCAGCCTTGAGATGGCGCTGAAATTTGCCGACCGCCCCGGTGTAGACATTCATCAGGTGAATCTGACCCCAGAAGAGTGGCGGGTCATTTCGTACGTCAACCCCAAAAACACGATCCAGCAAATCGCATATACTACCAAACTGGATGAGCTGCAAATTCGCAAGGTGGTGTATGCTTTGGTACAGGCTGGTCTGGTTGAGATCATTCGTCCGGGAGGGGCTCCTGTGCCGCTCAAGGGAAAGGTGATCCCGCAGATGGATAAGAAAGAACAGAAATCATTGGTAACCCGGTTAATCGAACGGATTCGCTCCATTTAACCAAAGATAGAGGATGTCGACCATGCAAACTCAGACAGTAAAGATCGTAGTGACAGGCCCGTTCAATTCTGGCAAGACGGAACTCATTCGTTCCGTCAGCGAGATCGACGTGGTCTCGACCGAAAGAAAATCACGGCAGAAGCCGAAAAGGTAAAGGAGTCAACCACAGTCGCCATGGATTTTGGCCGTATCACTGTGGATGATGATCTGATCCTCTTTCTGTTCGGTACCCCCGGGCAGAAACGCTTCGACTTCATGTGGGAAATTCTTTCTGAGGGAATGCTGGGCTTCATTGTCATGGTCGACAGCACCCGCCCTGAAACTTTCAAAGAAGCACGCAGTATTCTCGAGACTTTCCACGCTTATGCTCCCACCCCCTACATCGTGGCGGTGAACAAGCAGGACCTCCCGGATGCCTGGGACGTCGAAGATATCCGGCTGGCGCTGCGTCTCGACCCGTCGGTCAAGATACTCCCCTGTATTGCCAAGAAAAAGAGTTCGGTCAAGACTGTGCTGTTAGAATTACTGTATGCGATCCTAGATGAGGTAGAAGGAAATAACGGAAATTAAGGTGAAAAACAAAAATGCTCATGGAAAATAATCTGCCAGGCAGTGTCTATTTTCTGGGGTTGCAAGAAATTCTAGGGCCGGAAGAAACAAAAGAATATTTCGCTGCCGCCAGTGTCTCAGGGAGACGGGAATCCGTTACCCCCGCGTGGAAGAAGATGGAAGCGCACTATGGTGCCAAATCAGTGCGCGGGATTGCGATCTGTGCCGGGCGCGCTGCGTTCAAGTATTTATTGACGCAGGAGGGCAAGGAAATTGGGTTCGAATCTGACGATTTCCGTTTTTTGCCGTTGCGGCTCAAATTGAAAAGGGGACTCACGTTGCTGAGCGCCTGGTTTACCCAGACCTTTGATACTTCCATTGAGTTGGAACCCGCACAAAAAAATTGGCTGCTCAAAGTGTCAGAACCAGCGGAGCGGGCGGAGAAGCGCTTTACCGATGAAAACAACTGTTCTTTCTTCATTGGTTTGGTACAGGGTTTCATGACCTGGGTAGGGGGCGGAAAATATTATCGTGTGGTCGAAACCCAGTGCCGCCATCAAAATGCTCCTTATTGCTGCTTTCAAATCGATAAAACCCCACTTGAATAAGATAACAAAAAGACGCTTGTGAAGACTCACAAGCGTCTTTTTCTGCATCAGAAAAGCTAAACGAGTTCTTCGCGAATCTTCGCGCTGGTAAAGTCCATGATGGCTACGATGATGACAATAGCCAACACGACGGTACCTGCTTTGTGGTATTGCAGACTGCCAAAGTAGGTAGACAGGGTCATGCCAATGCCGCCGCCACCGGCGAAGCCGATGATGGTGGCCATACGAATATTGATATCCCACTGATAGATCAGGTACGAGATAAAGGGAGGAATGATCTGCGGCAGGATAGCAAAACGGATCATCTGTAGAATGTTGGAGCCAGTAGCGTTGAGAGCTTCGATTGGCCCGGCGTCGATGGTCTCGATTGATTCTGAGAAAAGTTTACCCAGCAGAGCGAAAGTGGTAATCGCCAGCGCTAGCATACCGGCGAAGGGGCCGATACCGACCCAAAAGACAAAGATGGCAACGTAAAGCAGGGCTTCGATGGAGCGCAGAATGTTGAAAAGCCCGCGGGTAACGTAGAAGAGCACTTTGGTGAATGGGTTATTCCCGGTCAGGTTCTTGGCTGCCAGAAAGCTGAAGGGGATAGCGAAGATAGCTCCCAGTGTCGTTGCCAGGAAAGCCTGCATGACCGTGGTGATCAAATCTTTGACGACAACATTCAGCACGCTGGCAGAGAGGTCGATCGTAACAAAGTCGCGGATGATCGAGCCGAAGTTGGACCCGGGGTGGAACAGGTCTTTGAAGTTGATGTCCGTAATTTGCCAGCAGTACATGAAGACGATGATGCCGAGAATGATGTAAACCACTCGCAGTATTTTGTGATGGGCCTTTTGCGTTTTCTGTGGTTGGTCAGCCAGAATGCGATTGCGCCAATGGCTGCTGATAGCATCTACCAGAATGATAACTACCGCAACTGCCCAAAGAGCTGCTGCGTACATCTGATAAGCACCTTGCCGGATCGTTTCGACCACAAAGAAGCCGATACCGCCCCCGGCGACGAAGCCAATGACCGTGGCCGAACGCATGTTGATGTCCCAACGTAACAGGGTGTAGGAAAGGAATGGTGGAACGATCTGAGGAATGACGCCGTAGCGCAGGATCTGGAAGAAGTTGCCGCCGGCGGCTTCGATGGCTTCGACCGGGCCGGGATCGATGTGTTCGATCTCTTCAGAGAACAGCTTGGCCAGGGCGGCAATGGAGTGGATGGTCAGAGCGATTACGCCAGCAAAAGAGCCCAAACCAACCCAAACGATGATGATCAGCCCCCAGACAATGGTATCAATTGCCCGAATGAAGTTGAGAATCAGACGCATCACAAAATAGATGGGTTTTCCACCCGGGATGCGCGACATGATGTTGTAAGCGGCCAGAAAGCTGACGGGTATGGCGATGATGGTCGAGAACAGGGTGGCCATCAAACCAATGGCAATGGTTTCAACCAGTTTGCCGGTCTCGGTACCGGGAATGCGGTCGCCTTTTTTGGCCATTCCCAGCCAGATCTGCCAGAAGGGCGGATCCACTTTGCCCTTTTGCCCGAAAATGTTGCCCAGGTTTTCGCTGGGGCCAATTGGTGCAGTGGGCTTGCCTTGAATTTTGTTGGAAACGAAATCGACCAGGCACGACCAGCCGCAAACGACGGTTTTGCCACCTTTTACGGTGGAAATGTAATCGGGGTTCGCCAGTTGAGTAGCAATGGCTTTCATATCCCCGAAATTGTTGACCATCCGACTGATGTTGACGTCGGTGATATTCCAGGCGACGACGTAGAGCACGATGGCGGCGCATAGAACCGCGAGCATCGGTGAGAGAGATTTTCCGCGTGCCAGCCGGTAACCATCGAAACTGTTCCACAGCCAGAACAAAATTGTGGGCGCCCAAAGCCATGAGGTGGTCCAGGAGCCAATTTGAACTTTGCCAATATTGAAATGGGCAAAAGACCAGTAGGTAAGATAAGTGCTGATCAAAGCGAAAGCGAGAAAAGCGATTCCGCGCCAGACCTTTTTGGCGAGCATTTGCCCAAGGCCTGGAATCACCAGACTTGCCAGTGCAGCCAGAATGGGATTAAGTCCTTCTTTTTCGTTGGATTGAGTCATTTTGTCAACCGCGGCCTAAATAATGGTGATGCGTTCTGCTTCTTGCCCGTAGATTGACTTGAAGTGCTCGTCATCGATTTCCTGGGGCAAGCCATCGAAGACCAGGTGACCATCCTTCAACGCGATAGCGCGGGTCGCGTAGCGGTGCACCAGATCCAGGAAGTGGAGGCTGCACAGTACAGTAATGCCATATTCTTTATTTAGATTTTCGAGGTACTTGAGAATGGAGTGTGCCAGAACCGGGTCAAGAGAAGCTACTGGCTCATCGGCCAGAATCATCTTGGGTTCCTGCATCAAGGCTCTGGCAATCCCTACGCGCTGCTGCTGCCCGCCGGAAAGGGAATCAGCGCGGACGTGGGCTTTATCTTCCAAACCGACCATAGCCAGATCTTCCATCGCTTTCTTGCGATCTGAGGCCGGGAATATACCAAACAGGCTGGGAAGAGTGGCAACATAGCCCAGTCTCCCCGTTAACACATTGGTCATTACAGAAGACCGCTTGACCAGGTTGAATTGCTGAAAAACCATGCCGATTTGACGGCGAATTTTGCGAATGTCACTTCCTTTGGCAGAAGTAACATCGATATCGTTCCAGATGATCTTGCCTTCGGTGGGTTCGATCAGGCGATTGATGCAGCGGAGCAGGGTAGATTTCCCGGAACCACTTAATCCAATGACGGCAAGAAATTCACCATCCTTTACTTCGAAATTGACGTCAGTCAAAGCCTGGGTTCCGTTAGGATACACTTTGGTTAAATGTTCAACTTTAAGCATTGGCTATTCCTTGCTGCGGATGTGTAGAAACTTGACTTTAATATAGAAAAAAACCTGGCAGGCGATTTTACTCACCTGCCAGGCAACGGACACAACTATTTGACCAATTCGGCGGGATCTACGCCAGCGTCCTTGAGGATCTTGGCGAAGTCATCGTAGAAAGTGGCATCGATTTTTTCCATGCCGTTGATGTTGTAGAGTTTCTTGAGGATTGCAGCACCACCGGGATCCTGTTCCATCGCGAGCAGGCCATTGACGACTGCTTCAGTGATCTTGGGATCAAGGGTTTTCACAACCTGAACACCGTCATTCGGGATCTTGTCGCTGACCATGAAGGGCACGACAACGGTGGCGATATCAGGATAAGTCGCAGCCAAATTGGCGGACTGATCGGTCAAGACATCGACGTAAGCCACACCTGCATCGCACTGACCCTTATAAACACCAATCCCGACGTTATTATGGGAACCGGCGTTGATGGCAGTGATGTCAGTATCGGGATCGATTCCATTGGCTTTCATGATGATGCGTGGGATGATGTAGCCGGAAGTGGAGTTCGGATCGACGAAGCAGAAGGATTTGCCCTTGATATCAGCGAGGGTCTTGATGCCAGAATCGGCTTTGGCGATGAACTCAGCCTTGTAGAAAGGCTGCATAGTGGTGGCCAGGCTGGCATCAGGATCAATAGCGTTGGTGTTGTACTTGCGCAGGTTTGCCAGTACGGGTACGATACCGTACTTCTGTTCAGCCAACAAGATCGAGAAGGTGTTCAAGAAACCGATCTGAGCCTTGTTGCCGCCCATGGCTTCAATCGAAGCGCCAAAACTAGTGCCGACTTCGATTTTGAAGGAAAGGCCAGTCATCGAAGACAAGCAGTCAGCGATGGCATTACCGGCAACGGTGATCGCTCCGGTATCGCCAGAGGGAACGAAGGCGATCACCAGGGGATTATCGGGGGAACCGAGATCACCAGCTTTGACCGTGGGGGGGTTCGCCATCAATGGGCAGGATGGGGTCGGCAGGGTAGCCGTCGGTTCAGGGGTCGGAGCCTCAGTGGGGGCTTCAGTCGGAGCTACCGTAGTAGCTGCAGGAGCCTCAGTAGTCGCTGGGGCAGCGGTCGGGGCAGCAGTTGCCTGAGCGCAGGCGCTCAAGACCAAAGAGCCAAGGACCAAGACAGAAATTAAAGCAAATAAAACTTTGTTCTTCACTTCTCTCCTCCTTGAAGATTATGAAAGGTGTGCTTGATCAAGCACATTCCCATCATATATCTTTCGAAAATAAAAGGCAAGCCTGTTTCCTACGCTTGCCTTAAAGGATGGGAAATTTTTAAAGTTTTAACTTTTCAAAAATGGAATCTTGATCATTCATTAAACCCAGCCAGCCCCAGGGCTTTAGGTCCAGTATGGACTCCAAGTACCGGTGAAACGATAGAGATCATGAGTTCACAAGGGTGAAACTCTTCTTCTACGCGCCGGGCCAGCGCCTGAGCTTCTTCGAGGGCAGCATTATGCAGCACCGCAATATGCAGAGGGCGGGTAGTATCCAGGTTCTTGAAGAAATTGGTGAAGAGCCGGTCAATGGAGATTTTACGGGTATGCGAGATGCCCACTGCTTCCACGGAACCAGATTCATGGTTAACTTTGATCTCTGGCTTGATGTGCAGCAGGCCCGAGATGAGGCGGGCGGCACCAGCAATGCGACCGCCCTGAATCAGATATTCGAGGGTTTCGAGGGTGATGTGAAAATGTTGTTTCTGACGGATTTCGTCTACCTGGGCCACGATCTCCGCTGCGCTGGCGCCTGCGTCCCGACCACGGGCTGCGGTAAGTACCTGCCAGCCCAGGCTCATCGAATTGGTTTTCGAATCGAGGATGTACACTGGTACGCGGAAGTTATCGGCAGCCGTACGTGCAGATTGGATCGTTCCGCTCATGGCACTGCTGATGGTGATGACGATGATCTCTTCCGCGCCTTCTTTCACGGCTTGTTCGAAGGTGCTCAGAAAAAGGCTGGGAGCTGGCTGCGAGGTAGTGGGCCGGAGGCTATCCGTGCTTAACCTTTCGTAGAAATTTTCCGCACTCAGTTCGACTCCATCCAGATATTGCTGCTCTCCCCATACGATGGTGAGAGGAACCACGTAAATGTGGTGTTTCTCGATCAACTCTAAAGGAATATCGCAGGTGCTGTCGGTAATAATCGCTATATTTTTCATCAGGTCTCACTTTGGAGCGAATTATAGTGGCTCTGCTGGCTATGTAAATATGTCTTGAGATAGATATTCTCAGGCTGGCAATATAACCAGAGGCGGCTGAGCCAGCCGCCTCTGAGTGTACGCGCGAAATTGTTTATCGAGATTTTGCAAGTAAGTAGGGCCGCATCTGGTCGATGGGAACGTTTTCGTCCTTTTTGAGACCGAACACGACATTGTCTGTAGCGCAATAGTAGAGCTTCATCCATTGCCCAACAGATTTTTCGACGAGCCCGCGCTGGCCAGATTCCTGATCTCTTTGCGCCTGGTAACGCGCCAGCAAACGGGTTCTGAAAAAGAGGTAAGCACCAAAAGCGACCACTACCATTGCCACCATGTACCAGAACGCCCCATACTGAGTGGCAAAGATCTGATAGAGGAAGAACAAACTGAGCAGAAACATTCCCACAGCGACCCAATCCGGGTTGATGGCACGGGAAGCGGTAGATTCTCCCTGCGGGGGAGCAAAAGATTCCATCAATTGACGATAGTAGCGGCTGCCCTTCAATTTATCGCGGCGTTCAACGGGAATCTCTTGCTGCAGCGCATCGATAATGGGAGCTTCAGCCTCGTCGCCGTGCTTCAGACGCACCAGGCTTTGGATGTAAATTTCGCTGACCTTGAAGGTTTTTTCTTCGCTGCCGCATACCGGGCAGGTGAGTTTTTTGACGGTCATTGTTTTCTCTCCCAGCTTAGTTGATGCCCAGTGCGAAGAAACCGATGCCGAGGTTCAGTGGAATCCACCAGTAGGAAGAGAGAGGCATGCCCAAAAAATGGGTGGCAGCTACCACAGCGCCAAAGGTAATCAGCACGATTGCCCCAGCCACCAGCCACCAGCTACGGATATGCACTCCCAGACGGTTGTAGCGGACTTCAGGTTGCATGCCATTCTTTTTCGTATTCTTCTTCTGGACGGCAGCATACTGATGCTGGGCTCGTTTAATACGCTGGCGCTGGATTACGGTCAAGCGCAGGTAAAAGAGCAAGACACAAACGATCGTAACGATAGTGCCGGCATCAAGTGACATTTTCACATCCTGTCGAAGCGGGTTGAATAAACTTTCAGGCATTATGGAGGATACAAATCTCTTTGTCAATAGTTATTGTACAAAAGTTTTGCTCACAGTCGAATTGATTAAATACATGGGCGCTGGCGGTCGTTTGAATCATCGGATTATTACATTAATCACTATTTTTGTGTTTCGGTAACATTCAACTTGTATTCAGTTTTTATTTTTGCTATTATGATTTCAGGTTTTATGCAGAGACCTATTGCCGTATTCCGGAAAATCCATATAATTGATTCCTTGGGTCTGTAACTGGCTGTCAGATTTAAAAAAATGTAGGAGCAAGTTGAATTACCGAAGCACGAATTTGGCCATTCAAGAAATTTGCGCGGAAATAGGGCGTATTCCGGTTTCATTGGGATGCAAGACTCTATCTCCCAAAGTTTCTGTCCCCTGGTTTCATACACGTCTGCACGTATGAAACCGTTTTTTTTAAATAGTCCCAGTGATTACGAGAAACGCAGTTTCTCTGTACTCAAGATCAGGAACAAAGGAGGCCACATCAAACATTCAAAGGAAAGAGCAACTCATCGTCTTCGTGTTTAATCTAAGAAATTTTAAGGAGTGAGAATATGGCAAAAAGTGTCGAAAAATCGACAGCATTAGTCGGGTATTTGCCGCAGGACGTTCCGCCAGTTGGCTCAATGATTAGCCTGGGTTTGCAGCAGGTCTTAACCATGTTCCCGGCAACCGTGCTTGTTGCAATTTTGACCAAGTTTGATGTCAGCGTCACATTGATGGCCTCTGGTATTGGCACGATCATCGCCTTACTGGTTTCAGGCCGGCGGATCCCAATGTACTACGGCTCAAGCTTCAGCTACATTTCGGTGATCATCACTACCATTCCAACGGCTGTTTTGCTGATGCCGCTACTACCTACTGCCCCGATGGCGTACGTATCGTGCAGGTAGGTATCATGGGCACCGCCGTACTGGAAATCCTCATTGGTTTGTTGATCATGGCTGCCGGTAAGGAAGCTCTGGATAAAGTGCTGCCTCCAGTGATCACGGGTTCTGTGGCGATCATCATTGGTATTTCTCTGGCTGGAACAGCTTTGTCTGAAGCCTCGCAGAACTGGGTGGTGGCTTTCATCACTCTGTTCATCACCATCGTTTTTTCTGTCTATCTGCAGGGCAAGGGCCTGATCGGTATGCTGCCTATCCTGTTTGGCGCAATCGTTGGTTGGCTGGTTTCCTTGCCTTATGGCCTGGTCGACTTTGGCAAGATTGCAGCGGCTTCCTGGTTCAGCCTTCCGCCAATCACTTTGCCGGCCTTCACCGATCCCCATTCGTGGGGGGCTGCGTTGAGCATCGCCTTGATTGCTATTGCGACTGTGCCTGAATCGACTGCTCACCTGTATCAGATGAGCCTCTACATTGATCAACTGGCGCTCGAAGTTGGCAAGAAACCTGTCGAGATCAAACGCCTCATTGGTTTGAATCTGGTTGCAGATGGTTCCGATGACCTGGTAGTAGGTTTCTTGGGCGGTTGCGCTGGTACCAACTATGGTGAGAACAACAGTTTGATGGCCATTACCCGCAACTACTCCACGGCCGTATTAATGACCGCAGGTGTGATCGCCATCCTGCTTGGTTTCATCGGCAAACTGGCCGGTGTCGTCAATACCCTCCCGACCGCAGTCGTGGGTGGTCTATCCATCTACCTGTTCGGTGTCATCGGTATGCAGGGTGTCGCGCTTATCCAGAGCGAGAAGGTTAACCTGTTTGACCCGAAAGAACTGGCAGTGGGTGCTGTGATCCTCGTCACCGGTATCGGCGGCGCTCTGGGTCTGGCCAACGGCCTGTACCCGTTCATTATCCCGGTGATCTTCCCGAATGGTATCCCGGCGATCGTGTTCGCTGCATTCGTTGGCATCATCTTGAATGCCGTCTTCCTGTTGATCAAACCCGCCTGGTTTGGCATCCAAGACCGCGCGAACATCAACTATTAGTATCGAATCGGCTTTTCTCCCTCCTTCGATGCTTGCGTCGGAGGAGGGAACTATCCGCAGCATGTTTTTCGGGGGGAAGACCGCGAAGACATACTGAACTCAAAAGACTGGAATTCATATGACAAATCCCCATCCAGGACTCCCAGAATTAGAGTATCTCAAACCAGCTTCTCTTGCAGAAGCGAGCAAATTCCTTGCCGATCATGCGGGTCAGGCGCGCCCGTTCGCAGGTGGAACGGATTGTTTCGTCCGGTTACGAGATGGTGTACTGAAACTGAATGCGCTGGTTGATGTAAAAGGTCTGGAAGGAACGCAGGAAATTTCTTTTGATCCTTCAAAAGGATTAACGATCGGAGCAGCGGTCACCATGAATCGTATTGCTGCTCATTCTGATGTCATCAAGTATTATCCAAATCTGGTTGAAGCTGTAAACTCGGTGGCCAGCTATCAGCTGCGTAATCGCGCGACGGTGATCGGAAATATCTGCAACGCTTCCCCGGCCGGCGACACGATTGGCACCTGTCTCGTGCTGGAAGGCGTATTGAATGTACATGGCGTAGCGGGTATGCGCCAAATTCCTTTGAAAACATTCTTCACCGGTCCCGGAAAGACAGTTCTCCAACCGGGGGATATCGTTATTTCGATTACTTTGCCTGTCCCTCCGAAGGGATTCGTCGGCGTCTATAAGAAATTAGGCCGAAACATTATTAGCGACCTTTCTATTGTGGGCGTGACCGTGATGGGTTACCCCAGCAGCGAGAGCCAATCAGGTTATCGGTTCAAGATTGCTCTGGCTTCTGTGGCGCCCACGCCATTCGAAGCAGTTCAAGCCGAAGCAGTGCTTTCTGAAAAGAAAGTCACGGCTGAGACGATTGCTGAGGCTGCCCAGGTGGCTATGGATTCGATCAATCCGATTGACGACGTGCGCGGTTCAGCGCGATATCGCAAATACATGGTGAGAAATCTTACCCGCGAAGCGCTCACTGAAGTCTGGTCAAAATTGACGCATTAGGCGCCAAGAGAGCTTTCTCCTAGAGGAGGTACGCATGGCTTTAAAACAGATCACACTCACCGTGAATGACCTCGTCGAGACGGTGGATGTACCCCAAAATATGACCCTGCTGCAGATGCTGCGCGAAAAGCTGTCGTTAACCGGCACAAAAAACGGCTGTACGGCGGGGGAATGCGGTGCCTGCACCGTCATGATGAACGGTGAGCCGGTCAACAGTTGTATGGTGCTGGCTGCTGAATGTGACGGTGCAAACATCGTTACCGTCGAAGGCCTGGCCAAAGACGGCAAGCTCAGCAAAGTCCAGGAAGCCATCATCAAGACAGGCGGGGTCCAGTGCGGGTTCTGCACCCCGGGTATGCTCATCTCTGCCACGGCTTTACTCGACAGAAACCCCCATCCCAGCGAAACTGAGATTCGTGCTGCCCTGGTGGGCAATTTGTGCCGCTGTACTGGCTATTTCCGCATCGTCGAAGCCGTCAAAGAAGCGGCGAAGATGTAAGGTTCAGAATCGGATCTATCCGCTAAGGAGCCGTATTATGGCAAATACGAATACGAAAGAGAACCCTACCAGCCTGATCGGCGCGAGCATGCCTCGCAATGATGTCTATGAAAAAGTGACTGGAACGGCAGTTTATACCGATGATATCCAGTTTGGCGGCAAATTACTCTACGCACGGGTCAAGCGCAGTCCCTATCCGCACGCATTGATCAAAAAGATCGATGTGAGCAAAGCGTGTGCGTTGCCTGGCGTCAAAGCCGTGATCACTGGAGCCGATTTCCCTAAGAAGATCGGTCTGTACTTGAAGGACAAGAACATTCTGGCAATCGATCGGGTGCGCTTTATTGGCGAAGGAGTGGCTGCTGTGGCAGCAACCAGCAACGAGATCGCCATGAAAGCCCTTGAATTGATCGATGTGGAATATGAGGAACTGGAGCCAGTCTTCGATCCTGAATTCGGTGCCTCAAAAGAAGCACCCCTCATTCATCCTGATCTGGGCAGCTATTCTTGGCCCGATTTTATCTTCCCGGAACCGGGAACCAACATTGCCAACCACTTCAAGATCAAGAAGGGCGACATCGACAAAGCCTGGGGTGAATGCGCTTACGTCGTCGAGCGAAAATTCAAGGTGCCGCACATTCAGCACGTGCCCATCGAGCCCCATGTGGCCGTGGCCATGCAGGACGAGAAAGGCAAGATTACTTTGTGGGCTTCTTCACAATCGCCTTTCGCGCAGCGTGCTTTGATCGCTGAGACGCTGGGAATATCCCCGACGGATTTGCGTGTGATCGCTCCCTATGTAGGCGGTGGCTTTGGCTGCAAAGCCGGTGTGACCATGGAAGCCATCCCGGTGGCTCTGGCAACAAAATGCAAAGGCTGGCCAGTGAAATTGCTGCTGACCCGTGAAGAGGAGTTCTTCACCAACTTTGTGCGCCAGGGTTTGGTCAGCATCGTCAAAGCGGGCTGTGATAAAAATGGCCGTCTGGTGGCGCTGCGCAACATCATGTATTTTGACGGTGGTGGCTCTACTGAGTACGGGGTGAACGTAACCCGTGCCGCTGGCTATTCCAGTTCTGGGCCGTATGATATTCCTAACGTGCAGACCGATTCGATCTGTGTATATACCAACCATCCCATCGGCGGTGCTTACCGCGGCTTTGGTATGTCAGAGCTACACACCGGTTTGGATCAGGTGATGGATGAACTGGCCGAAAAAGCCGGCATCGATAAAGTGGAATTCCTGAAGATGAACGCGGTCAAAGGCGGTGATATTTTAGACACCGGCATGACCATGCATCCGAACGGTCTGGTGCAGTGCATCGAGAATGTAGCCAAATCGATCGATTGGAACGAAGAGAAAAAACCGGTCAATCCGAATAAACTGCGTGGAAAAGGAATTGCCGTGGCCTGGAAGGCGCCGGCCATGCCTCCGAACGCGGGTTCGAGCGCGTGGGTGGAACTGGCCGAAGACGGCAAAGTAACGGTCGGGCTGGGTGGTCAGGAAATCGGGCAGGGAACCTTCACGGTCATGGCCCAGATGGCTGCTGCTGCTCTGGGCGTGAAATACGAAGACGTGCGCATTGCCGGCCCGGTCGATACCCAGTACAGCCCGTACGAGTGGCAGACTGTGGCCAGTCGTTTGACCTGGAGCATGGGGAATGCCATCCGCAATGCGGCACTCGATGCGCGCAAACAGATTCTGGACGTGGTGGCGCAGGCCTGGCACGAGAATGCCGAAGACCTGGATATCGTCAACGGTATTGTGGTCTCTTACAAATCCGAGAACGAGACCTCGCTCAAGAATATCGCGATCTATGGTATCCCCAAAGAGAACAACGAAGGCTGGATCGGCGGCCCGATCATCGGGCGTGGCAGTTTCATGCCGACTTACGTGACCAACCTGGACCCAGAAACCGGTCAAGGTCCGCGTTCGGTGGTCCACTACACAGTGGGCTGCGAAGGTCTGGATATCGAGATCGATAAAGAGACGGGCGCGATCACGGTGTTGAAAGCAGCTGCGTCCTTCGACGTCGGGCATGCTATCAATCCGACTCTGGTCAAAGCACAGATCGAAGGCGGTTTTGTACAGGGGTTGAGTTCAGCCATGTTCGAAGAGATCCGGCTGCGCAAGGGCGTGATGACCAATCCGAGCTTTATGGATTACCGCATTGCCACCAGCGCAGATATCAACTTCCACCTCGAGACCCCCTACGTTGAGGTTCCCCAGGACGACGGCCCGTGGGGCGCCCGCGGAGTTGGGGAGCACCCGATGGTGCCGACCATTGCCGCGTTAGGCAATGCTATCTATAACGCAACCAAGATTCGTCTGCAAGGCCCTCCGTATTCCGCCGAGAAGATCTATCTGGCAATGGTCGATAACAACGTTGTGAAGTAAATATTCGACGTCCTGCCGGGAAAGCACCCCCCGGCAGGACGCTGGAGAATACATCATCATGCAAAGGAGAAGGTAAGGTATGGATTACGATTTGATCGTTCGAAACGGTGTCTTGCGCGGCGATGTGCACAAGAAAGTGGATATCGCGGTGAAGAACGGGAAGATCGCCGAAATTGCTCCAGCCATCCAGGGGAAGGCGGCGCAAGAGATCGACGCTGAAGGCAACCTGGTAACAGAGTCTTTCGTGAACACTCACCTGCATTTGTGCAAAGTGTACACTTTGATGATGATGGATGAGGCTGCCCTCAAAGATTATCACGGAAGCGACATGGGCAAAGCCATGACCGCTATCGAACTGGCTGCCCGCGTAAAAGAAAACTACGACGAAAAATGGATCATCAAGAACGTCCGCAAGGCAGTGGCTCTGGCTGCCCGTTATGGCTGCACGCACATCCGGGCTTTTGCAGACGTGGATTCCAAGGCCAAACTCGAAGGGGTGAAAGCCTTGATCCGTGCTCGTGAAGAATTCAAGGGCATTGTCGATATTCAGGTGGTAGCTTTTGCTCAGGATGGCCTGGTGCGCGAACCTGGAGCGGAAGATCTGCTGCGACAGGCTATGAAATTGGGCGCGGACGTGGTTGGGGGTATCCCCTGGATCGAGTACACGGATGCCGACATCGCCGAACACGTGCGCATCTGTTTCCAGATTGCTAAAGAATTCGATAAACCCGTTTCCATGCTGGTGGATGATGCTGGTGACCCAGGTCTGCGTTCTCTGGAGTTGATGGCACTGGAAACGATCAAGACTGGCTGGCAGGGCCGCTCCCTGGCGCATCATGCGCGCGCTATGTCGATGTATGCCAAACCTTACCTGCAGAAACTGACTGCCCTTCTGAAAAAGGCGGATATGGGTGTGGTCAGTGATCCGCATACCGGTCCGCTGCATGCCCGTGTGCGTGAGCTGCTCGAGGAGAACGTGCTGGTCTGCCTGGGCCAGGATGATATTTCCGATGCTTACTATCCGTATGGGCGTAACAACATGCTGGAAGTCGCTTTCTTGAATTCTCACTTGCTGTGGTTCACCACCCGCGAGGATATGGAAACCCTGTATGATATGGTGACCAAGAATGCGGCCCGGGCGATTGGTTTGAAAGACTTCGAGTTGAAAGTGGGCGCTGAGGCCAATCTGGTGGTGCTGGATCAACCAAAACGTGCTTGAAGCATTGCGCTTCCACGAGCGTCCCAGCTACGTCATCAGCCATGGTTCACCTTGTCAATCAGCAAGAAATGAATAAAATAATTAAGGAGAATGCTTGAGCTCCTGTAAAAACTGAGTGGAAATACCGCAGATTTGCGTCTGCGGTATTTTCTTAAGCAGTTTGTGACAAATGAATATGACAGTTCGCAGTTGACAGTCGGTTCATGGAATCGATATATTAAAATTGCGTTTCGAATCAGAATTTTATCAATAGAACACGAAGACGCACTCGTATGTGTCTTTTCGCTTATTGGATTAATCAAGGTTTTTAGGTCAGAACCATCGTTCTTTCATCATGGAAAATGCCTGAGCCCATTCATTAATCTATGCCGGCATATATGGGTCTTTTTCCCTGACTGAAAACTTTGAATTTTTATTGTTAACAAGTGAGTATTACTCCTGGAAAATGGATTTTCCTGGCTGATTCAGACTATGTGTGAAAGGAGATTGAAAGAGAAAGTATTCAGGCGTTTTATCTAACCATTCAATTAATTTAGAAGAGGAGAATATTTTGAAAAAATCATTTGTACCTGTCGTGTTCGTTGTTTTGATGATCGCTGCGTTACTGGCGGGCTGCGCATCCGGTGGAACCACGGCTTCCAAGAGCGATAAGCTCAAGGTCTTTGGTGCTTTTGCTACCCCCATTCAGGAATCATGGGATGGCGCTATTCATAACGCGCTCGAAGCCGAAAAAGAAGCTGGCACAATTGATTACACCTACACCGAGAATATTGGTTATTCCGGCGATATGGAACGTATTCTGCGTCAGGTGGCGGAACAGCAGAAACCCGATCTGATCATTGGTGATGCTTTCGGCAACGAAGAAGCAGTGCGCCGTGTGGCTGCCGACTTCCCCGATATTGCTTTTGCTTTCGGTTCCTCCTACGGCCCAACCGGGACCAATTTATCGGTCTTCGATAACTGGATTCAGGAACCGGCCTACCTGTGCGGTATGATCGCAGGGCGGTTTGACCAAGAGCAATACCATTGGCGTTGTCGCTGCCATGCCGATCCCTGAAGTGGACCGCCTGGTGAATGCTTTCATCGCCGGGGCCAAAGAGACCAATCCTGACGTCAAAGTGCTGGTGAGCTTCATCAACAGCTTCTACGATCCCGCGGCCGCCAAGGAAGCTGCATTGGCCCAGATCGATAGTGGCGCGGATGTGCTCTATGCCGAACGCGATGGTGTCATCGATGCTGCTGCTGAAAAGGGTGTGTACGTCTTCGGCAACATGGCTGATCAGAATTCTCTGGCCCCCGATTACGTCATCACCGGCCCTGTCTGGGATATGGGCCCAACCGTGAAATACCTGGTCGCTCAGGTGGAAGCGGGTACCTACACCTCTCAGGATCTGAAAGATTTCAGCATGTTCGCCAAGGGCGGCGCTTATCTGGCTGATTACCACGGCAATGATGCCAAGATCCCGGCTGATGTCATGAAAATGGTCGAAGATAAAGAAGCAGCCATCAAAGCGGGTACCTTCCGCGTTGATATCAACGAAGCTGAGCCTGCCTCAGTCAACTAGCCTTTCAGGGGGACGGTGGCTGGGCTACCGTCCCCTTCTTTTATTGCAGCTTAACGCAACGTGGAAGGATGGACTATGTACGCCATTGAAATGGTGAATATCAACAAGCGGTTTGGTAATTTGCAGGCGAACAAGGACGTCCATTTTTGTCTGGAACAGGGTGAAATCCATGCTCTTCTGGGTGAAAATGGCGCCGGCAAAACCACGCTGATGCGGATTCTTTACGGTCTGTATCATCCTGATTCCGGCGAGATCCTGGTCAACGGAGAGAAGACGCAGATCAGTTCCCCAAAGGATGCCATCCAGGCGGGGATTGGCATGGTTACCCAACACTTTACCCTGGTGCCGACTTTAACGGTAGCCGAGAACGTGGTATTGGGATACACCCATTCCGCCACGATCTCACAAAAAGAGATCGAAGCGAAAGTAAAAGCTTCTTCTGAAAAATTTGGCGTTCAGGTAGACCCGTCTGCTCTGGTCAAATACCTCTCAGTAGGGGAACGACAGCGGGTGGAAATTCTCAAGGCGCTGTATCGCAATGCCAAAGTGCTCATCATGGATGAGCCAACAGCAGTACTCGTTCCGCAAGAAGTCGACGCTTTATTTGAATCTCTTCTCAAACTGGTTAAATCCGGCCTGTCGGTGATCTTCATCAGCCATAAGCTCAATGAGGTCATGGCCGTTTGTGATCGCATTACTGTATTACGCGATGGCGAAGTTACCGGAATTGTCAAGAAACAAGATACGACTCAAAAAGATTTGGCCCGCATGATGGTAGGGCGCGAAACATCCACCCAAAGAATGTCCTCTACCCGGAAACGTGGACAGGTAACCTACGAAATGAAGGACCTGCACGTACTGAATCCGCAGGGATTGGAAGCATTGAAGGGGATCAGCCTGTCGCTGCACAGTGGAGAAATTTTAGGCATTGCCGGGGTTTCGGGTAACGGACAGTCAGAGTTGACCAAGGTGCTGACTGGCTTGCTGACGCCGACGCAAGGCAGTGTTACTCTCGAAGGTCAGGATCTGACGCATGCCTCCCCAGCGGAAATCACGCAGGCAGGAGTAGGCCGGACGCCGGAAGATCGTCATGAGGGGATGATCGGCGACCTGACCGTGGCCGAAAACCTGGCCATGGAAGACCTTGATCACTATACCCACAATGGTTTTCTCGATCAGAAAGCGATTCTCAAGGACGCAGAGCAAAAGATCAAAGATTTCCAGATCAAGGCGGCGCCGACAGATGCTTTGCGCAAACTTTCAGGCGGCAATATGCAAAAAGTCGTGCTGGCACGGGCACTTTCCCGGCACCCCAAAGTGGTGATCGCCTCGCAGCCGACGCGTGGATTAGATGTAGGGGCCACCGAATATATCCGCAAGCGTCTGACGGCTGAACGCGACCGCGGAGCGGCTGTGCTGCTACTTTCAGAAGACCTGGATGAGATCATGATGCTTTCAGATCGCATCGCGGTCATCTATGAAGGCTGTATCAAGGGAATTCTTTCGGCATCAGAGGCCAGCACGGAAAAGTTGGGCTTGCTGATGGCTGGGGCCTGCTAAATTGTCGTCTCGGAGGAATCATCGTGTTCAAATATAAAATTGTGCGTTCTCCTGCTCCTGTCTGGATGCGAACCCTGATCCCGGTCGTGGCGATCTTGCTGAGCTTCATCATCACCTCCATCTTCGTGATCATCGCTGGCGCGAATCCGCTCGAAGCGTTTTATTACTTTTTGATTGCCCCACTTTCCAGCCAATCTTCGGCGCTGGAAGTGCTGGTCAAATCTACTCCATTGCTGCTGACTGGTATCGCGGTTACCTTTGCCTTTACCGCCGGATATTACAATATCGGTGCTGAAGGTCAGCTCTACGCAGGCGCAATTGCCGCGGTCTGGCTGGGAGTGACCTTCCCACAGTTACCTGCGTATGTGATCCTTCCCTTGATGATCTTGGGCGGCTTTCTGGCCGGGGTGCTGTGGGCATTGATCCCGGCTTTGCTGAAGGTGTATCTCAAGATCGATGAGGTGGTGACCACCTTGCTGATGAACTCGATCATCATGTACTTTGTCAGCTATTTGCTCAACGATTTCTGGCGCAATCCACAATCTGGTTATCCACAATCACCGGATATCAGTGCTGCAGCGCATTTTGCCCGTCTGGTTCCCAAGTCACGGCTGCATGCTGGCTTTATCATGGCGCTGATCGTGGTGGTGATCGTGTACTTCTTGATCAAACGTACTCCGTTGGGGCTGAAAATGCGCGCGGCTGGAGCAAACGCGGCCGGGGCCCGCTTTGCTGGTATCAACGTACCGCGGACTATGCTGACTGCGGCGCTGGTGAGCGGCGGAATTGCCGGTCTGGCTGGGATGGGAGAAGTGGCCGGTATTCACTTCCACCTGATCGAGGCTCTGTCGAGCAATTATGGGTACACCGGCATCATCGTGGCAACCCTGGGTGGGCTGCATCCGCTGGGGGTGGCGCTGTCTGCGCTCTTCATCGGTCTGATCGGAACTGGTGCACAGACAGTCAGTTTCGCGCTTGGAGTGCCTGTGTATCTGGGCGACATCGTCCAGTCCACTTTGCTGCTGGTAACGCTGGGTATGCTGCTCCTGCAGAATTACCGGATTGAGAGGCGCTAAATGGAAGATTTTATCGTAGGTTTTTTGGCAGCTACTTTGCGGATTGCCACTCCGCTGATGTTTGGCACGCTGGGTGAATTGTTCTGCGAGCGGGCCGGGATTTTGAACCTGGGCATCGAGGGGACCATGTTCTTTGGCGCTTTCGTAGGGTTTGCTGCGGCAGCCAAAACTGGCTCCTTGATGATCGGCTTGCTGGCAGCCATCCTGGCGGGTATATTGGCCGGGCTGCTCATGAGTCTGCTGACGGTGATCCTGGGGGTCAATCAGCATGTTTCTGGTTTGGGCATCACCCTGCTGCTGACGGCGCTGGCAATGTTTGGCTTCAACCTGATTTTTGGCGCGAACCGCGTGCTGCCTTCGATCGAATCCTTCCCCCAGATCAAATTGTTGGGAGACATTCCCATCCTCGGAGAGATCTTTACCCAATATGGGCTGACCTATGTCGCCATTTTGCTGATTCCACTGTGCGCGTGGGTGTTGTACCATACCAGTTTTGGCTTGAACCTGCGTTCAGTCGGGCAAAACCCTGAGGCTACCGATTGCCGCCGGAATCAACGTTTACGGACTGCGTACCGTTGCTTTGATGATCGGTGGCGCATTGATTTCGGTCGGTGGAGCGTTCCTCTCGCTGGCGCAACTGGGTACCTTTACTTTTGGTATTATCAATGGCCGCGGCTGGGTGTGCATCGCTCTGATCATCTTTGCCAACTGGGAACCAATTCGGGTCTTCTGGGGGGCACTCCTCTTCGGTGGGGTATCCGCGCTGCAGTTACGGCTGCAATTGACCGGCCTGAAGCTGCCCTATGAAGCCTTTTTGGCTTTGCCTTACGTGGTCACGATCATTGCCTTGAGTCTGGCGGGGCGGAATGCTTCTTACCCGGCAGCTTTACTCAAGCCATACAAACGGGAATGAAAGTCACGAGCGCTGATGCAGATCGGCGCTCGTCCTTTTTAAGGTCACTTCATTTATGTGACAATCAACCACGCAGTATGCTATATGTATCACTTGCATTGTCAGGGAGCAAAACCTAAACTGAGGATGCGAGAATGAATCCTCAAGAAATAACTATTGGAGGTTTACATGGAAAACTCACAGAAGGATCGCGCAGCATTCAATCAAAAAGTGGTTGAATTACGCGATCAAATGAAGCTGGGCGGCGGGCAAAAACGCATCGACGCGCAGCACGAGAAGGGGAAAAAGACAGCACGAGAACGCATTGAACAATTACTGGATAGCGGCACGTTTCAAGAGATCAACGGCTTCATGAAGAACCGCCATACCGATTTCGGGATGGACAAGGACAAACTTCTTGGAGACGGCATGGTGGCGGGCTTTGGCAAGATCGATGGCCGCCGCGTGTGCGTCTACGCCCAGGATTTCACGGTCATGGGCGGTTCCTTTGGCGAGATTGCCGGGGCAAAAGTTGCTCACGTGATGGATCTGGCGATCGAAGCCGGTGTGCCGGTCATTGGGCTGAATGACGGCGGCGGTGCCCGCATTCAGGAAGGTGTTTTCAGTCTGGCTGCCTTCGGTGAGTTGTTCTATCGCAATACCCAGGCTTCGGGAGTGATCCCGCAGATCAGCGTCATTCTAGGGCCGTGCGCGGGCGGGGCCGTTTATTCGCCAGCTTTGACCGATTTCATCGTCATGGCAAAAGGCATTGCCAACATGTTCATTACCGGGCCCGAAGTGATCAAGACGGTTACCGGTGAAGAAGTAGATGCTGAGACACTGGGCGGTGCGGGCACCCATGCTGACGTCAGTGGGGTGGCCCATTTCGCGGTGGATAGCGAAGGTGCCGCTTTTGCAACGGTACGCAAGCTGTTGAGTTATCTTCCCTCCAATAATGCCCAGCCGGCTATGATCACCGATCTGACCGACGATCCGTGGCGCATGGATGCCGAGCTGGATACCTTGATTCCAACAGATCCTTCGGCCAGCTATAACATGAAGGACGTGATCAACCGTGTCTTCGATCTGGGCTCCTTCTTCGAAATTCAGGAAACTTTTGCCCCGAATGCCATCATTGGTTTTGGCCGCCTGGCCGGGCTGCCGGTGGGCGTGGTTGCCCAACAGCCGAATTACATGGCCGGCTGCATCGATATCAACGCTTCTGACAAGATGGCGCGCTTTATCCGCTTTTGTGACGCTTTCAACTTCCCGATTGTGACCTTCTCTGATTCCCCCGGTTTCTTGCCTGGTGTTTCTCAGGAACATGGCGGCATCATCCGCCACGGCGCCAAGATCGTCTATGCGTATTCGGAGGCTTCGGTTCCAAAATTGACTGTAGTCACCCGCAAAGGCTATGGCGGCGCCTATATCGTCATGGCCAGCAAGCACATCCATTCGGACATGGTCTTTGCCTGGCCGGGTGCGGAAATCGCTGTCATGGGCGCGGAAGGCGCGGTCAACATTTTGTATCGCAAAGAATTACAGGGCAAAGAAAACGCGGAAGAAGAACGGGCCAAACTGGTCGAGGAATTCCGCGAGAAATTTGCCAATCCTTACGTTGCTGCAGCCAACGGGTTTGTCGATGACGTGATCCTGCCGCACGAGACGCGCGCGCGCCTGATCACTGCGCTTGAGCTGCTGCGCGATAAGAAATCCACTGCTCCTGCCAAGAAACACGGCTGCATGCCACTCTAGAAGGGACAGGAGGATCATCGTGAGTAGTGATTTCGCAACAGGTTTGATGGTCAGTGTGGTGGGTTTGCTCATCACCTTCATCGCGCTGGGAGTTTTCATTGGGGTAATCTATTTACTCAAGGCCCTGTTCCCGTACAAACCAGAAGCTGAAGAAGAGAAAGAGGGCGAAGAGGCAGAGGAAGTGGTTGAGATATCCTCTGCTGAGGGTGAGGAAGAAGTGGCGGCGGCAATCGCGGCAGTCCTCTACCTGAAAAAAGAAGTTCGACTGTCTTTCGAGACTCCCGGCAAGAACACTTTCTGGACTGCGCGTTAGGCTGATCTGGACAACGATAAGGAGATATTGAGCAATGAGTAAAAAGCTTACAGTAAAAGTAAATGGCAACGCTTATGAGGTCGTAGTGGGAGACCTTTTTCACAACCCGGTGGCGGTGGCAGTGAACGGTAAGGAATACCAGGTGGAGATTGGCGAAGCGAGTGAGACCAACACGCCTGTGGCCGCAGCGCCAGCTCCTGTGCCAGCCAGTGCCCCTGCGGCCGCGGCCGCGGTAGCAGCGCCGAGCGCGGAAAACAGCAATGTGCTGGCTGCCCCCATGCCAGGCAAGATTCTGGATATCGCAGTCAAAGCGGGAGACAAGGTCAACCCGGGCCAGCAAATTTGCGCTCTGGAAGCAATGAAAATGAAGAATATCATCCGCACACCGCGCGCCGGAACGGTAGCCAGCGTGGAAGTGTCGGAAGGCCAAAAAGTGGCTTTTGGTGCTGTGATTATCCGCTTCGCTTGAGGGTGACATGGACTTTTCAAAAATTCTCGTTCTCCTCGATGCATTCAAAGCCCTGCAATGGCAAAATCTGGTCATGATTGCAGTGGGCGGAGTGCTCATTTACCTGGCAATTGCCAAGGACTATGAGCCCTCCCTGCTGCTGCCGATTGGCTTTGGCGCAATTCTGGCGAACCTGCCATTGACCGGAGCAACTGAGGCCGGCGGCTGGTTGAAGAATCTTTATGATGCCGGGATTGCCACAGAATTGTTCCCGTTGTTCATCTTCATTGCCATTGGCGCCATGACAGATTTTGGCCCGCTGCTGGAAAACCCCAAGATGGCTCTGCTGGGAGCGGCCGGTCAGTTTGGTATCTTTGGTACCCTGCTGCTGGCGCTGGCATTGAAATTCCCGCTCAATCAGGCGGCTTCCATTGGCATCATCGGTGCCATTGATGGTCCGACGGCCATTTACGTTTCGTCGAAGCTGGCGCCTGAACTGCTGGGCCCAATCACGGTGTGCGCTTACAGCTACATGTCGCTGGTACCGATCATTCAACCGCCGATCATGCGCATCATGACCTCGAAGGCTGAAAAGACCGTGCACATGCCTTATTCGATCAAGCCAGTGTCGCCGATTGTGCGCATTCTCTTCCCGATCACCGTAACGGTAGTGGTTTCTCTCATTGCCCCTAAGGCTTCACCGTTGATCGCTTCATTAATGTTTGGCAACCTGATCCGTGAATGCGGTGTGGTAGATCGTCTGAATGATGCGGCACAAAATGAACTGGCCAACCTGACCACCCTTTTCTTGGGGCTGGTAGTGGGCGCAACCATGAACGGGGTCGATTTTCTGAAACCTTCCACCCTGCTGATCCTTGTTCTGGGTCTGCTGGCTTTTGGTCTGGACACTTTCGGCGGCGTGCTGCTGGGCAAATTGATGTATTTGCTCTCAGGCAAGAAATTCAACCCATTGATCGGGGCCGCGGGTATCAGTGCTTTCCCGATGTCTGCCCGTATCGTGCAGCGCTTTGGGCAGGAATACGACTACACCAATTATCTGCTGATGCATGCCATGGGCGCCAATGCTGCCGGCCAATTGGGCAGCGTGATCGCAGGCGGCGTGGTGCTGGCAGTGATGGCAGGAATCATGTAATTGTGAGCTGAGACCTTCCTCTGGATGAACCACTGGTTCTGCAGAGATTTCGCTGGAAAGGAGAGATCCATTGGCTGTCAAATCAATTATCAAAGCAAGTGAATATCATGACTCGGTCAGCTTGATGATCGTTGCCAAAGAATTGGCCAAGTTCCCGGGCGTGCAGGATGCGTCGGTGATGATGGGAACTGAGGCGAACAAAGCCTTGATGGAGCAATCCGGGCTGCTGACGGAAGAAGCCAAGAGCGCTACTCCCAATGATCTGGTCATTTCTGTCCGAACGGAGGGAAATGCGGAGGAGGCCCTGGCTGAAGCTGAGAAACTGCTGAACAAAAAAGCCGCTTCAGGCGGCGAGGGAGTGGAATTCCGCCCCAAGACGATTCGTGGGGCAATGAAGACCAACCCGGATGCCAACGTATGCATCATTTCCATTGCCGGACGCTACGCGGCGGAAGAAGCCTGGGAAGCTCTCTTTGCGGGTATGCACGTGCTGCTGTTCAGTGACAACGTGAGCAAAGAAGATGAACTGGCACTCAAGCAGTACGGCCGCGATCATGGGCTGCTGGTCATGGGCCCCGGAGCTGGGACGGCGATCCTGAATGGGGTGGCACTGGCTTTCGCCAATGTCATTCCGGCTGGCCCGGTGGGAATCGTTTCCGCAGCGGGGACAGGCCTGCAGGAAACCAGCACACTGCTGGCAAAGAACGGCGTGGGCATCACGCAGGGGATCGGTACTGGCGGCGGCGATGTCAAGAAAGCCATCGGCGGCATCATGTACATCGAAGGGCTGAAGGCTTTGCAGGCGGACCCGGCGACCCAGGTGATCTTGATGGTCAGCAAGCTGCCAGATGAAGAAGTAGAAAAAACCTTGCTTGAGCAGGCAGAAAAGAGTCAGAAGCCAACCGTGATCTGTTTGATTGGCGGCAAGACCCGCAGTGATACTGTGCCGGCCAACGTGACCGTGGTCAGTACGCTCGAAGAAGGTGCGCTGGTTGCAGCCAAACTCGCTGGTGCCAAGATCGGGGATATCAAAGGAAAGATCGCGGCTGAAACGGCAGAGGCCCACCAGTTGGCGAAAGAAATCAAATCCGCTCTCAAACCCAGGCAAAAGGATTTACGCGCTTTGTTCTCAGGCGGCACGCTGTGCTATGAAAGCCAGGTGATCTGGCGAGATGAATTCAACCTGAAAGTGTATTCCAATGCTCCGCTGGATAAACACGATCAGATGAAAGATTCCACGCGCAGCGAAAAGAACGTGGCGGTCGATCTGGGTGAAGAAGAATTCACCGTGGGCCGTCCGCACCCGATGATCGACAATGATCTGCGCATGCGCCGCATCCTTCAGGAAGCCGCTGACCCGACGGTGGCGGTCATTATGCTGGACGTGGTTATTGGCTACGGCGCTCATCCCGACCCGGCCGCTGAATTGACCGAAGCCATCCGCAAGGCTGCCAAGCTGGCCAGGGATGCCGGCCGCGAATTGATCTTTGTGGCCTCAGTAACTGGTACCGAACAGGACCCGCAGGGGCTGACGCGGACCACCGAGATTCTGCAGTCCGCTGGGGTGCACGTGATGAAAAGCAATGCCATGGCTTCGCGCCTGGCAGGGTTCATCGTTGCCTGATTCCCTTGAGACTGAGAAAGGATGCGATAAATGGCTGAAAGAAAAATCCAAGATCTATTCGGCAAACCCATCGAAGTCGTGAATGTAGGGCTGGCGTCGATGGTCGAACCGCTGAAAGCACAGGATGTGCCGGTAGTGGATGTCGACTGGCGTCCTCCCAAAGAGGGGATCAAGCATTTGCGCTTCACTCAGAATGGAAAAACCATTGATGAGGCCAATGCAGAGGCAGTTGCCCGCATCAAGAAAGCCCGCCCGATTCTGGTAGGCATGGGGTTGGCCAAGGATGTCATTCCGGGCTATCACGACCATCTGATCCTGCACGCAGGCCCGCCGATTTCGTGGGAACGCATGTGCGGCCCGACCAAGGGCGCGGTGATGGGCGCTCTGATCTATGAAGGCATGGCAAAAGATGAAGCTGAAGCCGAAAAGATGGCTGCTTCTGGCGCGGTCGAGTTTGCTCCCTGCCATCATTTTCATGCGGTCGGCCCGATGGCAGGTGTGGTTTCTCCACACATGCCGGTTTTCATCATCGAGAACAAGGCTTTTGGCAATCGGGCTTACTGCACCCAAAACGAGGGGTTGGGCAAAGTGCTGCGTTACGGCGGTATGGGCCCAGATGTCTACGCTCGCTTGAAGTGGATGGAAGAATCTCTTTATCCTACCCTGAACCGGGCACTCGAATCCATGCCGGAAGGCATCGATATCAAAGCTTTGATCGCACAGGCGCTGCACATGGGCGATGAATGCCATAATCGCAATCGCGCGGCAACCTCTTTATTCCTGCGCGCGATCGGCCCTGCTCTGGCTCGCACCAATCAGGATAATGAAAATCTGGCCAAGGTGATCGAGTTCATCGACAAGAACGATCATTTCTTCCTCAATCTTTCCATGCCGGCCGGCAAAGCCGCACTGGAACCCGCTGAAGGGATCGAGGGATGTTCTATCGTGACTGTCATGGCACGCAACGGTACGGATTTCGGTATCCGCATTTCAGCGATGCCGGATACCTGGTTCACGGCTCCCGCCGGGATCGTCCAGGGACTGTACTTCCCGGGCTTTACCGAAGCTGATGCCAACCCGGATATCGGCGACAGCACGGTCACGGAGACAGCGGGTTATGGCGGTTTTGCCATGGCCGCGGCCCCGGCCATCGTCCAGTTTGTGGGTGGCACCCCGCAGGATGCCATTGCCAACACACTGGAAATGTACGAAATCACCTTCAGCGAACACGAGGGCTTTACGATCCCGGCGCTGAACTTTAGAGGGACTCCATTGGGCATCGACATCCGCAAGGTAATGGAGACCGGTATTCTCCCCAAGATCAACACGGGGATTGCTCATAAGAAACCTGGTATTGGCGGCGTCGGCGCGGGCATTTTACGCGCCCCCGAAAAAGCCTTCCAGGATGCATTTGATGCTTTTCGTCAGAAATGCCAGTAGTTTATTCTTGAAAAGGAGCAAAAATGAAACTGATCGATCTTACTCTACCTTTGGGTGTGGCAACCCCTGCCTGGCCGACCTATGAGCCACTGCAAATCAAGTACTTCAAACGCCTGGCTCCCAATGGTGCCAATGGCCAGCTCCTCACCCATTCCAACCACCTGGGCACTCATCTGGATGGAGAATGCCATTTCTGGACTCCGGGGAAAGATATTGCTTCTCTGGATATGGACTACCTGGTACACGATGCAGCCATCGTTGATTTGAGCGATTGCGCCGGGGATTATGACGTCTACACCTCGAAGCAGGTGATGGACCGCGTCGAAGTCAAGAAGGGCGACATTCTCATCATCCACACTGGTTACCATCATTTCGGCTGGGACATGCCTACCGGTGACGAAGTCCGCTACATGGTACAGCATCCGGGTCCGGACCGCGAATTTGCGGAATGGGCGAAGAAACTCGAACTGCGCTGGATCGGTGTGGACTGCGGTTCTGCGGATCATCCAATGAACACCATCATCCGCCAGTGGATGCCCCGTCAGGCCAAACAGGCTGAAAAAGTCTTCAAGAAGAAATTTGGCAAGAGCCTCGAGGAATTCTACGGCGATGACAAATATCAGCTGATGCACCTCGAAATGTTCCCCTACCACGTTCTGCATGCGGAATGCCTGGGCGGCGACATTGATCTGCTGCTGAACCGCCGTGTTCAGGTCGGGTTCTTCCCGTGGCGCTTTGTAGATGGTGAGTCCTCCATTGGCCGCTGTGTCGCTTTCGTTGAAGACGATGAGTACGAAGATCTGATGAAGAAGAAAGCTGCCATGCCGAAGACCAAATTCGGTGACTGCTATGAACTTGGCCACGTGGAATCTCTGAATAAGCTGACCAAAGCCAATCTGGCTTAGAAAATAAAAAATAAAGGAGTTTACTGTGAAATTTGACCTTCCCGAAAAAGCATCCGAGGAATCCCTGAATATCGATTGCCGCGAAATCGAGGCAATGCTTCAGGGCCCCGCCATGCAGCTCAAACCCTGGCCAGGCGCCCAGGTAAAGTTGAAAGACGGACGCATTCTGTATATCCGTGAAGCCCGTCTGGAAGAAGCCCCCAAGATGTTGACCTACATGGAAAAGATCATGCACGTTGATCACGATTTCTATGACATCGTGGGTGCCCGCGTCTACGCCGAAATTCTGGGCTGGTACCGCCACCGCATCAAGGATCCCTATACCCTGGTAGGCTTGATCGATGGCAAATGGGCTGGTTTTGCAAACGGACGTTTGATGAATGAGGACATCAACATCAGTCTGCATACCATGGCTTTGCAGCGCGGCGGCCGCATTGGTGCCGTGATGTATTACGCCAAGGCCTACTACGGTTTCGAAATGCTGGGCATGAAAGAATGGTGGGCAACCTACGAATCTTATAATGGCTGGATGCGCTGGGGTCTGGGCATGGCTCAACCTTCCTATCCTTGGCCGGATGTACAGCATGAATTAGGCGGAGCGAAAGTGTACTACGTGACCAAGAAGTACTGGGATCAGTTGATCAAGCAGTACGTGCAGCAGATGGCTGGTGCTGATCTGGACTTCAATGTCCCCGATTCTGTCCGCAAAGCCAACGAAGAAATGATCGTTCCGGACGAGATCCTCGCCTAATCAAGAACGTCACCTGTAAGTTAAAAGGGAACCCATACCGGGTTCCCTTTTTATTTTGTTAAAGAAGAGGCGCAGGCAGAGGCAATCCCTACCCAGGTATCCACCCCAGAAGAATGGCCAAATTCCATCAGCCACTGAGCAAATAACTCCGGGAGCTGGTACGCTTCATTGAGCAGCCAATCCGTCGCGGTAAGGAAGATCTCTTCAGAAGCGCCAATGCTGGCGGCTTCAAGACGATTTGCAGAGATGTAAGTCGTGCGGCGGTAGGCAGAAAAGATCAATTCGGCAGCCAGATGCGAAAGAAATGAGTGGCTGGGGTGGGAGCGAGCTTCAAAGAGAAGGAAACCGGCGAGCCAGTCATCCCCGGAGGGGGTGAGCCCCCCGCCGCGCCCCAGCAGAACATGGGCCGCCTCCAGACAGCCTTCCATGTCGTTGCGCCGATAAGCCGCCGAGAACCCGATGGCTGCTTTGCGAATGGAGGCCTGCTCAGATGAATCTTGCCCGGTGTTGCTGGCCAGAAAGAGGAACCCTTTCTCTGGATTATGGGTCATCAGTTGCCCGGTCAAACGCTGCAAACGAGCATCTTGCCCGGTATGATCCAGAGTGATTTGCGGGGCTGGAAAGGGCCGCCAGATCTTGGTCTGAGTCAGGTCGATCTGGTGTGCGGTACGCGTAAAGATCACTGCCTGATCATGAAAGAACGTTTCTTCGTTGTTTTCGAGAATCAGGTGAGTGAGCGTACCCTCAGGTAAAAGAATATTGAAAGGGCTGTGAAAAGGCGATTCGGTCAGAAAAACGGTTGCTTTGTCGAAAACGAGAAAGACACCTTTTGAGGTAATGCCCATTACCTTGCCTGTTACCGCGGCTTGCAGCTTCGAAAAGGCAAAAGAACCTACTTCACTTGCTGTGTACGTATTCCCCATCTCACCCCTCGTTTCACTCGTAAATAATAGCCATGTTCCCCAGTACACCCCAGGAGTTCAGGAAGACATCGGTCGGGGTGTCAAAAAATTTGCCATTGGTCATGTAACGGATCGAATCCGTGGAATACCCGGTCAGAATTACCACGTGCTCATAAGCGGCAACGATCGTCGTGCGCCCCTGCGAATCGATGTATTCCGTTGGGATGCCGCCTTCCATGTTGCCGATCACCCAGACGATGATCGGCTTGGACTCGGCCAGTTTGGTTTTGACTTCGTCCAGCGTATAGCCTTTTACCGCTTGAGCAGGTAACCCATATTGCTGCAGCAGGTCTGCCACGGGGCCGGCATAAATGCCATAAGCATAGGGAGGAACTTGCCCCCAAACGCTGTTTACGTCCCCGACGAATCCGTAATCCGGGTTATCTGAGTGAGGCAGGGCAACCTGAAATGTATACTCGTAAATAGGCACTCCAAAGAAATTGGCCCAATCGACAGAGGCTGAGGCTTCGCAGCCCAGGTGATAAACTTGCTGGTGCCCGGTGATGCCGGTGATGTAAAAGGAATCGGGGATAGACGTGGGCGTGGGCGAAGGGAGTGGAGTGACGGTAGGCGGTGATGTAGGGGTTTCTGTTGGTGGCAGTGAGGTTGGAGTGGGCTGAGAAATAGTTGGGGTGGGGCTGGGAAGGGGCGCCGCATGAATCTGCGCTGCGGGAAAAGCAAAGAACACAACCCCCAGGATGGCAAGACCTGACAATAGCAACGCGATGCTCATTCCCAGAAAGATTCTGACTGTGGAAGAAGAATGCTGATCCATGCCCTTAATCATACCTGAAACGAGGCCGAATCTCGTGAAGATTTCATGGAGTTAAACGAAATCACTCCCCTAGGGGAGTGATCAGGTGCCGAGACTGGGAATCGGACCCAGGACGCCACAATTTTCAGTCGTGTGCTCTACCAACTGAGCTATCTCGGCTTGAGGTTTGTATTTTACCCGGTGAAAGGGGAAGTGTCAAGAAAAAAGCAGAAAAAAAGCAGAGAAAAGCGAGAAATCCCTCTCATTTGCCCGGGGAGGCGAAATTTCTCGGTCAGATCCAGCCCTTCAGTTGATAGACCCAGTAGCCGATGTATTCTTTGAGGCATTTCGTGGTGAGCGAAAGACTGCTGTAATTGGGCACCAGGTTGATCAAGAGTTCCTGCCAGTCTGAGGACCAGAGATTGTTCCAGGCAGCTTCGGTGATGGTGAAATCTGCCGGGGAGGGGATGACCTCACAGCCCTGTTTGGCAAACACGGCCACGGCACGGGGCATGTGAGTGGCTGACGTGACCAGGATCACGGTTTTGGCGCCGGCTTCTTTGATCATGGCGCAGCTATACAGCGCGTCTTCGTACGTGTTCTGAGACTTCCCCTGCAGCAGCATGGCCGATTGCGGCACTCCGAGCATTTCCATCACGGATTCCATGTCTGTAGCGGGCGAGGTATCCCCCAGGGCCAGAAAATCAATGTCTCCGCCGCTCAGCAAAAGGGTGGGGGCAACCCCCTGTTTATAGAGGGAGGCGGCGTGGAAGAGCCGATCTGCCGCAGAGTTCAATTCTACCTCGGGCCGCGGCGAAAGCGCTGGCTCAGTCGCTCCGCCCAGCACGACGATCATGTCTGCCTGAGCGGGAATATTCGCGGGCAGATATTTCCATTCCAGAGAGCGGGCGAGTGAGTACGCGATGTACTTATTCCCGCCCACGAAGAGCACAATTATGGTTAACCAGACTCCAGCCAGCGCCAGTTTTCTCTTTTTCCACAAGATCAGGGTAAGAAGGAGCAGCAGGGTAGCCAGCCCCATTGGGTAGACGAAGAGCGGAAGGAATTTTGAAAGAAAGGTGAACATAGGTTCTCCAGATATTTTGAATTGACTTTGAATAAAATTTTGCTACACTAATGCTATATAAATTATCTTTTTTATAAGGAGAGAACAAATGGATTCAAGTTATAACGGCGGTGGGTTGGGTGTTTTCGGAACTCTGGTGTACATTGTTGTCATTGTTTTCTATTTATACTGCATGTGGCGGATTTTCGTCAAAGCCGGGAAACCGGGTTGGGCAGCCATCATTCCTATCTATAATGTGCTGGTGGAGCTCGAGATTGTGGGCCGCCCCTGGTACTGGCTGCTCTTGATGTTCATCCCTGTTGTTGACATTGTATTGGCCATCATCGTGCTCTTCCGGATGGCGAAGGTATTCGGTCACAGCGTCGGGTTTGGCTTTGGCCTGCTCTTCCTGTCTTTCATCTTTTTGCCGATTCTGGCTTTTGATCAATCCACCTATCTGGGGCCAAACGTCGCCTAAAGTAATTTTTCTGTAACCCATAACCCCCGAAGAACGTATTCTTCGGGGGCTTTTAATTGTAAAATTAGCAAAGGAAGAGTAACATAGAAATGCCAACATTGAATTCGGGTCCATTAATTAATGAAACTGGAAACAGCAGTAATTAAGACCAAGATCATGATTCCAAGGCGACGTAGCGAGGTGCTCTCACGGCCCCGCCTTTTGGCCTTTTTGGAAGATATTCTTGATGTTCGCTTACTCATTCTGGCTGCCCCGGCAGGGTACGGCAAAACCTCCTTGCTGGTGGATTATGCCTACCATACGCAATTACCGGTGTGCTGGTACTCGCTGGATGCTCTGGATACCGATCCACAGCGTTTCATTGCCCACTTTATCTCTGCGTTACAGATTCGCTTCCCCAAGTTTGGCAAACTGGCTTTCAGCGCTCTCTCGGAATTCAATGAAGAAAACCTCAATCTCGATCCGATCATTGCCGCAATCGTCAATGACGCTTTCGAGAACATCACCGAGCACTTTGTCTTCATCATCGATGATTATCATCTGCTGCGCGATAACAAAATCATTGAGTCTTTCTTGAACAGGATTGTGCAGGAAATGGCAGAGAATTGCCATTTCATTATTGCTTCACGCATTTTGCTTACCCTGCCCGATCTTTCCTTGCTGGTGGCCCATAACCAGGTGGCGGGACTGAGCTTCGAAGAGCTGGCGTTTTCGGCAGAAGAAGTTAAGCAGTTGATCCTGGCAAATTATCATCAGGTGATCACCGATGAACGAGCGAACGAACTGGTTTCGCAAACTGAAGGGTGGATCACCGGGTTATTGCTCTCGACGCAGCTTTCTCAGAAGGGCAACGAAGAACGCATGCGTCTGGCCAAGGTCTCAGGCATTGGAGTCTACGAGTATCTGGCGCAGCAAGTATTTGACCGGCAGCCTGAGGAAGTGAAACGGTTCCTTCTGCGCACCTCGCTCTTGGAAGAGTTCGATGCTTCCCTGTGCTCTCAGGTCATTGGCAAAGCCCTTGATCTAGGCCGATACCCCTGGCATGAAAAACTCGATCAGATTTTGCACGACAATCTGTTCATCCTCTCTGTTGGGGAAGACACTCTTTTCTTGCGCTATCATCATCTTTTCCGTGATTTTCTGCAAAATCGCATGCGTCTGGAGTATCCCGAAGAGACGGCGCGGATTGAGAAGATGCTGGCGCACTATTACAGCGAACACCACCAATGGGAACAGGCTTATGCTATTTACCGTCGCATCGGGGAACACAAGGAATTATTGGAGCTGATCCATGATGCCGGGCTTTCCATGATCACCCAGGGAAAGGTGATCACTCTGGCTAAATGGTTTCGACGAAATCGACGAGGATGAGCTGGTAGCTCTGCCTGAGTTGCTCTCGATCAAAGCGACCATTGCTTTGATTCGTGGGGACGTCGAGGGCAGCCTGCGTCTGTTGAATCAGGCCGTGACAGAACTGCGTGTTCCCGGCAAAGAGGTAGACCTGACCCGTTCGCTGAACCGGCGCAGTATGGTCAATAACCATCTAGGGAAATATACCGAGGCACTCCACGACGCGGATGAATCAATCGAAATCACGGAAGATGAAAAGGGGATGGAAGTCAATCGGGCCGAAGCTTTCCGTATGCGTGGTCTATGCCTGTTTCAACAGGGAGATTTGCTGGGCGCGCTGGATTCATTGATCAAATCACGCGACCTGTTCGTAACCTTTGGCAATGAAGAAGACGTTGGTGAAGTGCTGATGGAAATGGGGCTGGCACAGCGGCGCTTAGGCAATTTCGAGAATGCCGAAAAAGCTTATGAGGAAGCATTGACCCAATGGCACAGTTCTGGGAATGCTTTGCTGCAATCGCACGTTCTGAACAATCTTGGCTATTTACAAAACTTGCGCAGCCAATATGAACAGGCTTCGCTTTCATTTGAAAAAGCACTTCAATATGCCAGGCTGGCGGCCTATCCGCGCGGAGAAGGCTTCTATCTGATCAGTTTGGGCGATCTCTATCGGGATTTGCGTGCTTTGAATGAGGCCGAACAGGCTTATCAGATGGCAGAGAAGATCGTGGAGGAAACCCACGATAGCTCCATGGAAATCTACCTGGCACTTTCCAATGCGATTTTATCCAGATATGCCGGGAAATATGTGCGAACAACAGAGATCATGCAGAATGCCAAAGCTCTGGTGGAGCGAGAAGGCTCTAAATACGAAAATGATCTCTGGCGCCTGGAATTTTCGATCCTTCAGCTTGCTCAAAAAAATACGGCCGGGCAACTGGATGAATTGAATCAATTACAGAATACGTTCGAGCGGCAGGGGAATATTACGGATGCTTATCGTACTAACCTGCTTATTGCCGTATGCCTGTTCATAGAAGAAAAATGGGCGGCCGGCAGAGGAATCATCCAGGAAGTTCAGGAATCTCGCATCCGTGAAGCGGCTTCGAATTTGCTGATGCAAATTTGTCTGGAATTTGCGGATGTCTTTCGCGCAGCCGCGCAGCATCTGATCGGGTTAGAGCCTCTGCTGGATTTGATTCAAGATTCGACCACTTTCGAGCGGAAAATTCCAGAAATCCGCCGCTTATTGAAGCGACAAAACACAGTGATCCAGTTCACCAGCTTCCAGGTGACCATCCGTGCTTTGGGCAAGATGCAGGTGAAGGTCGGAGATCACATTGTCAATACTTCCGACTGGAAATCGACGACCGCGCGTGATCTTTTCTTCTTCCTGCTGGCTCATCCCAACGGCGCGACCAAAGAGGAAATCGGTGAAGTTTTCTGGCCTGATTCCACCCCTGAAGAGCTGCGGCTGCGTTTCAAAAATACCGTTTATCGCTTGCGCCGGGCGGTCGGGAATGAGGTAGTGACTTTTGCTGATGAAATCTATCAGTTCAATCACTCCATCGATTATGACTACGATGTGGAGCGTTTTCAGCGTGAATTTGCCCTGGCACAAACGAGTGAGGATACAGAGGCCGAGATCAAGCACTTCAAAGCTGGCGCGGCTTTGTATCAAGGCCCATTTCTGGCAAAAATCAATCAAAGCTGGGTACTGACCCAGCGTGAACAATTTGAGCATCAATTCATCGAAGGATCATTGAAGTTGGCTAACCTCTTGATGCAGCAAGGGCATAACAACAGTGCCCTACAATACTGCAAACGAGTTCTCGATCAGGATTCCTGTAATGAAGCGGCCTATCGGCTGATTATGCTGACATACGCGGCTATGGAAGACCGGGCAGCGGTCAAGAAGACCTTTGAGACCTGCCGCATTACGCTGGAAAACGAACTGGGGATCGAGCCCAACGAGACCACCCGTAACTTGCTGGAAACTCTCTTGAGCTGAAGATGCTTCTGAATTTTTGGCTTCCCTGAGCGATCAGGGATTTTTGTTTTAAAAAATCTCTAATGGAAATACCGAATTTGGAGCCTTGTTTGAAGCCTGTTTTGAAGCCTGCCTGGATACATAATAAGACAGTAAGTTCAATTTGATCAATTCAGGAGATAAACATGAAAACCTTAGCCAGCAAAATTTTAAAGAACGCCCGTGTCATCCTCTTCGTCGTTGTATTAGCCATGTTCGCAATCGCTGCCAGCGCCCCGGAAATCATCGGTACCGCTCGCTAATCCTTCATGATCCTTGGCGTTGCAGTAGCAATTGGGCTATTGGCAGGGCTAATCAGAGCAGCGGTCGGCAAAAGAGAATATAGAGTATATGATCTCAAAGCGCCGTGGCTGGTATTAGTGGCCTTTATTCCACAGTTCGTGGTTTTTTTTTCTGCCCTCCACAATGAAGTTTGTTGATGATGCCTGGGCAGTGGTTCTGCTGGTCGTAACACAAGCATTGCTGCTTTTGTTCGCGCTGGTGAACCTTAAAAAATTAAGCTTTATTCCGATCAGTTTGGGCTTTCTGGCCAATTTTCTGGTCATCCTCCTCAACGGAGGGTTGATGCCCATCAGTCCAGAGACCGTGTTGAAACTGGTTCCCGATGCTCCCAAAGGTTTTTATACACTGGGCGAGCGTTTGGGATATGGAAAAGATCGTGTGCTTTTAGAAAGCCAGACTCGATTGGCGTTTCTGGACGACCGAATTGTTACTCCCCAATGGATGCATTACCCGGTAGCTTTTAGTTTGGGGGATCTGGTAATCTCTGCGGGAGTGATCTGGCTATTATGGTCTTTAGGTGGTCCAGAAAAGGCGAATGTGCGGAGAGATGTTCATGAGTAACTATTTTAAGGACTTCGACCAAAAAGAAGAATTCATTGCGCCGCGTGAGCGGGAATTCAGCCGGATTTTGACGGCGGCAGTTGTGAATGAGAAATTCCGCAAACAACTGCTTTCTAATCCTGCGCTGGCAATTCGCAATGGGTTTGGTGGGGAAGCCTTTCATCTGGCCAAGGATGAGGCAGATCGCTTGTCGACAATTCACGCTTCCACTTTGGCAGATTTCGCGCAGCAGATGAACAACCTGGTTCAGTGTAAGTTTATTAGCAATTGACCTCGGTCGAAGCAGTCTCACTTCCTCCGAATCAATTAAAGGTATAGAGGAATGACCCATTATATAGAACGAGACGTGAGTTTGTGAAAAATACTGGGGCCTCCACCCCGGCTGTAGATTCGATAGACCGTTGGACAGGGCTATCGAATTTAAGCCGTTATTTACTGGAAAACAATGCAGTTCAAGATCTAAGCGAAAAAACGGCACGTTCTGTTTTTGAAATTTTGGATTTGGATTATTGTCAGGTAGCTACGCTGGAGAAGAATGGGCACTATTATTACCGGGCGATTGCTCAAAAAGAGAGCTGCGGTATCTTCTTTCAAGCAAATGCACCTGTTTCTCAATTAGGCGAGAAAACATTTCACGAGATTGCTTTTTCTGAACCGGCTCTACGGCCGTTCTATATGAATGAGGCATTTATTCCTGAAGAATGCATGGCTTGTTCGGGTACTTTTGACACCCAAATTTGGCTGGTGCCATTGAAGGCAAATGGCAAACATTTAGGCTTCCTGGTGTTGGGCAAAAGCCAAAAATCGAAAGCAATCCAATCATTGATCGAATCTACTCATCTGGTCGATCTGATTGCCGGGCAATTTTCGAATGCCCTGTATCGTGTGCATCTAAACGAAAAGCTCAGCGAAACTACAAAAGATATCGTTCAGGCGCTGATGAAGGCACTGGCGGCACGCGATCTCGAGAGTTCCAATCACAGCCAGCACATGGCTGAACTCTCTCATCAGTTGGCGATCAAGATGGGTTGCACCGAAGAAGAATCACTGGATATTTATCTGGCGGCTTTGCTGCACGACATCGGCAAGATTGGTGTGGAAGATGAAATATTGCACAAACCTGGTCCGTTAACTGCCGAGGAATGGGAAAAAATGCGGCAGCATCCTCAGATAGGTGCCCGGATCATCCAGGGAATGACCCAGTTGGATGAAGTGGCCCCGCTGATCCTGGAACATCACGAGCGGATGGATGGATCTGGTTATCCTTCTGGCTTGAAGGGGGAGCAAATTTCTTTTGGCGCCCGACTCATCGCGGTAGTGGATTCTTTCATGGCGATGATCGAAGAGAGAAAGTATCGCACCCGCAAGAATTTTGGCGAAGCGCTGGATGAACTCAAACGAAACAAAGATATCCTGTTTGACAGTAAGGTGGTGGATAGTTTTATTGAGATGATCCAAAATGGCGATGTAAATTACCTCTGACGAATTTCACACGAAGAAATTCATTCGAAACGCTGCAGAGGGGGAAAAGAGTGGGATGGCCTGAAACTTTCAGACCATCCTTCTTATTTAAGCTTAAATTAAATTCCGACGCGACAGTAAGCTGTCGCGTCGGAATGGAGAAGAAGAGAGTGAGAGTTAAGAAGCGTAGGCGATGATGAAGAGTCGACCCCAGGAGGAATTTCCGTTCTTGGCGATGCAGGTTTGCAGTACCAGTGCGCCGCTGTTGCCGTAGGTTTGCATGAACAGGTCTGTGCTGCTCAAGGTGGTGGAGGGATCATTCACGTTCACGAAGTTGGAGTAAGCGCTTTCAGGGGAAAGTGCCTGATAGCTCAGTACACTGCTGACGGTGTAATTCTTGGTGGAACCATCGCTGAAGGTCACGGTGATGGAGGTTCCGCTATACAGTTTGCCGAAGTATTTTCCGGCCAGGTAATTGTGGGCCAGAATGCCCAGGGAACCATACTGAGAAGCCATCCCAAACTGAGTCAGGGTATTGCTGCGGGTGGAGATGTAGCCTGCGTTGCCGGAAGGCTGCTGCACTACAGGGAAGTCAAAGACGTCGGCTACGGTGACACGAGCAACGCTGGAGCTGCCTTCATTGGCGGTTTTGACAGCCTGGATGGAAAGGGGGGCCTGAACGGGAGCGATACCGGTAACTGTAATGGGGAGTGCGGATTGAATCGGAGCGAAGGCCATAGCGAAGATGGTCATTACCGAGAGAATTGCCAGGAAGAGTTTGGAAGTCGTTTTCATTTCATCACCTCAAAATATCTAAAGAATTACTTTTACTTACAAACTTATTATAGTAAATAAAATATAAAATAACAATAAGAAAATAGTAATTTTTAACTAACTGTAAGGTTAGTTAGGGGTGCCTGAAAATGCTTAAAACGGGGATTTAAACGCGAGAAGGTGCACTGAATTCAGTGCACCTTCTGCCATTAACGCAGTTCAGCAAAATAAACCATGCCGAGAAAAATTGGGCGAGGCAGGGGAGAAAAATGACAGCAATGAGGTGGCTTGTTACTGGCAGCTCAGGGCTATTCGACGGGGAGAACTTTTTCGGCGCGCAGGAGAGGTTCCAGGGTAGCGGAATCCAATTCAATTTCTCCGCTGATCAAAAAGGGAGACGAGGAATGATGCAAAACACTGCGGGCGCTGCGGTACGCGTCTGGGAAGAACACAATATCCAGCATGCCGGTGAGGTCTTCAAGAGTCATGAACATCATGGTATCTCCCTTGGCAGTGCGGCTGCGGTGAGAAGATTGCCGAACCCCGGCTACGGTCACCGGCTGGCCGATACGCTCGAGTGCCCGCATGATGGAAATAGCCCCAGCTGCCTGAATTTTCTCGTGGAACAGGTCCAGGGGGGTGAGTTTCGACGCTAAGCCCCAAAAGTTCTTCTTGAGCGGCGGCTTTTTGCAGAATCGACCAGTCTTCGGGCGAAGATTCTTCTTCGGCAAAAAGACTCATTTGTCCATCACGCCAACTGCCTTGCTGCAGCCGCCTCAGCGCGGCGGGAATGGTTGTGAGGTTTTGAAAGGCATCGACGCGCGCCAGACTTTCTGCCTCGGCGGGACGGGGATCGACCTGCGAGAGGAATTCTTCGAGTGAGTGAAAAGGCCGGTACTGTAAAATGCGAGCCAGGGTACGCTGGGTCAGCCCTTTTACCTGATCCAACCCCATGTAGAGATCCTGCGAGTTTCTGTCAGCAATGAAATTGCGGTTGGAGTGATTTACATGGGGGGGATGTACGTGCAGCCCCAGACGGCGGGCCTCGCTCAGATATACCCGCTGGCTGTAATATCCTCCCCAGTTGGCCAGAACGGCGGCCATAAATTCAGCCGGGAAATGTGTCTTGCACCAGGCAGAACGCCAGGAGACCTGGGCATAAGAAGCTGCGTGGGCCTGCGGGAAGCCATAGCCAGAAAAGGCAGCCATCATTTCCCAGAGACGCTCCCCGGTCTCAAGCGGAATATCACTTTTGGCAAGAGCTTCATTGACGAATTTCTGCTTCAGTTCTTTCATGTGACCGCCGGTGTCGAAATGGCTCATGGCGCGCCGCAGCAGGTCGGCATCGGCCAGGCTGAAACCGGCAATTTCATGGGCAATGCGCAGAACCTGTTCCTGATACAGAATGACCCCAAAGGTGCGATCCAGATAGGGAGCCAGCGAGGGGTGAATGTGGGTGACAGGTTCTTTGCCCTGAAAGCGGCGCACAAAGGCATCCTTCAGCCCACCCTTGAGCGGACCGGGGCGATAGAGTGCCAATGCCGCCATGAGGTCATCTTGAGTGCGGGCATGGATCTCGCGCAGCGTGGTGCGCATACCCGGGCTCTCGATCTGGAAGCAGCCGATGGTTTGCCCGGTTTCAATGCGGTCAGAGGTGGCGCTGTCTTCTTGTGGAACGGCATCGAGTACGGCCAAACGGGTCGAGTATTGGGCAGGTTCCTTTTGCTGGATGAATTCCCCGATGTCGCCCAGCACGGTCAAACCGCGAATGCCAAGCAGGTCGATCTTGACCAACCCCAGTGCTTCAAGCGATTCGAGGTCGAACTGGGTGATAAGTATGCCTTTGCTGCCCGAACGCATGACTGGCACGAGATCGGTCAGCTTGCCGGGGGCCACAATCAGTCCGCCAGCGTGAACGGAAAGGTGGCGGGGCAGTTTGAGCAGAGCCGCCGCCTCTTTGAAAATTGGCTGATAGGCGGGTCCGGTATAAGCGGAGCTGAGTTCGGCGAAAGCACTGGCGGGGTCTTCACTCACCGAGGTAGATTCCATTCTGGCCCAGAAGGCATGGGGTAACTGTTCTGTCATGGCACGGATCTTCTCCGGGGGCAGCCCATGGGCTTTGGCTACATCACTTAATTGCGGAGCGCGGGCGAAAGCGGTTGATCGTGGCGACCATAGCTACCCGGTCGGCGCCGTAAGTGGCAAATACGTGTTCAATCACCTTCTCGCGGCGGCGTGAACACAGATCGGTATCGATGTCGGGAGGGGTCGAGCGGGCAGAGTTCAGAAAGCGTTCGAAATACAGGTTGAGCCGCAGCGGATCGGGGCTGGTAATGCCCAGACAGTGGGCCACCAGTGAAGATGCGGCCGAACCGCGCGAGGAGTAAGGGATGCCTTGCTGGCGAGCAAAATTCAAAATGTCTTCGACAATCAGGAAGATGGGCTCGAAACCCATATCCGCAATGACCTCGATCTCGTGATCAAGCCGGGCCTGAATTTCTGGGGTGATCTGGCCATAAAGCTGGCGGGCTCCGGTTTCTGCCCGCAACCGCAGGGCCTGAGCGGGTGTCTGCCCGGCCGGCAGGGGTACCGTTGGCATGTGCGGAATGCCGAGGGGTAACTCAAACTGGCAGCGTTCCGCTACCGCCAGGGTATTTTCGAGCGCTTTGGGGAAGTGCTGGTAGCGCTTTTCCATCTCGGCTTCGGAAGCAAAGAAGGCATCCACAGGGGCACAGGCCTGGGCGGGCAATTTGGCGAGCGGCTGCAGGGTGCGGATCGAGGCCAGCGTGCGCTGCAGGCTGGCCTGGTCGGGAGTCAGAAAATAGATGGGCCAGTGGGCCACGATGGGTAAGGAAAGCTGGGCTGCTCGCCGAGAAAGCTCGACACCGCGGCGCAGATCACTCAACCCCAGGTAGAGCGCGTCGGCGTAGATCTCTTTCAGCGCCTCAAGTTGAGTTTCTGCTGAGGCAATGGCAACCAGCCCGTGCGCACAGGCGTTCAACTGTTCAAGAGAGCAACGTGTATTTTCGGGCGCAGCCAAAGCAGCCGTGCTGCTGAGGCGGCACAGGTTGGACCACCCCACATCATCTGCGGCCAACAGGGTGAGTTTTCCGGCAGCGGTCTCAATATCTAATCCCAGAATGGGGCGGACTTCAAGGTCGTGGCAGGCGCGGGCAAATTCGACCGCACCGGTCAGGGTGCGGAAATCGGTCAGGGCCAGTGCCGGCATGCCGGCATCGTGAGCGGCCTGAGCAAGTTCTGCCGGTAAAGGCAACCCGCGTAACAGGGAATAAGCCGAGTGGGTATTCAGGTGGATCAACATTGGATGATCCGCAGAAGACCGGTCAGGAGAGCCATCATATTCCTATAATAGAATATATATTCTATTTTGTCAATAGAGTCTCTCTGCCCAAGAAAAACAATGGAATCGCTTCACAGAGCTGAGAGCCAGGGGAATTCAATAGATGGCCATTCTCAGGATATAATTGGGACTGGATAAATTGCAATGACCAATGTGCTGACTTATTACATTTCTTCGATCGCAACCCTCTTCACGGGAGTGAAAAATCCGCTGGCCTTGATACGTCTGGCCACGCGCAACCCAAGCGACCAACCCCTTTTGCTCAAGTTAAAGGAGGGGACCATTTCTCCGTGGTGACGCTGATGGATGCCTGGAATCCTGAAAGAGAACGGTCCTCGACCGGCAATACGAACAGGCTTCAGTGCCGCTGCAGCCGGATTGGGTGGTGGTGGATATCGGCGCGGCGCTGGGCGATTACAGCGTCTGGGCCGCACGGCAGCTTAAAGCAGGGACGGGGTGATCGCCATTGAGCCTTTCCCGCAGTCGATCCAGTTGATTCGGGCCAACCTTGCAGTGAATCAGATCAAGAACGTCACGGTGCTTGAAGCTGCGGTGAGCAGTCGGGCCGGCCAAACCGTGCTGCAGCTGGTAACGGGGCAGGCGGTGCAGCATTCTACAGCCGCCGGGAATGGCAGCAGCAGCGTGACGGTATCCACGGTGACACTGTCATCCATCCTGAAGCAGATTCCAGAGGGACGCATCGACTATCTAAAAATTGACTGTGAAGGGGCAGAATATGATATCCTCTTCGATACCCCCAGCGATGCCCTGCAAAAGATCGAACGCATCTGTATGGAAGTCCATGACGGCATGACCCTGCACGATCACCATGAAATGATCCGGTTTTTACAGAGCCAGGGATACAGCACCCGGCTGACCCCGAACCCGGTCCATGCTGAACTGGCTTATCTGTACGCGGAACGAAATCGGACAAGCTAATCTATAAAAGGAAAACTAGAACCAATGGAAGAACCAAGCGTCCTTGATTATTTAAAAGAGAAACTTAATCCACGGCATTGGGGAAAACCTTCAGAGGTCTTGCCGGATGAGGGCGAGGCAGGGGAGCCATTGCAGCAGAAACCGCTTGAACCCGCGGCGGAACCTGCCCGGGCCAGACACGGGCTTTCATGGGCCTGGCGGGTCTTGCTGGCCCTCGTGCTGGCCTTTTTTGCGCAAAGTTTGCTGGAACCCACTTCTTACAATTTGACGGGTTCTCTGGTCTTCTACGCGGCGGCCCTCAGTGCACTGCTGCTGGCGGTGCGCGCGGACGAATTGAAGATCGTCGCGCCAACCCCGGCTGAAGCGATCAAAGACGAACATGGCATTCGCATTCTTCCACTGTACCTGTTTGTTTTTGTAACCCTGCTGGCTTTCTATGAACTAAAAGATAACCAGTTTCACTGCTTTCAACGTTACCCTGTGGCTCGCGGCGCTGCTACTGGACTGATCACCTTCTGGCGACCGCAACAGCCGTTTGACCTGCGGGCTAAATTACAGCAGGGGATCAATTACCTCAAAAAACCCTTCATTAATTTTCACCTCACTTCCTGGCAGTTGCTGTGCATTGCCGTTTTAGCGCTGGCGGCCTTTTTCCATTTCTATCACCTCAGCACGGTTCCGCTGGAAATGACCAGTGACCACGCCGAGAAACTGCTGGACGTCAACGACGTGCTGCACGGCAAATTCTCGATGTTCTTCCCACGCAACGGCGGGCGTGAGCCGATCCAGTTCTACCTGGCGGCAGCGCTGATCAAATGGTTTGGCGCCAGCCTGGGCTTTACCACGCTGAAACTGAGCATGGCCCTGGCTTTCATGGTTGGGCTGATCTTCGTTTATCTTTTGGGAAAAGAATTTGGCAACCGCTGGACCGGGCTGCTGGGAATGCTTCTCACGACGTTTGCAGCGTGGACAAACATCATTGCCCGAGTTGGCCTGCGCCTGATCCTGTGCCCGGTGTTCGTGGCATTGACCTCTACTTCCTCTTCCGGGCCATCCGGCGCGGCAAGCCGTAATGATTTCATCCTGACCGGCATCTTTCTGGGCTGGGGTTACTGGGCTATTCGGCCTTTCGCATTATGCCCGTGGTTGGTGGTGCTGGCCATCCTGATCTACGTACTGCACGAACGGGAACGAGCCCGGCGTAAGCTGGCCTGGCAGGGATTGGGCCTGATCGTTGCTTTTTCGTTTGTGCTGGCCATGCCGCTGCTGCACTTTGCCCTGCAGTACCCGGAGGCATTTGGCTACCGCACTCTCACGCGCATGACTTCAACGGAAGTGGCACTGCCGGTCAACCTGGTGAGCACTTTCTTCTCGAATACCTGGAATGCCATTACCATGCCTTTCTTCCGCGACGGCAGCACCTGGGTGATCTCGGTCACCGACCGCCCCCGCGCTGGATATCATCACCGCCGCGCTGTACCTGATCGGGCTGGTGGTTGTCCTCATCCGCTGGATCAAGACGCGCAACTGGCAGGATCTCTTCTTTTTGGCGGCTATCCCGGTGCTGATGCTGCCCTCGATTCTGGCGCTGGCATTTCCGAACGAAAATCCCTCTTTGAGCCGCGCCGGGGGAGCGGTAATTCCCATTCTGCTGATCGCGGCCATTGGCTTCCAGAGCATCTTGACCAGCATCTGGCAAAAAACGCGCTCTGGGCTGGGTAAGGGGCTGACCGTTTTGCTGGCGCTCCTGATCGTGACCCTTTCTGCAGCACAGAATTATGACCTGGTCTTCAATCAATACAACACGTCTTACGCCAACGCCACCTGGAATACCAAAGAAATGGGCGAGGTGTGCCACGATTTCATCGATTCGGTGGGTGCACCCGATACCTGCTACGTAGTTGGGGTGGCCTACTGGGTGGATACACGGCTTGGTCGCGATGGTGGCGGGATATCCGACGATGGATTACGCCATCTGGCCCAAGGATGTGCCTGCCACGAAAGACGATCCGCGCGCCAAGATGTTTATTCTGAAAGCGGATCAACCGGATGCCATCAGCCAGGTAGAAGCGATCTATCCGAATGGCTTCGCGACGCTGCACTCTTCCGCCATCCCCGGGAGAGATTTCATTGCTTATTTTGTTCCGCCAACCACGGTTGGCCAGTAACCAAAACTATTTAAAGAGGTGCGAAATGGTCGAAAAAGGAAGTTCTATTGCCGGGTTGATCGATCATACCCTGTTGAAGCCGGATGCAACCCCTGACAAGATTGCAGTCTTATGCGAAGAAGCATTGAAATATCATTTTGCTTCAGTGTGCGTGAACCCCTGCAACGTGAGCCTGTGCGCTGATCTGCTCAAAGGTTCCGCGGTCAAGGTTTGCACGGTGATCGGTTTCCCGCTGGGGGCCAACGTCAGTGCCACCAAGGCTTTTGAGACGCGCCAGGCGATTGAAGAAGGCGCTGCTGAGGTGGATATGGTCATCAACATTGGTGCTTTGAAGGCTGGCAATGATACCCTGGTGGAAGAAGATATCCGCACGGTAGTCAATGAAGCCAAAAAGCGCAAAGCGCTTTCGAAAGTGATCATCGAAACCTCCCTGCTCACGGAAGAAGAGAAAGTGCGCGCCTGTCAGCTGGCCAAAAAGGCCGGGGCCGACTTTGTCAAAACCTCCACTGGCTTCTCGGGTGGGGGAGCCACAGTGGCTGATATTGCCCTGATGCGTAAGACTGTTGGTCCAGAAATGGGCGTCAAGGCCTCAGGCGGCGTTCATTCGCTCGAAGAGGCTCAGGCGCTGGTGGCAGCCGGTGCTACCCGCATTGGGGCGAGTGCTGGCGTCAAGATCGTCGAAGCTGAGATGGGGAAGATTCCCCCCACGGAAAAATCCACATCGGCTTATTAGTTCAAATGACCCGCTGCAAAAGCGGGTTTTTTTATTGTATGGTACCCGGATTCTGCATTGCCAAAAAGAAAAGCACTATGGGTTAAAAAGAGGTTTTTTAGCAAGCAATGCAACAATTTCATGTCAAGATGATGATTCCTCACTTACTTTGGATGAATTTTCGGATTTGAGTCCAGAATCAAATTTCACTTTCATATCTCACGTAATGATCTGTATTCGAGCAAGGCGAGAAAAATCTTTTCTGCATCCGATTTTTTGAAATGGAGTACCAGGGACGCCAGGTAATGGAGGAAACCATGCTAAACTTAAGGGTGTTCAGCCACAGCCATCATCCTTTGGGGTGAAATTACTGACAAAAAATATCAGGCCCGGATTTTGGCAGGTATATTTTCAAAATGAATATTTCTATTGCATCTTTGGAGTGAAATATGAAAAAATGCTTCACTTACATTGCTTCTGCTTTCATACTTCTTTCAGTGATCAGTAGCTGTTCATCAACGCCGGTTGACCAAACTTCTAATTCTCTACTGCCAACACAAACAGTCATGATCTTACCAACGCTGACTTCTCTGACAGCTCCAGTTTTTCCAAAGCCGGCGCAGTCTCCAAATTTACTGCCAGTCAACAATGCAGCAGAAGTTTGGGAGAATAATACCTGGGTTGTGAAAAACTTAGAAGGAAAGATCACAGCTGTTTGGGCGGATGCGACCCAATCATGGACTTATGATTACCGAACAATTCAAATAATTTTTGGGGGAGCTACAAAACCGAATACCGCTTTAGGTATTGACAGTGTGCATTTGCCATTTGTAGTTCCTTCTTCGTGGGAAATACCTTTACGCGAAAATGAAATGGATCCTGATCCACTTGTACCATCGGGAGTGATTAATAATTTCCAAACATATTCTTATAATTATGACACTCGAGAAGGTTTGTATACCTATGTGGAATTTGGGGTTGATTATAGAGGTATTGTGTTGGCAGAGTCAGCAGGAACAGCGTTGAATGGAGGTTCAACGATTAAGGGAAATACATATGTCGCTGGTTTTTCATTTATCGATCCCAACCACCCTGACTTAATGTATTTGATCACTATGCCTATCTATGATAGTGAGAATGGAAGTACATGGATTGACCTTAACCCCAATGTTGCCTTACATGGAAACAGCGATTTTGTGCGGGCAGATAAAGATGATCCAGATTTATATACAGTCTTGAATCCGAAAGAAGTAATTCAAGTATTAAGTGATCCTTCTGTGATTGGTAGAAGAATGGTTATTGGTTTGAAGATTCCAATCGATGGCCAATTATATTCTGACCCTGCAATTGTTCAGCAAAATAAATTATTTTACGATTCTGTTATTGCCGGCTCGCCAATTGCCAATATTGAAACTTCTGCGCATGTTGAATGGTTTCGTCTTCCAAAAGATTTAGATTTTCATGTTACAGAATAATTCCGCATTATCATCTATAATATTTTTGAAAAAAGATCGTGGGCATTTCGGCCATTTCACAAATTTTTGTCTTCTACTTAAATCGTCTTTGGAGAGCCCTATCCATTGATGCAGGCAACGTTATGTCTGAATATTTCGACCAACGGTGTGAGAACAGTAATATTAATGCTGAGGGGGCTGGTCTAAAACCAGAACTAAAGTGAAGAGGTAGTATTTTTTCCTTGTCCCGTAGATTTCTGATATCTTTCAGCAGGAAAATACAGATCTTGTAAATATCAGGACCGGCTTACGAATAAAGGTTCACGTTAGTGAAAACAAAAGAGGGCTAAATGACAAAAGGGAAAGTGTTGATTATTGGTGGTACCGGGTTCCTGGGTTACTATGCCGTTCGTGAGTTACTGAAGCGGAATTACGCTGTTTCCATTCTGTCACTGCCGCCGCTGCCGGCGGAGGGCCTTTTCGCGCCAGAGGTGGAGATCGTGCTGGCCGATCTGAACAAACTAACGGACGCTGAAGTCGAAAAGTATTTGAGCGGACACGATGCGGTTATCTTTGCCGCGGGGGCGGATGATCGGGCGACTCCGCCAGCGCCGGCATATCCCTTCTTCCATAAATATAACGTCGAGGCGACGCGCCGCCTGGCGACCCTGGCAAAACAGGCCGGGGTAAAGCGTATGGTTGTGCTGGGTTCCTACTTTGCTTATTTCGATCGGGCATGGCCTGAGATGAAGCTCAAAGAACACCATCCCTATATTCGTAGCCGGGTGGAGCAGGAAGAGATTCTTTTCGAGATTGCCGGGTCGGAAATGGATGCGATGGTGCTGGAGCTGCCCTACATCTTTGGCTCCATGCCGGGGCGAAAGCCCATCTGGACCCCGCTGCTGCACTATCTGGCGGCAACGCCGGTCCTCTTCTACACCCACGGCGGCACCAATTGCGTGGCGGTGGAACACATTGGTGAAGCCATTGCCGGGGCAGTGGAATTTGGCAAAGGCGGAGAGCGCTACGTGATTGGAGATGAAAACCTGACCTGGAAAGAACTGCTGGGAAGGTTGAGTGAACTTCAAGGGAAACGCAAATCCGTGGTGACGCTGCCCAACTGGATGGCTACTCTGGCGGGTGCGGGATTGAAGCTGACCCTTCGCCTGCAAGGAAAAGAAAGCGGCCTGGACCCGATTCAGTTAATTCGGCTGCAGACCGCGATGACTTTCTTCGACCCGGAACTCGCACGGACGGTGCTTCATTTTGGCAGCGGTGGCCTGGAAGCCGCGCTGCAAAAAACGATCGAAGCTGCCGGGTAACGATGGAGAAGGATTCTATTTGAAGTTATCCGCCAGATACTGGACCAGCACTGTTTCTTCATCCGCTGAGAGGGTAGCCCCTCTGCTGATCATGTTATCGACTACCTGTTTCCATTGATCCGAGGTCAGATGCTGCGTGACCACTTTAGCGGTGGAGTGGCAGGCAGTGCAGCGGGTATCAAGCAGCGTTTTGCCATCGGCGACGGCAGAAGGATTCCCGCTGGCGGAAGTGGTGGAGGGTGTGGCGGTCTGGGCTGCACAGGCGCCTAGAAGCAGTGCAGCCACGATGATAACCAGGAAGACCCAGGCAAATTTTGTAGGTTTGTCAAACATATTGGACAGAGTTAAGGAAGAATTGTCTAGGAGAAAGGAAGCCCAGAGGGCGCATGGGGGTATTGTTAGAGCGCTGATTGTATCTTTTTAGCTGATTGGCGAAATCTGCAAACGAGTAAAACTTGGCAGAGTTATATAACCTTTTCTGATCTTCACGATGGCTTCTTTCGACTTTGCCATTATGTCTCGGTGTATAAGGTCGAATGTATTTGTGGCGGATCCCCAAACTTTGCAGTCTTGCTTCAAATAGAGTCAAGTTGTCTTCGTCGCGAGTTCGCAATAACCGTTTGGTGAATTCAGTGCCATTGTCCGTTTGCACACATTCGATCTTGATCCCTTGCCTGGCATACCAGGCAACGGCATCCTCCAGAAATTGCAGAGAAGAGTAAGTGTTTACTTCCTCAAAGGCTCCCAGGTAACGTAAACGGCTGTACTCATCAATGGCTGTGTATTGATAAAACTTTTGCCTCTTTTCTCCTACAATACACTCTACTGGCACCCATTTCACATCGATTTGAACTCGCTCTCCTGCATGGCTCATCTGCTCGTAGGGTTTGGCCTGATATTTCTTCTTCACGCTCTCTTTAGGAGCGAATAACCCCAGATGAACCATCAGTCGAAAAAGGCTTACATAATGCCTGCGATAGCCTCGTTCTCGCAGTTTGAACCAGAACTCCATTAGTCCAAGTTGTGGGTTCCGTCGCCGCATATCGGTGACCAGTTTGATCTCTGCCTCGTTTTGCTGGTTGGGGTGCCTGTGAGGACGGCGGGATCGATTTGCCAAAGATTCAACTGTCCCGTCATATCTTCCCAGCCAGAAGTAGATATAGGATCGGGCCTTGTTGTACTTCCTTGCCGCTTTCGTTACTCCTTTGTCCTGAGCATATTTCACAATTGAGTTCCGGTATTTCATTTCCTGTGTTATCGTATTCATAGCAGGATTTGGTGACCTCCGTTTTGTTTTGGTTTCAGCGCTATAACAATAACGGTTCTTCCCTTTTCCTGCTATCTTTTTATTCTCCTCTGTCCAATATCTACTGTAATCCTACATAACCAGGAAGACCCAGGCAAATTTCCTCATGTAAATTCTCCTCAATTGGATGATAATTGAATTGTATAGCATCTGGACTAAAATAGTTCCATGAATTTCCTGGCAATTGCTCCATTTCTGGCAGTTTTGCGGATGAGTTGTGTATAATTACAAATGAATTACCAAGAATTGACAGCGAAAAAAATCAGAGGGTGTTATGGACCAAAAGACAATCCTGGTGATCGAAGACGACGACATCGTCGCGCAAACCATTGAACACTGTTTGCGTCGAGAAAACTTTCGAGTGATTCTTGCGCAATCAGGGGTGGAGGGTTTGCAGCTTTGCCGCAGACATCAACCCAACCTGGTGGTGCTGGATATCATCATGCCAGGGATGGATGGGCTGACCGTGTGCCGGCAAATGCGCCAGGATCCGATGATCGAAGATACCCCGGTGCTGATGCTGACGGCCAAGACCCGTGATGAAGATAAAGTAAAGGGCTTTCTGGCCGGAGCGGACGACTATCTGAGCAAACCATTCAACGTGGATGAATTCATTCTGCGCGTGCGGGCCATTCTGCGCCGTACCGAGGGGCATCGCTCCCACGCTCGGCCGCGCAACAGCGTTCTGCCCAATGGCGATGAAACAAAAGCTGATGTGATCGAGATCAACGGCTATAGCCTGGATACACGGACCTTTGAGTTGGAAACCCCCGAGAAGGGCAAAATCCGCTTGACCCCCGATCCAATATGATCTGTTATTCCATTTGATGCGCCATGCCGGCGAGATCTTTTCGCCGAACCGGCTTCTGGATGAAGTATGGAATTACCCGCTGGACTCCGGCAGCCCAGATCTGGTGCGGGTACACATCAAGAACTTACGTGAACGTATTGAAAATGACCCCAAAGCCCCCGCGTTCATCGAAACTGTTCCTGGATTTGGATACACCATCCGTGCAGAAGCGAAGAACGAATAAGAGGCTCCCTTGACTGCCAATCAAACTGCTATTCAGGCAATCCATCTTTTAACCAAATTGAACAACCCGCAATTGAGCCTGGCTGATTATGAGGCTGAATTTCTCAAAGGTTTGATCGAGCTTCTCGATGCGGATTATTCCGTCTTGCTGCGTACCGATGATCAGGGAGGCAGCCGGGCCAAGCGCAAAACTGCATTGAGGCAGGGGGGCGAGGTCGTCGAGGAGGACGTGCTTTTCGAGCGGGGAATTCTCTACGAAGCTTATGATCAGTTGAAGATCATGGAATGCTCCGCCAGCGAAAAGGGAGACGTCAATGTCACAGTGGACGTACCGGCGGGGGTGACCCTGCGCAACCTGATCGCGCTGCCGCTGATGTACCAGACGCGCCTGTTTGGCATTCTGGCGGTGGGCAATTCAAGCGAGTTCCCGTTCGATCGAAGCAATCAAGACGTGATCTTGCATCTGGCCGGGGTGCTTTCGGCGCACATCCATTCGGTCGAACTGATCCTGAACCTGGAGGAGAGCAACGACAGTTTGCTGTTGAGCCAGGAACAGCTTCTCAATTCGCGTAACACCCTGCGCACGCTTTTCGATAACATTCCGGAATCCTTCTACATTGTGGACGAATTCTTTACCCTCATTGCCATCAACCAGAGCCGGGCAGACCGGGCCGGCCAGCCGCCGCAAAAGCTGGTGGGGCAGAAATGCTATGAGCAATTATTCCAGTTGAATGCGCCCTGCCCGGGCTGCCTGGTGCAGAAGACCCTGCAGAACAATCGGGCCGACGTACGCCGCATGCACTATCTGCAGAAGGATAACAGTAATCTGGAGTGGGAAATCCATACTTACCCGGTGCCGCTGGTAGAGGGCAAGCTGCGTCAGGTGATCTTGCTCGAGCAAAACATCACCGAGAAGCGCAAGCTCGAAGCGGAATTGATCCAGAGCGAAAAGCTGGCTGCCGTCGGGCAGTTGGCCGCGGGAATTGCACACGATATCAACAATCCGCTGACTTCGATCATTGCCAATTCGCAAATGCTGATCGCTGACATCCCCGAGGATATGGCGGATTTACTGCACAGTGCCAGGCTGATCGAGCTGGCGGGGACCAAGGCGACCCAGGTGGTCAAGAACCTGCTTTCGACGGCGCGCAAAGAGGAATTCACTTTTGAGCCGATCGATCTCAACGAGAACATCCAGAGTTCGCTGATGCTGTTATCGCACGAATTCATTTCACGCAACATCAATATCTGCTTCAACCGCGGCTACGAGATGCCCATGATCATGGCCAGCGATAATCACCTGCAAAGCGTGTGGACTAATCTGATCATGAATTCGATCGAGGCCATCAGCGGGGAAACGGGCAAGGTGACCATCTCGTCGCAGTTCGACGGCAGCAATTTCATCGTCAAGGTCGAGGACGACGGCAACGGCATCCCGAACGAGTGTATTGGGCAGATCTTTGAACCCTTCTTCACGACGAAACGCTCCGAAGAGGGCACCGGGCTGGGACTGACCTCAGTGCGGCGCATTGTGCAGGCGCATAACGGCCAGATCATGGTGGAAAGCGAAGAAGGCAAGGGCACCACGTTCACGGTGGTACTGCCGAAAGAACAGAAGTAAAATAATTTTTATGAGAGTTGTCCAATTATTAACCTGTATAACCCCAACAAATTTACCTTTCTTCAAAGAATTATCAAAAGAGATCGGGGATTTACATATTTTTATATCCACTCCGAGGGAAAAAAACCGAAGTTGGCCAATCCAATGGGATGATCTAAAAATTAAGGTCCAAAAAACAATAATTATTCCAATAAGTTTGAAGTACCAGCATGGAGTAATAGAAAAAACGTATATGTATATTCCTTACGACACATTGTTCATTTTAGTGAAGCTTAAGCCTGAATGGATAATCACCAATGAATTTGGCGCAAGAACATTTTTTTCTGTGATCTATAAAATATTCCACTCAAAAACAAAAATTGCAGTTTCGGTAGGACTATCTGAATATTCTGAAATGAATAGAAGTAAATTTAGGAAATACTTCCGTAAATGGTTGATTAAAAAGACAGATATTCTTTTTGTCAACGGTGAAAGTGGAAAGAAATATCTCCAAAAACTCACTCCTCCAGAAAAACCTATTGTTGTGATTAATTACACTGTTGATTTGACACCTTATTCATCAATACCTCTAAAACGAAGTTCACAAATATCCAAGCGTTTTCTATATTCTGGAAGGCTAATTCCATTAAAAGGATTAATTGATTTTTTATCTGTTTTGTGTAGATGGGCAGAAGTACATTCTGAAACTGAATGGGAATGGTGGCTAATCGGGGATGGACCTTTGGCAAATCAGATTCAAGAATATCCCCTACCTAAGAATCTTCATGTGAAATTGTTTGGTAGAGTTGAATATTCTGAATTACCTAAATACTACGCTCAGGTAGGAGTTTTTGTTTTTCCGACTTACAAAGATGAATGGGGCCTTGTTATAAATGAAGCATTAGCATCTGGACTCCCTGTTATTGGAAGTATTTATAGTCAAGCAGTAGAAGAATTAGTTGCTGAAGGAGAAAATGGCTGGTTATTTAAAACAGACAATTCCACGGAAATATTTGAAGCTTTAGAAAGATTTTACAAAACGAGCAAACAAGGATTGAATTTTATGAGAGAAGCGTCAAGAAAAAGAGTTCAACAAATTTCTCCAAATTTCGCTGCACAAAAAATGGCCAAAAGTATTTCCGAAATAAAGTAAAGAAAAATTAAGAAAAGTTTTCATTCTTGTTTAAATAACGATTTGTAAAAAAAGATAATAACAATAAGATTTACTAAGGCAAGCACAATTTGCATTATTCCTGCCCCGACTAACTCAAATTTATTAATTATAAAGATCCCCAACCCAGAAAAAACTAATACCCCAATTATTTGTGACCAAAAAATTCCATCAGGTCTTTGACATGCACGAAGTGAAATACTTATAATTTGATTTGCAACGCTAAATAATAGTGCAATTCCTAAAAACAAAATTAACCAACTATAGTGTATATAATCTGTAAAAGGAAACACTAGTGCAATAAATTCTTTTCTGAAAAAAGACAATACAAATACATAGATAAATACAAAAGAGAGCACTAAATAAAGGATTTTTCTGGTTTTCTGATGAATAAATTTACTACCAGATTTATTTATATCACTTGAAAGTCCTGGAAGAAGATAATTGCTTATTGCAGTGACAAATTGCTGGACAGGAACAGTAAAGTTTTGAAGTGCACGAATAATTCCAGCATCTGAATAACCTATGAAAATTGCAGTAAAGGGAACAATCACTGAAGAATTCAACCAATAAACTATTGATGATCCAGTTGCCCATTTCCCGTATTTCCAATGAGGAGAAATAATCTCGCTTATTCGAATTTCTCCTTTTTTGTTATTTTTTAGATAAAGACTAATTTGTAATATTATGAAAAGTGAACTAATCAATCCAGATATTCCCATTAAATAAAAGGCAATTTGACTAGAAAGGACTCCTTTTTTGAATAATAAAAAAGTACTTCCCAATAGAAAAAATGTGTAAACAGAAGATCCAAAAAATGCAAAAGATGGCTTTTGAATAGCATAACAAAATCTTCTGCCAAACCAATAATTTAGAATACATGGAAGCGTCAAAATTAATGGGAAAACCAGTTCTGTTAGATCATTATCGGGAATGAGAATATAACCGAAATAAATAAAAATCGATAAGGAAAATGTAAGGATTGTATTCAAAAGAAGAATTTTATTAAAATACCCCTTAATATTTTCTTGAAAAATAGTAGGAACTAAAACGCTCATTGGTTCTAGAATTAGAGCATTTTGAAAACCCGCTGCAAATAGAAATATTGAGAAAGCTACAGAATATATGCCATATGAAGTTGAAGTTATTGAACGAGCTAATAGAATATTTAGAACGAAATTATTTACTGAATATAAACCTTGTTCAAAGATACTAATGCCAATATTTCTTATTGGCATGCTTTTTGTTAGAAAAGAAAGTTGCATTTTATCCACAGTTTATTCAATAATTTGATTAGGATGTATTATAAGGTAAATGGGTTTTTATGAAAACGTATTGTGAATTGAGTAGGATAATAGAAGTAGATCAATGGAAATCCTTTTAGCTAAAGGGTGAAAAGTGATTTCGAAGAAAATAAGAGTTAGTGTTGTGATGCCAGTATTTAACGGCGAGCGTTATATTGCTCAATCAGTAGAAAGCATTCTAAACCAATCATATAAAAACATTGAACTCATTGTTGTTAATGATGGTTCTATTGATCGAACTTTAGAAATCTTACAACAGTATAAAGAAATAAATGTAATCAATCAGGAAAATCAAGGAACGGCGAGTGCAATAAATAATGGTATAAAAATTTCAAATGGTGAGTTTATTGCAAGAATCGATTCAGATGATATAGCATTTCCCATAAGAATAGAAAAACAAGTAAGGTATTTAAGAGATCATCCAGATGTAGGTTTGCTCGGCTCGGGTGCAATAATTATTGATATAAAAAACAGGAAATTTGGCTACCAGAAAGTGCCCTTAACTGACTCGGAGATTCGTTGGGCCAGTTTATTTAAGTCCCCATTCATTCATCCATCGATAATGTTTAGACGGGAAATTATTGAAGGCATGCCAACGCTTTATGATGCTAAATTCTTGAATTCACAAGATTATGATTATGGGTGAGATTAATCGAGAAAACCAAAACCGCGAATATTCGGGAACCTTTGCTCTATTATAGAATCCATTCTAAGAATACGACTTTAAACCAAAGAGAAATGATGTTAATTAATTCAAACACTATTTCGATTAAGGCTTTTGAAAATTTTCTTCCTCTTGCTTTGCAGGATTTTCAAAAAGACGATTTGTTCTCTTTACAGAGTTTATTATTTTCTGGATCGAGAGATTACAATTCTTTTGGAGATGATAGAATCCATTTGATATTGAGATACCTCACTATATGGGATCTATACAGAAAGAAATATTTATTATCTTCAAAGGAAATGAAGACGATACAAGATCAAGTTATTGTCAAAGTCTGCCAGTTAACTTTTTTCCCACCAATTTCAAAAGATTCAAGTAAAGTAATTCAAAAGTTAGATTCCCTTGATAGTAGCTGGCCATTAATTTTCCTGAGATCGATGCCTTATGCAGCACAAGCTCTCTTTCGAGAGAGAGTTCTAAGGAAAGTGTAGAACTGATTTTTTTGCCTGCAATATAGAGACATTATGAAAATCTTGATTATCCATAATCACTATCAACAAGCCGGCGGAGAAAATATAATTGTCGATGCACAGGTTGAATTATTGCAAAAATATGGGAATGAGATTTTTTATACCAAAGAGATAATAAAGAAATTGAGAATTATTCACTAATTAAAAAGTTCTTCTTTTTCTTTTCGACTATGTTTTCATTTCGAACGGTGAGAGATGTCAGGAACCTAATTCGAAAAGAACGACCGGACATTGCCCATGTACATAATGTTTTTCCTTTGATCTCCCCATCAATTTATTGGGTCTTAACCAAAGAAAAACTTCCATTTGTTCAGACAGTCCACAATTTTCGTTTTTTATGCCCTAATGGGTTATTCTATAGACAAGGCCAAATTTGCGAATTATGTAAAATGGGTCATTATGGTAATGCGGTCCGATGGAAATGCTATCGGAACAGCTTTTCTCTTAGCCTTTTATACGCAACGACGATCTGGCTGCATCGGAAGATAGGATCCTTCGATCTGGCTTCACTTTTCATTATTGTGAATCCATTCACTCGAAACAAGATATTGGAATCAACCCTGACAAATGAAGAGAAAATCCGATTTATCCCAAATTTTTTTCAGCCCTCAGAAATGGATGAATCAGCGGGACATGAGGCCGGTATTGTTTACCTAGGCAGATTATCTGCTGAAAAGGGAGTTGGCGATCTTCTTGCGTGCCTAAAGTTAGTTCAAAAAATTACGTTCACGATTGCAGGCACAGGTTCAGAGGAATCTCATTTAAAGGAAATTGCCAAGTTGTATCCTGAAAGAGTGTGTTTTACTGGATTTGTTTCAGGAAAAGAAAAAAGTAGATTGATCAATCAAGCTCTTGCTGTCGTATTACCATCAAAATGTTATGAGCAATTACCTTTGGTAGCACTTGAAGCAATGTCGGCTGGTAAGCCTTTGATCGTTCCAGATATGGCAGGATTGGGTTCACTCGTAAAGAAAGATGAAACCGGGTTGCTTTATAAACCTGGAAATGTAGCTGATCTTGCAGAGAAAATTCAGAGGCTTGTTAATAATCCTGAATTGGCAATAAGAATGGGAGAAAATGCCAAAAAAGAATATGAAATAATTTATTCCCCCGAGGTCTATTACCGAAAGTTAATGGCTCTTAATCAAGAAATCCTTTGTGCAAAGTCAAATTAAATGCTTTTTGCAAAGGAATGACTTGAATCAAGTCTATAATATTTCAATGCTGCATAAAATTCTCGGTTCCTCCATTTCCACTACTTCTTACTCTGCCGCCACAGCCCAGATCCTGACGTGGGCACGGGCTGGGGAATCACGCAGTGTGTATGCTGCCAACGTGCACATGGTCATGGAGGCCTACGACCACGCTGATTTCAGAACGGCGGTGAATGGGGCGGACCTGGTGACGCCAGATGGCATGCCGCTGGTGTGGGCACTGCGTCGCAAAGGGGTAAACGGGCAATCACGGGTCTACGGGCCGACGCTGATGCTTGAGGTGCTGCGTGCCGCGGAGTGCGAAGGGATCGCGGTGGGGTTTCTGGGTTCCACGGCCGAGATCAGGCAGGCGATGCTGGCGCGATTCGCGGTCGAGTTCCCGCGGCTGCGGGTGTGCCCGCTGCCTGAGATGCCCTTTGGCGCGCAATCCGCAGAGGACGATGCCGCGCTGACCACCCAGATTGAGGCGGCGGGGGCACGGATCCTTTTCGTGGCGCTGGGCTGCCCGGCGCAGGAGCGCTGGATCGCTGCCCACCGTGGCCGCATCCACGCGGTGATGCTGGGGGTGGGGGCAGCGTTTGCCTTCCACGCCGGCGCGGTGCGCCAGGCCCCGGGATGGATGCAGCGGCTGGGGCTGGAATGGCTGTTCCGCCTGACGCAGGAACCCGGGCGGCTGTGGAAGCGCTACCTGAAACACAATCCGCGTTTCTTGATTTTGGAAGGCATCGAGCTAATTCGCGATAAAATGAAGTAACGGGAAGGGAGTGACCTGGGGAGATGCTGCGCAGATTTTCGACGAATTTTGCCATCTTTTCGATTGGGCTGGACGCGATCATTGTGCTCCTCTCGATGCTCTCCATGTCAGTGGTGCGCGTCTGGCTGAACCCGGTATCCTTCATTGCTGAAATTCCTGCGGGTATCCAGTATCCATTATGGCTGTACGTGACCTTTCCGCTGGTGTGGGTCTTCATCCTGGCCGCATTTTCCATTTATGACAGCAAAAAATTCTTTCGGGTGGTGGATGAGCTCTCCACGCTGACAGTGGCTTCTTTGATCGCTGCCGTTTCGCAGGCGGGCATCCTGTACCTGACTTATCGTGAGTTCTCGCGTGCGCTGTTCCTGCTGATCGTGTTCTTTGCCTATCTGCTGTGCGTGCTGTGGCGTCTGGGCGCCCGGGTGATCTTCCGCCTGCGCAAAGAAACACTGCACAGCGGGGAACGCCTCCTCATTGTGGGCAGCGGGAGCGAACTGCAGAAGACGCAGAAAATCCTCAAGCAAAATCTCGATCCGCGCCTGGAACAACTGGCGATCCTGGATCTGAAAAAAGGTGAAATCGGTGCCGAAACCCCGGAACATTGCCCGCAGACGATCCAGCGGGTGATCGGCGAGATCGAGCGCATCGATGCCAGTGACGTGGTGGTGGCTTTGCCGCGCAACATGAGCGAATGGATCGAGGTGATCGCGACGGCGGTGGACGTGCTGCCGCTGGGGGTGTGGGTGGCGCTGGATTATTACGATCTTTCTTTTGCCAACGCTCACGTCGAAAATCTGAATGGAATGCCGCTGCTCGACCTGCGCGCCCCGGCACTGAATGATTATGCCCGGGTGGTCAAGCGCAGTTTTGACCTGGTCATGGGAATGGTCAGCCTGATCGTGGTTTTGCCGCTGATGCTGGTGGTGGGGCTGGTGGTACTGATCGATGCCGGCTGGCCGATCTTCTTTTTGCAGCCGCGGGTGGGGGAAAATGGCCGCCTGTTCAAGATGATCAAGTTCCGCACCATGGTACGCGATGCTGAGAGCCGCCAGGCCGAAGTGCAGCACCTGGACGAGAATGGCAATGTCATCCACAAGACGCGCTCCGATCCGCGGGTGACGCGTTCGGGGCATTTTCTGCGCCGTTTCAGCCTGGACGAACTGCCGCAGCTCATCAACGTCATCAAGGGCGAGATGAGCCTGGTGGGGCCGCGGCCGGAACTGCCTGCGCTGGCCAGCCAGTATGAGCACTGGCAGCGCCGCCGCCTGTCTGTCCCGCCCGGGATCACCGGATGGTGGCAGGTGAATGGGCGTAGCGACCGGGTGATGCACCTGCACACCGAGGACGATCTGTATTACATCGAAAACTACTCCATCTGGCTGGACCTGCGCATCTTGATCCGCACCATCTGGGTGGTCATCATGGGGAATGGAGCCTACTGAGTTGAAAAATCCACGCCTCTCTGTCCGCGTCCGCCGGGCGTTTTTCTTTGCCTTCTTTCTGTTCATGGCCCTGTATCGGGCACTTTACGTGTTTGGCATTTACGGGGCAACCTGCCCCTCGGACTGGTTAACGATCACCGGGCCGTGCCAGTGGAGCACGGCGCCCTTCGAGATCATGCTGTGGGGAGCGCTGCTGATCCTGTTTTTGCTCGAATTGACCTGGTCACGGGATTGGGCGAAGTTTGGCGCAACCTGCAAAAGGTTTTGGCCGGTGTGGGGTTTTGTCTTGCTGGCCGGGGTTTCAGCGTTTGGTCGGTACAATGGCAGATCACCTTGTACAAAACCGGGGTGTTGCTGCTGACCACACTGGTGGCAGTGTATTTCGGGGAATCCGAAACGTTTTCGGGTATGCTGCGCTTCTTGACCCGGTTCATGGGCGGAGTCGTGCTGCTCAGTTACGTTTTCGTCTTGTTTCTGCCCCAGATCAGCATTATGCACGATCCGTTCTATCGCGGTGCCTGGAACGGTATTTTCTGGCATCGAAATTATCTGGGCTGTTTTGCGGCACTGGCTGCCGGGCTGGCGCTGCTGCATCTGCTGCAATGGCGATCTCTGCTCCGCTGGCAGCGGCTGCTGACGATTTTGCTGCTGGTGAGCAGTGTTCTGCTGGTAGTGAAAAGCAAATCGGCTACCGGGCTGATCACCCTGCTGGCGCTGATCGCAGCCTGCGTCTTGCTGGCGCTTTGGCTCAAGTGGGGGCATCATCTGCGGCGGCGCGACTATGCCTGGATCCTGGGCGTGCTGGGCCTGGTAGCCGTGTTGATACTGGTCAACCTGAACTTTCTCTTCGGCCTGCTGGGACGCAACACCAGCCTGACCGGGCGGGTGCCGATGTGGAGTTACGTGTATCACAACCTCTTCGCGCAGCGTCCGTTGTTGGGCTATGGTTATCAGGCGATCTGGGCGCTGGACGGAATCCGCAATCAACTGGGCGACATTTTCCACTGGGATTCAGTGGTCATGGGCGATAATGGTCTGGTGGATATGGCGCTCCATCTGGGCGTCGTTGGTCTGGTCTACCTGTTTATCCTGTTCATCGAAGCCGTTTTTCGATCTTTCCGCTGCCTGAGAGAGCAGCGTCAGGCTGAAAGTTTTTTGCCTTTGCTGCTGCTATTGTTCACTCTGGTAGGGAATATTGCCTTGAGCCTCTTTCTGCAATCTGAAACCTTTGTGTGGGCATTGCTGGTGGCCAGCCAGATACCTCTGCTTGCCCATGCGCGCCTGAAGGTGAGACTCTGGAATTAATTTTGAATTAAATCAGAGCGACCCTATTGACAAACATTTTTGATTTACTATAATTAGTTCCAGCAGCGTTATTTAGCAAGCAAAATAATTGAACAATTTTTTTGGACGAGAATCAATTTCGAAGGAATGGTGCGCCTTAGAACACCTGCAGACCGAAGTTTGTTTCGGTTTAAGGAATTTGTTGACATCCTCTTTAGCCAGAGGTTGTTTCTCTCCAGTTGGGACCCAGGACACCTGCCTGGGTCCCAACCTTTAACCGCGAAATTTTGCTGGGGTGGGATATAATCACCTCTTCAGAGGTGAGACGTTATGGCATTGATCAGTCTGCAAGAAGTGTGCGTGGGTTTTGGCGGGCCGTTGCTGCTCGAAAAGATCGATCTGCAAATCGAGGAGGGGGAATGGGTGGGTTTGTTGGGCCGTAATGGGATGGGCAAATCAACGCTGCTGAAGCTGATCCACGGCGAGATCGAACCGCAGGAGGGCATCATTGCTCGTCAGCAAGATTTGCGCGTAGCCTATCTACCTCAAGAATTTCCTCTGGGCCTTTCGGGCACGGTGGAACAGATCGTGCGCAGCGGGTTCGCTGATGCCGGTGATCTGTTGCCGCTGGAGTTCAAGGACGAATGGCAAAAGCAGCTCCAGGTCGAGCAGGTCATCAGCCGCATGGAACTGGATCCCAGGAGCGCGTTCGAAACCCTCTCGGCAGGGATGAAGCGCCGGGTACTGCTGGCGAAGGGACTGGTCATCAATCCCAATTTGCTGCTGCTGGATGAACCCACCAACCATCTGGACATCAATTCCATCGATTGGCTGGAAGGCTTTTTGCAGCGTTGGGGAGGCACCCTGTTCTTTGTGACCCATGATCGGGTGTTCCTGCAGCGAGTGGCTCACCGGATCGTCGAACTGGACCGTGGACGCCTGTTTGACTGGAATTGCAATTACACCACTTTCGTGGAACGCAAAGAAGCGGCCCTCACCGTAGAAACGGCGCACAACGTCTCATTCGACAAGAAACTGGCGCAAGAAGAGGCCTGGATTCGCCGCGGCATCGAGGCCCGTCGCACTCGCAATGAAGGGCGGGTGCGCGCGCTGAAACACCTGCGCGAGATGCGCAGTGAACGACGCGAAATGATGGGACAGGTCAAACTGCAGTTACAGGAAGCCAAACGTTCCGGGCGGCTGGTGATCCGGGCGGAGGACGTACACTTCCAGTTTGGTGATCGGCCCATTATCGAAGATTTCAGCACCGTTCTGCAGCGTGGGGATAAGGTGGGCATCATTGGGCCCAACGGTTCAGGCAAAACCACCCTGCTGCGACTGCTGCTGGGTGAACTGGCCCCGCAGCGCGGGACGGTGGAACTGGGAGCCAATCTTGAAGTGGCCTATTTCGATCAACTGCGCACCCAACTGGATGAAAGTAAATCCGTGCTGGATAATGTGGGCGAGGGCCGCGATACCATTACGGTCAACGGCAAGACGCGCAACGTTATCGGCTATCTCGAAGACTTCCTCTTTTCACGGGAACGAGTCCATGCCCCGATCAGCGCGCTTTCTGGTGGGGAGCGCAATCGTCTGCTGCTGGCACGTTTGCTGGCGCGGCCGGCCAATCTGCTGGTCATGGATGAGCCAACCAACGATCTGGATATCGATACGCTGGAAATGCTCGAGGATCTGCTGCTGGATTACAACGGCACTTTGCTGTTGGTCAGCCATGACCGCGAGTTCTTGAATAATCTGGTCACCAGTACCATCGTTCTGGATGGAAAGGGCGGGGTCAAAGAGTACGTTGGCGGCTATGATGATTACGTGCGTCAGGCACGCGCCGGAAGCCCCTCCGCTGGTATTGCCGGGAAGACGCGACCCGGAGCGGAGAAATCCGCAGAGAAACCGGAAGCGGTGGGGGGAAAAACGTTTGACTTACAAAGAGAAACAGGCACTGGCAGCCCGCAAGCAGGAGCTGGCGGATTTACCTGGGCAGATCGAATCGATTGAGGCCGAGCAGGCGCAGCTCAGTGCCCAGATGGCTGATCCGGGCTTTTATCAGGGGAACGAGCAGAAGATCAGTGAAACAGCGGCTCGTCTGCACGATCTGGAAGCCAAACTGGCGACGGCGTACCAGCGTTGGGAAGATCTGGATCAGGAATTCAATTCTGAGAACCCTAATTGAGATAGGCTTCCAGCGCGGGCAGATCCATCAATTCTATGCCGTCTCGAGCAAGACGGATCAGGCCTTCATCACGTAATTTGCACAATTCGCGTGACAGAGAAGGTCGAGGAATACCCAATAAATCAGCCATTTCCTGACGGGATTCGTGAAAATGCAAGCGGTTGTGCTTTTGCTGTGTTCGAGTATCCAGCAGGTAAAAGATCACCTTTTGGCGCACGCTGTGTTGGCTAAGTGTTTTCACCTTCTTGTTCAACATCAGAATTTTGTTCGAAAGCAAACTGACGAAATTCTTCAAAAAGGGGTCTGAACTGTTGAAGAGTTTTAAAATATTTTCCTGTGAGAAGAAAATAATTTTTGCGGTTTCTGCCGCCACAATCGTAGCCGGGTAAAACCGTTGCCGTGAAAAGATGATGACTTCACCGAAGGTGTTTCCTGGGCATAAAGTATCAATTACCACTGTGCTCCCTGTGACCAGCATCTGGGTCACGAATACTTTTCCCGAAACCACAACGCCGATTACAGTACATGGGTCACCCTCGAAGGCGATCGTTTCGCCGCGCGAATAATCCTGAGTGTGGTAGGGCTTATTTTTAAGCATTTCTGACACCTGTACGGCGGTCAATCCCTGAAAAAGGGAGCACTGCAGCAATTCATAGATCATTTTTTGTCTCCGTAACAAATGTTACTGAAATGAGATAATTTTACTCCTAAAATAGAAGAAAACACAAGAAAGAGTAACCAGAAGATGAAACGCGATATTGTCGAAATCGATGAAGAAAGATGTAATGGATGCGGCGCCTGTGCAACAGCCTGCCATGAAGGCGCGATCCAGATGATGAGTGGAAAGGCCCATCTGGTTAGTGAGGTATATTGTGATGGGTTAGGTGCCTGCCTGCCGCATTGCCCTACTGGGGCCATTACTGTGGTCCAGAAAGAATCAGCCGCTTTCGATGAAAAAGCAGTAAAAACCCACTTGCAGGCTAAACCTGCCAGTGTCATGCATATTTCTCAGCCAGCAGGCAACGGGCATGTTTGCCCGGGGAGCGCGGCGCGGCAAATGCAGCCGGCCCGCCACGCAATGCCAACTTCTGTGGCTGTCGACGACGAAAGCGTCGATTCTGAATTGAGCCAATGGCCGGTGCAAATGAAGCTGATCAACGTGCGGGCGCCGTATTTTCAGAATTGTGATTTGCTGGTGGCAGCTGATTGCAGTGCTTTTGCTTATGCACGCTTCCATGCTGATTTCATCCGCAATCACATTACTGTCATTGGTTGCCCAAAACTCGATGATAACTCGTATTACATCGATAAGCTGACTGAACTGTTGGCATTGAATGATATTCACAGCATTACTGTCGTGCGTATGGAGGTTCCTTGCTGCAGTGGAATCACTGAGGCAGTCAAGCGAGCCATGCTGACAAATGGCAAGATCCTACCGTACCGCGAAGTGGTACTCAGTGTCGAAGGAAATATTTTAATTTGATCGGAAAAGGAGAAGATAATCATGGATGAGGCGATGTTTTGTTATCAGTGTGAGCAAACTTTCCGCGGAGAAGGCTGTGTGACACAGGGTGTGTGTGGTAAGGATCCAGATGTTGCGGCACTACAGGATCTGTTGATCCATCAGATCGAAGGTATCGGCTATCTTGCGAATGGCCAAACTCTGGATAATGAGACGGCTTGGTTTGTGATCGAGGCCCTGTTCTCTACTTTAACTAACGTAAACTTTTCTGCAGAGCGATTTTATCCTATGCTGCGCAAAGCGCAAACCATCAAGAAGATCTGGCAGGATCAGGTTCAACCTCAAGGGGATGTTCCCCCAGCGGTGCGATATGTTTTGCCCGAATCACGTCCGCAGATTCTGGTACAGGCGCATCTGCTCAATATGCACGAGACCAATGAAGAGAAAGACGTCAAATCTTTGAAAGATACTCTGCTTTTTGGTTTGAAAGGGATGGCAGCGTATGCACATCATGCCTGGGTACTGGGCTATCGGGATGAAGGGGTCAATCTCTGGTTCATGCGCGGTTTGGCAGCTATGGTAGATTCTTCTCTTAACTTGAAGGACATGCTCTCTTTGGTCATGGAGTTTGGCCAGATCAATTTGAAGTGCATGGAATTACTGGATGAAGCTAATACTTCCACTTATGGGCACCCGGAACCCACTTCGATTCTGGTTACGCATAAGAAGGGGCCTTTCATTGTAGTCTCTGGGCATGATCTGCACGATCTTTATCAAATTCTGGAACAAACCGAAGGAACTGGGGTAAACGTATATACCCACGGTGAGTTGCTGCCGGGCAACGCTTACCCGGGACTGAAAAAGTTCAAACACCTGATCGGTAATTTTGGTGGGGCCTGGCAGAATCAGCAGAAAGAATTCGATCACCTGCCGGGATGCGTGATTATGACGACCAACTGTTTAATGGAGCCTCGTGATTCTTATCAGGATCGTATTTTTACCAGCGGGGTCGTCGGGTTTGCAAACATGACCCACATCGAAGAAGAGAATGGCCGGAAGGATTTCTCACCGGTGATCCAGAAGGCAATAGCATTGGGCGGTTGGCAGGAAGATGAGCCCGAAAAACGCATTCTGACCGGCTTTGCCCGCAACGCAGTGCTCAGTCAAGCAGATAAAGTGGTAAAAGCGGTGAAAACTGGAGAGATCAGCCACTTCTTTCTGGTGGGGGGATGCGATGGAGCTAAACCGGGACGGAATTACTACACTCAATTCACTGAGAAGACACCACAAGATTCGGTGATCATGACCTTGGCCTGCGGTAAGTATCGTTTCAACAAGAGAGAATTTGGTACGGTAGCAGGATTTCCGCGTTTGATGGATGTAGGTCAGTGCAACGATGCTTACTCTGCAATTCGCATCGCGCTGGCTCTGGCTGAGGCTTTCAATTGCTCCGTCAATGAGCTGCCATTGACTTTGGTCCTGTCGTGGTATGAGCAAAAAGCGGTGTGTATTTTACTGACTTTGCTTTCATTGGGGATCAAGAACATCTATCTGGGGCCGACGCTTCCGGCATTTCTTTCGCCGAATGTGGTTGATTTTTTGGTCAAACAGTTTGATCTCCATCCCATTTCGACCCCGGAAAATGATCTCGGAAAAATCCTGGCGTAGCTTTTAAAACAAGAACCCCTCCAGTTATTTTGGAGGAGTTCTTGTTTTTAGAACTGTTTGAAAGCCAGAATTTGCTCGATCACATCATCAAGCTCTGAATCTTCGAGATTGTAGAACAAAGGCAGGCGCACCAGACGATCGCTGATATCTTCGGTGACCGGGCAATCCCCGATCTTGCCGCCGAATTTCTCCCCCATCTGGGAGAGATGCAAGGGTAGATAGTGGAAAACGCAGGTCACCCCGTGGTCTTTCATCCAGCTAATGAAACGAGTGCGCACCTCAAGAGAAGGCATCAGCATATAGAACATGTGGTAAGGCTGCTGGCAATACTCGGGAATGATGGGCAGACGCACGTTGTGCTGCTGCGCCCAGCCAGACAGGGTGGAAGCATATCTTTCCCAGATGTGCCGGCGCCGCGATTGGATCTCTTCACGGGCAGTCAATTGGGCGTACAGCACCGCTGCCAGTGCCTCAGAGGGCAGGTAACTCGAACCAATATCCACCCAGGTATATTTATCGACCTGGCCGCGGAAGAAGCGGCTGCGGTTGGTACCTTTTTCACGCAGAATCTCGGCGCGGTCGTTAAGTGTCGGATCGTTGATCAACACTGCTCCGCCTTCTCCGCAGCTGATGTTCTTGGTTTCGTGAAAGCTCTGGGTCGCCAGATCGCCAAAGGTTCCCAGACTCTTTCCACGATACTTGCCGAAAAGCCCGTGAGCATTGTCTTCCACGACTTTCAACCCATGCTGGTGGGCAATTGCCAGAATGGATTCCATTTCGCAGCCAACCCCCGGCATAGTGAACAGGTACAATGACTCGGGTACGCGGTGTAATCAGATGTTCCAGTTTTGATTCATCCAGATTCAGGGTGTCAGGGCGGATGTCAGCAAAGACCGGCCTGGCTCCGCGCAGTACGAAAGCATTGACCGTCGAAACGAAGGTGAAAGAGGGCAGAATTACCTCATCCCCTGCTTGAATATCGAGCAGCAGGGAGGTCATTTCAAGGGCATGCGTACAACTGGTGGTCAGCAAAACCTTCTGTGAGCCGGTAATCGACTCGAGTAAAGTGTTACACTTCTTGGTATAGACTCCATCTCCAGCCATATGCCCCTGCCGAAGGACTTCAGCGACCAACTCGATTTCACCGGAGACAAGTGCTGGTTTGTTGAACGGAATGATCTTGCGATCCATGATGAATTACCTCTCTTCTTTATAGAAAAACCATTTGTGATACCAAAGTGCGATAGAAGCAATCGAAAAACCACATTTTTGATAAAGCTTCAAAGCATGGGCATTGCGTCCTTGAGTGACAGTGGTTACCCGATTGATCTTTTGGTGTTGAAAATAGCGCAGCGCCTGCACGATCAATTGAGGGCCCAGACCGCGGCCCTGATACTGCGGAGCGACCCCAACCAGGTCGATCTCCCCGCAGCTCTCCGGGCATATCTTGGCAGTGACGTAAGCGCAGGCTTCCCCACCGGCACGCCATGTAAAGACGCGGGTGTTGGGATCGCGCACCGCTTTTTCAACCCAGGTTGCGTAAAGTTCGCGGCATTTTGGGCGCGGGAAGTGAGTGTCGGTGAAGAATCGTGAAAGGGTGTGGTTTTCCGCGGCAATCAGACGCAGAGCGGGGATATCCGCTACGCCGGCATCCTCTATGGGGAGATTCGGTTCAGGGAATTCAAGGGCGTTAAGATTCGGAATGTGTAAGGTAATGCGAAGATCAACCAAGTGAAAATTCTCGCGCTCGGCCAATTGAACTGTTACATCATTGTCTAGTTGCGAAAGGAAATAGACGCATTCAAGCTGATTTACTTCGACAAATTGGTTGATTGCAACCAGTGATGGTTCATCAAGGAAATCTTGGGTGATTCGGCCGATGCGGTGCCCAAAGAATTGACTATCCCAATCAAGAATTTGAATCATTGTTCTCTTCTTTTATGATGTATGCTGGTTTATCCATCAGTCTGAAGTGCATACGAGCTAAATATTCACCAATTATCCCCAGAGAAAAAAGCTGAACCCCAGAAAAGATGATGATGATTGAAGCGAGAAAAGTAAATCCCGGTACGACTCCGCCCTGAATTATGAAGCGGATGATGACATACAGCAATATTAAAATGCCGAAAAGCAAAAACGTGAACCCAATTGCTGTTGCAATCCGTAAAGGGATTGAAGTAAACCCAGTGATCAGGTTCATTGCATGCATTACCAGTTTGCGGAACGTGTAATGAGAATTTCCCGTTGCCCGTTTATTGTGTGGGACCAAAACGTACCCGATTTTAGAAGTCCCCCAAGTTAACAGGACGTCGAGAGAGACTGTTGGCCCATTATATTTCGCGAAAGCATCCCGCAAATCGGTGTAGAAAGCACGAAAAGCGCTGACGTGACGGGCAGAGTGAGTGTTCATTACCGAACTGAGGGCTATTTTTGTTATGGTCGAAGCAGCATCGCGAAAAAGGCCATGCTGTTCTTCAAGGGGAGCCCCATAAACGAGTTCATCGCCGCCGGCAAGTTTGTCGAGCAAAACAGGGATATAAACTGGAGAATGCTGCAGGTCGTCATCCATTGTGACGATTACTTCATTTTTGGCGGCACGGATTCCGCATAGCAGGGCATTGTGCTGCCCATAATTGCGCATCAAATTGATGCCTCGAATAACTGGGTATTGTTGCTGGAGGCTTTGAATTACTGACCAACTTGAATCAGAACTGCCATCATTAACAAGCACAACCTCATAAAGAAGATGGAGCTGACTCACTGCATCGTTGATTTGTGAAAGCAAGGCAGGCAAGGTCTGTGCACCATTGTATACTGGGATCACGATCGACAGGGATGAAATAGGTCGTGTCATGGGTTCACCAAACAATTAATATTCGGCATAAAATCACTCATTTCTTTGCGGTCATCTGTATTATCAGACGTGTGCAGGAGGTTATTCCAGGTGTTGCAAAGCATAACTTGATCATCTGGATTCTCAAATTTTATGTTCTGGGTGGCTTGAAAAGCTTTGTCCAATTGGTTTGTGTTGGCATAAGCATCAATCAGTGGTAACCATTCGGCGGGCACTTTGGGTTGATATCCCTTGTCAGCCGCTTGTTGGTATAGGCCGATAACCTGCTGCCAGTCACTTTGCTGGCGGGCCAAATCAGCTTTTTCGAAGAAATAGCACCATTGGTTGGTATCAGGCTGTGCAAACAGGTCTGAAGGCAAGGTGGCTGGATTTTTTGTTTCGGTGAGGATATCTTCTGGATTAGAAAGTGGAATGACCTGGGACCAAAATTCTGACCTGGGTCCAGATTTAGGTACAGCGATGGAATCTTCAGGAGTAAGAACCCGTAAACAAGCGCCAGCGGGCTGAACAAATGCCACAAGATTCGAGGTATTCCCTGTAAACCGGAATCCGCGGTAAGTATAGGATATTGGTTCATTCGCTGCCAGAGAAGAAATAGCAGAGGCTTCTCCGCCGGAAGAAAGGAGCATCATATACGAAATGTTGGCTGATTTATTCTCTGGTGCATAGATCAGGTTCAGTGGTGCTGTTAATGATGTGCCAGAATAATATTGGGAGAATCCAAGATCGTCGGTGATTAGCGTGGTACCAGGTTTTAGCCCTGGAATGCGCCAGGTGAGCTGAGCAAAGAAATCAGTCTGCTGTTGCCAGTAAAGCATAAAGCTGCGTGCCGCCAGAAACTGGGAACCGATTGCCAGGCTGGCAATCAAAGAAATAAGGACCACTTGCTGTCGGTCTGTACGCAGTAGTAAACCGATCAACCCGGTAATGAAGAGAGCAATCCCGGGAGAGAGGGCCAGTAAGAAACGATTGTAAGGAAAATCCAATGATATTGGAAAGCCTGCCACAACAAACGGAATCATTGCGGTCAGGGATAGAAAAATTCCGATCCAGAGGAATGATACTTCTGCCCTAACAGAAGAGGAATCATTTTCACCTTTTGCTTTTTGTAAAGTAAAGAAAATAAGTACAAAACTGACAACGATGAGCCCAACCATCAGGATTGAACTGCTGGTAAGCAAATTTCTCTGGAAGATTTTTGGCAAATCAAACCAAACTTGGATGGCAGTATTGTAGAAATACCAGAAAACATTGCTGAAGAGATTTGCTAAAGTCGAGACAGGTGAAGAATGAAGATCATCTAGTAAATGGATCTGGTAACCATAGGATTGGCTGAATAAGACACGGAAACTCGTAAAGCCGATCAGAACAATTAAATAAGGAATCCAATTAAGTAATGCCTTTTTAAAAGGACTTCTATTCTGTTGGTTTTGATTCGTTACGACCCATAATAGAATTGGCCGGGCGAATTCCAGACCGTAGAAATACTCTTCTGGAACAATCCCGATCAACTGACAGGCCAAAGCGCCAGCCAGCCATAATTCACGGTGTGTTAGCGAGCGAACCGCTTGGATCATCAGGATATAGGAGAAGATGTAAACTGCTAAAAGGAAATATACCTGACTATACATGACCGAGAACCAGTGAAACTGAAAGCCAGGATAAACCATGAATAGAATTGCTGCAGTTAAGGTGAGTTGTTTTCGCTCAGGTAAAATTATATTTAACAAGATCCAGAAACTGTATATGGATAGCCAACGGGTAAAGACGGCAAAAATTTGCCATCCCAAATGCGAACCGTTGAACAGAGGAACAAAAATCATGTAGACATAGGCAAAGAATGGCCGGTCATTATGAAAAAATTCTATGAAATGGTTGGGACCAAATAACTTTTCGAACCAGACGATGTACCAATCGTCCAGGTAAAAGCCAAGCCGTGGAGCCAAAATACCGTAGCCAAGTATGCAAAGAAGCAATAAAAAAGAGGCTGAAAGTAAACTGAGCCAATAAATTTTTTCCAAAAAACCTTAAATTTCATTCCTCGCTTCCTTTTCGCGCAGTTCCCACAAAGAGCAGGTAAGAGTGGAGAATGCGGAATGTCGTATGGAAAATGGGAGTGAAATGCTTTAATAAGAAATCATCCATATCTGAAACCGTTCTTGGAAAAGCGCCCAGGTCATACTTCAGAAAAAAACGTCCCAAAGGGTTCCGCGAATCAACGATTGGGTCGAATAGAAGAAATTGTCCATCTGGGGTGAGAACCCTCAGAATTTCCGAGAATAATGCTGGAATGGCAGTATCAGGAATGTGATGGGTAACGGCGGTTAACATCACTAAATCTACCGAACTGTTTTTTAATGGTATTTGACAAGCATCGGCCATAATTGAGCTGTTGTGTTCTTGTCTTTTCAGACTGGTGCTAATTTTTTCCAAATCCAAATCGAGACAGATATATCGATTCGTTTGATGGATCAAATGTCGATTTAAAACCTGTACCACCACCCAGATCCAACACATAAGAAGTGGAGTTCAATGATGATCGTTCAATGAACGTTTTTAAGCGTTCGTCAATAATGGGTTTTCCAAAAAAGAATTGAATGGCATCATAAATAAAGGGAATTTCTGCTATTTTCTGGCGATTCATTTATCCCCGACAGAGCATGGATTTATTTTTTCTTTATGGCTAAGAGTTATTTTATTATATCGCTATCTTGCTTAATTTTCGGTTCTTTCTTCGATTACACGGGTTGGTTTAAGATCGAACGGAACACCATCGGTTTGCCCTCCTGCGATGAGGGTTTTAACCGTGGCTTCAGAGAGGGGAACTCCTTCTGCAAAGGCGCGTTCTGCATTCTCGAATTCTTTCTCACCATGGATATAGATGCGTTCTTCCCCGCTGGCTTTAGGCGAGTGGCGCATCAGGTCGAGCAATTCATCCATATCTTTCTTGAACTCAGTCAGCTCGCGGAAGGCCTCGATCTTGACAGCGGCGAAGAAATGGCCCACATCGCAAACGCGGTCCTGAGTAGCATTGCCCACGTGAGAGCTGAAAGCAGCGCCGGCCAATACTCCTGAAAAGATGTCGACCATCAGCGAAAGGCCATAGCCTTTGTAGCCGCGCATCAATTCAGAGCCGCCCAGAGGCAGCAAAGCGCCGCCATCGCGGACAGCAGCCGGGTCCTGGGTGATTTGACCGTTGCTATCCACTCCCCAACCTGATGGGATGGATTTCCCTTCTTTCTGGTAAACGTTGATGCGGCCGATGGGCACGATGGAAGTGGCCATGTCGAGCACAAAGGGGCGTGAACTCCCGGCGGGGACGGCGACGGCGATGGGGTTTGTGCCCAGCACCGCCTGACGGCCATGGGTGGGAGCCACCAGGGGAGCAGAGTTGGTGAAGCAAATACCGATCATATCCGCGGGCAGGGCCATCATGGCATAATACCCGGCAATGCCAAAGTGATTGCTGTTGCGAACAGTTGCCATGGCCAGACCGCTGAGTTCAGCTTTGGTGATCACCTGTTGCATGGTTTTGACGCTGACCGGGTGTCCTAAACCATTGCCGGCATCCACTGAGAGCGTGGTGGGGGATTCCCGCAGGATCGTCATGGGGCAGGCAGGGTCGATCAATCCTTTGCGCAGTCGGGAACCGTAATAACTGCTCAAGCGGATCATGCCATGTGAGTCTACCCCGCGCTGATCCGCGGCCAGCAAGACGTCAGCGGCCAGTTTTGCATCACTGGCAGAGACGCCCCAATGGACAAAGTAATCGATGATATACTGGTGCAGTTTGGCGAGGGGAAAATAATAGGTTTTGCTCATGGCAGCTCCACGCGCGGGATAGATTGAATTTATTATACCCGTTTGGAATTTTGCTTGAGGGAAATGCTTTTCTTATGTATGCTTAGCAACAGGAGGAAATCATGAAGCGTACTTTCATCGCAGGATTCATTCTGATCATTGGGTTTCTGGGGTTAGCCGCCTGTGGGTTGGTTTCGTCCAGTTCACAAAATCCGGCCAGCGGAATGCAACTGGCAACGCTAAGCGGTAATGATTCGACTACAGCGGTTTCCACTTCCACTGCAAGTCTCGAGAATCACGGTGATTATTTCACTGATGATTTCAGTGATCCTGGATCAGGATGGGTAGTTTCGACGACCGAAAATGGATCAGTTGGCTATCAGGATGGAGCCTATGTCATCGAAGCGAAGAACAATCAAGTGATTATTTGGGGAAGGGCACACCGAGAATTTGAGGATGTGCTGATCGATACAGACGTGCAGGTGCCTACTGGAGAGGAGAATGAGGATAACTCGATCAGCGTGGATTGCCGGGTACAAGAGAATGGTAATGGATACAGTTTCGAGATTTCAAGCGACGGAATGTACGGTATCCATAAATTTACTGACGACGGTACAAAAACGTTGGTTCCGTGGACTTCCAGCCAGAATGTGCCGACCGGGAATCAAGTCATCCATTTAACAGCTTTATGCCGCGGGGAAGAGCTATTCTTCTGGGTCAACCATGTGCCGGTAGCCTATGCTCACGATGATGAGTTCTCGTCCGGGGATGTGTCATTGTCCGCTTCTTCGATGAAAGAAAATAAGCCTACTCGAGCGGTTTTTACGAATTACTCTGCGGCCGATCCGAACTCGGATGCCATTGCTTCAGTTAATTTAAGCCAAATGCAGCTTTCTGTGATCAATGATTCTGGCCAGGACATCTGTATGGTATTTGCTGTTGACCCAGATAGCCCCACCTGGGGGCAGGATCTGCTTGATGCCGATCAGATCATTTCTGATGGAATGACGCAAACCTTCCCAATGTATTTTCCGGGGTTGAGAGACGTCAATATTGAAGATTGTGATTCTCACCCTCTTTATACAGGTGTCAATGTAGATTTTAGCCAGGACGTGACGATCACCGTGCCAGATGCACAACAACTGCAGGATTGGGAGTTCACCGGAACTGACCGGGCCTGGATCACAGGGAATACCCATTCCGGGCATTCTGCGCTGACCAATGATGATTATCTTTCCTTGTATGCTGATCGTCCCAATCAGATGGTGGAAATCGCGTCGAATAACTTTTCGATTGCGGATGTCGTAATGGTAAGCAGCGCTACCCTGGTCAATGATACCGAGGATAACCTGTCTCCATTTGGATTGATGTGCCGGGTACAACCCAATGGGGATGGCATTTTCTTCGCGATCTCTGGCGATGGGCATGCCTCGATTCGTTATGTAAAAGATAGCTATTATTATGATCTGACCGACTGGGAAGTTTCTGATGCGGTGAATCAAGGGGTGGATGCAAATATCATCGAGGGAGATTGCATTGGCGAAACCTTCACCCTGTATATCAATGGCAGCTATATTGGCGAAACTCACTATCAGGACTATGCTTCAGGAAAAGTGGGTTTGGCGTTGATGGGTTACCCAGACGTGACTCAGGTCGATTTTGACTTTCTCAAGCTGTACGCGCCACAAGAAAATTAAACTGATCTGTTGAAAAGAATGCACCCCGCGTTTGACGCGGGGTGCATGGGTTTCTAAGGGAAGAAGCGAGAAGAATCAACTGAGCCCGATGATCCGACCGGTATCCGGGTCGATGTCGATTTCCATGAAGATCGGACGGGTGGGTAGACCGGGCATGGTTGACATCGTTCCCAGCAGCGGATAGAGGAAGCCGGCCCCCACCGAGGCGCGTACATCGCGAATGGGAATGCGGAACCCGGTTGGAACACCCTTGAGCGCAGGGTCATGCGACAGGCTCAAATGGGTTTTCGCCATACAAATTGGCAGCTTATCAAAGCCCAGACGGGTATACTCGCGGATGCGTTCTTCGGCTTCTGGAGAATAATCGACCCCGGCCGCACCATACACTTCACGGGCAATGGTCTCGATCTTTTGCTTGATGGATTGGTCGAGCGGGTACAGGAACTGGAAATGGCTGGGTTTTTCGCAGGCAGCGACCACGGCCTTGGCCAGATCGATGGCACCTTCGCCGCCCTTTTCCCAGTGGTCACAGATGACGGCGTCTTCCGCACCACCTTCTTCGATGGCGGCTTTGCGCACCAGTTCCAGCTCGGCCGGCGTATCGGAGAGGAAACGGTTGACGGCTACTACCACGGGGACACCATATTTCTTGGCAGTCTGGATGTGATGCAGCAGATTGCCCATGCCGGCACGCAGCAGTTCCAGATTTTCACTGGTATAAGCCGGGTCCAGCGGTTTGCCGGCGACCACTTTGGGGCCGCCGCCGTGCATCTTGAGCGCCCGCACGGTAGCGACCATAACCACCGCTGAAGGAACCAGCCCGGAGTAACGGCTCTTGATGTCGAAGAATTTTTCCATCCCCATGTCGGCTCCAAAGCCGGATTCCGTGATGACGTAATCTGCCAGCTTGAGCGCAATTTTGTCGGCGACGATGGAGGAATTGCCGTGGGCAATGTTGGCAAAAGGCCCGGCATGGACGAACACTGGAGTGCCTTCGACGGTCTGCATCAGGGTGGGTTTGATGGCGTCGCGCATCAGTACTGTCATGGCACCGGCAACGCCCAGATCTTCAGCGGTGATGGCTTCACCTGACTGGCTGATGCCGATTACGATCTTGCCGAAGCGTTCGCGCATATCTTTGAGGCTGGTGGTCAGGGCCAGAATGGCCATGATCTCAGAAGCGACGGTAATATCGAAGCCGGTTTCGCGGGTAAAGCCTTTTTCATCCGGCCCCTGTCCGATGGTGATGCCGCGCAAAAAACGGTCGGAGGTGTCGATCACGCGCCGCCAGGTGATGGTGGCGGGGTCGATATCCAGTCGGCAGAGCTTGCGGCGTTCTTCGCCGGAGAGTTCGTCGGGGTCGGCCGCAGTAATGCCCAGCTTTTCCAATCGTGCGACCATGCTGCGCGTGAAATGGCGCTTGCCGCTCTTATCTGCAGGGAGCAAGCGGTTGAACAGTTGCTCGTCCGTGGCGTTGGCTTCGTGGAACATGCGCGCGTCAATGGCAGCGGCCAGCAAATTGTTGGCGGCAGTAATGGCATGAATGTCACCGGTAAGGTGCAGGTTGAACTCTTCCATGGGCACAACCTGCGAATAACCGCCGCCGGCGGCCCCGCCCTTGATGCCAAAAGTAGGCCCTTGTGAGGGTTGGCGGATGCAGGTGAGCACGCTCTTGCCCAGATGGGCTCCCAGCGCCTGGGAAAGCCCGACGGTCGTAGTGGTCTTGCCCTCTCCCAGCGGAGTGGGGTGATGGCGGTCACGTCAATGTACTTGCCATCCGGGATGGACTTCAGACGCTCCAGCACTTCCAGACGCACTTTGGCTTTGGTATCGCCATATAACTCGATTTCGCTGTCGAGCAAGCCAAGTTCATGGGCAACCTGGGTAATGGGTTTGAGAGTCGCTTCCTGGGCGATTTCGATATCAGAGGGGACGGGGTAACGCCTCTTTAATGGTGTGGGAGTAAACGGCATACGATCGGGAACTTTGGATTCAGTCATAAGATTCTCCTTAACCTGCTTTTGATTAAAGACCAATTTGCAGGGTTAAGCAAGTTAATCTCAAAAAGAACGATACGGATTCTGAAATATTGTATACAATATTAATGTATCGACAATTCATTATGGAATTGATTGCGAAAGGAGTGGTAAGCCATGTTAGTTCGAGAACGTATGACCAGCCCAGTATTAACCATTACCCCGGAGGTGCCCGTCCAGGATGCCCTGGCACGGATGCACAGCGATAAGGTACGCCGCTATCCGGTGGTGGATAAGCACGGAAAATTACTTGGTATTGTGACAGAGGGCGATTTATTGAATGCCAAACCCTCTGAAGCTACCACCCTAAGCGTCTGGGAAATCAATTATTATCTGAGCAAGATCACAGTGGAACGGGTCATGGCTGAGAAAGTGATCACGGTGACCGAAGATTGCCCCATCGAAGAGGCTGCGCGCATTATGGCCGATAACGAAATCAGCAGTTTGCCCGTTATGCGCGGCAAGAGCCTGGTGGGGATGATCACTGAGACAGACCTCTTCCACATTTTGCTGGAAATGATGGGCGGGCGTACCCCGGGAATTCGTCTGACCGTCGAAGTTCTGAACAAACGCGGCAAACTGTACGAGATTGCCGGGATCATTCAGAAGCTGGGCGGCGATATTCTGGGGGTGGCGGCTGTCTTGGGAAAGCGGGCCGAAACGCGCATCTTCACCCTCAAGGTAGACGGCATCAAGCTCGAAGATCTGCGCAAGGCCATCGAGCCGGTGGTCGAGCAGGTCATCGATATCCGCGAAGCAGACGTCAAGTAAAAGCGGAATGAATTTGCAGAGCGGCGAAGTGAAATTCGCCGCTCTTTTTTTAGGAGAGATTCATGCGTATTTTGATTCCCCTTTTTTCTCCTCCGACGGGCACCTGGGGCGGTTTGACCCGGGTGCTGGCAATTGCCACTGCCGCTCAACAGCGCGGACATGAGATTGCCTTTGCTGCTTCAGGTTCCCTGGCCAAACAATTGCAGGAACACGCATTCCCGGTCTTCACTGTGCCTGCGCCTACGTTGTTGGGGCTGCCCCGGGCTTTTTCGGACCGGATCGCGGCACATTCGCAAAAAGCACAAATCCCGGTAAAGCCGGGGAAGGAAGTGGGAAATTTCTGGTTCGTGCTCACTTTTGTTGGGCTGGCACAGCCGGCATATCTTCAGCGGCTGGTGCAGGCTCAACTGGCTGCCATTGAGCAGTTCCACGCAGATTTTCTGTTTACCGATGCCGACCCGGCAGCCTACCTGACCGCGATTATCAGTGAATTGCCGGTGGCAGGGAATTACGCCACCATCATGGAAAAAGGTCAGGATACACCGCTTTACCGGCACGTTGAGAGAGCGGCTCAACGAGTGCTGCGTTCGTTCAACCGACCGGCTGTTTCTTTGCATGATCTCTATTTTGGTCCCGGGGTGCTCAAGATCATCCCCTCGATCCCAGAGCTGGATGGCGCGTCAGAGCAGCAACCGGATATTTGTTATACCGGTTCCTTGCTGGGGCAGATTGGCGCAGCCACCCTCACAGCGCGGATCGACCTGGATGGCCGCTACGTCTACACCTATCTGGGCACAGGCTCGCTCTCGCTGGAAACGGCGCAGCGGGTCTTACCGCAGGTTTTTCCAGCGGGAGGGCCGTTGACCTGTCTGGTGGGAGTGCAGGGGTTGCCCGGAGAGTTCCAGTTGGGCAACGTACATTTTATGGGCTACGTTCCGGCGGAGCAGGTCTTGCCGGCTTGTGAGTGGACGATTTGTCATGGCGGGCAAAATACGATCATCCAATCGCTGCAGCACGGCGTTCCTTTGATGATCTTTCCGGGGGCGATCTTTGAGCGGCGCTTCAACGCGCGCAAGGTGGTCGAAGCGGGTGCCGGATGCATGGGCGAAGTGAATCAGTTTACGCCAGAGTGGTTGGCCGAGGCAATGTCCCAGCAAAAGGCTTGCACGGAACGGGCAAGTACCCTGGCACAGCGGATTTCTGTTTATCACGGGGCAGAAACAGCGCTTTTGGCCATGGAAAACTGGCAAAAGAGATAATCCTTAACTCTTGTCGTTTTCGCGATTCCGTATGCTATAATCTGGAATATCGGTGAAGTTATGCCGGTATTTCTGCCCTTTTCAAAAAAAGGAGGATCAAATGGCGGAAGTAGCATATTGCATGAAATGTAAAAAGAAAGTCGAAATGATCAAGACCGAAGAAGTCACCATGAAGAACGGTCGCAAAGCTTTGAAGGGGAAATGCTCTGTTTGTGGCACGGGGATGTACAAAATTCTTGGCAAATAGCTGAGAGCGACAAAACCGCACTTTTGAGTGCGGTTTTGTTATATACTGAGACCAGTGGTGGAAAAAGACTCAGTCGATTAAGAAAACAGGATCCAGTTATTCATGCTGCGCGCACTCAACAATCGAAAATTTGCCTACCTGTGGTCGGGGCAAACTATTTCGCGTCTTGGCGATAGTTTGTATCGTATTGCTCTGTCGTGGTGGGTACTCGAAAAGACAGGATCGGCGCTGGCGATGGGAACAGTCAATATTGCAGCGATGATCCCGATGCTGGTATTTATGCTGTTTGGCGGGGTCTTCGTGGACCGGTTGCCGCGGCCGCTGGTGATGTTTGGCTCTGACCTGCTGCGCGGCGTACTGGTAGCGGCGGTGGCACTGCTGGCAGCTCTGAATTGGCTTACCCTATGGGAGATCGTAACCGTCAGCGCGCTGTTTGGATTGGTCAGCGCGTTCTTTGAGCCAGCCTATATTGCCGTTTTCCCGGAGATGATCGAAGCGCAGGATCTGCCCAGTGCCAATTCATTGACCACCCTGAGTCGTGAGATCACGGGGATCGTGGGCCCGTCGGTGGGGGCCCTGCTGGTGGCGACCGGTGGAACTGCCCTGACTTTTGGCTTGGATGCGGTCTCATTTTTCATTTCTGCCCTGACCCTCATCCCGCTGCTGCGCCTCAGGGAAGTCTTGCCCCAAAAGACAACCCCGGCGGTACCCCTGAACGTGTGGGGCGATCTGGCCAGCGGCTTCAAAACGGTTGCGGCTACTCCGTGGCTGTGGGTGACCATTTCGGTGGCGGCCATTGCCAACATGATGGAAGGCGGGGCCATCAATACCAGTTTGCCCTTCCTGGTGAAGGATACCTGGCAAATGGATGTAAAAAGCCTGGGCTTTCTCTACTCTGCGCTTTCGATCGGGGCAGTGGCAACGGCAGTGGTAATGGGTAACTGGAAGAAGCTGCGCAAACGCGGCGTTGTGGGCTATCTTTCGTGGTTCGTCATTGGGGCGACCATTGCACTGCTGGGACTGCAGCGGAATTTTGCCGTCTCGCTGGTGATCATGGCTTTGATGGGGGTGGGGGCGACCAGCTTTGGACTGATCTGGACGAATTCGCTGCAGGAGATCGTGCCCAAAGATCTGCTGGGAAGAGTCTCGAGCATCGATTATCTGGGCTCCTTTGCGCTGCTGCCCATCGGGTACGCAGTTGCTGGCTGGGCGACGGATCAGTTTGGCGCGGCGGCGGTGTTCGTCTTTTGTGGTTCGGTGACAGCGGCACTGGCCCTGCTCGCCCTGGCACATCCGGCTATCCGTAAGATGGATTAATCCGCCACGAAAATCCAATTAATAAAAACACTCCCCAATGGGAGTGCGAAGTTGGTGGGGCGAGAGGGGGCCAGCCCCCAATTCATTTGCTATTCAATTAAATAAAAACACTCCCCAATGGGAGTGGAAAGTTGGTGGGGCGAGAGGGGGTCGAACCCTCACGATGTCACCATCGACGGATTTTAAGTCCGTTGCGTCTGCCGATTCCGCCATCGCCCCAGCAAGTGTAATTTTATCGCAAACGCTTGCCCAGTCAAGGCAAAGGCCGGATTCAAATGGAATTCGGGGTAAACCAGCCGAGTTTTTTCTCGAGCTTTGCCAGGGTAGAGTATCCGTGCACCCAGAAGGGGGAGATACGGCCTACCACCTGCGCTGTGGGGATGGCTGCCTTCAATTCAGCGGCAGTATCGATGGCCCCAGAGAAATCGAGGGCCATGCGCCCGACCTCGTGCGGATCGTGCGCATCCGAGCCGGCTGTGCCGGGCAGGCCAAAGCGTTCCGCGAAAGCCAGAGCTTGCGCGTTCCAGCTGGCGCGCAGCACGCGGGCATTGGCAATCTCAACGGCATCCACGAGTGGGGCTATTTCTTCGAGCAGGGGCAGCGGCCAGCCGCTGCGGTAGGGATCGAAGGGATGCGAAACGCTGATGAAAGCCCCTTGCTGGCGCAGCAACTCGATGACCTTGAACGGGTCGAGCCGTTTGGGAATCTCCGTGCTGACAAAAGCGGCCAGAATTTCGCCGTAAGTGGTTTGAATCTCTTCCCCCACGATCACAAAATCCGGTTCGAGACGATGAGCCGCCAGGGCACCGCCGATCGAATTGTGGTCGGTGATGACCAAACGGCCCAAACCATGCTGGTGGGCCGTTTTGAGAAGCTGAGGAATGCTGGCGACGCTATCGGAGGAAGAATACGTGTGACAATGAAAATCAATTTTCAATGATGCGACCTTCGCTGGTAACGATGCCTAATGATTTTCCGGAGACATTCCAGATCAGCAAGCCGATCAGGAAGCCAAACCAGAAAGTAGCCAGGCGGAAGAGAATGGTAGCCGCCGCCGCAATTGCGGGCTGGAAGCCAAGCAGCAGTGTCAGCAAAGCGGCCATGGCCACTTCGACGACGCCCACCCCAGCCGGGAAAGCGGAAAGAATGCCCATGAGCATGGAAAAGGCAAAGACAAGGAAAGCAGCCCCCACGATATACCAGGAGAAGGAAAAGCCAAGCCCTACCAGGATGCAGACCAAGGCGGCGCCATCTGCCAGCCATGAGACCAGCCCCAACAGGCTCGACAATGCCAGCGGACCAATCCCCAGCAGCTCAGGGTTCCCGTCCATTGAGCGGCGTAATTCAGGCAGCGCTTTTTCGAGGAAAGGTAATTTCTCGCTGAGGTTGAAGAGGCCCTGCATCATGGGCTTGATCTGCAGAAAGAAAATCGCGACCATGAAGAGCACCAGCACCAGCAGGAAAAACGGCCACAGGTCGGGATAGGCAATTGTGCCAAAGGCGACCAGCAAAAAGATGCTCAATCCATCGGAAATGTGGTCGATCAGAAATACGGAGACAGCTTTTTCGACCGGCAGACCGGAAATGCGGTTCAGCCAGATGCCCTTGAAAGATTCCCCCACTTTCATCGGGGTCACCGCCAGCGGGAAGGCCGCCGTAAAGAGGTGAAAGCTCTGCCCCAAAGTAAGCGGTTGGTTGCATCCGTAACTCAGACAGAAATGTCGCTTCAAGAAACGGAAAAAGTAATTGACCAGCGAAAGTAAGATCGCGTAGACAAAGAAAAGCCAGTGAAAATGGAGGAATTGAAGGCTGACCTTGTTGACGTCCCCTAAAATCATCAAGCCAAACAAAACGCTGATCCCCAAAATGATGCCGGGGAGGAGTTGATGATACACAGAATTTTTCGCAGCACTCATAAATTGTCCCTGTTCGGCGTTTGCTTTCTTTTTATTCTCAGTTAATTATAGAACACTGCACCCGGAAAATAGTCACTTCAAATCACCTTCCTATCATACTCGAAATATTTTAAGTTGACAAATCTGAGAAATGATTAATAATTAGCCTGTTACCCCTTCGTTATCATCTCTTTGAGTCATTCAAAATCCAACCATTGACCCAATTTATCCAGAAAGGAAGAAGGAAGAATGAAACGCGTATCTATTATTTTAATTGGCAGCATGCTTGTCGCCTCCATGCTGCTCGCTGCCTGTAGTGCTGCTGCACCAACAGCTACTCAGGCCCCTGCGACAACTGAAGCCCCGGCAGCAGCCACTACTGCTGCGCCTGCGGCTACCGAAATGCCGACCATCACGGTCGCCACCGATGCTACTTTTGCCCCCTTCGAAATGACGAATGACGCCGGCGACATGATCGGTATCGACATCGATCTGATGAATAAGATCGCCGAAAAGATCGGTGTTCAGGTTGAGTGGCAGAATCTGCCCTTCGATTCTGTCACAGCGGGCATTTCTGAATGCCAGTTCGACGTGGCGATCTCGGGCATCTACATCACCGATGAACGCAAGAAGACCATGCTCTTCACGGATCCTTACGGTAACGCCGGGTTGAGTATCGCGGTGGCGAAAGATGACGATACCGTGACCAGCCTGACCGACCTCAAAGGAAAAGTAGTGGCCGCCCAGTTGGGTACTTCCGGTGAGGAAGAAGCCAAAAAGATCGAAAACGTGACCTACAAGCCGTACGATTCGTACGAACTGGCCTTTTTGGATCTAGCCAACGGTCAGGTGGACGCCGTGATCGCGGATACCCCGGTGGCAGAAGGTTATGTGAAAGAGAACCCGGATAAGATCAAGGTGGTCGGGGAACCCTTCAACAGCGCGGATTATGGGATTGCTGTTTGCATGAAAGAAACGGAACTGCGTGACAAGATCAACGTCGCTCTCAAAGAATTGATGGATGACGGAACTGTCACCGCTATCTTCAAGCAATATAATCCGTAACATCAGTTGAACTTCGAAAACCTGCGGGGATGTTTGAGTATCTCCGCAGGTTTTTTACCCCCATCTTGGAGGCAGGGATGAGTCAATCGTTAACCCAGCCTGGCTGGAAAGAAAAGAAAAAGTTTTATTTCGATCGATGGTGGCTGCTGTTAGTAGCCGTTATCGCATTGATCCTGCTGCTTGTTTTCACTACCCCTGATCCATACAAACGGATCGTGCTTTACGTGCGTGCCGGCATCTGGACGACGGTTTCACTGACGCTGATTTCTTTTGTGCTGGTGTTATTCGTTGGTTTGCTGATCGCCTTGATGCGCATTTCCAAATCGAAAATTCTGCGCGGAATTTCTACCGTGTTTGTGGAAATCATCCGCGGTATTCCTCTGATGGTGCAGTTGATCTTCTGGTATTTTGCTTTCCCCTCGGTGATTCAGGGTATTGGGGATTCACTGCAAATTGCATCTCTCTCAGATTTCAAAACAAATGCCATTGCCATGGCGATTCTGGGCCTGACCATTTGTTACTCGGCCTACATGAGTGAGGTCATTCGCGCCGGTATTCAAAGCATTTCGAAAGGGCAAATGGAAGCCGCCCGCAGTCTGGGAATGACCTATTTTCAGGCCATGCGTTACGTGGTCCTGCCACAGGCCATTCGTGTTATTTTACCGCCGGTGGGCAACGAATTCATCACCCTGCTCAAGGATTCATCGCTGGTTTCAGTGGTGGCGGTGGCTGATTTGACCCGGCGCGGACGGGAATTCATGGCGGCCAACTTTCAGCCGATCCAGACCTGGGCGATGGTCGCGCTGCTCTATCTGGTGCTGACCTTGTTGGCTGGCCGGGTGGTTGCCTGGCTGGAAAGACGCTTCCATCTGGAGAAGTAAAATGGCCCCAATCATTCAAATCGAAAACATTCACAAACATTTTGGCTCGGTGGAAGCCCTGCGTGGTGTCAGCCTGAACGTCGAAAAAGGGGAAGTCGTTGTCATCATTGGCCCTTCAGGCTCTGGCAAATCCACCCTGCTGCGCTGCATCAATCGTCTGGAAGAGTTCGATTCTGGCAAGATCATCGTGGATGGCATCCCACTGGAATCCGCGGCCAACATCAATGCGGTGCGGACTGAGGTGGGCATGGTTTTCCAGAGCTTCAATCTCTTTCCGCATCTGACTGTGCTCGATAACATCATGCTGGCGCAGCAGATCGTGCGCAAGCGCAGCAAAGCTGAAGCAGAGCAGATTGGCCGCCAGTTATTGAGCAAAGTGGGCATTCACGAGAAGGCAGAGGCTTTCCCGGCGCAGCTCTCAGGCGGTCAGCAGCAGCGTGTGGCCATCGCCCGTGCTTTGGCTATGAACCCGAAGATCATGCTTTTTGATGAACCGACCAGTGCCCTCGACCCTGAAATGATTCAGGAAGTGCTGGACGTGATGATGGATCTGGCCAAAGAGGGGATGACGATGGTGGTGGTCTCGCACGAAATGGGCTTTGCCCGCGCGGCTGCACACCGCGCCATTTTGATGGATGGCGGTCAGATTATCGAAGAAGCTCCGCCAGATGAGTTGTTCTCCCATCCCAAAGAAGAGCGGACGAAGTTGTTCCTGAGCAAAATTCTGTAAAAGTGTTCTTCCGGCCCTGAAAAGCCGGATTTTTTGACTTTTCATCCCGTTTATGCTATTCTTTGGGCTTAGATATTTGCATCTTCAATTCTAAAAGGATTTTTTATGCAGCGCGAAAGAGTCTCCGATAATGTATATTGGTTTCAGAGTGAAGTCTATGCACAGGTCACTGCCGGTGCCATCACGGGGCCGCAATGGGCGGTGGTTATTGATACGCTAGCTTTGCCCGAAGAAACAATAGAGATGCGGAGCTATATTGAAGAACAACTGGGAGTTCCGGTTCGTTACGTGATCAACACGCATTATCACGCCGATCATAGCTGGGGAAACTGCTTTTTCCCCGGGGCAACGGTGATCGCCAGCAAGTTGTGTCGGGAATTGATTGCTGAAAAAGGTGCTCTGTCGCTGGAAGCCGCCAAGAAACAAAACCCGGTATTCAAGCAGATCAAGCTGGTTTTGCCTCACCTGACCTTTGGCGAAGGAACCTTATCTTTGCGGGTGGGGAAGAAAACGCTGGTGATGCAGGCAACACCCGGTCATTCCAAAGACGGCATTTCTGTGTTAATTGAAGAGGACCGCGTTCTCTTTGCGGGAGATGCCTTTATGTCATTGCCTTACTTCGTAGATGGGAACGCGGATGAATTAGCAGCTACCATCAAGAAGATCGGCAAGATGGGCCTGGAAAATATCATCCAGGGGCACGGCGATATTATCTTGCGTGGAGAGATCGAGGAAGCAACCCGCGAGAACCTGGCTTACTTGGCCGCTGTCCGCAAGGCGGTCAAATCTGCCAGCAAAAAGCGTGAGCCGCTCGAAGCTCTGGCTGAGATCAACGTTGAGAGCTGCGGCAAGAGCCGGGTGAACCTGGGTGGACTGGCCGAAGAGCTACATAAGCGTAACGTGATGTACCTGTACAAACATCCAATCGAGGATTCTGAACAAGCGATCTAAAAAGAAAAAACTGGCGCTCAGCGCCAGTTTTTTTTTAATGGGCTTTAGCCTGTCGAGCGAGCGAAGCGAGGGAGACAAAAAACCACCCGCTAAGCGGGTGGAGACAAGAGGTTAAACCAAGAAACCACCTAAGAAGCTAGAATAGTGATTGTTCAAGCCACTACCGAAGCAGAGAGGTGATTTCATGGGAAGTACAGAAGATAGTTTAGCGCACACGAGGTGGATGTGCAAATATCATATAGTATTTACGCCAAAATATAGGCGAAAGATAAACTACAACCAATACAAAGAAAGCATAGGGAAGATATTACGAGACTTATGCAAGTATAAAGGGGTAGAGATTATCGAAGGGCATCTAATGCCAGATCATGTACACATGCTGGTAAGCATACCGCCCAAAATAAGCGTATCGAGTTTTATGGGATACCTGAAAGGGAAGAGTGCGCTAATGATATTTGACAAGCATGCCAATCTGAAATACAAATTTGGGAATCGGCATTTTTGGTCAGAAGGATACTATGTGAGTACAGTAGGGTTGAATGAAGCAACGATCAAGAAGTATATATCAGAGCAAGAGAAACAAGATATAGCAGTAGATCGACTGAGTGTAAAAGAATATGAAGACCCCTTCAAGGGGTAGCTAGTGACAAAGCCCCTTGAGGGGCAAGCGGAAGAGATAAAAGCGAAGTGGCTTGAACGAAGAGAAAGCCAGCGCCTTGAGGCGCTGGCTAGCATTAAAGGCTTATAGCCGCAGAGCAAACCACCCGTTTTACGGGTGGTTGTGATTGATCACATATTGCCGATGATGAGGATAAACTCCCCTTTGCGCGAGCCTACTTGTTTACGCACATTGTCTACTTCACCGCGGTAGATGGTTTCGGTGGGCAGGGTAAGGTCAAAGGCCACCGTTACCCAGAACCCTTTGCCGAAGACTTTGCTGACATCCTCGAGCAGGGTACCGAGGCGATAGGGGGTATCCATGACCACAACGGGCATTTTCAGCGAGCGGTAGTGGGTGAGTACTTTGCGACGGGTATCCGGGTCGCGGGGTAAGAACCCACCGAAGATGAAGCGTTCCAGGTGGAAATCCAGGATCGACAGAGCTGCCATGAGTGAAGAGGGGCCGGGTACCGGAGATACTTTTACGCCGGAGCTGGCGGCCAGCTGGATGAGATAATGACCTGGGTCAGAGAAGACCGGTGTGCCGCAATCCGAGAAGAGGGCCAGGGTCTGGCCGTTCAGCAGGCGCATGAGCAGATCAGCCGCCATTTCTGGCTCGTTATGCTCATTGAGCAGGATCAATTCTTTTCCTTGAATGCCCAACTTTTTGAGCAAGGTGGTGCCGGGTTTGTATTCTTCACAAATGACGGCATCGGCTTGCTTCAATACCTCGATGGCGCGCAAGGTAATATCGTCGGGGTGGCCGATGGGGGTAGCCACAATATACAGGGTGCCTTTTTCTGCCATACTTACCTCTTTCTTCCCCCAATTTTACCCGATTCCCTGGCAAGGGGGAGACCGCTTTTTCGCGGTAAACTTAGGCATGCGTTGTTTCACTCAAAAGGAATGGTCCTGATGAAACTTTCTCGACTTTCGAAAATATCTCTGCTTCTGGCAAGTTTCTTTCTGCTCGATAAATTACTCGCCATTGTGCGCCAGATCCTGATTGCCCGCCAGTTTGGGCTTTCAGCTGAGCTGGATGCTTTTAACGTGGCCAATAACGTCCCGGATCTGCTTTTTGCGCTCATTTCGGGAGGTGCACTGGCGATGGCTTTCATCCCGGTGCTTTCTGAGGTGTTGACCAAAGAAGGGCGTGATTCAGCCTGGGTACTCTTCAGTCACATTGCCAATCTGGCTTTTGTGGTGACCGCCGGTCTGGCGCTGCTGGTTGCCCTGTTCGCCGGCCCAATGGTGCGGGCAGAGATCGGTATTGCCCCGGGTTTCAGCGCCGCACAGCAGGATCTGGTGATCCGGCTGATGCGCCTGAATTTGATTGCGACAATTATCTTCTCGATCAGCGGGCTGGTGATGGCCGGGCTGCAGGCCAACCAACACTTCTTTTTGCCGGCGCTGGCGCCGATCTTCTACAATTTGGGGCAGATCTTTGGCGTGCTCATTCTTTCCCCCGAAAAAGGGTACACGCTGGGGCCGATCACCTTGCCAACTTTCCATCTGGGAGTTTCGGGGCTGGTGTATGGGGTCATCATCGGCGCCGTGCTGCACCTGCTCATCCAGGTGCCTGGATTGGTCAAATTTCACTTTCATTGGACCCCGGGCCTGGCGCTGCGTGAGGAGAACGTACACAAGGTGCTGCGCTTGATGGGCCCGCGTCTACTGACCATGTTCTTTATTCAGTTAACTTTCTTGATCCGTGATAATCTGGCTTCTCGATTGGCTGCCGGGGCGGTGACCTCGCTGACCTATGGCTACATGTTGATCCAGGTGCCGGAAACCTTGATTGGTACCGCCATCGGGACGGCGCTATTGCCGACGCTGTCAGAGAATTTTGCCCGCAAGGAACAGGAACTCTTTACCGGTACCATCGAGCGGGCTGTACAGGTACTGACCGCGGTGACACTGCCGATCGCGGCGGTGATGGCGATTGGGATGCGGCCATTGCTGGCGCTGGCGTTTGATTTTGGCGATGCGGGAACGATGCTGCTGGCCGGGGTAACCGCGGCTTTTGCGGCCGGACTGCTCGGACAATGTTTGAAAGAGGTTGGCGTGCGTGCTTTCATGGCCCGGCAAAATGCTCTGATCCCCTTGCTGACGGCCGGAATCAACGTGGTGCTCTACATTGGGATCGGCACGCTGCTGTATCGTCCGCTGGGGGCGGCTGGCATTGCGCTGACTGATTCGGTGGTCTTTACCCTGGAGGCACTTTTGCTCTTCTTGTTGCTTGGCCGGCGCATGGAGCGTCCGCTGCAGCTGGGTAACCGTTTCTGGCGTCCGCTGGCTGCACTGGCCACAGCCGCCGGGGTGACCTGGCTTACACAAACCTGGCTCAGCGCACGAACTTCCCTTTGGGTGGCAGGTACGCTTCCCCTGCTGCTGGGGCTGGCCGCGGCCCTGCCCTGGATCTGGAAAGAGATGCGCACACTAGCCCAATTATAAAGAAGAGATAAAAAAAGAAGGGCTGCTCATTATTGAGCAGCCCATGCCGTTCTATTTTTTGAAGAGTTTGAGAATCAGCAGGAGTACCACAGACCCGCCGAAGGCTACCAGGAGCGATGTCAGATTGAAGCCGGTCACGGCAGCACCGAGCCCGAGTACGCCAGAGAGCCAGCCACCAAGCAAAGCGCCGATCACACCCACGATGATGTTTCCTAACAGGCCCATACCACGGCCTTTGACAACTTGTCCGGCCAGCCAGCCGGCGATCGCACCTACTAAAATCCACGAAATCAAATTCATATTGAAATCTCCCTATTTTTGTCTTGATTATAGCAAAGTTCATCCGGTTCTTGTAGGGATGATCTGGGAATGATCATGGCCTGGGTGAATCTTCCACGAGCTGTGAGAGTTTACCAGACTGTAAGAACGTTCGAATTGAAGCGGCAAAGAAAGAAGATCTACCTCGTGTGCCGAAACTCCTTTTACATCAGCCAGGTAATGGAGCACCAATTCCTGGTTATTCCCGAGAAGATAGAGATTAGGATTTGATGCCAGCGAATCCATTAAATTGTTGATACCGTATTTCTCGAGCTGATGATTATATTCAGGAGAATTGATCATCCAACCAGTAGGAACGATGGCAAATGGCAAGGTTTGGTTCCGTAAGGGGGATACCCATTCCAGGGGGAAGCTGCCCGCTTCTACCACGACCAGTGAGTCACGATCCTGCGGTAATGCATTTGTGACTTCAGCGAGAATATAATCTCGACTTACTTGGTGGGTTAGGTTGATCTGGTCTGTGCGTACCAGCAGCAACGACTGGCAAAAGAGCAGGAAAGCGAAAAAGGCAAGTTCTTTCTTCTGATTTAAAGCGAATTGGCTAGTCGAAGAGAATTCATCTTTATTTGGCCTTCATATAACAAGATCAAGCAAAGAATCAACAACGCTGGAACGAAAATGTAGTAGGGCAAGCGCAGAAAAATTGAGAGCCCCAGCAAGAGTAGAACAGCATAGAAAGATGTCCCGATCAGCCATTTTCGCTGACGGGTTGAAATGGAGCGCGGGGAGACAAAAATAACGCAGTAGACCCCTAGCAGAGCCAGTATCTCGAATGGATTCTGAGAAGCCAGAGTTTGATAGGATTGAAAAATGGTATCTGGTTCATTGAGCGAATAACGATATTCCTGGTTGATGGCTTGCAGATTTTGTAGAGTAAAAACGTCTCGATCGACAAACAACCAGTTCTTGAAGAGCTGGTAACCGCTCTCTCCCCAGCCGAGTTCTTGCCAGAATGCTTGATGTGATTCGTCATCCTTTAGTTTGGGGGGTGCCGTGGATAGCACCTCTTTCTTGATTGTATTGCAGGTAGGTATTCCACTCGGGAGAACTCAGATAGGCTTGCTGGTTGACCCACACCGCAGCGAGGGATAGCCCGCCTGCACAAAGAAGTGCAAGTAATAATGGAAGCGACTTTTTCTTGAGCGGAATGGCGATGAAGAGAGGGAGAAAAAGGAGCAGCGAGAGTCCCAACGCTTGAAATCGGATCATTCCGCTCAGGGTCAAGAACAGAACTCCTCCTCCCAGTTGCCCCCAATGAGCTTTAGCACTGGGTTCGACTGCGGAGTTGAGCAGAAGGATCAGACCCGCAAAGGCGCACATCATGGCAGTGCTGGTGAAGTTCACGGTGAAAAACAAGCGGGGAACGAAGATGAAAAAAATTGTTAAAGGAACCCAGGGAATGCCCTGCTTGTTGAAGTGATTCAGAATGGCCCCAAGTAGAATCAAGCTGCTGAGAAACAACGCTAGCAGCAGGTAAGTGGTGTACCAGTTTATTCCGGGCCAAAGGTGGAACATGCCAGTCAGGGTTTGACCGATCAGTACATTGGAATAAATCAGGTGCGGATCTGCAATGCCGTTGATCTGTCCAGAAGCGGTAAGCATCATGAAATAATCGTCATTGGCCCCATAGGACATATTGCCAAACAGAAGTAATAAAAGAATAGTAAGACAAAAAACAGAATACCACGTCGAGTGATTTTTTAGGGTAACCCTAATCTTAATATTTACAAGATGTGAGGATAGATTAATTGAAAACCAGCTGCCCAATAGAAACAGGAAAATCCAAAACTGATAATAAAAAAATGATTATTATTCTTGATATCTAGAAGTTTTATTGATTGGGATAGAGGTTGCAAAGCAAAGTTAAAGAACTCAAGCCAAATTAATTGCACTACAACAAAGAAGGGAATTTGTTTTAGCCAATTACTCCAATGTTTGTCGTTTTCATTATGATGATTATTAAACCAAAAATGAAAAAATATGAGAGTAGAAAGAAAAAGGTAACCGATAAAGAACAAAAAGCCTTGGATTTTACTTGAGATCATAGCAAGGTAGCTAGATTGATCCCAAAAGCTGCTGAGAGCAAAGAAAAAAGCGAAGAAGCTTAAAATCATTAGCAGTAAAGAAAAAAACACTTTAATATTATTGTCATTATAAAGAAACGCAAATAATTTGCTAAATGGATTATTCTGAGCTTGGCTCTGTAAAGATTTTATCCAGAAATAAAGCATTGTTCCTAAAATCAATACAATGAAAAAAATCAAAAGTATTTTTCTTGCGGAAAGTCCGAGGATTAAAACGCTTTTTGTTTCGCTTTTCGTCTGAAACAGTTCGATGATTGCCCAAAGACCAACTAAAAAATTCGTAAGGATAAATAAAGAACTTTTTAAGTGAGTACGCATTACCTATTTCCTTGTAGATGAATAGAGACCGATTTTAGAGAAAGAAAATTAATCAAAGAAGTGATAGAAGATAAGACTTTAAGGCGGGGTTAACTGTTTTCTGTATGTTAAATTTAAAACTGTTCTTCATCGATGAATTTCATTCGATAGGCAATTTCATCAGGATGTGAAATTAGAAAACCTTGCCTTTCTTCTACTGCCTGGATGAAATTAGCAGCTTGTAATAAAGATTCTGGAGTACCGGCATCTAGCCAGGCCATTCCCCGCCCGAAAACGCTGACGTGTAAAATCCCTTGTTCAAGATACATACGGTTAATATCAGTGATTTCAATCTCACCACGTTTTGAGGGTTTCACTTGTTTGGCAAATTGAGTAACTTGCGAGTCATAAAAATACAAGCCTGGAATTGCATAATTTGAGCGTGGATGCTGCGGTTTTTCTTCCAGACTGATTGCATTGAATTTGTCATCAAATTCAACAATCCCAAAACGTTGCGGATCCTTCACTGGATAGGCAAAAATGAAAGCACCGTTGATTACTTTTGCGGCTTCTTGAACTTTGTCTACCAATCCACTCCCATAGAATATGTTATCCCCTAAGATCAAAGAACATGGTTGGTTTTGGATAAAATCTTCGCCAATCAGAAAAGCATCAGCGAGCCCACGAGGTTTACTTTGTGGAAGATACTCGATTTGCATTCCCCAAGAAGAACCATTCCCCAATAGTTTCTGGAATGCTCCTAAATGTTCTGGATTACTGATAACAAGAATCTCACGAATTCCCGCCAGCATCATTGTAGAAAGCGGGTAATAGATCATTGGTTTGTCGTATACGGGCAGTAATTGTTTGCTTACGCATGTAGTTAATGGAGATAATCTTGATCCATTACCCCCCGCAAGAATGATTCCCTTCATGGCTGAATCCTTATCTACTGGTATAGTTGGCTTTTAAAAATTCGGAGAAGCCTTGGTTTTGATTAACTTCATTCATCCAAGTTAAGTGTTCGAGGTACCATATCACAGTTTTCTTAAGCCCAGAATACAAATTCTCATGCGGAGACCATCCTAATTCATTATGGATTTTTGATATGTTGATGTCATATCGGCGATCATGGCCTGGGCGATCAGTTACATGTTGAATTAACTGCGCATGGGGGCGATAGGGTGACTTTGGCAATAATTCATCCAGAATGGAAGTGATCTGTGTGACAATTTCTATATTGGTCGGCTGGTTATTCCCCCCTATGCAATAAGTTTCGCCATTTTTCCCGTATTGAAGAATAAGATCAATTGCTGAACAATGATCTTCGACATACAGCCAATCTCGAATCTGTTTCCCATCTCCATATATAGGAAGAGGTTTTCCCTGAATTGCATTTGAAATCATCAATGGAATCAATTTTTCGGGAAATTGGAACGGGCCATAATTATTGGAACAATTACTGATCGTTACAGGCAAGCCATAAGTTGTAAAGTAAGCCCGAACGAGGTGATCACTGGCGGCTTTGCTCGCAGAGTATGGGGAATTTGGAGAATAAGGTGTGGCTTCATTGAATGCAGGATCTTTTGAACTGAGTGAGCCAAATACTTCATCAGTAGAAATATGGTGAAAACGGTGGCCGCTAAATTTATTGCCCCACGATCGACGAGCAGCTTCTAGCAACACCCCGGTACCTAAAACATTGGTACGTAAAAATTGAAGCGGATCCATAATTGATCGATCGACATGGGTTTCGGCTGCGAAATGAATGACTTGATCAATATTATAAGTGCTAAAAATTGAGTTTACAGTCTGTTCGTCACAAATATCACCATGAATAAAGTGATAACGTGACTCGTGCTCAAAATGAGCTAGATTATTCTTGTTGCCAGCATAAGTGAGTGCGTCTAGATTGATTATCCGAAAATCATCGTGATACTTTAATAAATAATTGATGAAATTTGATCCAATGAAACCACACCCACCCGTGATAAGGACCGTATTCATACTGCTCCCAGGAATTTAATGTTCCTAATTATATCTTGATTTCATTATCAAAGAGGAAAACCCATTGATTTACGGATTGGAGATCCTTTCCACAATGGTGGAAATTCCCATGCCGCCGCCGATGCATAGGGTAGCCAGGCCATAGCGGCTGGCACGGCGTTTCAGCTCGTGCAGGAGGGTGACCAGAATGCGGGCTCCACTGGCCCCAATGGGGTGCCCCAGGGCGATGGCACCACCATTGACATTGACCTTTTGTGGGTCCAGCTCCAGCTCGCGGATCACGGCGATGCTCTGAGCGGCAAAAGCTTCGTTGGCCTCGATCAGATCGAGCTGTGCCAGCGATATGCCGGCTTTCTGCAGAGTTTTGCGGGTGGCACTGACCGGACCGATGCCCATGTAAGCCGGATCTACCCCTGTCTCAGCGGCAGCTACCCAGCGGGCAAATGGCGTTATCCCCAAGGAATGTGCTTTCTCAGCGGTGGTTACGATCATTGCGGCAGCTCCATCATTGATCCCCGAAGAGTTCCCAGCGGTGACGGTGCCCTCAGGTTTGAAAACCGGGGGTAGGGTTGCCAGGCTGGCCGCGGTTACTCCCGCCCGCGGGAATTCATCGCGAGCGAATTCGACGGTTTCCTTTTTCATTTTGACAGTTACTGGAACAATCTCGTCTGCGAAGCGGTTTTGTTGCCAAGCGACAGCACAGCGTTGCTGGCTGGCGGCTGCGAAGGCATCCTGCTCAGCACGGCTGACGGCATATTTCTCAGCAACCAGTTCAGCCGTCATCCCCATTGGGTAGTGCCCATAGGCATCTTGCAGCCCATCCAACAGCATTTCGTCTTGCAGCGTGCCATCGTTCATGCGGTACCCGAAACGAGCGTTCGGTAGAAGGTAGGGCGCACGGCTCATGTTTTCCATGCCGCCGGCGACGATCAGATCGGCTTCTCCGGCACGGATCAGGCTGGCAGCCAGATTGATTGCCTGCAGCCCGGACCCGCAGACGCAGTTGATTGTGGAAGCCGGGATTTCGATGGGCAGCCCGGCCTGAAGAACCGCCTGCCGGGCCGGGTTCTGCCCCAGCCCAGCCTGGAGCACGCATCCCATCAAGACCTGATCAACGACTGTGCCAGGAACGCCGGCTCGATGGAGGGCTTCGGTGATCACGATGCTTCCCAGTTGCTGTGCTGGGATGGAACTTAGCGCACCGCCAAACTTACCAATAGCGGTGCGAACCGGGCTGATTAAAACGATTTCTTTCAAAAAGTACCTCCATGCGATGCTGGCTTCAAATTCTGCCTGATTATAAGACCGAAAAAGAGGTGGGCTAGAATTGTGATAGGTTTTGGAGAGGGCACCGCAGAAACGTTCCCTCTTTTTTGACGTAAAATGAAGAGGAATCCCTGATCTAAGCCCTGGAGGAAATATGTTCGAGCAAACACTGCGGGAGCAGGTTTTTGAAACTGCTCAAACATGGTAAAAGATCGACTTGCTTATGGGGCGCAAGGAAACGTCAGCGCTTTTGATCGTCAGCGTGGTTTGGTTGCCATTACACCGACAGCAATTCCTTATGCTTCCATGCATGTAGAAGATATCGTGATTCTGGATCTGGAAGGAAAACTGGTGGATGCTTTGTGGCGCCCAACCAGCGAAACTGAAATGCACCTGGTTTTCTACCGCCAGCGGCTTGAGGTTAATGCAGTAGTGCATTGCCATGCCCCTTATGCGACTCTGTTTGGTGTGCTCAATGAACCGATCCCGGTGGCACTGACCGAAGCAGCCATGTGTCTGGGCGGAGCCGTCGAAGTGGCCCCTTATCGCCGGCCGGGAACCCCAGAATTGGCGGAAGTAGCTTACGAAACCATGCGGCATGGGGTAGCGGTGGTGCTGGCTCAGCATGGACTGCTGGCGGTGGGAGTGGATCTCAGTCAGGCTTATGATACCGCGATGGCCGCGGAAACTTCAGCCCGCATTGTTTACATGGCCCGGGCCATGGGCAGAGAACCGCAATTGCTGTCTGAGCAGGAGATTCACGAAATGCGCCGGCTTTATCTTTCTGGGTATCATCCCAAACCAGTACCAGTTATTAAGGAAGAATAAATCAATCGTCCCGGAGGTTCTCCGGGACGATTGGCTTGGCTTGTTTAGAGAAACAGTTTTGGCCTCTGAAATTTGGCCCTGGCAATCGTTACCACAATCAGATCAGCGATGATGAAGATCAGACTGATGATCAACAAAAGTTGCGTATAGTTGGTGTTCGTTAAAAAAGTATCCAGTGCGCCTAATGAATTCTTGGGCAGAAACTGAAGAAGGATTGTTGGCGCGACGAAAATTACCATCATTACGATGGCCAGTTTTTGATATGCCTGCCGCGCGGTAGCAGCACGCAGTGAGACCAGCACACCCAGACCGGCAATGAACAAACATCCAAGCAACACAAACAGCAGCAACGCGCCAAAAAAGCCCAGCGGGTAGAAATGGATTGAGCTGTTGGGGTTGGCAATATTGACGGTCAAGGCTCCTACCAGCAAGTTGACCAGCGCGAGGACGAAACCATAGAGCACAGCAGCGATGATCTTCCCAAACAGGATCGCTGAATCGCTTAACCGGCTGGCCAACAGGGTTTCGAGAGTGTGTCGTTCACGTTCGCCGGCAATGGCATCCGAAACCATCCAGGTGGTCATGAAAACGGGCATCCACGACCATACGAGCGGGAGCAGAGGAACAGTGAACCATTGTTCACGTGATTGCAGTGGCATAACGATGCCAAAAACTGCTACCATGATGAAGATGTAGAGAATACCGCTGCGTTTCGAACCGCGCATGAGCAGCATCTCATTCCATTCTTTGCGGATAATTGTAAAAAGATCAGTAATCATTTTTCTTTCCTTCTTTATGCCTGGTTGTCTTTCACCAGTTCCAGGAACACTTCTTCCAGGTTGGCTTTGCCTTTCTTGACCTCATCGATTGCCATACCCTGCCCGATGAGAAGCTGTACCAGCGGGGAAGTATCCACGTCACCGGTCAGCTCAATGCTGACACGGTCATTATGTACCTGCACGGATTTGACTTCTGGACGAGCAGCAAGCAGATCGGCGATCCCGGTGGGGATGTTTTTGCCGGTGACTTCAAGACGATGATCTTTGCCCTGTTTGCGCAGTGCGTCTGGGGAACCCACGGAAAGCAGTTTGCCCTGGCGAATGACGGCAACCTCGTCGCACAGTTTCTCGGCTTCGGGCAGATTATGGGTAGTCAGAAAGACGGTCATGCCCCCTTGACGTACCAGCTGCTGAATGTCTTCGAGCAAGGCGGCTGAGGCTACCGGGTCAAGCCCGGCAGTGGGTTCATCCAGAAAGAGTAAGCGTGGACGGTGCAGCAGGGTGCGGGCGATGGCTAGCTTTTGCTTCATGCCGCGGCTCCAACCTCCAACCTGTTCTCCTCGCCGGTCCCATAGATCGAGACTGGTAAGCAATTCCTGAATGCGGCTTTTTCGCTCCGCAGCAGAAAGGTGCCAGACACGGGCATAAAAATCTAGATTGGCTTCAGCACTCAGTCTTTCATAAAGGCCAGTCTGTTCCAGTAATGCCCCAGATTGCGTGCGGATTGTTTCTCCCTCCCGAAGGGTATCTTTGCCAAAGACCTGTGCGGAACCGGAAGTGGGTTCAATCAATCCCAGCAGCAACCGAATGGTGGTAGTTTTGCCTGAGCCATTGGGGCCTAAAAAGCCAAAGATCGTTCCAGCGGTCACGTCAATCGATAAATCATCGACGGCGTGTACCTCTCCAAAATAGCGGCTCAAGTTTTGCGTGTGAATAATCTGTGAAACCATTTTTCCTCTCTATTCTTGCGATAAGTGTTTCATAATGTTCTGCATTTGCTTGCGGTAGTTTTCGAAAGCGACACGACCGGCAGAAGTTTCAGAAATCAAAGTTTGCGGCATCTTTCCGCGGAAAGTTTTTTCGATAGCGACATAGCCTGCCTCTTCCAACCGGGAAAGATGGGCGGAGAGATTGCCTTTGGTCAGCCCGGTCTCGCGCAGCAGGAAAAGGAAATCCACTTTTTCGACCGGGTACAAGATCGACATGATCAATAATCGCGCTGGCTCATGGATGAGCCGGTCCAGTTCAGTTAGCTCTTTAAGGTCCTCATTCATCCTCTGCTCCTTGCTCACGGGCAGCAGTGGAGCGCAGGTAGCGAATAAAAACGATTGCACCCGATATGACCCACATCAGGCCCAGGCCTGAAAAAATATAAGCTGCGGCCCATTGATCGGAGAGGTTGGCCCAAGACAGTGCTGCTCCTAACACCAAACAGAAGAACCCCTCGAGATAAAAGCGCCGGAGATCCAGCCAGATGCCCAGATAAGTAATAGCCAGCCCCATGCAAGCTGCCAGCAGTAAGGGCCAGTAGCGATCTGGAATCAACTGATTGAATAACCCAAGCAGCGCGGAGATAAAAAAGGCTGCCAGAAAAGGCAGCAGAATGCGGCGCAGCTTCTGGGAGGGGGTGCGTTTGCGATATTCCACGTAACCAGTACGCGGGTAGGTAACCTTCTCTTTGATTTTGGGTAGAAGATTGCGGGTCAGAAGAGCTGCACCGAAGATGAGCAGCGGCTGCCCAATGCCCAGAATCCAGTTCCAGTAGGGCTGTCGGGTGACGACGAGAGCTGCCAGAAGATCGGTCAGCCCCAGCAGCAAGATGACCAGGCCCCCAGCAATTTCGGAGAGCCCGTCAATGTACCAGTAGCGTAAGGTGCGGGTAAGATCTCTAGAGAGTGAATTCATAGTCGTTTTCTCGTAAACTAGTTTGTATTGCAAACTAGAATAATTATAACCTGATGAAAAACCTTGTCAAGATGGGGGGTAAATTGAAAATCGCCTATTGACAATTCGATGAAGATATCTATAATATAAACATACTTTATTCTCTGAATAAATTAACTAACCATGAGCAAGATTACCCGCGGCGACCGCGACCTTATTCGCTCCATCAATCGATCACTGATCCTGAACGTCGTCAAGACGCAGGGTGAGGTATCGCGGGCGGCCATTGCCCACCAGACGGGGCTGAGCCCGGCTACGGTAACAGCAATTACCGGGCAATTAATCCAGGAAGCTCTCATTTTCGAAAAAACGACCGGCGATTCTACTGGGGGGCGGCCGCCAATTATTCTGGCGCTCAACCCACGGGGTGGATTCGTCATTGGTGTCAAATTGATGGAAAATCATGCGGTGGCTGCCTTGACCGACTTAAATGCCACTGTTCTTGAAAAAGAGATGGTCGATTTTTCAGAAGAGCGGGTGGAGGTAGTTGTCGAAGAATTGGTAACGCTGGTAACCCGCTTGATCCATCAAGGAGGGATCAAGAAGAAACAGCTCTTGGGGGTCGGTCTGGGACTGGCGGGTGTCGTTGACTCGAGCCGCGGAATTCTGAGGCAAAGTCCTTTCTTTGGCTGGAAGGATACCCCTCTGCGTGACCTTTTGCAGGCCAAGTTGCGGGTGCCGGTCTACATCGATAATGACGTCAACACCCTGACTTTGGGCGAGAAATGGCTGGGAAATGGCTTACCGGTGGATGATTTCATCGTCATCACGGTTGGGCGCGGGTATTGGCATGGGCATTGTCATCAATGGCCAGATTTACCGTGGCAAGGGCGGGGGCGCCGGCGAGTTTGGTCACGTGGTGGTTGACCCGGAAGGGCCACTGTGCGATTGTGGTAAGCGGGGCTGCCTGGAAAGTTATCTGAGCGACCAGGCAATTCTGGCGACTGCGCAAAAGGAAGTTGATGCGAGTATTCAGGATCTGGGGCAGTTGTTGGTTCTGGCTCAGGCTGGCAATCATGCCGCTGCGATGGTGTTGACCCGTGCCGGCCGTTTGTTGGGGCAGGAAATTGCCAATGTAGTCAATATTTTGGACCCGCGCCTGATCTTGATCAGCGGGGAGGGCGTGCGCATGGGAGATATTTTCTTCTCGGCGCTCAGAGCTTCATTTAAACAGCACGTGATGCCTGGCTTGGCAGAGGATACAGAAATTCGCGTTATTCCTTGGGGGGGATGACGTGTGGGCACGAGCGGCTGCGAGTGTCGTGATTGGTGAGTTGTTCAATTCACCAATGCAAAAAGAAGAGGTTCGCTAATTTTTTTAGCAAAACATTATTTATTCAGTATCAAAAGTAATCAACATCTCTACGCAAGTAGAGTTTTGAGATGAAATAAAAAAAGGAAAAGGAGTTCGAGATGAAGAATAGTAAGTTGTTCGCTGTTTTATCCGTCTTTCTTGCTCTGGGTATGCTCTTAACTGCATGCTCTTCAGCAGCCACTCCGACTGCAGCCGCAACTGCTGCTTCTACCGAAGCCGCTACTACTGCCGCAGCGACCACTGCAGCTGTCCCTGCTGAGACGGTCACCGTGCGCTACTGGCACACGATGGATGATGCCGAATCCGCACAGCTCGACAAGGTTATTGCTGCCTTCGAAGCTGCTAACCCTGGGATCAAAGTGGAAGCCACCCGCTATGCCTATGGTGATTTCAAAACTGCTTTGACCACCGCAATTGCGGGTGGGGACGTTCCGGATACTGCCCGCCTCGATATCGTCTGGGTTCCTCAATTTGCCAGTCAGGGCGCTTTGATGCAGCTGGATGGTGCATTGGCTGATTTCGATACCATCGCGGCTGACACTTTCCCTGGCCCGCTTTCCACCAACAAATGGAATGGCCATTATTATGGGTTGCCGCAAGACACCAATACCCAGGTGTTGGTCTATAGTAAAGATGCCTTCGCTGCTGCCGGGATCGATGCCGCGCCGACCACTATGGATGAATTCGTCACCGATGCTTGCAAGCTGAGCAATGCCAGCACAGAAACTTATGGGTATGCTGAGGGTGGCACTTACTTCTGGGCTCCAGCGCCTGTCTTCTACGCGATGGGCGGCAAAGTGACCGATGACGCCATTACTACCGCTACCGGTTACATCAATGGGCCTGAAAGCGTCGCTGTTTTCACCATGTTGAAGAAATTGTATGATGATGGCTGCATGTCCCCGAACCTGCTGGGTGGTGGTGTGGCTACTGATGCCGGTACCGGCACTGGAAAATATGCCATGATCATCGATGGCCCTTGGATGACCAACATCTATGCCTCCAACTATCCTGATTTCAAATACGATTATGCTCTCGTCCCTGCCAGTGACACGGGTACCAGCTCTGTCGTAGGTGGTGAAGATGTAGTGGTATTGGATGGTACCAAGAATAAAGAAGCTGCTTTGAAGTGGGTCGATTACCTGATGAGCGCTGATGCTCAAAAGATGATGGCTGAAGTGGGTGTGATGCCGACTTTGTCCAGCCTGACCGGCGATCCTGCACTGCCTGCGTATTTCTCCGTCTTCATGGAACAGTTGAAGACTGCCCAGGCTCGCACCGTCAGCCCGAAATGGGATGACATGGATACTGCTATCAACAATGCTTACCAGCGCATCCTCAAGGGTGACCAAACTGTTCAGGCTTCCCTGGATCAGGCCGCTGAAGAGATCAATGCTCTCTTGAAATAACTTCAGTCTTTGTGACTTATGCTGGCCGGTGGGGTTTGTTGGCCTCACCGGCCAAACTTCTAAATAGATTGAGTAAAATTATTGTCGAAGAAAAAAATTGTGTCTAGAGGTAATAAAGAATGGTGCAAACTCAAAAGAAACGTAATCAAATCATCCCAGCTTTGATCTTTTTGTTGCCCGGGTTTGTTCTATTCTTTATGTTTTTTCTGGGACCCCTGCTGTATTCTTTTCGCATCAGCTTCTTCGACTGGAATTTTGCTCACCCTGATCGATCGACCTTTGTCGGTTTGCAAAATTACATTAATGAATTAAAGAGCCCAATTTTCCATCGTGCAGTGATCAACACGGCTGTTTATACCGGCATTACGGTGATCGTCAAAATGGTGTTGGGTTTCTTTGTGGCAGTACTTCTCAACCAGAAAATTGGCGGAAGGGCTTTTTTTCGGGTGGCTTACTATTTGCCAGTGATCACCAGTTGGGTCATTGTTTCACTGCTGTTTACTTACATGTTTAGCGGCCAGGGCGGTTTGGTGAATTATTTCCTTAAAGACGTTCTGCACGTAATCAACAAAAACATAATGTGGCTGGCAGACCCAGTTTTGGCGTTGGTGCCGGTGGTGCTGGTGGATATCTGGAAAGGGGTGGGCTGGACCGTCATCATTTATCTTTCCGGGCTGCAGGCCATCCCGGTAGAGTTATTGGAAGCTGCGGCTGTGGATGGTGCCAATCGCTGGCAGCGTTTGATCAAAATCATGCTGCCCATGATGCGTGGTACACTCACTTTTCTGGTGGTGGTGCTTGTATTGGGTGGCTTGAATGCTTATGTACCCTTCCAGTTGATCACTCATGGTGATCCGATGGATCAAACTCATTCCATTTTGACTTTGATGTATCGTTCGACTTTCCAGAATCTTGATTTTGGCAGCGGCGCAGCCATCAGTTATTTGTTGACCTTATTCGTTTTTCTATTGAGTTTCGTGCAGTTGAAGCTGCTCCGTAAACCGGCTGGAGAATAAGATGAAACGATCACAACTTACTTTTCGAATCTTTACGTACATTATTCTCGCGATTGGGCTGGGAATTGTGGCGGTGCCATTGTGGTATATGGTTTCAACTGCCTTCAAGCCACAAACGATGGTCTTTGAACTGCCTCCGCAACTATGGCCAAATCCATCGACTTTCAATAACTTCATCAAGGCCATGACCACTGATAATTTTGGCCTGTATTTCTGGAACAGTGCCAAAGTGGCAGTGACAGCCACTCTACTGACCGTTTTGATCAGTTCTATGCTGGCTTTTGCTTTTGCCCGGCTCGATTTCAAATTCAAAGAGCCTCTGTTTTATCTGCTGCTGCTGGGGATGATGGTCCCGCCGGTCATGCTGATCATCCCGCAGTTTGTGATCAGTCATTGGCTCAAGCTGTATAACAATCTGTGGGGTTTGATTCTGGTGTACGTTACCATGAATATTTCGATGCAGACCTTTTTGCTGCGTGGGGTATTCGAGGATGTACCGCGTGACCTCGAAGAGGCAGCCATGATCGACGGTGGTGACCCGTGGACGATCTTTACCAAGATCATTTTGCCACTTTCGGGCCCGGGCATTGCCGTGGTGGTCATCAATTCCTTTCTTTATTCCTGGGAAGAGTACTCGTGGGCCAATGTCAACATTGGGGATGCCACCCAGCGCACCTTACCGATTGGGATTGCCCTCTTCCAGACCGCTCATTTGACGGAATGGGGACAGGTCTTCGCGGCCTCTCTGGTGGCTCTGGTACCAGTTGTGATCATCTTTCTGGTCTTTCAACGTTACTTTGTGCAGGGCATTTCAACGACTGGGATTAAAGGTTAGTCTGTATGGTACAGAAGTTGTTTTTGGATTTTTCGATTGCCCCTGATAAAGGGACTTATTTGAATGAAGAAGAGGTTTCTCTTGAGTTACGGGTAACCGCTCGAGAAACATGCAATGCTTCTCTTGAGCTTCGTTACTGGCGCGGACTGGTAGAAGTGAGCCGCCAAATTCAGGATTGGCCCTTACAGGCAGGCAGCAACCAGAGAGAGATCATTTTTGGCGCGCCGGCAAATCTGTCTGAAGGCGGGTATGGAGTGGAGGCACGTTTAAGCAGTGGAGGGGAAGAAGCCAGATGTGAGACGGCTTTTGACTTTTTGTGTGACTGGGCGGAATTTCCACGCTATGGCTTCGTCTGCGATTTCACCCCCTGACCGCCAGGATGCTGAAGCCACCATTCAGGCCTTGGCCCGGTTCCATTTGAATGGCCTGCAGTTCTATGACTGGCAATATCGGCATGACGATCTGGTTCCGCCGACAGACGAATTCATCGATCCGTTGGGGCGGCCGCAGTCGCTCCAGGCAGTGCGGGATCTAATCGCGGCTGCGCATCGACACGGCATGAAAGCCATGCCTTATCTGGCGATTTATGCCGCCTCAGCAAAGTTCTGGCATGCGCATCCTGAGATGGCGCTCTATGATGAAAAGCATCAACTCGTCCCATTTGGCGAAGAATTTCTGGGCATCATGGACCCTACCGCCGGCACGGGTTGGAGTACGCATTTGCTGGCAGAATGCCGTCGCGTGTTGGGGACGCTGCCGTTTGACGGCTTGCATATCGACCAATATGGCGAGCCACAAACCGGGTTTAATCAAGAGGGGGAGCCGGTAGATTTACCCCGCGCGTTCAGCGATTTTATCCAGGCAGCAGTTGACCAGCATCCGAGACGACCGGTGCTGTTCAACGCGGTGAAGAATTGGCCGATCGACAGTCTGACCAAAGCGCCGGTGGCTTTCAATTACATCGAGATCTGGCCGCCCAAAATCACTTATTGGGACGTGGCCGAGATCGTCCGCAATGCGCGCCGCCTTTCCGGGCAGAAATCAGTGGTCATTGCCCTGTATATCCCTGCCAATCGCCCCATTAATAATCTGCTGGCGGATGCGGTTATCCACGCCTGTGGAGGAACTCGTATCGAGGTGGGTGAAAATGGCCGGCTCCTGTCGGATCCCTACTTCCCGAAACACGAAGCCATGAGCCCCTCATTGGGGGAAGGCATCCGGCGGCAGACAGAATTGCTCATGCGCTATTCTGACTGGATCAGTCCGCAGGTGAGTGAAAATGAAGCGGTGCAAGTAACGGCCCCGGCTGGGGTGTTTACTGCCTATCGGGATGCGAAAGCGGGCGCTTCAATCAGTCTGGTCAATCTGCAGGCTGGAGTTCCATTGAGCTGGAACGAAGATCACGCTGCCCCTGAAGAGTTCAAAGATTTTGAGGTGTCGCTGGTTTTTTCTGAACTGGTTGAAAGCGTCTGGCTGGCCACAGCAGATCAAGATTCGCTCACAGCGGCATCGATTCGTTTCGAGCAGATAGAAGGCAGGCTGATAATTATCGTACCCGAGCTGAAAATCTGGGATGTGCTTTTGATCAAAACATCGATGCAAGTTCGATGATCTTTATCGTTTGCAGGAGCTGGAAAAATGGATTTATATCATCGCAGCATAGACATTATCAAAGAAAACCAGGCGGCCAGTGGTGCTTATGTGGCTTCACCGAGCTTCCCGACTTATCATTACTGCTGGCTGCGCGATGGCAGCTATATTGCCTATGCCATGGATACGGCTGGCGAACACGACAGCGCAGAAAGATTTTTTCGTTGGGTGGGGCGTGCCGTTGTTAAATATGCGGGCAAGCTGGATGTCATTCGTGACCATCTTTACAAGGGATTACCGCTGGGCAAGGATGATTTCTTGCACACGCGCTTCAGCCTGGATGGGCTTGAGGATACGCGGGATGCTGAGTGGGGTAACTTTCAGATTGATGGCTATGGTACCTGGCTGTGGGCTTTGGCTGAGCACGTTTCCATGACAGAAAACTGGCAGCTTTTCGCGGAACTGCGGCCAGCAATTGACGTTACCTTGCATTATCTGGAACTGGTCTGGCAGCTGCCGAATTATGATTGCTGGGAAGAACACCCAGATTACCTGCATCCCTATACTCTCTCTACTGTCTATGGTGGGGTGGACTCGATTGACCGTTTGATTCGAACGGCCAGGCTGGATTCATTCCCAACGGATGTGAAGAAGTTAAAAAACGAGGTTAAGGACTTTATTTTGAAATACGCGGTGGATGGTGGTATGTTTGTCAAACACGTCTATCCGGCGGAAGCGGCAGAGGAGCCTTACCCTCTGGTCGAAAGTGGAGTGGATGCCAGTTTGCTGGGCCTGGCCCTGCCATATCAGGTAGTACCATTGAATGATCTGACCCTGAGCCACACTCTGGCTCGCATCGAAAGCGATCTGCGCCGTCCGGGTGGAGGGCTGTATCGTTACAAAGAAGACGTCTATTACGGCGGCGGGGAATGGATCTTGCTGACGGCCTGGCTGGGGTGGGTGGAAGCTCGCTCCGGAAAGTCCGCTCAGGCTCATGCCTTGCAGACCTGGATCGAAGCACAGGCCGATGCAAATGGAGATCTGGCTGAACAGATCTGCGACCATCCGCTGTTCCCGCAAGAATATCAGCCCTGGATCGAAAAATGGGGCCCAATTGCCAAGCCCTTGCTCTGGTCCCACGCTATGTATGTGATTCTGGTCAATGAACTGAGTAAATGATCTTGGAAACGGTTTCTGACCTTCGTTGGCAAATGAGGCTGAAGATTTCGAAAAACAAAAAGGTCGTTCGTTTTAAAAACGGACAACCTTTTTTTAATGATTACCAATACTGAGGGAGTATATTGCACTTTATGGAACTGAAGTAGATTGGTAATCTTTTCGATAGACGTCGTAATCGAGTTTGTTTTCGCTTTTTGCTACCAACATTGAGGTAAAGGTATCAGAGTCGACATTGAGGATTGTGCGCAGCATGCCAACGAACCATTCGACACCAGCAAAGAGGGCGATTGATTCAAGAGGTAATCCCATTTGGGGTACGACGATTGACAGGGAGACCAGACCAGCGCCGGGAACGACGGCATTTGCCAAAGAAGCGAAAGCTGTCAAAATAATGATATAGACGATGTTGTTGAACCCATACTGGATACCGTATAACTGGGCGATTGTAACGACCGTGATTGCCATGTGCATGGCAGCCCCATTACTGTTGAGACTGACTCCCAGAGGCAGAACAATGCGGCTGACTTCCTTTTTGATTCCCAGTTTTTGCTCAGCATCTTCCATTTCAACAGGGAGGGTAACCGCAGAAGAGGTTGTTGCCAGAGCGACCAGCGACATCCGCAGCATGCGTTTGACAACTTCAATAAGGGGAATTCGTGTGTAAGCAGAGACAACCACAATCCACAAGATCATGAAAATCAGGGTTCCCAGTGCATAGTAGCCTAAATACTTTGCCAACGGAATGATCACTTTGATACCAAATTTGCCGATGGATGAAGCGACCAGACAAAAGACACCAATTGGGGCGGTTTTCATCACCATGCCAATGATCCGCATGATAACTTTGTTGAATTCTTGGATGAGATTGTAAAGGGGGGATACTCCACCTTTGTTTAAGCTGCTGAGGGCCAGTCCAAAGAGAATGGCAAATACAATGACCTGGACGATCACGCCGTTGGTCATTGCCTGCACAATATTGGTGGGGAAAAATCCCAGCAGAGTATCAGCGAAGGAGCTGGCCTGAACTTGCGTTACTTGAGTAGAACTTGAGATACTCTCGAGCGAGACATTGCTACCTGGTTTTGCGATCAGGGCGATTGCAACACCGAAGGCCGATGCCAGAACCGTCGAAACCGCAAAGATCACGACTGTTTTGATGCCGATTTTTTCCACTTCACTGGGCTTGATTCCCCCAATAGCTTCAATAATTTGCCCGGTCACAAGGAGGATGATGGACATTTGAATCAACCGTAAAAAGATCTGGCCCATCGTCTCGATAATTGGAAAATTTTTGCCGACGATCAATCCAAACGCTAGCCCAAGGACCATGGATAGCGTGATTATTGCGGTCATACTGATCTTGGGTTTCTGTTTTATCATCACATCACCTTTTTTCTTTTATCGATTGGGGTGTTTCGATTTTTTGACAGAAAAAGTACAGCGTCAAACCTTAAAGAACTGCGTTGTTTGTGATATTTTGGGTAGGCGTAGATTATAACTTTATATACAAAGTATTTCTAATGATGGTTTACTGCCTCCATTCAAAGAATGGAGGCAGTAGCACGGAGTGAGTTATGCGGATTTTGCTGATTCGAGAATGGCCTGATCTTCTTCAGCCTGTTCTTTGGCAGCCAGTTCGACGAGTTCGTCTTCGGTCATATTGCGTGAGCGCTTGACGATGTCAAGATTGAGAGCATTTTCGCTCTTGGCAACGATCATGGCGGAAAGTGCATCACCGTCCACATTGAGGATGGTGCGCAGCATGCCAACGAAGATTTCAACACCCGCGAAGAGCGCGATTGATTCGAGCGGCAGGCCCATCTGCGGAACCACAATGGTCAAGGAGACGATGCCGGCACCCGGGACCACCGCGTTGGCGACAGAAGCCAGTGTGCACAGCAAGACCATGTACAGAATATTGCTGCCGTTGAAAGCGATACCGTACATCTGAGCGATGGTGATCAGAGTAATCACCATGTGAATGGCGGCACCATTGCTGTTTAAGGTGACACCCAGAGGCATCATGATGCGGCTGACTTTCTTGCCAACACCCAGTTTGTTCTCGACGTCCTGCATGGCAGTCGGCAGGGTCACAGCTGAGGACCCGGTAGCGATGGCCATCATAGACATCTTACCCAAACCGCGGATGATATCCAGCGGGCTGACTTTGGTCACGAGAGTGACGACGAGGATGTAGACGATCATGAAGACCAGGTCGATGATGGCAAAGACACCCAGGTATTTCGCCAGCGGAATGACCACTTTGATGCCATAAGAAGCAATGGAAGAGGCAATCAGGGCGAACACACCGAAAGGAGCAACTTTCATGATCATGGTAACGATGCGCAGGATGACCTGGTTGAATTCTTTGATGATGTCAAAGAATTTGAAGTCGTTATTCTTGTTCAGCATGCTTATGGCGACACCGAAGAACAGGGCAAAAATAATGACCTGCATCGTGCTTCCGTCAGACATGGACTTGATGATGTTGCTCGGGAAGAAGTTCAGGATGGTATCGAAGATCGTGGACTGGTTGGCTTCGACTGTGGTTGTGGTTTGAATGGCGGTCATATCGACGCCAGTACCTGGTTTCAGCAGATACCCAAAGACAACTGCGAAGACTGCGGCCAACAAGGAACTGCAGAAGAAGATGATCAGGGTCTTATAACCGATTTTGCCGATCTCTTTCATCTTCAGTGCGCCAATGGCCTGGATAATTTGGCCCATCACGAGCAAAATAATGGACATCTGGATCAAGCGAAGGAAGACCTGACCAACGGTTTTCAATACGCTGGTCACAACAGGAACGTTCGGAACAAGCAAACCGTAGATCATGCCCAGCACAACGCCGATCATGATCCAGGTAGTCATTCCAATCTTCTTCTTTGACGTTTGTTCTTGCGACATCTAGTGCCTCCTAAAGTGAATCAAAATGAGATAAATATGGGAAATAAGTGTTCACGAAGCGAGGTGGAAAAAGATTTCCAGCTTCGGTTTTGCCAAGAGCAATACTCATCCCCAAAAGTGAGTCATAACCCGAGGTGGAACCAATTGTTTTTATTTTTTCGATGGTGTTGCGAAGAGTGGGTAGATCTTGGTGATCTACTGCCTGACAGAATTCTTGATAGTATTGACTGATGAAACCATCCTTTAAGCTGCGAAGATAGGCAACGCTGATGGCAGTGGTATGGTGCTGGATAAACCGCATCAGAGAATCAAGTAGGGTAGAGGAACCATGAAACAGCTTTTCAATCAGGAAATATCCCATGAGCAGATCATCCCCGCTTGGGGTCAGCCCTTTTCCTCTCCCGACGAAGTATTTCAGCTCTTCTGCGAATTCAGCAGTTTGCCCAGGAATTTCGCTGAGCCGATAAAGATGATTTTCGATCCCCTGGTGCAGCGGCAAGCCAGAATGATCCAGATATTCTCGCGGAGAAAAAGATCGGTGAGTAACGAAAGACGACCTGGCGTTGGAAGGATCGCTTCCAATGCCAGATCTATGATCTGCAACCGCCCGAGGTTGATCTCATAAACCTCTCCAAAGGTTGGGAAAAGCACCAATTGATTCCTATCCATGTTTACGAGATCATCCTCTTTCAGATCATCCAGAAGTATGCTCATCAGATCCTTCTCGATATTTATTCCAAAGCTTGAAAGTTGATTCTCCATGATGTTGATATTCACCAACTCATCTTCGAAACAAATATTGAAGCTGTGGCGGAATCGGCTATGAATCTTGCCAATTTTTCGCTGCGAGAGAGAGAGGGGCAATGAAGAACTCATTGCCCCATTTTCAATGACGACTGTCATTCAGTCTTGATACCCAATTTCTTGGCGTAAGCCAGGATCGCTTTTTCGAAACAAGCTAAAGGAGCGCGAGCAGTTCCGGCCCCTACCTGACCGATCCCAGCCTTTTTATGGGCGATGCCGGTGTTGATCAGAGGGGTGATCCCGGTGGCGACAACTCTGGCTGCATCGATTCCAAGGCAGGTGCCTTTGAAATTCCAGTTCGGAATGCTCCAGTTGGCATTGTTGGAGATGCAAATCTGGTTCATTTCGTTCGAAATTTTCAGAGCATCATCATAGCCACCACCTGAACCGACAAAGCGAGTTACGGCGGGCGCTGCAACGGTCGCCATAGCGCCCACCCCAACAGTTTCAGTAATGGCACTGTCGCCGATATCGGGGTTGGCATCTTTTTCGGTGTAACCGGTGAAGTAGAGACCGTGCGGCATATTGACCGGAGCTGTAAACCATTCATCTCCCATGCCGGCAATGCGAATCCCAAAGTCTTTACCGTTGCGGGTCATGGTGGTCACGACGGTGCCTTCCTGAACTTTACGAGCGTAATCGACGATCGCTTTACCAGCGGCCATCATGACATTCAGGAAGAACTGATCGGTGTTAGCCAGGAAGCGAATTACTTCCTGTTTTTCTTTGCGGTCGACATCCAGGGCATCGATCAGCGGGATCAATTCCTTGAGCAAAACCAGAGAAGCAGCAATGTTGCGCTGATGAAATTCGTCACCCATGGTGATAGCTTTCGAGATCACCACGTTGAGGTTAATTCCCTCTGGGGTGCTCTTGATCGCTTTGGCAAGCATTGGCCCAAGGACGTCTGCCATCCAGTGCAGGCGGGTAACTACTTCTTCGCTGTAAGCACCGAATCTCAATACTTTGCCAATGCCTTCGTTCATCGTGCAATAGGCTAGAGTACCATCCACTTTGTTCTGGACGACCATGACGGCCATATTACCGGAAGTGATACCGCCCATGGGGCCAACAGCGTGCACGTGGTGGCATGGGACAAAGTTGATTTCTCCGGCTTCGAGCATACGGCGGGCATCGGCCTCATTGGTGGCCCAGCCTTCGAAAAGTGCTGCCCCAACGCATGAACCTTGCATAGGGCCAGTCATTTCTTTGTATTGAATGGGAGGGCCAGCGTGTAACAAGGTTTTGCCATTGAGGATCTCGATCGCTGATTTGGCGGTAATGACATCCACCAGGAAAGGTTGAGATTCTTTCATCCGTTCGATCACTTGCTGATTGGCGGCCTGAATTGATTCGATGCGGCGAATTTCATTCAATATGCGGATCAGTTTCTTATCTCCGCCGGCAGCGGGTTTCCAGTTAAGCTGCACAGATTGTCCGCCAAACTTCTGGATCGAGTCGTTGAAACTCTTTAACCCAATGTTGATCACATGAGGTTTACTATTCAGCAATTGCATGACAGAGGCACTTGGTTTTGGTAAAGACACTTTGGGGAATTTGGCCACCACTGAAAATTTCTCTTTTTCAGTCAGGGTTACTCCCTTTATTTTGAGTGCCAGACGGACGGCTTTCGCGTTGCTGCTTTCAACCAAAGCCCCAGCTGCCCTCAACGTTTTCACTGATTGTTCATAATTCTGTGGGTCTTGCTGTGTGCCGCAGACTGAGGTGATGACATATAACTGGTGATGTTCTTTCTGTGCTTTACTCAGGATCTCATGAATCGTTGGAGCTAAAGCGTTAGCCATATCTGGATGTGAACCATAACCCAGAACGACATCGAGCAGGATGATGCCGGTCTTTGGATCAGAGCCAAATTGCTTGAGGGCTTCGATGCGAGTATGCGGATCGATCATGGGGTGGGGCCCGACCCTGGGTATACTTGTCGTCACCATAATCGATAACCTGATACCCCTGTTCATCGAGCAAGAAACCTTCTTTGTGGATCAGCTTTCCCAGTTTCAGCGAGTCTGAGATCAGCATGGCGGCTTCACTGCCAAGAGTGCCGCCTGAGTACAGCCCTTTGACAGTGGCATCTTTGGCGACTGTTTCTTGAGTCTGGTTATCGAGGGGTTCCTGATAGCTAGACTTTACTGGCAGGCCTTTCGCCAGATCAACTGCGATCCGGGCGGTTTCTTCGAGAGTGTGAGCCAGGTATACATTCCCTTCGTGGTGATCTGGGTTTTCGCCCAGGAAAATGGCCACGACGGGTTTAGAAAGATTATGCAGTAGGTTCACGATCTCATTACGCACAGAAGCTGCAGGCGGTTTAGAAATCAGCACGATTACATCTGCGGGGCTATAGTTCTCGAGTGCAATGAGAGCATCCTTTACGGTAATGGCCTGAACGGCATCGGAAAGATCCCGACCACCGGTGCCGATGGCGTGGACTACTCCGGCACCCAGCCGATCAATCAGAGAGGATACTTCTTGAATACCGGTGCCAGAGGCTCCGACGATGCCAATATTGCCAGTTTTAACGACATTGGTGAAAGCTAATGGAATTCCAGAGAGAATCCCGGTACCACAATCGGGCCCCATCATTAGCAGACCTTTTTCATGGGCCAGTTTCTTCAGCCGAACTTCATCTTCAATGGCGATATTGTCGGTGAAGGAGAAGATATGCAAATTTTTCTCGAGTGCTTGTTCGATAACATCAGCCGCATACTCACCGGGGATGGAAAAGAGCGCAACGTTTGCATCCGGGAGCATTTCTATTGCTTCATCCAGTGAGTTTGCTTCGGATGTAGCACTTTGGTGTTTCTTCACAGTGAGATCCGCTAAAAAGTCGTCGATTTTCTTTAAAGAATCTGCGACGACTTGATCACTTTCGGCTTCCATGATAATGACCATATCCGAAGGGGAAGCTGTTTTGGCTTCTTCAGTGAGCAGATTAGTGTTCTTGAAGATGTCTTTATTGGCATCTGTACCCATCATAATGGAACATTGCTTGACCCCCGGGATCGCGTTGATCGCGTTGGTCAAGAGCATCAGGTTGACCGAATCTTGATAGTTATTTTTCTTGATGATTGTTCTTAGCATTGGCTTCTTCCTGACTTTGCAAGATTTAAGAGACCGAAATCAATTAAATGGTTTCTGATATTCACCTCGCTTTTCTATGGGGAATGTTGAGCGCTTCAGTGCTCACGAGTTTGGAGTTTTGGATACAGCGGCAGCACTTTTGTCTTTCTGGCTGCTTTGTTTTACTGGAATTAGTTTAACAAAACTGGTATACTCCGTCATTAGCAAAAGAAGACAATTAATGAAGCTTGATTTATCCTTTAGAGATAAATCAAGCAGGAAGTGAAAAGATGAAGCTAATCGATCTGGTTAATTGTCGAAGCTTGCAGGGGGCAAAGCTGGTGGTAGGGATTTCTACTCCAGATTTACCAGTTACCGGGATCAATATTCTCGAGGCAACAGATATTGAACGATGGGGAAAAGCGGGAATGGTGTTGCTGTCGAGCTATTTCGCTTTGCAAAAGCATGATCATGATGAGTTGAGAATCTTTTTCGAAAAGATCAAACAGATCGGGATAGCAGCGATCATTATTAAAGTGAATCGCCTGGTGAATGAAATTCCGCAGCAGTTTGTGGATTTATGCCGTGATTATGAGATTGCGCTTCTTCAGATTGACGATCAGGTCAAATATGAAGATATCATCGTTGAGGTGCTGGGATCGATCCTGGCAATGCGTGAGCAAAGGCTATCCCTCTATTACAAGATCAGTAAGTTAAGTTCAGAAATGACCCTGGAATTACTCAGCACCCAAGAGATTCTGGAACGGTTCAAGACATTGATGGGGTTTGAACTGACTTTGATCGAGAAAGATAAACGTTACCCAATCAGTACGAACCCGGTTTTAGCGAAATTTACTCTTGTAGAAGCATTGCCCATCTTTGTTTCAGAGTATATGACCTTTGATTATCGACGCTTTTCATGCCAGTACGAAAAATTTCTCAACCTGGAAAACCAATGTGTGTTATTAGTCGATTTTTCTACCAGTGAAGAAACCGAAGCCACTCTCGTTATCCATGAAAAACCAGAAAGGAGGATCGACGAAGATGATATTATGGTGGTCGAGAATCTGGTCCGGTGCCTGCAATTGAATTTGCTGCGCAAATCGCTGGGTAAACAAAAGAAAATGATGAACACGAATTCTCTGGTGAACGATCTATTGCGGGGTTTGGTGAATGAACCGGCAGAATTTGATTCGGTTTGTGCAGATCTGAAGATTGATCCCGATTCAAATTGTCAGGTTTTGACTTTCGACTATTATTATCCACGTGAAAATGATCTGATCGCGCTCTTTGAGATTAAGGATCACATTCGGGCAGAAATCAAGCGAATCCACCGTAACCTGGTTTACTATATTACGCCCAGATATGATCAGTATATTTTTACCTTTGGGGCTCAAGCCTCTCGCTTTGTTGAAAAAAGTATGATCAAAAAGATTCTCGATGATCTTCTTCCTGGAGATTCACAATCGCCGGTGAAGTATTTTTGTGGAATTAGCGATTCATTCCCGGTTCGAAAAATCACGCTGGCGGCAGAGCAATCGAAATCGGTTGCCGATTTTCTTTCACAAAACCATATTGGGAATACACTCAGTGAATATAAAGATTTGGGTTTCTTTAAGCTTTTTTTGAGCAAAGAAAATTCGCAAATGCTGGATTTTGTCCCAGATGACCTGATAAGAATGCAGCACGATTCAAAAGAATTATTCAATACGCTTTGCGTGTATCTAAAGAACAATCAGAGTTACAAACTCACGGCTGAAGCGATGTTTCTTCATCCAAAAACGGTCAAGTACCGCATTGAGAAGCTGGTCAGAGATTATCAGATCAATTTCGGTGACATCCATTCTCTGGCCATTTTGCTCGCCTCTATTGAGATCCTTGAATTTCAACGCCGAATGTGATCACGGTGGCAGGCTGGATCAATGATTGGGGGAAAACTGGCTGTTATATAAGTGGGCGTAAACACCATTTTTTTCGAGCAGCTTTTGGTGTGTTCCGCTTTCAACGATATTTCCTTTGTCCAATACCAGGATCAGGTCTGCATCGCGAATGGTTGAAAGACGGTGCGCGATGATAAAAGAAGTTTTCCCTGCAGACAGCTCAGTAAATGCTTTTTGGATGATCAATTCAGTGCGAGTGTCAACACTGCTGGTCGCTTCATCCAGAATCAGCATGGGAGGGTTTACCAGCATGACCCGGGCGATTGTCAATAATTGTTTTTGCCCCTGCGAGAATTGATCACTGGAATCATCGATGACAGTATCATAACCTTGTGGCAGGCGACGAATAAAACTGTGAGCATTGACCGCTTTGGCGGCAGCGATGATCTCGTTTTCTGTGGCGTCAGGTTTACCATAAGCCAGATTTTCACGTACAGTCCCGGTGAAAAGCCAGGTATCCTGAGGTACCATTCCGAAGCTTCGGCGTAAGCTATCTCGCGAGATGCTTTGAATATTGGTGCCGTCGATAGCGATCGTGCCGCTATCGATTTCATAGTAACGCATCAATAAATTGATGAGGGTGGTTTTCCCTGCACCTGTATGACCAACAATGGCGATGCGGCTGCCAGGCTTGACCGTCAAGCTGAAATCTTGAATCAATGGATGGTGAGGATTGTACGAAAAATCAACATGCTCGAAAGAAATCTTGCCTTGCGTAGGAAGTACTTTTAGTTCTCCGAAGCTATCTGGTGATTCTTCAGGCAGATCGAGAATAGCGAAAATCCGTTGGGCAGAGGCAAAGGAGGCCTGAATTTGCGTGATGACTCCGGTAATCTCATTAAAGGGACGGGCGAATAGATTGGAATAGATCAAAAAGCTGGAAATCTCTCCAATAGAAATCTTTCCATGGATAGCCAGAATGCTTCCAAAGATGCCAACGGCAGAGTATGTTAAGTTATTGACCAAACGTGTCGAGGGGTTGGTTAGTGAAGAAAAGAATTGCGCTTTCACTCCAATTTTATAGAGGGAATCGTTGAGGCTCATAAATTGTTGGGCAGAGCGGGCTTCGTAAGAGAAAGCCTTGACGACTTCTTGACCACCAATGATCTCTTCAATGTAGCCATTCAGGGTGCCTAGACTTTTGGCTTGCTGCTTGAACATTTGCTGGGTGCGACGGGTAACAAAACGGGCAATCAGAAAAGAGAGCGGCGCAGAAAGGAGTACCACGATCGTCATACTGGGATTGAGGTAAAGCATGAACCCGAGTGCCCCCAGAATTGTAAATATCCCAGTGATCAGAGTGGAGATGCCTTGCAGCAGTCCATCAGAGATTGAATCAATATCATTTACAAAACGGCTGATGGTATCTCCGCGGGGGGTATTATCAAAGAATTTTAAAGGCAGTTGATTCAATTTTTCGAACAGATCTGCCCGCATGTCATTGACACTGCGGTAGGCGATCTGGTTGGTGAGCGAGGTGAGCAGCCAGCTGAAAAGGCTTGCGACGAGATTAATAAGCAGCAGAATAGATAATATGCGAAGAATGGAAGGAAAATCAACCTGGCCAGAATCTTTCATGAAGTCGATCGCTTTCCCGATGAGCATTGGTCCTAGCAAGGTAGCAATTACGCTCAAAAGTGCTGAAAGAATGGAACCCAACAATAAAAGGGGGTGCCTGGTCATGTAAGAGAAAAACTTGCGAAATTGTGGATGGGTCATGCAACACCTTCTGAACCGGCAAGCTGGGATCGATAGATCTCTTGATAAATACGGCAAGTATTCATCAATTCGTCATGAGTTCCAATGCCAGCCATATGGCCATCATCTAATACCAGAATTCTGTCTGCTTGTTGAATCGTGCTGATGCGCTGTGAAACCATCAAAAGAGTCAAGTTGTGACTGCTTCGACGAATTGCCTGTCTGAGCGCTGCTTCAGTTGCGAAATCCAGCGCGCTGGCAGAATCGTCAAGGATCAGGATCTGGGGATGGCCTACCATTGCCCGGGCGATGGTCAATCGCTGCCTTTGCCCGCCAGAAAGATTTGTTCCACCACGAGTGACTGGAGCGTCGTATCTGCCGGGTAAATCGATGATGAACTCGTGTGCCTGGGCTATTTTTGCCGCAGCAGCCACTTCTTCTATACTGGCATTGGGGTTTCCCCAACGAATATTTTCAGCAACGGTTCCAGTAAAAAGGACAGCCTTTTGAGGTACAAAGCCAATTTTCTGACGTAACTCATGAAGCGGAAAATCTTTGATATTTATTCCACCAATCAAGATTTCTCCATCTGTGACATCATAGAACCGTGGAATAAGATTGACGAAAGTTGACTTTCCGGAACCGGTACCGCCAATGATCCCCAGGGTTTCTCCTTGAGCCACACGGATGGATAGGTTACTCAAGGCTCGATCACCGGTAGGGTTGTATCCAAAAGAAACATTTCTGAATTCGATCAACGGGGCAGAGGTATTTACGGGGACGACACTCTCTGCTGAGTTTTCAATGATGGAACTGGAGGTTGTCAGCACTTCAGTGACACGTTGGCGGAGGCGTAAGCTTTCGTAAAGATGATCACCAGATTGGAGACGACGATCAGCGCCAGCAGAATCTGAGTGAGGTAATTCACGAAGGCAATAATGTCTCCCTGCGAGAGAGTGCCCGAATTGATATGGATGCCTCCCAACCAGAGGATGGCCAGAATTGCCAGATTCATTACCAGTGTGGTCAACGGATTGAGCAAAGCAGAAATTTTTCCGACTCGAACGGCGGTTATGGTCAGATCGTCATTTGCTGTTTCGAATTTCTGCTGTTCATTCCTTTTCTGGGCAAAGGCTCGGATGATGCGAACTCCTGAAAGATTCTCTTCGAGAATTTGAGCGATACGATCCATTTTCTGTTGGTATTTTGTGTAGAGCGGAGAAGTCTTGTTAATGATCAGGTAGAGGACCAGGCCCAAGAAAGGTGTAGCGGCGATCAGAATCAACGCTAAACGAAAATCAAGAATCATTGCCATGATCATCGCTCCAATGCAGATGAAAGGAGCCCGGATTACCAAACGGATGAGCATGGCTACAGCGAGCTGTAGCTGGTTGACGTCATTGGTAATGCGGTTGATCAGAGTCGAGTTCCCCCAGTGGTTAATTTCTGCATGTGAAAGTGAAAAAATATGGGTGAACATTGCATTGCGCAGGGTAGTGCCAAACCCCTGCGAAGTACGAGCGGCAAAGTATTGACAAACTAAAGAGCTGCAGAACCCTAGCAATGACATTGCCAGCATCACAAATCCCATTTTGATTACATACGCGGTGTTGTGTTGGTTAACACCATTGTTGATTATTAAAGCCAGAATGGTGGGTAAGAGGAGTTCAAAGATTGCCTCGATCAACTTGAATATTGGCCCGAGGATGACTTCTTTTTTGTAGGGTTTTAAATAGCCGATGAGTTCAGACATGCTGTTTCTTTCTGACCAGAGGGATAAGAAAATGGACGGTAAAAATTGTAGCGCAGAAATAGCTATATGATAAATATCTATATCGTATGTATACTATATAGAAAGAATATGTGAGATAACATGGATACTCGTCGATTGAAATACTTTCTTGCAATAGCTGAAGAAGGTCAAATTTCTTCCGCTGCAAAGAAATTACATATTGCACAGCCGCCATTAAGTCAGCAACTCAAACAATTCGAAGAAGAATTGGGGGTTACACTCTTTGAACGTGGCTCCAGAAGGATGAAACTTACCCCTGCTGGTGAGATCTTGTTGATCCGCGCACGGCAAATACTGGAACTCTCTGACGTGGCAGTTAAAGAACTCAAGGATTATTCCAGAGGGTTGAATGGGACTCTTTATCTGGGGACAGTTTCTTCATCGGGAGGGGTGCTGTTAAATGAAAGAGTAATGCAGTTTCATCACAACTATTCTGGAGTAAAATTTGAGATTTTTGAGGGGAATACTTTCACGCTGATCGATCTGCTCAACAAAGGAATCATTGAGATTGGTATTGTCCGGACGCCGTTCACGGCGCTTGGATTCGAGTGCCGGTATGCCGAGCCGGAACCTATGATTGCAGCAATGGCCCCGGAATTTGATTGGGGGATGGAGAAGACGAGAATTCCTATAGCCGATCTGGCAGGAAGGCCGCTGATCGTTTATCGTCGTTTTTTGAGGCTGATCCATGATACCTGCCTGGAGCAGGGTTTTGAGCCGGATTTCTTCTGCAAAACCGATGATGCGCGAACTGCGCTCTTATGGGCGAATGCTGGACTGGGAATAGCGATTCTGCCTCGTTCCGCTTTTGGTTTGGCTGATAACAGCCGCCTGATCTATAAAGAAATCGCGTGTGATGAATTACAAACCCGGATCGCTGCAATTTGGGAAAAAGATAAATATATTTCAACCCTGGCTAAAAATTTTATTGAATGTTTTGGCGGTGAGTAGTGTCTGCGAGCGCCCCCGGGGAGGCTCGAACTCCCAACCTACTGATTCGAAGAACCGTCCTGTGGAGTCCATGCCGTATATATGGGGGAATAGAGTATGCGAGGTAGCATATATGGGGGTAAAAAGCGTCCAGGAAGTCCATTTTTGGCACTAAATCCACACGTTTTGCACGTTTTTTGCACGTTTTTTTGGTAACTCACAAAAATTTCGCAGCATTCCCGTTTTTCTCGAATTCGCACAGGTGCGGCCAAATCTTATGAAGGAGGTCGCAAATGTCGATCCAATCAACAAGAGCAAGAGAAAAGCTCGTGCTCTCCATCCATTTCACTCTCTATCCAGGAGTGGATAACAATTTCATACGTTTTATTCAAACAACACCCCGGCGCAACTTAGCCAGGCGGGTGTGCGAAGCCATGGATACGTATCTCAGTTTAGCTCACCAAAATGATCTAGAAAAGCGGTCATTGAAGGTGAACCATGAATGAGCCTATTTTCTTTGGCGAGGATCTTGGTGCCGGCGCGAATAAGCTCTATGGCGACCACGGCGGGATTCAGCTTCAGGCTGTTGTGGCTGCCGATACAGGCCAACAGGTCAGCCAGTTACTGGGGTTCCGCAACCGCAAACCGCCCATGAAGGTCGGAGTCGGTGGCATGAATTTCTATGTTGGCCCGGGTGCTCATGACTGGGGACGTCCGATTGAAAACCTGGACTATGAACGCATGACCGGCGTTCCCGAAACCCGTGCTATCGTATACGGCATTCTCAGCTGCTACATGAACCAGTTTGGGATAATCGGTACTCCCATCAATCTGATCGTCGGTCTTCCTCTGGAAGTTTTATCCGGGGATCAGGCAGCCGCAAATGCCGAGAACGTAAAACGGTGGTTGGTGGGGGATCACGAATGGGAGGCTGATGGACAGCATTGCTCGATCCAGATCGGTGAAGTGAAAGTGACCAGCCAACCCTCCGGTGCACTCTTTGATTATCTGCTGGATGATGAGGGACAGTTCATCCCGCAAAGGCGGGCTCATTTCAACCAGGAGATGGGGATCATCTCGATTGGTTTCAATACGCTGGAACTCCTGACGGTCAACGACCGGACGGTGGTGCAGGCCATGACCGCCGGCCGAACCTTGGGTGTACGCCGGCTGTTGGAATTACTCAACGGAGACAACCTGCATACCCTGGGCGAGCTCGATACCAAACTGCGGTCATCGAAGCTGGAAGTGCGGCAGGCGATTCCCGTCTGGGCACGCGAAGTCACCGGTCAGATTGAAAAGACATGGGGGCCACGCTGGCGTCGTTTTTCGCAGCTCATCATCGTGGGTGGGGGAGCCATTCTCTTGCGTGAGCTTCTTGTTGAGCGGTTCAGCGGCAGAGTGCATATTCCTGATGATCCGGTGATCTCGATCAGCCGGGGATTGTATAAGCTGGCCAAGCAACAGGCCAATCGGAGGAAAGTATGAGTCCAAAGAATGATCGTGACGATGGTGCACTTGCAATATCTGTGCACATCCACCTCCGTTTGCGACCTGGCGAAGATGACGACCTGATCAAATTCTTCAATCGGGCAGGGTATATGTGCAAAGCGCGTGCAGTCAAAGCGGCTTTGCGAATGGGCGGACTTCCAACCGACGACTCCTTCTTCATCGCTGAAGAGGGTGGCGCGGAGGATGCGCTCAATGATCTGTTGATCTAGGGCTCAAGGAACCGAATGTAGAATTTCCACATTCGGTTCCGGACCACAATAAATAGGAAATAAAAATGGACCAAATACTAGAAACCTCTAAAGAAAGCTCTGATCTTGAGCATCTACGATCTGTGATGAATTTCCACTTCGGTCAGTTCTATAAAGAACTGGGTGTCTCGCTGGATGAGCACATCGTTCTGCATGCATGCGCAGTCATTGAATACCTGATTTATTATCGGGGCAATGATCGGCGAATGCAGGAGAAACTTCGCTATCGATATCCGGCAGCCATTTTTGAAATACTGGAACACAAAAACCATCAACAATCCGAGTACCTGGAAGATGCCGAACAAAGAATTCTCCAGAGCAATATTGAAGCGTCTCGGTACAAACAAGAGAAAGCAGATGTTGACCAGAAAAACTACGCGCTGACCGCTGAGAATGAGCGACTGCAAAAGGTAATCCGGCAACAGAACCAGGTGTTACGTAACCTGCAGGATCGGTTGGACAGCGTCAATAATTCGGGTCAACAATTCGGTTAAAGTCCATATTAATCAGCCCTTTAAATTACGGAGTGAATTTTTGCCATGAAAGAAAATCAGAAATCGATCAATCGCTGGATTGACACACACGATCAATCCGACCGACTAAACCAAATAATGTATTGTTTCTCACACCGCGGAATTGCCACGGGAGAGCAGGTTGAAATCATGACCGGTTTGGGACAGCATCCAGTTCGGGATGCCTTGAAGATCCTGACCGAACCGCCAGGTGGATTGGCGTCGGCATTGCGGACGATCAACGTGACGATGCCAGGACAGCGAGGCAGACCTTACGCAGCCTTTATTCTCACTGAGGATGGGGCGGCGATGTTGGATGAAAATCCACGCAAAGCACCGAAACTCGATGACCCTGTCGAGGCAGCCCATGCCTTGATGGAAATGCAGGTATTCATCGCTGCCTACCAACAGGGCAAAAAAAACCGAGTTGGAGAAAGTTCTACCCTTTAGCGGATTACGCAATATTCGTGCGGACGTATTGTTTGAGAACACGCTCCTCTTTGAGATGGAGCAGCAGGCACGTCTCAATGACGTGCCCAGGATTTCAGACAAGCTGGAACGCCTGTGTCTCTTCTTCAATTCTCCGGCCGGCAGCGAGATTGACCACAAGGTGAGGATCCTTTTTGCACTGGCGGGGAATGACGGCAAAACAATCGCTGTCTGGCAGCAGGTGCTTGGCGCTCTGAAGAAGAAAAATGGTTCCATCCCGTTTGAGCTCTACTGGAAAGAGATCGGAGCCTTTATACAGTGTCCCGAATGGGGAAGCGTTGACTCCTTTCAGCTCCTGGAGCCGGCAGCCATGTTCCAGCCAGAACTGCCACCCGCAAAGGAAAACTCGACAACCCAAACACCTTCAACCCCGAGCTTTACCCGGAACGTACCAGCAGAGTTGAGCGAATTGAACATGGTGATGGGTATCATGGAGTCCGAAATCGGCAAGTTGGAAGGGGAGGCAAAGGGAAATCGTTACCAGTTCTTCCAGATGATGGAAGTGATCTACGACGGATCGCATTACAAAGGAGGTCCCGTTGATCGTGAATCTGCTTATCCTGCGACCTCCATAATGCTACTTTACCGATTCCTGCACATGCATCAAAACAAGGAGTTGCTCGAACAGCTTCAGTTTGGATATAAACGGGTGCAGCAAAGTCAACGGCAGGCGTTAAACATTTTTAGGGATCACCTGACCCGTTTCTACTGGGATATCTTTCTCCGCTATTTCAACTTCGGGCGCGGCGGTCCGCTCAGGGTCAGAGTAGAAGTACCTTCTTTTGATAGCAGTCGCTCTGAGATTTATCCCGTAGCGACTATTACCGATTGGGAGATGCTGCGCGGCGAGGAAGGGTATGTTCAAAGTGGTGAGCCAGCCCATGCTGAAGAAGCCTTGAGCTGGGTGTTGGAAGCCATGCACCTCTATGCGTTTGATTTGGGATTGGCGGGAGTAAAGCGGGGAAAAGAAAGATAAAAATGGTTAGCTGCAAAAAGATTTTTGCTTTACTTCGGCGCCGAAATAGAAATCTCATTTCACTGACATCTACAAAGAATTGCTCCTTTTTAAAGAGCAATTCTTTTGCTATCAGGGTTATGAATTGTAATTAGCCAAAGCCTAAATCCATAAATGTAACTCAGTCGACGCAAAATCAGAGAGGATAGTTGTCTACCGTTTTACGTTTCCGGCAGTTGGGAGAGTGATATTCATCCAAGAAACTTAGGTAAACCAAAACCATAAAAAAGATCAATTTGGCGGAGAGAATCTAACTGTTCGTGTGCACGCCTAGTTATGAGACTTACGGTTTAATTCTTTTAATATTCAAGCTATCCGAAAAGCAATTTGCCTATCCACCAAATTGATTGCCCAAAATTCGAAATCAGTTGTTCGCCTTGCCTTAGAAATGACTCACTATCGTCGATTCCAGCGAGCTTTAAAGCATCTCCAATCATCGTGCTAGTCGGGTGTGCATCACCTACTCGCATGTCATATGTACCAACAATTGGGCCAAAGACTTGTTGCGCTTTATCGACTCCTACCTTCTGGGCCAAGACATCTTGAAGAAGTTTATTTGAACCAAGTTTTTCCTTCTCTGCATGAGTAGAAAGTTTACGAAGGGCACGGATATCAAGTCGATCAGAGAACACGCGAACAAGTTCTTTCGCTAATCCAAGCAATGAGGCTTGATCCTTACTTGCGAAGCGGGAAATATGTTGCATGACCGCGGCATCATCTATGTCGTGAATGAACAGAGTAGTGTTGAATTCTTGGCGAAAACTCTCTTCCAGTATTCGCATGCACTTGAATAACAATTCTTCAACTGCGTGCGTGGATGCCGGCTGAGCTTTCACTTGTGCAGCTAGTAATTCATTTGAAACCTTTCCATCTGGAACGACGTTATGAGCTGCCCAAATGTGTTGCTCCCATGCGGAAAGACGGGCAACATCAAAAGCGTACACCGTGATTAAATCCGAAGAGTTTATCCCAAAGTGCGTCCTAGCCCCGGAAGTGGAACAAATACCACCTGTTTCCGCCGTATACCACTCCAGAGAAAAACCACGATGATTGAGAAGCTCATTGACTACGCTGGGGTGAAACCACAGCCATCGACCGATGTCTTCATTGTCCAAATCGCCTGATGCCATTCGTGTTCCGTCAGTCCCTACTATGAATTGTGGAAGAGTTTTATCAGCATCTCCTCGAACACGTACGCTCACTCCTTGGTGCTCTATCCACTCTTCTCGCCAAAACTCGCCCTCTACGCGAACACCTTTAAAACCACTTCGATTCCCATGAGAACTTTCAGAGGCTGTATTGTGTTCGCTTTCTGGACCCATCACTGGGGCATCTTCGTCTTCATCAACATCAGTTCTCCAGATTCGAAATGCTGCCCAACTTCCCCCATAGACTTCATCCAAACTACGAATTAGGAGTTCGAATCGCCCACCATCTCGCTGTTCTTGTCGATTTGCTAGATTCGCATATACGCTGCCTTCAATTGCTGTGACATTTTCTACTCTTTGGCGGTAGTAAGAGAGCCGAAGCGAAAGGTTCCTTGCTGCCAAATAGTCGATCAGAAATTCACGTTTGATCTCGATAAGTCGATGATGTCCTTTTTCATCAAGAACCTCACGAGCCACAACTACGAAATCCTCTTCTGGCCTTACCCAGTTTGTTCCTTCTTTTATTAAGTGCAGGGCAACAACCAGATCAGGATTTAGAATCCATAACCTTCCGCCTATTACCGGTTGAGGGTGCTCGAATACAAGATTAACTCCGATTGGTTCTTTGTCGTTGTATTGGTACTGCTCGATGGATGAGTAGTAACCGTCGTCATAAGCAAATGGTTGTACATCATGACCGATTCCAATATTGCTCCAGCCAAGTTGTTCTGCGATTTCCTTATACTCCGGTGAGAACGCTACAGACCCACATCCAAAAAATTCGTTTATGTAACCTATATCCTGATCTTTACCTTCCTCGTTGTTCCAGGACGCCCTCAAGGGAACCCAGGTCGCTCTGGAGAAGGATCGGCGAGTTTCTTTGGTTTGGAGAATCCAGTCTTGATTCATAGACTACCTTTTAAAATAAGCAAAACGGTTTGCGTTTCTAGGGGGTGGGAGAGTGTGGTTGGAGATTGGGACTGAGAAATCTCATAGACAGAATAACACTCAAAAATGGTGATGAAACTAATCTATCCAATGTGTATTATGTTTTCGCACTATTTGAATTAGAAATAAAATTAAGAGAGTTTTGGTATATATTTCATTGAGTTTTGAAAGTTGCTTGCTCCAGATATACTATCCAGCACACCAACAGGAGCATCAATAATTATATCCAATGCTCGTTTTATATGGATGTTTTCAGTCTTCGTTTTTAGATGATTTGCCAATTTCCGAACTCGTTTATCTACTTTAGAGCGACTAAATGCTGCCGTGAACTCAGCATCGCTCATTAAACGTAAAAATTCGATAATTTCTGACTCTGAAAAACCATTAATATATTTAATTGTAGTATGGTAATGCACCTTCATCAACACCATCTTTGTAACCATGACCATTGCCTGCATAGCAGATACAAAGTACTCTAACCCACATTGACCGAGCTGCACGTGGAATAGTACCGTTTGAAGGAAGGGAATCTTCTAATGACTTGGCATGAGGATATTCGTTATAGAAATTATTGAATTCAAAATGAACACTCTTTAGTATTCCAAGTTTGTCTATTAACTCCCCCGCAAGACTATCTTCATCTTTATAACTTTGACCATCTACTATTTGCAGAAATTCTTGTGCAGCATCCTTTCTCGTTATTTCAGCATTTTTACGAAATACTCCATACCTTGACCCTATTTCATACTTTCGATCATTTGAACTTACATTCCAAACGTAAGTAGCGATACCGCCAATATTCGATTTTACATTGGGTATTTGTTTAATGTCGGTATACATTCCAAACATTGTCCAAAGCAAATCATCAACTCTCTCTTGTGGTAACTTTTCAATTTCAGCGCCAATTATTGGAAAATCATCTGTGGGAATGATTTCGGTACGGACATTGGTTAGCAACTTGTTTATAGAAATAACATCATGATTGGGTTCAGCCATTATTGCATATCGTAAACAATTACTAAGCCATGCCAGCATTTCATACCCATCAATTTCATTTTCATTTGGATGTGCAGCACTTGCATGATTCCGCATAAAATTGACATTGTCAAGCCGCTTATAATTTACGTCATTTATTAAACCGATTCGACGACATGTTTCGAGTAAATCATGGTCATCAACACGATCAAGATCATCAGTTGTGGATAAATTTTTATTTCTAGAACTCACTTTTTCGGCGATAGAAAAAAAGTATTCAAGGTCGAATTTTGCGGCTAATCTTCGCAAGGAACTAATAGTTTCATCCCATAGATAATTGAGAGCACCATCAAATAACCCTACAGCAATTGCAACAGTAAATTTTGTAAGATAAGTCGCTTTTTCTCTTTCTTCAATAGGAAGAATTGATAGTGCTTCTGCCAAAGCAAAAATAACTTTTTTTCGTTGATCCACGGATGACAATATGTTTTCGGTAGGAAGACCAACTTCATTTAAAAAATTGGCGATAGAAGGACTAAAGCTGCTAATGGATTTTTCTAGTTCGCTTGATACAGGGACTGGAACAGGGATTATGCTTGTCATTATGGTTTCTCGTCTTTTTGAATTGACAGTTTATAAACTTTCCAAGGGGCATGACGCTAACAAATTAATCGGATTTTAATACTTTACAATTATGCCATGAAATCAAAAAATACCTCAAGAAAGGCGTTATTTAATCTAAAGCTGAATAACATTTGACGTTTACCAACTAATCCCTGTCTACATTAATTTCTATACATATGACATGGTCTGCGGAGGAAAGTCGCAAGTGCAGAATTTGAAAAAATGACTTTTTCGGTATTTACTCGACAACAATTTGAGGTTTACTTGATTTATTTCTGTATCGTTTCCAGATTCTTTAGCGGTAAAGCTGTAATGTTCTTCAGTACAGGAAATTATTCATTTCCAGGATAAATGAGCCAAAGAAGTTCAAGGGATAATTCTGATGAAGCAATCCGCATCGAAGGTGTTAGGGTGGGGGGTTTTGTTAAACTTGATTTCGATGGTGTATCTGTTTCCTCCTGATTGAAAGGCCGAATCGAGTTCGGCGCCGGCATGCTCAGGCAAATTCTATTCTCTACCGCAAAACTGCTGCAGCCAGGCTGATATTTCTTCCAATGTAACCTTTGATTGAGCGCATGCCAGGGTAAAACGCGCCATTTCTTCGTTTGAAACAACCAGAGAAAAACCATTAAGTTTCATGAAAAGAGCAGCAGCAGTAATGGTTGTCCGTTTATTTCCATCCACAAAAGGATGATCTCGAATGAGAGAATCCAATGGAGAAGCTGCTTTTGAAAATAGATCGCTGTAAAGATCGTTTCCACCAAAAGTCACCGGGGTCTTCCCAAATCTGAAAGCAACATGGAGAGGTCCCGGACACCGTGTGCACCCCCCGTGCTCTGGATCAGGCGACTGTGTATAAAAAGGACTTGTTCAGGCAACAGATACCGAATTACTTCGCCAATTCTTCCAGAGCAGGACGATATTGTTCAATAAATTCGTTGACCTGATGAACAAAATTTTCATCCACACCTGCTACTGCCTGAGGTTTCTCAACTGGCGTGAAGATTGCGCGCTTCTTCTGCCGATCTAACTCCTAAGATACATTTTCTCCGTCAGCAGCCCAAGCCCATCAAGGATCTCTTTGGGAAGTGAAATAACCACACTGTTCCCATTTTTAATAAACGCCGTTCCATATCTACCTCCTGTGCTTACGCTGTAAGTACATCACAAACACCTTGGCCTTCTCAAGCCGGGGTGTGAATTCAGAATCATGGGTTATGTTTTGAGGATGCGTCTAAACTTATACCCGTAAAAATGATAAAGTGCCCCAAGGGGATACCCTTTGGGGCACTTTGCTAACGCGATCCGCGCTGGAAAAGATCAAAGTGGTCATTTGATGGCCTAGTAAAATGCTTAGGGAATATGATGTTGTAAAAGTTTGAGGTTTTGGGGAGCTACGTATCAAGCCTCTATTCGATCCATCGTTTATAGTCTGTTCAAGGGTAATGCAGTGACTCCCTCTCCAAGAGGTAGAACCGTGTTACCTGGATAAATCACATATCCGGGCAAAGCGTTTTCCTTGAAATCACGTTGGAAGGCATGCAGTTCTTTTGCCATTTCCAGCCGTGGGGTTTGTGACAATTTTATCTCTAGCGGGACCAGGCCAGATTGGGTCTCGATGATCACATCCACTTCCGAACCTGCCACCGTCCGCCAGTAATACATTGCAGGCTCTTCGCCGCGGTGCAAATAGGTTTTATAAAGATCCGAGATCACCAGGTTCTCGAAGATTGCCCCACCCATTGGACCTGCTGCAGCATGTTCGGTATCCCGCAGACCAACCAGATAGCATAACAGCCCGGTATCAGTAAAATACACCTTTGGGGACTTAATGAGGCGTTTACCAATGTTGGCGTAATATGGATGCAGGATGATTACTTGAAAGCTGGCTTCTAATATGGAAATCCAATCTTTAGCTGTGTTGACCGCGATCCCCACATCACGTGCAAGGTCACTCAAGTTCAAGATTTGAGCACTGCGGGCAGCCAGGGCACGTAGGAAAACCTGAAATTGGGTCAAATCGCCCAGATTGCGCAGGTTTCTGACATCGCGTTCCAGGTAGGTTTGGATGTAACTGGATTGCCAAAGGTGTGCATCTCGTTCTGGATGAGAAACGGGTTCGGGATAGGAACCCCGCAAAATTGCTTCCCACAATTCAAAAGGGGTTTCCGAAGGCTGGCTGGAGGCTGGTAAATTCTCCCAGGGAAAATTATTATCGGCCATCCGGGCAATTTCACGGCGGGTTAAGGGCATCAGTTTGAGCACCGCAGCTCGCCCGGCCAGGCTTTCAGTCACCTGTGACATCAGCAACAGGTTTTGCGAACCGGTCAGAATGTACTGCCCGGTTTTACCCCGATTGGCATCGATTTTTTCCTTAATATAAGGAAGTAATCCTGGTGAATATTGAATTTCATCAAAGACGATTGGCGCAGGGTACAGATTTAAGAACCCGCGGGGATCGGATTGTGCAGCCAGGCGCATATCTGGCGGTTCAAGGGAAATAATCGGGTATTGCTCGCCAAAAAGATTCTTCAACAGCGTGGTTTTGCCAGATTGACGTGGGCCGACCACTACGACTGCGGGAAATTCATCAGCAGCTTTACGCAAGATCGGGCTAAGCTGGCGGGGGATATATATGTCAGTCATTTTTCCTCCATGTGCTATATTGCAATTGTACTGCAAAATAACACATTATTTCATTCAACTGACTATTGATCGGATTATTAGGAGAAGGGTTTGATGATGCTCGTCTTGATACATTATTTTTGGTTTTGCCAATTGCCTGGCGCGGAACAGTTGCCCAGTACGCCGGACGTTTAAATCGTAATTATGATTTAAAGAGAGAAGTGATCATTTATGATTACGTTGATATCATATCCAGGTACCAGTGTTGGCAGGAATATTTAGAAAACGTATAAATGCGTCTCAAGCTATTGGTTACAAGGTGAATTAATTTCTTTGGAGGGAATGTAAATATCTTTTATGCCGAATATAGTGTGCGAATGGTTTTGCACGCCTGATTGACTACACGGTCAGAAATCCAAAGTGATGAACCTGCAAAAGCATCTACAGAATTCAATGCCTTGTTTTCACTTTTAACTTGCCCGACAGCTACTGTCCAAAGCAATAAACCAATAGACCCATGAATTTCCAACCGAAGAGACTCCCCAAATTGTCTGGCGATAGCATCGTCAGTCAGCAACCATTCTGCTTGCATTTGCATGGTTAGTGCAATGGCAGCTGCTTCACCTTCATCGATCTGTTTTCTCCACTCGAGCGTTTTTCTGTGATTTGGTTCCTCCAGCTCTTTGATGGTAACCCAGTTGGGCAACTTGATATCAGATGCATTCCGTTTGAATTCTTCTGCCACGACAGAAGGAATAATTATTTCTCCTGCCAGATCCAATAGATTGATGATATTTGTTCACAAAGATGTAATAGAGGGCCAGTGTCACGAACGACGATCCGTCTCATGCTTTTTGATCTTTCTGTGTTACAACCCAGGCGACATCATCAAGCTGGTACTTTTCTGTTATAGAACGATCTACTACCAGTTTTGGCACCAGTCGAATGATCCCGTCGGTATCAACAACCGCTTCAAGCAAATCGCCTTCAGCAATTTTGGCTTTACGACGAGTTGGAGCAGGTAAGGTATTTTTTCATTCTTACCGACTTGCAGGTATTCAGGCATGAAAAACTCTCTTTCTGACATCCTGAGTATTTAAATCTACATAAATTTCACAATTCATACAGAACTGATCGGTGAGGTTATTACTCTGGAATGCGATCCAAATTCTTCCAGCTAATTAAAGTGCCGGCACTTGTTTGCATTGATTGCTCACCACCATAGACCACATATTCCTGATTCTCGGGAAAGTCTGCCAGAGATCGCCAGTAATTTAGATTTTCAAAATAGCTGGTGGATATAGTTTTTCCGGATTTAATCTCAACCGCAGTAACCCTTTCGCCATTTACCAATAAACAATCAATTTCTTTGCCGTGGTTATCCTGCCAATAATATGGCTGACTGTTCTTACCCCGGTTGAAACTACGCTTGATGAACTCATTGAGAATCAAATTTTCAAATAGGGAGCCTTTCATGTAATGCAAATTGACTTGTTCTTGCTCGCGTATACCAAGAAGTGAACAGGCGACCCCGGTATCATAAAAATAGAGCCTGGGTGATTTCACCAAGCGCTTGTTGAAATTACGGTGGTATGGTTGTAGACGATATAGGATGTAAGAACTTTCCAAAATCGAAAGCCACGATTTGGCAGTGTTGGGACTGATACCTGCATCATTGGCCAGGCTGGCACAGTTCAGTGGTTGCCCGATACGGCCGGCGCATAATTGCGTGAATTGGATGAAGGCATTAATATCCCCAATATTTTTGATCATGCGCACATCCCGATCCACATAGGTCTGAATGTAGGATGGATAAAAATCAGGTGGTGGAATGGTTCGGTCGTAAATCCGTGGGTATTGACCTTTGAAAATCAGGTTTTCGTAAGAATTTGCCAATGGTTCAAGTTCTTGTAAAGAGAATGGCAGCAAATGCAAGACTGCGGTGCGACCAGCCAGGGTTTGGCTGATTTTTTCCATTAAAAAGAAGTTTGAGGAACCGGTCAGAATAAATTGAATCTGGCGGTTTTCATCCAAAATTCGCTGGATATATGAGAATAATTCAGGGGTATTTTGGATTTCATCCAGGAATACGCCATTGGGGTAATTGGAAAGGAAACCACGCGGGTCGGTCAACGCAATCTGCCGGATATCAGGCTCCTCAAGGGAGACATAGGGCAAGTCAGGGAAAGTGGCTCTGACAAGGGTAGTCTTGCCAGACTGCCGAGGACCGGTGAGCGTGATCACCTGGAACTTCTGCGCCAGAGAAGTCACTTTGGATGCCAATGTTCTTTCTATCATTAATAACGCTCCGATTGAATAAGGATCAGGCGATCTGGTAATTTATATCTCCATTATAACAATATTGTACAATAATGCAATTGAAATGCATAATTGTACAAAACAGTCGTCCCTCCTGTTCTGATTTACGTTTAACACTTGAAAAAAGTAATACAAATGTATTACTATAGATTAAACAAAGGAGCTAAAAGCCATGCCGATAAAAAACTCATCCACTAAAGCAGTTCGTTCGTTTCGACTTAGCGTCGAATGTGTCCGTCAATTGAAAGATCTCTCCAGTAATATGGGGCGCAGTGAAGGGGATGTGGTCGAGGTTTCAATTGACCGAATGTATCGGGAAGAGATCCGGTTTAGGAATTTGATGATTAGTGAAGGCCAGAAACCTGAAGATAACTACAAGGTTGGAAAGGAGTAAGAATTACGATGATTGCAGGATTCTTTCACTATATTTGGAAAGTGATCTGGAATTTATCAGTGATCCTTGTCTGTGCCGGCTTAGTCTTTATCGGTTTCAAAGCCAACCAACCCATGTTAGTAGTTGGAGCACCAAAGGGAATGACCTACGTTGAATTCATGGAAGACAGAATTGATGCTGCGAAAACAGTTGAACCTTCGAGATGCGGCTGGGGAATGATGCTTTCACTCGCGACCCTTGGTCCGATCTACAGCGTGGTTTATACAACCGTGGCAATCAATCCTGATGGCACTCTGGCTAAAGTGACTGCTTCCGATCCAGATATCCCGAAGGGAGTTGAAGATGCCAGGTGGTACGAAGTTCCGGGTATCTGGTGGGGTGTAGTGGAACGATTATCATGGACCATGCTGGGAAAGCCGGCCAGCACGGGATGTCAGTTTAGGGAAGTGAGGTAATGATGAGAGGGGGAAGTCTTTGGAAAGGCTGCACTAAAAATCACTTAAGCCATTGATAACTCATGCATAAATATTTCTAGTATTAAATTCACATGATTTCTTGGACCAAACTTTTTATGAATTAAATCGATTTGAGGAAATATCAGTATTTATTGCCTTAATTTATTAATGCCTTAAAATTTCATGATACCTTTCTTTAAAATCCATACTTAAGGTCCAGCTCCTCTGTCAACCAGGGAAGTAATTTCTTTTTTCTCATATTCTTGACAATCTTTTGCCAGCTAATTTTTCTGAGCATTTTAGGTTCTAGAAGAGCATTTCTAGTTTCTAAATAAGCAGCGAGAATATTTCCGTCGGCTTGGCAGGAAGGGTTCCGTTCATCATAAATGAGGATCGCATGTCCATGATTTGCCGATATCGATTTATCAGGTTTTACACCAACAGATAAAATATTTCTAACAAGTTGATAATTCTTATATAAAGGACATGGGCTTAGGTCTGTGTCATTTTTCCATTTAAACAAACATGGAATATACCGCCAATATAGCACCCCTATTTCGGTTAATGAACATCGTTCTTTTCTTGATCTTTGTCTTGAATAATCTCCCTTGCATAATTCTTGATCATAATTAGATGCAGTTGGAATGATTTGTGGCCTGGAACAAGTTCCTACTTCTGGCTCAGTAAACTTGCACTCGATTGCGATTTGGTAAATTCCGGAAATATATCCATCCAGACTTGTTTGGCGCGGTTCACCCAAGAAATCAATATTGTGCTCCATCGAAAAATTTTCTGATGAAATTCTTGCTTCACCAAATATGGGTAACCCTTCGTCAGAGTTTAGATCTGATAATTGTTGCAATGAATTAGTTATAGCCAAATTCCCTAATATACTTAGAGCCATTGCTTGCGAACTGGTCATGCTTCCAAACCATTTATGCCTTTCTCCATCTGGAATCAAGGCAAGTAGTTTGTCCTTTTCTTGTTTTCTTGAGTCGGGATCGATGAGGACGTTGCGCCAGGCTTCATTTCTGGTGAAGACTGGAGGTCGTCCATCCGGCACAAATTGCCTTTCGAAAAAACCTGCTTCTGGTGGAAAATTAGATTTTTGATAATTCCAAAATCTATCGTTAAGAATATCTTTGAAGTTTGACATGAAGCAACCTTGATTTACCTAATTATTTAGTTGCGAAATTTTTGAAAACACATCTTAATCTTTTAACTGATGTTCATCTATTTTTGGGAATTGCTTTCTACTTAAATCTACTTAGGTATTCTGAAATAAATCGGTCAACCTGAAAAACTGGAATAGTCGACTTATGGAATGCTGATGTCATCATTTCGGTACTGACAACTAGAATAGGCTCCACTTTCCATTTTTTATTATCATGTATTCCAACAGAACCCAAGACGGATGGTAAGTTTTCCTTAATCCATTCACTCCGTTTATTATGCTTTTTCACCGTTGCTTCCTTTTTGCTATTTCCTGTAAATAAGGCTTCTAGCTCATGGGATATTTCAATTGCATTTCTTGCGACTTCTAAATCCTTGCATTCAATAACTGCTATTATTCGTTTATTAGGAAAAAACGCCATTACATCAATATCGCCCAAATCGTTATTTGGATAACCGATCCTTTTTCCGTTTATTGATTTTACTTTTTTCCGAGATAAAGCACCGGGCACAATTGCACAGGCATCAAATACTCTTTGATTAAACTCCTCGCCTTTTTGTGTGCTATTCTTGCCGATAAAGTCTTGCATTGCTTTACTGCCATATCTATCTTGAAGGCGACCTGAGACTACAGCCTTTAAGAGATAATCAGTAGATGCAAATAGATGTCTCACTCCCCAACAAACATTTTTCTGTCCATTATTAATCATTATCAATAATGGACGCCTTATATATGACAATCCTCGACTCATTCTCCAGGGATATACATCTGTTTTTAAAAATGGTTTAGGAGGACTTAAGAATTCTTCCCTTGGTCCAAGCGAAAGAAAGTTGACCATTTCTTGCGTTTTATCTTGGTTCCAATGAAGGATTTTTGATAATTGTTCAACTAAAGTGTTAAATTCCATTGTTTTATATTGAGCTTGACTAATATCTAAACTTAAATTACCTAATTCTGAAATAAAGAGAGTCAAATCCGAAAACTTTATTCCAAATTCAGCCTCAAATGCTTGATTGAGTTCTTTTACCTCAAGTGGAAAATCTTTGGGTTCAATTTCTGGTCTTTCTTTCCACCATTGCTTAAAGCTATCACCTGCGTGATTAATTTCATCTACAGAACGATGGTTTTGAAATGTGTTTACTTTGGAGTTAAATTCACTTCTGTTAAAACCTAGCCTTCCTGATTCTAAAAAAGCAAAATCAAAGTTAAATAATCCATATTTTGCCATATCGCTTTGATTTGCTCGAGCGATAATTTCAGAAGACAAGGCCATCATGTGATCATATACTTCAAAACTAATTGGATTTTTCCCGGATGGGGGTTGAGCAACTACATATTCGATTAAGAAACGACAACTCAATGCTGCATCATCTATTTCAGGTAATTCTTTTACTAATTGTTCAACTAATTCTTTAGATGAACTAAAACAAGCTAATTGTGTAGGAATGGTTATTCGCCTATTTGACCTTTGGAAAATAATAGCTTCATAATGTGTAACTAAAAAATCTAACAAATGTTCTGGATTTAAATCATCAATTATGCTTGCTAATTTCATGAATAAGAATTCGACAATTTTGTTTAAGATAATTACATGTTGAGATTTTGGAATTGGTCCTGGTGATAATTGAAATTCTCTCTTGATAAAATCTCCTTCATCGTCTAGGACATTACTGGTATCTGCCTCTTGAATTTTTCTAAACGCAATCGGATTTCCAGGAAGCATTGTAGGATTGATACTTGGGTCTATAGAGAGAACTTTCTTTTTCCTTGGAAAGGATTTCTCCAGTTCTATAAAATTATGAAGTTGATTCTGAATTTTTCCTGCTTGCTCTACCCACCCATTTTTCGCTAATAGAACAGAGAAACCTTGTATTACATAATCTACAATTTTGAGCTCACCTGAATTATCTGGCGTGTTGATCCAATTTACTGCGTTTACCGAAATGTTTATTTCCATTTTGGTGTTTGAGGGAAAACAAGTTGAAACAAGAGGAGTATTCTTGTTACTTTCATCATCGTTATTTTCTTGATTGATTAACACCTCAAAATGTAGAGGATTATCGAGATTTATTTGTGAGAAACAATGGGGACAGGTAATATAAAATTGCCACAACCAGTACGATATTATATCTACGAAAGCAAATGGATTTTGTTTTTCAGACATTTGCGATTCTTTTTCATAATCAATAATTGCAGTGACCCAAATGGTGGAGTTTGGAAGCTCAATAACCAGTGCAATTTCTGAAGGATTGAAATTTATAGGAGTAAATATTGGGCAGGATCGATGGCGATAAAAATTCTCGACTTCGAACCAACCATTTGACCTATATGATCTCACCGCATGGATATCCACTTTTTCGAGATAATCTTTTATTATTCCCAATTCACTTCCAGGGGCAATGTTTATAAGTGTTGGCCTTGCATCATCACTTAAATAAAAACTAAAATGATTATCGCGATAGATTGAAAACTCATCCAGAGCTGACCATGCAATTACCTTCGTTGAATCGAGGATAGCCTGTTGTGCTTTAGCGAATTTATACAATAAGAATTGATCAGACGGAAAAAGTACGCTGAGAATATTAAGTTCATTTGCTGAGAGAACTGTTGCGATAGCTTTTTTATTGGTTTTATCAAAATTCAAGCCCATAATTGTGGATCGCCCAATACCTACTTGTACAATTAAGTAAAAAACACCTCCTAAATTAACAGTGTCTGCGTACAACTTTTGCTCAACATAAGCTAATCGTTCATCAATAATTTTTCCCTTGATTCTTATTGACCTTGTCTTCAAATACTTCTTCTCCAACATAATCTCGAAAATCATCAAATATGACCCCAGCATAAAGTACCTTATCTGTATCCAGGTTCCAAACACTTTCGTGAATTTCTATACCCAAATCTGGTTGGTCGAATTCAAATTCAGGTTCACCATAACCTAGCCGATGGAGTGATGAATCAACCGAATAGAGAACTGTTGTTTTAAATTCAGCGAACAATAAATCCAGCAAGTTATTTTCTTTTGCCGCCAACAAAATATGCTGGCGAAGAGTCGCTAGTAACATCCATGGTTCTGCAACTATGATTTGATCTTCGAAGCGAATTAATGGGCGTGAATGTAAAGGACTATTTTGAAATGAATACGAGTCTGAGGTTAAAAGCCCGAAATCCTGTATAAATGGTCCAATAGCTTCATATCCAATATTTAAGGGATCTAGCAACTCTTCCAATTCTTCTACGGAAAAAGTGACTATACTTGTTTTTTGAGTAATATCTTTGGGGACATAAATTGAGCGCGATTTCATTACAGGCAACATATTTCTTTCCAAACCCATTGTTCTTGCTATTATGTCACTTATAGCCAACAAACCAAGATTCATTTCATAGATCCTGTTACGAAAATCTTTATAAGGAATAAACTTCTCCCTAAGAAAAATCGCATGGTTTAGATTCTTCAAAATAAATGTTGGCTCAGTGATCTGACCAGGAAAAACTAAATAAGATCCACCGAAGTAAGTAAACGCCTCGGTAAATGCATTTGAAGCTGGGTCTTCCTGAGATTGAATATCGCCTTTTCCCAAAGGCGGTTCATTAAGTATTTGGGACAATTTATGTCGTGATACTTTGGGCTTGCCCGGTATATAAGGAATACAGTTTATTGCGTGGGCTAAAGCCTCAATTCGAATAGATTGACTAGCGTTTTCGGGATAGAGTTGTAATACGGCAACTTTAGCCAGCATATCTATCGGATCATAAGGTTTTATGACCTCGATAATTTCAGACAGATAATCAAAATTCTTCATCTAATATCCTGTCCCTAAAAAGCAAAGAAGTAGTTAGCTCCTTTTTATTGAAATGTATCCATTGAAAGTAAAAGTGATTAATTATTTGGCGGTATTTATAATTTTAGAGTATGCCCATTCATCTCTAGCCACGTGATCTTATTTTCATAATCAGGCATTAAGGCATGAACCTGATTCCAGAAGGTTTTGCTATGGTTTTTTTCGGAAATATGAACAAGTTCATGAATAACAACATAATCGATAACAGGCACTGGCGCCATTGCCAAACGCCATGGAAAACTTAATGTCCCTTTTGCACTACAAGATCCCCAACGTGAAGTAGCAGATGTAATCTTTATTACCTTTACCTTTACCCCAATTTTTTTCAGCATACCAGGCAACACGTTCTGATAGTACGTCGTAAGCTCTTTCTTTGTACCACTTGACAAATACTTCCTCAGCTTTAGGCAAAAAAAACCGGTCTATAAAAAAGAAATTCCCCAACTTCAAGGGCGTTTCTGCCTGATCAATTATTTTTAGTCGGTAAGATTTACCTAGATATAGAAATCCTTCTCCATTTACAAATTCTTTTTACTGGTTTGTGGATATGAAGACAAAACTTCTTGTTGTTTCGCTTCAATCCAGGTAGTTTTTCGATTTATGACCGATAATATTTGTTCATCAGTTGCATTAATAGGGGCTCGGACCACTAATCTTCCATCACGTTTTACAATCAGCGCGATGCTTATCCTATCTGTACGAATAACTTGATCAACCTTTATCATACTTTTGACCGAATATGCATTGCTAACTCAATGATCTTCTGCGCGACCTGATTTCGGTTTCTTACAAAATCGGGTTTATCTTTGAAGGTCATCAGTAAATGCGTCAAGATAAATGATTTCAACCGTTTTTGGGATGGATAATTTTCCCAAAAATCTACCTGTTGGGTTTCTCTATGGACAATTTCAAGAATATCGTTAGTAGTGCTAAGTAATCGATTTTGATCTTCGACTGATAGATCTTGAAATTCACATGTTCCATATATTTCACGTTTCAACAGTGCGAGGAAGGGGAGTTCAGTCTTAGGATTCAGCCCATAATTATTTTCTTCTGCTCGTCCTTTTTCAAGAGTTTGTAATACTTCTTCAAGTTCTTTTGCTAATTTGTCCCAATTGTCTCGATAATCAGCCAGAACCTTTTCTAGTTTTTTCGCCAAGACGATCATAAAATTCAGGGTCAGTTTCATAGTTCTCACTGATATGTTCACGAATAGCAGTTGTAATCTCTTCTGCAGTAGCCCGAGATGTCTTGTTCAATCGAATTTTTGCCTTAAACGCGTCGGAAAAGATAGGCAAAGGTGGAATTTTCGGGTCAATCCCATTAGAGATCAAGATTCATCAACGATCTCGCGAATTTCC
>Ga0268356_10925_pt1 | contig 170176 bp, 202 predicted proteins | sample BioMet10_FD_194415 | JGI IMG/M metagenome (GOLD analysis project Ga0268356, IMG submission 194415) | Sewage microbial communities from Oakland, California, United States - Biofuel 10 (PacBio Assembly) | ecosystem: Engineered > Wastewater > Sewage > Unclassified | place: USA: California...
CGGAGTAATATCGCACTTATACAGAGCCGGCATCCCTATCATTATCCGTGAACCCGCTGAGACCATTTCGCTCCGACCGTCAGATGCCATCAGGCAATACCTTCAATACCTCTCCCGCGAATATCGGATCAATAAAAATCTGGCCGATACCGATATGTCCGCTGACGATATGCAGCTCATGGAATGGATCGAAAAGAAGCGCGAACGTCTCTATACGCTCCGTCCTCTCGATCCAGACGTGATCGAAAAACTGCATGAAGAGATGCGGCTCCTGCACACCTATAACTCCAATGCCATTGAGGGAAACACCCTCACGCTCTCGGAGACCCGGCTCGTCCTCGACGAGGGAATAACCATCGGGGGTAAAACCCTTCGGGAACACCTGGAAGCGACCAATAATGCAGCGGGATACGACCTGATCGTACGGCTGGCCCGTGACCAGGTCAAAATCGACCACGTCGCTATCCAGCAGATCCACGAGATCGTAACCCGTGGGATCCTGGAGAGTGCCGGGCGTTACCGTACCCGCAATGTCCGGATCACCGGGGCTGCCCGGTCCCCGCCGGACTGGTCGCGTGTTGTCCGCGAGATGGACGACCTGCTTGCGGAGATGGCAACAAAGGATCGCCCGGTGGTAGAGATGGCTGCATATCTTCACCACCGGTTTGTCGCGATCCATCCTTTCGTGGACGGCAACGGCCGGGTTGCACGGCTGCTCACGAACCTCTACCTGATGAGAAACGGTTATCCGCCTATTGTTCTCGACCAGAAGAACCGGCAGCAGTATTACCGGGCGCTCCGCGAGGCCGACAAAGGCAATCTCGTGCCGTTTACCCGGTTCATCGCCCGGGCGGAAAACGATGCGCTATCACGGTACCTTGCAGTCTTCGGGGGAAAGGAGGAGCTTGTGTCCTTAAAGGATCTTGCAGTCCGGTCGCCGTATTCGCAGGAATACCTGAGCCTTGCGGCCCGTCGGGGACTTCTCGATGCAACCAAGATCGGCGACACCTGGCACGCAACCCGTCAGGCCCTTGACGCATATATCCGCGAGCACGGGCGGAAATAAACGATCTCAGAGGGCAGTAAAAGAATTACTGTTCAGTACGGGTAGAATACAAAGAAGAGCAGGCAGAGCACAAAGAGCGCCCAGCAGGCCGGCGGGATCTCGCGGAACTTTCCCTTGACTATCGCAAAGACCGGCCAGAGGACAAACCCGGCGCACATGCCGACCCCGATATTGTAGGTGAAGCTCATCATCGCAATTACGGTAAAGGCCGGGATCACCTCGGCATAATCCGAGAAATCGATCCTTGTCACCGGCTGGAGCATCATCAGTCCCACGAGGATCAGCACCGGCCCGGTGGCAAGCGCCGGAATTGCCGCAAAGAGCGGGGCAAAGAAGAGGGCGAGCAGCAGGAAGCCGCCCACGACTATTGCAACAAGCCCCGTCCGGCCGCCCTGTTCGATCCCGGCAGCGGACTCGACAAAGACCCCGTTTGTCGTTGTCCCGAGAAGGCCGCCTGCGGTTGTGGCAAGGGCGTCGGCTAAAAACGGCTTTTCTACCCCGGGGATGTTGCCATCTTTATCGAGGAACCCGGCCCGGGCACCAAGGCCGATCAGCGTTCCCATGGTGTCCAGAAACATCATCGTAAAGAGGGTGAGCACCACCGGGAACATCCCGAGCGTAAATACCCCGGAGAGATCGAGCTGGAGGAAGGTCGTGGAGATGTCCGGCGGCAGGGATACTACACCCGTGGGCAGGGGAGCGGTGCCGAGGGCAAAGGCAAGTCCTGCCGTGGCAAGGATCCCGATGAGGATCGCAGCCGGGACTTTCTTTACGATCAGGATCCCGGTCAGGACAAAACCGATAATGGCGAGCAGGACGGCCGGTGTATGGAGGTTGCCGATCTCCACCGGCACGCTCCCGCTCCCGATGACAACGATCCCGGCATCGAGCAGGCCGACAAAGGCCAGAAAGAGCCCGATTCCCACGGAAAAGCTGAGTTTTAATGACGCAGGGACCGCCTCACTCATCACCGACCGCCAGCCCGAGAGGGTCAGGATGACAAGGAGGATACCGCTCACAAAGACCGCACCGAGGGCTGCCTGCCATGAGTAGTGGAGGACGCCGACCACGGTATAGGCAACAAAGGCGTTCTCCCCCATGTAGGTCGCAACGGCGAACGGACGGTTTGCGTACCCGCCCATAATAATACAACCCAGCGCGGCGGTAACGATCGTTGCCGCCATGCAGGCCTCGTACGGGATCCCGGCGGCCTTTAAGATACCCGGGTTGACGATGATGATGTAGACAATAGAGACAAACGTCACGAGGCCGGCAACGATCTCCCGGCGGACCGTGGAACCGCGTTCGGTGATATGGAAGAACCGGTCGATCTGCGTGACGGACATATGAAGATGACCTTTGGGGAGGGCAGCGTAAAAATATGCCGGAATTATGCCGGAAAAATTACCCGAAAGGGGAGGTCAGGCTAGCACCGGCACCGTTTCCGCCCAGGTCTCCACCCGTTTCAGGATTGCATCGTCAGTATAGGATGCTACCGTCAGGCGGTCGCGGGCGATGCTTACAAAAAAGAGCCCTTTGTCCGGGTCGTGGCATTTTATGAGGGCAAAGAAGTGATCTGCATCCCGGATGTGCCGGACCTTTCCCCGGTGTGCGGCGATGTTTGCCATATTGGAGATCATGGCTGCGACCCCAAGTTCGTATCCGTCGACCGAGTCATACATCTCCTGGCCGGTCCCGACCCGTTTCCCCTTCTCGCTGGTGTACGCGAATTTCGCGGTATACATCTCCCGCACGATCTCTAAGGGCGGATGGGTCCTTTTTGCCCCCCGGTAAGGCTGTACAGCCGAGAGGGTTTGCGCGGACCAGTCCCCGCACGACCCGGGTAAATGCCGCAATATCGGCAAACGGGGCATGCAGGATCCGGGTGGCACTTCTGGTTCCGGGTTTGGGTTTGAATTGTCTCATTTTTACGCTCCTTAGTATTATGCAGAGGGGTTTCTCCTTTGCGATCCCTGTCTAGAACAGATGTCGGGAAACGAGAAAATCCTGCCGGTCGGAATTTTGGGGTGCATGGGGAAAATGTGGGGAGGGTATACCATGGTCAATTAATTATTTTCCCCCAATGACCCCCCTATTTTGCGCAACAATTCTAGTGCATCTCATTTGCAGGGAAAAATACCTTTTTACGATGTAAAGTATACGGGATATTCCTGTTGGTTTTACGCAATTATTAAAGGAGGGGGTCAGTGGGGGAAAAAACTTGTGGGGGGGTTCCGGTACGATCCGGAAACCGGGCCGGACTCCTCGTCCGGTGGCAGCATGGCTTTTATACGGTGTGTCCCCATGATCGTGTATTATGGATTACGGAGCCCTCGTTTCCGATGCAGTGAGGTACAGCAAGGCTGCCCTTATCGGGAAGCCGCTTACCTGGCTGGTATTTATCGTATGCGCCCTGCCGTTTGCGCTCATCAACTTCCTGTACGATCCAAAGACCCTTGTATCAGCAACGGGAGAATTCCGCTGGGAGACGCTTCCATTGACGCAGATCGCCCTGCTCTGTATTGTGGGCCTGCTCCTCTCCTTTGTCCTCTCCGGCTATATGGTCAGGATCTTCCGCGGGACTCCCCAGCCGCCCACCTTCGATTCGTTTGGCGCGCTCTATCTTGACGGTATCAAGCTCACCGTGATCGCTTTGGTCTGGATGATCCCGGCACTCGTCATCATGATCGCCTCAGTTATCATGCTCATTTTTGGTGCAATGTCCGGGGCGGGGTCCATGGGTACTATGATGACCGCAGGGTTCCTCCTCCTTATGATCGGGCTCATTATCCTCGTGATCACCCTGATCTATGCATACATCGGCTGCGTGCGCTTTGCCCGGACCGGCAGCATGCGCGAAGCGTTCCGGATCTCTGCGCTTACCGGCACGATCCAGGCTATCGGCTGGGGTGCATACATCCTCGCCCTCATCATCGTGGGCGTGCTCCTCGTCCTCTTCGGGCTCATCATCTCCCTTCCTTGCGCTTATCCCGCTCTGTGGGATGGCTGATACAGATCATCCTCCAGCCCCTGGTACAGGTATTCTCTGCACGGTACATCGCCAGAGTCTACGACCACGGGCGTCCCGCAGGCTCCGGCCCCCGCTCAAGAACCGGCAGTGTAGGGTAAACCGAAGCAGCCCCGTTCGGCGTGAGTGAAACGGGGCATCCCGGACCCCGGTTTCTTTTTTTAAGGCAGCAGGGATTATCACCCCTGAAATACATAGGTCAGGACTGGAACGGTCATTATCGATGGCTTCCTATATCCTCGTCCATGGGGGGAACATATCCGCGGAAACCTGGAACCGGCTTACCGGAAGACAGGATTATCCCGAAGGTACTCTGATTGGCGCCCGCTTGCTGGGACGGGAACGGTTGCAGCCCTCGAGGCGCACGGCCACCGTGCCTTTGCACCCGATCTTGCGGACGAGCACACGCATACCCTGACCGATCATATCGGGCAGGTATGTGCAGTCATCGGACAGGCAGGGCCCGATGAAGTGATTCTGGTCGGCCATAGTTATGGGGGGATGGTGATCACCGGGGTCGTCGGTCGGATTCCGGACCGGATCCGGCGTCTGGTATATGTCGATGCGGCCCTGCCGGACCCGGGGGAGTCCCTGTTCGACCAGTTTGTTATGAGCGGGATCGATCCCCTATCAGTTCCCGGGCTCGAACCTGCTGCCGCGTATACAGAGAAGATCCGGTTCGACCCCGAAAAGATCCGGGCGCTGCCTAAGACCTATATCCGGTGCACGGAAAGCGGGTTTGCCGGGGTGACAGCAGGTGCGAAGCAGAAGATCTTGGCCGATAAGGGGGGGTGGACGTACCTTGAACTGCCGACCTCCCACCTGCCGATGGCCACCATGCCGGAGCGGTTTTACCGGCTGATGCTTGCGGCAGCAGAATAATACCGGCGCATCCTCAGTTTTTTCCTTCATATTCCGGATGAATACGGGAGTCGCCTGTTATTGGTCCCTGTAGCAAAAACTCGTGCGGCAGGGTGCGGGATCCTGCGCGGGATCCGCCCGAATGCATGCGCGAAAATACACCGCTCCGCGCCTATTGGACCTGCCGCGGGGTAAGCCCGGCTGAGGGCATTTTTCCTGCGCGACCCGGCCCGGGCGGAGCGGTCGGATAATGTGATCTCTCGAAGGAATTGCAGGGTATTCTTCGGAATAAGTCAAAATCTGGGGATTTTTCCGGAGATCCGGGAAACCGGGCCTGCCCTCGCGGACTCTGCCTTGGGGAAAGTCCGGCCGGTGCGGGTAAAATCTGCCCCCTGCGTGCCCGGAGCCAGGTTCCGGTTGACTTGTACAAGTATCATCCCCGCTTATAGAATTCCGCGAATCAATTTCCCCGGAAAAGCCGGACCTGTCCGGGGAGTAACCCTTAAATGCTAGTGTGTGGAATAATGTGATCCACAATTCTGATGAAGACCCGAAGAAAATCTCCTGAAAACAGGGGGTGTCGGGTCCGAAGACGGGCCAAAATGAAGGCAACAAGGTATATATACCGAAAAAGCCTACATTGTAAGCCCGTGTTCAAACCGAAAAACACGACGAAAAACGTGTGGTGAAGAACCAACAACGACCGGAAATTCCGGGGCTTGGTTCCGAACACAAAAAAAGTGCAGGCAACAAGGTATAAATACCGAGAAAGCCTACATTATGAGCCCGTGTTCAAGTGAACAACACGACGAACACACGCAAACTTTGATGGAGATCCAACAATACCCGGCATGACCGGAGTTGGTTCTGACGTTGATACTGGCAATGCGGAAATTTGTTTAGTAACCGCTAATTCCTCGAATTAAGGTTCAGATAGTGTGCGCGTACGAAAGTACAATTTGAATTCTGGTTGATCCTGCCAGAGGCCACTGCTATCGGAGTTCGATTAAGCCATGCGAGTCGAGAGGTGTAAGACCTCGGCATACTGCTCAGTAACACGTGGACAACCTACCCTGAAGTGAGGGATAATCCCGGGAAACTGGGGATAATACCTCATAGACTATGAATGCTGGAATGCTTTGTAGTTCAAAGGTCCGCCGCTTCAGGATGGGTCTGCGGCCGATTAGGTTGTTGTTGGGGTAACGGCCCAACAAGCCTGTAATCGGTACGGGTTGTGGGAGCAAGAGCCCGGAGATGGATTCTGAGACACGAATCCAGGCCCTACGGGGCGCAGCAGGCGCGAAAACTTTGCAATGCGAGCAATCGTGACAAGGGAACTCCGAGTGCCTGTAAAATCAGGCTGTCCGCCAGTTTAAATAACTGGCGAAGAAAGGGCCGGGCAAGACCGGTGCCAGCCGCCGCGGTAATACCGGCGGCTCGAGTGGTGGCCACTATTACTGGGCTTAAAGCGTTCGTAGCTGGCTTGTTAAGTCTCTGGGGAAATCTTCCGGCTCAACCGGAAGGCGTCTCAGGGATACTGGCAGGCTAGGGACCGGAAGAGGTGAGAGGTACTCCAGGGGTAGGAGTGAAATCCTGTAATCCTTGGGGGACCACCTGTGGCGAAGGCGTCTCACCAGGACGGCTCCGACAGTGAGGAACGAAAGCTGGGGGAGCAAACCGGATTAGATACCCGGGTAGTCCCAGCCGTAAACGATGCGCGTTAGGTGTATCGGTGACCACGAGTCACCGAGGTGCCGAAGAGAAATCGTGAAACGCGCCGCCTGGGAAGTACGGTCGCAAGGCTGAAACTTAAAGGAATTGGCGGGGGAGCACCACAACGGGTGGAGCCTGCGGTTTAATCGGACTCAACGCCGGGAAACTCACCAGTTAAGACAGCTGAATGATTGTCGGGCTGAAGACTCTACATGACTAGCTGAGAGGAGGTGCATGGCCGTCGTCAGTTCGTACTGTGAAGCATCCTGTTAAGTCAGGCAACGAGCGAGACCCACGCCAACAGTTGCTAGCTCGTCCTCCGGGATGGAGAGGACACTGTTGGGACCGCCTCTGCTAAAGAGGAGGAAGGAATGGGCAACGGTAGGTCAGCATGCCCCGAATTAACTGGGCTACACGCGGGCTACAATGGGTGGGACAATGGGTATCGACACCGAAAGGTGAAGGCAATCTCCTAAACCCATCCTTAGTTCGGATTGTGGGCTGCAACTCGCCCACATGAAGCTGGAATCCGTAGTAATCGTGTTTCAAAATAGCACGGTGAATATGTCCCTGCTCCTTGCACACACCGCCCGTCAAACCACCCGAGTGAGGTCTTGATGAGGTTGTCGTTTTCTGCGGCAATCGAATCTAGGTTTTGCAAGGGGGGTTAAGTCGTAACAAGGTAGCCGTAGGGGAATCTGCGGCTGGATCACCTCCTAACGAATTTTATTCGGGTAAAAGCGGTTGCTAAACAAACTGCAAAATTGCCGGTGTCGACAAGAAAAGGCTCAGGTGCCAGAATGGTGGCACACATCTGGGTTCGAATCCCGGTGAGCTGTTTAGATGCACCTCCCGATGCTGAATCGGGAGGGAAGGGCTGAGAGTCAAACCAATGACTTTGCGAGGCCGTGTAAAGGTTTACACTCAGGACGTTAAATGGGTTTAGCGGAGCATTAGTTTAAACCTACCAGTGAATGGCTCGGTTCAAGTGCCGAAGAAGGGCGTGCCAAGCTGCGATAAGCTCCGGGTAGACGCAAGGAATCTGTGATCCGGAGATACCCTAATAGGACATCCTGACGCTTTATGCGTCTGTCCGTTGAGGACAGGGAACGCCCCGAATTGAAACATCTCAGTAGGGGCAGGAGAAGAAATCAATCGAGATGTCGTTAGTAACGGCGAGCGAACACGACAGAGCTCAAACCGAATCCCGCAAGGGAGATGTGGTGTTGTAAGCCCACCGTACGATGCCGGATGTGAAGCGGAAGTTGCCTGGAATGGCACACTACAGAGGGTGATAGTCCCGTACGCATAAGCAGACGGTGTCAGGTGGTGTCTTGAGTACCGCGGGTCGGAATTCTCGCGGGAAACCGGGGGTCATCAACCCCTAAAGCTAAATACACCTTGAAACCGATAGCGAAATAGTAGCGTGAGCGAAAGCTGAAAAGTAACCCTGAAAAGGTGGTTAAAAGTGCCTGAAATTGGTAGGTGATCGCGGGTTATGGCATGAAAGGATCTTCTCTGCGAAGGAACCCGTCGCGAGGCGGTAGTACGGGCAGGGTTGCCAGTGTCATAACGTACGTTTTGAAGAACGGGCCAGAGAGTTTATTCTGTTGGCGAAGGTTAACCCAAAAGGGAAGCCATAGGGAAACCAACAAGTTCGTAGCAGCAATGTGTGGAACGGCGTATTAAAAGTGCGCGGAGTCAGCAGGATAAGACCCGAAGCCGGGGTGATCTATGCGTTGGCAGGTTGAAGCGTGACGAAAGTTGCGTGGAGGACCGCAAGCCGTATTGATATGCAAATCATTGGTGTGACCTACGTATAGGAGTGAAAGATTAATCGAACCTGGCATCAGCTGGTTCCTCCCTAAACATGTCGCAGCATGACCTAACCGGAGATCGTCGGTGAGGTAGAGCACCAATTGGGGGAGCTGGGCGGGAAACTGCTCACCCCCTTGTTGAACTCCAAACTCCCCGACATCCTAGATGGTTGGAAGTCCGCGTTACGGGGTAAGCTTGTAATGCGTAAGGGAAACAACCCAGACCGTGGTTAATGTCCCTCAATGTAGGCTCAGTGTCAACACTGAAATTGGTCCTAGGTCAAAGACAACTGGAAGGTGAGCTCAGAAGCAGCTATCCTTTAAAAAGTGCGTAACAGCTTACCAGTCAAGATTTAGGGCGGTGAAAATGGACGGGGCTAAAGCCTACTACAGAGACCACGGAGCACCGAAAGGTGATCTGGTAGGGAGGCGCTCTGCGTGGGTAGAAGCTGGGTCGTAAGTTCCAGTGGACCGCGTAGTGATGAGAATTCTGGCAGTAGTAGAAGCATAGTTGGGTGAGAATCCCAACCGCCGCAGGGGCTAGGTTTCCTCGGCAACGTTCGTCAGCCGAGGGTTAGTCGGTCCTAAGGTGCGTCGTAACTCGAACGTACCGAATGGGAAACAGGTTAATATTCCTGTACCATGTGGTTTTTAGTCGAAAGACCCTGACGCTTGGGGGTATGCTTAGCGGGACTGTCATCCCGTCCAAGCACATAAGCCGGTGGAGTACCGTAATGGTGAGAATCTGGTGAAAGTGTGATGGGGTAACCAAGCAAATTCCTTGAGCCCATGAAAAGGGAATCACATGTCCGTACCGAGATCCGACACAGGTGCCCCTTGCTGAAAAGGTAAAGGCGTGTCAGATTTAAATGTAGTTAAGGGAACTCGGCAAATTGGCCCCGTAACTTTGGGATAAGGGGTGCCTGCCTGGAGATCAGGCAGGTCGCAGTGACCGGGGCGCACTAACTGTCTAATAACAACATAGGTGACTGCAACTCCGAAAGGACTAGTATAGTCACTGATTCCTGCCCAGTGCGAGTATCTGAATACCGGGTTCAACCGGACGAAGGACTCGTAAACGGCGGGGGTAACTATGACCCTCTTAAGGTAGCGTAGTACCTTGTCGCTTAATTGGCGACTTGCATGAATGGATTAATGAGTGCGCTACTGTCCCTAACACATATCTGTTGAACCTTTTGTTCTAGTGCAGAGACTAGAGACTCCTGATGGGAAGTGAAGACCCCGTTGAGCTTTACTGCAGCCTGTCGCTGAATTACGATAATTCTTGCGCAGTGTAGATGGGAGACGTTATATCCGTTTCTTTCGGGGAACGGGGAGTCAACGATGAGACACCATCCTAGTTTTGTTGTAGTTCTCACTCTAACGAGGACACCGGTAGGTAGGCAGTTTGGGTGGGGCGCCACACCCTCGAAAAAATATCAAGGGTGCCCCAAGGTCAACTCATGTGAGTCAGCAACTCACAGAAGAGTGTCAAGAGCATAAGTTGGCCTGACGCGATCACGCATAGCAAGTGATCGCGAGAGGAAACTCGGGTCTAACGAACCAATACAGCCTTTTGGTGAGGCTTATTGACTACAGAAAAGCTACCACGGGGATAACAGAGTCGTCGCCGGCAAGAGCACATATCGACCCGGCGGCTTGCTACCTCGATGTCGGTTCTTTCCATCCTGGCTGTGCAGCAGCAGCCAAGGGTGAGGTTGTTCGCCTATTAAAGGGGATCGTGAGCTGGGTTTAGACCGTCGTGAGACAGGTCGGTTACTATCTATCAGGAGTGTGTGAAGTCTGAAGGTAAGAATGAAATAGTACGAGAGGAACTTTCATTCGGCGCCTCTAGTGGATCGGTTGTCTGACAAGGCAGTGCCGAGCAGCCACGCGCCAAGGGATAAAAGCTGAAAGCATCTAAGCTTGAAACTCGGCCTAAACAAGAGACTTCGTTACAGGACATGGGTAAAAGACCCGCTTGATAGGCTTCGGATGTAAGCACGAAGGCAACGACGTGTTCAGTCCGGAAGTACTAACGTCCAATTGCTGATGCTCACCACGTTAAGCCCAGACGAAATTCTGAGTGTAAACCTTATATCAGATCCTGTCTTACAGGATAGGGTATCATAGTACACGGTCGCCAAGGTGGCGGAGCGGCCACGCGGTTGACTGCAGATCAACTACACTCCGGTTCAAATCCGGACCTTGGCTTGGACTGGTTTTCCGATCAAAAGGAATACCGGTCTTCCGAAGAACCAGCATCTAATTCTTCGGCTGCAAACGAAAAAAGCAAAATCAGTGGTGATAGCGGCCATAGCTGTCGGGAAACACCTGGTCTCATTCCGAACCCAGCAGTTAAGCTGACACACGTAGTATGCTGTACTGAGGTACGCGAGTCCCCGGGAACCATACCAAGCTGCTATCACCTTTCCTTCTTACACGACTGTTCTAGTAATGTTTCGCTAAAAAGCGGAGCGTTTCGTTTGTTTCATGTATCGAATCTTATAGGATACCGATAGGTTCGCGGCCTGTGTGATACATCTTAAAAAAAAATTCCCGAATCTCCCCCTTGGTAAAAGAGGAATGTGTCCCGGTGTATCTCTTTTTTAGAAAGGAATAAGGCAAACAGATGTTGCACCAGCTGTCCGTACCGGCCCGGATTCAGTCCATATTATCATGCAGCCGGATACATCGATACATCATAACAAGATCCCGATCGTGAACATATACCTTAATGAAAAAGATGTCAGTAACCAGTCCCTGATCGCGGCTTCAGGGATAGATGCGGTCATCAGTCCTCCGGAAGGTCTCGTGTTTAGCAGCAATTCATCAGTGACCCTACAGGGAAACGCTGTAGCCGGGAATGAGACCCTGCCTGTTCGTCTCCAGATTGTAGCTACCTACCCGGATACGGGTCGCCGGGTGGTAATAGGGGCACAAATTTTCTGAATCGTCACAAATACCTGTTCGTTATTTCCTGTTTTGGGGAACCGTAAAATCTGATTTTTAAAAAAGGGCAGGGGTTAATGCCGCTTCCACGCCATAATCCCGAAAATTAAAAGGACCGCTCCGATGGGGGCATACCGGAGCGGAGCAGGCTGGGTGGTCTGCTGAACCGGAATGGTCGTTGTGGCAGCCGCAGTAGTGATGGTAACTTGGGACGTCGGAGTTCCTGTATCGGTGACCCGGGTTGTTGTTGGAACGGTTGTCAGTGCGACGGTGTTTGTCCCGATCGCATACAGATTCTTATCGTTACTCCCGACATAGACAACACCGTTTGAGATGGCCGGTGAAGAATCTATCCAGTCTCCCGTTGCATAGTGCCACACCTCTTTTCCCGTGGCAGCATCGATAGCGTACAGGTTGTTATCCTCGCTCCCGACATAGACCGTTCCTTCTGCTACCGCCGGGGAGGAGACCACCTGGTCTCCTGTGGCAAATCTCCACTTCTCCTTTCCCGTAGCAGCATCGACTGCATACAGGTTTTTGTCCCAGCTCCCGAAATAGACAACGCCGTTTACAACAGCCGGGGAGGAGATCACCCGATCGCCCGTAGCGAATCTCCACTTCTCCTTTCCGGTGGCAGCATCGATCGCATACAGATTTTTATCTTCATTCCCGACATAGACAACGCCGTTTGCAACCGACGGCGATCCGTACACCCAGTCCCCATCTGCGGTTCGCCATTTCTCTTTCCCCGTAATGGCATCGATAGCATACAGGTTTTCATTGCCGCACCCCAGATAGACAATACCGTTTGCCACGACTGGAGATCGATCCACATAATTTCCCATTACGAACCGCCACTTCTCTTTACCCGTCACGGCATCGATAGCGTACAGGCTTCCGTTTACTCCTTTGAGATCGTACAGGCTTTCATAGGAATTCCCTGCATACACAATCCCATTCACAACTGCCGGAGATGAATACACCCAGCCACCCATTGCAAATTTCCATTTTTCCTTTCCCGTTGTCGCATCGATGGCATACATGTTCTTGTCCTCGCTCCCCACATAAACCGTACCGTCAGCAACGGTCGGAGACGAGAATATGTGATCTCCTGTTGTGAATTTCCATTTCTCCTTTCCCGTAGCAGCATCGATGGCGTACAGGTTCTTGTCCTCGCTTCCGACATAAACAACCCCGTTTGCCACAGCCGGAGAAGAATACACGATACCCCCTGTAGTAAAATGCCATAGTTCAGAATTCACCGGCACGACACTCCCATTCCCATAAACGCCGGTATGCTCCGGGTTGGCCCGGAACATCGCATCTTCAGCGGATGCGGGAATGACAAAAACCAGGAAAAGAGAAACAATCAGGATCAGGATGACAAAATGCCTTGAAAACGGATTGCTGAATCGTCTTCCTGAAAGAGGAAAGTTTTGGTTTGACATACCTTTTAGCACCAGTTCTTTGATTTTTTTTCTTTACTGTTTCAGCAGAGTCTGATTTTTTTTAAAATGGTCAAACGATTATGGTCGCTTCAGAATTACAATTCCCGCTGCTGCGATGATTGCCAGGGGCAGAGCATACTGGATCGGCGCCGGCTGGGTGGTTTGTTGGACCGGTGCGGTGGTTGTGGTGATTGCAGTGGTTGCCGTTGTTGCCCGGGACGTCGGAGTTCCTGTATCGGGGATACGGGTAGTTGTTGGAACGGTTGTCAGTGCGACGGTGTTTGTCCCGATCGCATACAGACTCTTATCGTTACTCCCGACATAGACAACACCGTTTGAGATGGACGGCGACGAATCCACCCACTCTCCGGTAACAAATCTCCATTTCTCCGTTCCTGTCGCCGCATCGATAGCGTACAGGTTCTTGTCCCTGCTTCCGACATAGACGACCCCGTCAGCCACAGCCGGAGATGAAACAACCCTGTCTCCTGTCGGGAATTTCCATTTCTCTGTTCCAGTCGTCGCATCGACAGCGTACAGGTTCTTGTCCCTGCTCCCGACATAGATAACTCCATCGGCCACAGCCGGAGACGAATCAACCCAGTCCCCTGTAGCAAACCTCCATTTCTCTTTCCCCGTTGCCGCATCGATAGCATACAGGTTCTTGTCCTCACACCCGATGTAGACAACGCCGTTTGCCACAGCCGGGGATGACCCTGACCGTGCACCCATCGGATACTTCCATTTCTCTTTTCCCGTGATTGTATCGAGGGCATAGAGATTTTTATCTGAACTCCCGACATAGACAACTCCGTCCGCCACCGTCGGAGATGAATCGACATAATCTCCCGTAGCAAACTTCCACTTCTCTTTTCCCGTGATTGCATCGATGGCATACAGGTTGTTATCCGAACTCCCGACATAGACAACCCCATCAGCCACAGCCGGGGACGAATATACCCAGCCACCCATTACAAACTTCCATTTCTCCGTTCCTGTCACAGCATCGACAGCATACAGGTTCTTGTCCTCGCTTCCGACAAAGACTGCCCCCTCTGCAACGGTCGGTGACGTATACACAGGATCTCCTGTTGCGAACTTCCATTTCACGTTTCCCGTCGCCGCATCGATGGCGTACAGGTTTTTATCGTCACTTCCTACGTAGACAATGCCGTTTGCCACCGTTGGCGATGAATAGACGAATCCTCCCGTAGCGAAATGCCAAAGTTCAGAATTTCCCGGTTCAGTACCTCCGTTGCCATAAACGCCGGTATGCTCCGGGTTGGCCCGGAACATCGCATCGTCAGCGGAAACGTGAGCGGCAGAAATCAGGAAAAGAAAAACAATCAGGAACAAAACAAAGGCAGGCCTTGAACAGGGATTACGGAAGCGTCTCCCCAAAGGAAATATGATCTGATCGGTCATGTTGTTTTACCACGAGGTTCTTTGAGATTAGGGTGTTCTCGGATGTCCGGCAATACGAAAAAAATTAGAAAAGTGATCGTAATGCGGTTTCCAGGCTGCGCAGAGTGGTTGTGATCGATGTCTGGGGGGTCTGGCTTTCTGCACCGGTAACCTGGAAGGGGATTACGGTAAAGGTATCATCCCGTGCTTCGGTACTGGTGAACGCAGCCATGAGTGCGTCTGCTGCATCGCTGCCCTGCAGGCTTCCCGTACCGGTAATCTTAAAGAGGTTCGTACCGTTGTTGAGTTTCATGTTGCGGACATAATCGCCGCTGATATCGATATCGAATCATTGTTTTGCATCGGGTGCTGCACGAAAAGATAGTTCTGCCCTGTCGGGAGTTTTCCCGTTAGTGCCGCATCGGCGGTAAAGTACATACTCCGCATCGGAATTTACCGGCGTTGTTGTCGTAAGACATAATTATCGCCGATAATCCAGACCTTGGACCTGTGGGATATTGCCCTCTGCAGTTCCGGTAACCTGGAATGGCTGCCCTTTTATGACCGGTGTGGGGGTAAGCGCGGCAGTTATGAAGGGTTTTTTCAGGACAATTCCGACATTGGCGGCATCCGGGCCCAGCTGATCCGCAGTTTTTGGCTGGCTTGCTGCATAGACAGTATAGACCCCGGCATCTAACAGGAGATTTGCCGTGTAAAAGGAATAATCCCACGATTTATCCGCATTTGTTTTTACCACGGTAAATGAGTCCGGGTTCCCGCTCATTGCAGTTTCTTTTGAGGAGGTAAGTTTTATCCCGGCAGCCGGGAGATTGGGCCCGGTCATGAAAAGGTAGGTGGAATCCGAATCGGTATTCTGGCCCCTGAATACTACTTTCTCCCCCAGGTAATATGACTGGGTCCCGTCCGCAGAGATCGTTACTCCCGAACCCGCGGCGGAAGTGGTCCCTGAACCCGTAGTGACTTGGAAGGGGATCAGGGTATATGTATCGTTGGCATACGAATTATCGTTGGCATTCTGGGCGGAGATGGAGGTGATGAGTGCGTCCGCTGCATCGCTGCCCCGCAGATTCCCGGAGCCGGTGAGTCTGAAGAGGATGGGACTATTATCCAGCTTTTCATCATGGACATAGTCTCCGCTGACAACGAAGTCGAACTGGTTGTCCGCCATCGGGTGCTCTACGACAAGGTAATATTCTCCTGTCGGGAGATTTTCAGACATTGCCCCACCGGCAGTAAAGGTGAAGTCCCCGTCGGAATTCACCGGCGTTTTTGTCGTAAATGCATAATTGTCGCCGAAGATCCAGACCTGGACCTCGGGAGGAACCCCTGCAGCAACCCCGGTTACGGTAAATGGCTGTCCTTTTATGACGTTTACGGAGGACATATTTGCCGTAATATACGGCTTTTTCAGGGCCATCCCGACATCTGCAGCGCCGGAATCCAGCTGGTCGGCTGCGTTTGGCTGGCTTTCCGCATAAACGGTGTACGTACCGGCGTCCACGTTGATATTATCCGTGTACCAGGAATATTCCCAGGTTTTATCCGGTTTCGTGGTTACTTCGGTAAATGAGTCCGGGTCTCCGCTGACTACCGCTTGCAGGGGTGAGGTAAGTTTTCCCCCACTGGCGGGGATGCCGGGTCCGTTCTTGAATGTGGTGGGGCCGGTCATGAAAAGGTATACCGTACCTGCAGTGGAACTTTGCCCCCTCAGGACCACTTTTTCACCCTGGTAATAGTAATGACTTCCGTCCGCGGAGATCGTTACCGCAGTGCCGGTGGATGCACCGGATGCCGGGGCGGACAGTCGTACTTCCTGCAACGGCGACCTGGAAGGGAATTATGGTGTATGTGTCATTGGTATACGTGGAATCGTGGACTTCCCGTTCGCCGATAGCGGCGATAAGTGCATCTGCCGCATCGCTGCCCTGCAGGCTTCCCGTGCCGGTGATCTTAAAGAGATTCATGCCGTTGTTTTGCTTTACGTCACGGACGTAGTCACCGCTTGCCACAAAGTCGAACGTGTTGTCTGCCATCGGGTGCTGGACGACAAGATAGTTCTGTCCTTTGGGCAGGTTCCCTGACAGCGCTGCATCGCCCGTGAAGGTAAACGAATAATCGGAATTCACCGGGGTTGTTGCATGATATGCGTAGTTGTCCCCAAAGATCCAGACCTGGACAGAGGACTGGTTCCCGTCCGTAACCGCGGTCCCGGTAACCGTAAATGGCTGACCGGCAACCACGGTTGCCGATGACATCGCTGTGGTTATGAACGGTTTTTTGATGATAATGCTGGTCGTGCCATAGGGTGTGTCAGCCAGCTGGCTTGTGGATTTTGGTTCGCTTGCTGCATAGATGGTATACGACCCTGCATCCACCCGGAGACCCGCTGTGTACCAGGGATATTCCCAGGTCTTGTCCGATTGTGTACTGACAACCGTAAATGTGTCTGCATTTCCGCTGACCACTTTTTGATCAGGTGAAGTTAGTTTTCCTCCACTCTCGGGAAGGTTTGGTCCGGTGATGTACAGGTACGTTGAACCCGTATCGGTATTGGTACCGGAAAGAACTACTTTTTCTCCAAGGTAATACGCTCCGGCCCCCTGTGCGGCAACCGTGACAACCGGTTTGTCTGCCGCAGATACGGGTAGTGCCAGGAGTACTGTTCCTGCCATGATACACAGCAGGAACAGTTTCCAGACCGCATGCGGTCTTTTACTATCTGGCTTTGACATGCGTAAATGTATGGATATTTACAATATATATTTTCTGGTTCTGTTTTGGAATCACAAATTCACGGATGCTAAATCCGATCAAGGTCTTTACTTGGATTGTCTCTTTGTCACTATGTCGGCTGGCGATTGGCCGGAAAAATTATGGAACCTGTTCTGCCCCTGTGGATCCTGGTACCTGCCCGGTCTTTGCAGAGCGGTAAAGATCCAGCACAGCGATCCCGCCAACCGTTGCCACGACAAATGCAATACTGAATAGTGCGAGATCATAGACAAGACCAAGGGCAATCCACATATCCGTGGGATGATAGTAGGTAGCGAGGGGTGTGACCATCCCGTGCACAGCTTGGACGAGCATGTACGAAATGAAGACTCCAAATACGATAACTCCAAGGAAAGCAGCACAGGCAGATACTTCGACCCATGTCTTTTTCATCAGGGCAAACGATCCCGCGACTGCTTCCCTGAGAGTTTTATGCCCGAGCACGATGCAGGGCACGACAAACAGTGTCAGGACGAGCAGGAGCAGGTTTATCCCCGAAAAGATCAGGGCCTCCCTGAGGCCTGGATAGAACCATAACAATATCGATCGTCCCCCATAGCCCGGGATCTCGGAAAATAGATCCGTGGGCGGAAGGCGACTCAGGTTGAAGGGGAACTGGCTGAGTGTATTGAAAAGGAACGAATCCAAATGCCCGAAGCCATTGCGATAAAGAAAAAGGGTCTCGGGCGTCGGGAACCAGGAAGGAACATACGAGAAAATAACGATGAGAAGCATGCCTGCAAGTGCCAGAGCTATGGACCAGCAGGTAAGAGGTCTTAGGTATTTTTTTGCCCTGATAAGTCCCTCAAATAACGAGGCAGAATCTTCTTTCTTTGAGGGGATGCTCAGGACAAGGCCTGCCAGCAAGAACACGAGAAAGAACATAGTTCCTACCTCGATGAAAAACTGCCATGCGATCCAGCTGAGTTCCATGTGAAGGTTGTAACTGAGGTACCAGAACACGGCCTGACCGATAGTATTTCCCACTAACACAATCCCGACAAGGAGGGTAAACCAGAGGAGCTGCCGGTTGTGGTTCAGTGTCTTCATCCCTTCAAGGGCAGCACCGATTCCCCGACGAATAGTTCCCGATCCGCTGCCCCCGCCATCGGGAAGTCCTTGGCAGGAGGTCTCCGGGATACAGATGCCGGTCTGGAATGCGTGTACTACCGGTGGTTTCCGGCACAGGCCGAACCATACTTCAGCGATCGCAGAAACAAGATACATTATCGGGCCTCCGGGAGATCTTCAGCAGATCCGGGTATCTGCCTGGTTTTCGTTGACCGGTAGATATTCAGGGCCGCAATCACCCCGACAGTTGCCATTACCATTGCAAAACAGAACAATACACAGTCGTACACGAGAGCAAAAGCAATCCAGCTATACCCCTGGTTCAGTGCAGCAGCCTCGACGGGGGAGGCCATCCCGGATGCCGCCTGGACAATCAGGTACGTAAAAAACACGCCGCATACGATAATCCCTAAAAAGAGGGCGCAGGAAATTACTTCCGCCCAGGCATTTTTCAGCAGGGCAAGCGATCCCGTAACCGCCCCCCGGATGGTTTTTTTCTCGATGACGATGAGGGGTACAACAAACGGGGTCAGGACAAACAGGAGCAGATTGATTCCCGAAAAGGTCAGGGCCTGTGAGATCCCGTTGGGATATATCCAGGCTATCGGTGGGATCCCCCCTACACGAGAGGGGTTAAAAAAGGAGTACGGTGTTAACGCCGGGTTGAACGGGTACTCCATAAGAAGGTTGATCGGTTCATAGAGCGGCCCAAGGATGGTGATGAGGAGATGATTCTGCGGCAGCCAGCCGGGAGAGTAAAAGTAGATCCCAAAGAGCAGCATGCCGGCAAAGGCCAGAATGCCCGACCACATAACGATTGCTTTTATGTGTTTTTTTGCCCCGCAAAGACCTTCAAAAAACGATGCAGGCCCTCCTTTTGTTGACGAGATGCTCAGGACAAGGCCTGCGAGGATAAACACAAGGGAGAATAGTATCCCGAATTCGATAATAAAGTTCAGAATGATCCATTCGGTTTCGCCAATATAGGGTTGCATGGTCCAGGTAATGTAGCTGAACGCCCCTTGGATAATGGCACTTCCCGCCAGCACAAGTCCGGCAAGGAGCGTAAACCAGAGGAGCTTTCGGTTACGGACAAGCATCATCAACCCTGAGAGTGCAGCGCCAACCCCCCCTTGGATAGCTCCCGATCCTCCGCTGCTGCCACCCCCCAAGAGATCCTCATAAGCGGATTCCGGTGGGAAACCGGGATACACCTGCAGGATCCTGGCCGGTTGTTTTCGGCACAAACCAAGCCAGTGTCCGACCGTATTCAGGGTACCATTCATTCTGTGCTCTCCCGGATCTTTACGAGCAGTTCTTCTGCCATTTTTGTCGGGTCCTGGGTCTTTTCGAGCTTTATCCCCAGTTCGGTCGCTAGATCCCAGATGAACTCGATGCATTTGGTGAACTCGTCGCAGGAGATGCAGTCGCCTTCATGCTCGTACCAGACCTGCATGCCGTGCTTCTCCGAGACAAAGATATAGGCATTGGTCTGGAACGGGATCGACTTCCCGAACAGGACGCCTTTTTTTACATCGATCTTTTCAACCTGGATTCTGTTTGCCTTTGCCATTTCCCGTAGCGAGACCTCGATCTTTTCGTCCATTGCAAGGAGTGCCTGGGAAACCCCCTGCCGTGTGATCCCGAAAAGGTTTGCAATCGAAATATTTGTCATCCCGCTGCGTCGCATCTTCCAGAACCCGAACTGTTTCTCGTTCGTTGGAAGGAACATACGTAAATGTATCAGACTTTACAATATAAAATATTTATTGGTCGGTTTAGCTTCTGATCCAGAATAATTCGGTAATACCGGGGGATCGCATTTCGGGATACACTCAAGCGCCGGGCATCTGGTTGAGGGCCTACAGCGATTCGCAGGATCGTGTAATAGCAGGATATCCATCGATACTTTCTAATATTGCCCAACCATGAGTACCCTTAAAGGCAGCTCGAATGAAGGCATTTTTCGCCATATTACTTCTCCTTTCCTGTACCGTGATCCTTGCAGGGTGTGCGATGACCGGACGCAACACCACAGCGGAGCCGTTCCCTGCCTCCGAGGTGAATGCCATCCTGTCCCCGTCATCCGCAGATGGAACAATCATGGCATCCACCCCGGCCCCTGAAATTTTCCCCCTTCCCCCGTTACTGCTCCCTCTTCAGTATCAGGATCGTTCTACCAGAGGGGCCTTTGACGACAGTTACCTCGGATCCTATGAATGCAGCAATGGTACGGAATCTTACGGGACAAATTATACGCTCTTTGCCGGCAATGACCGCCCGCACCACATTCGTTATACGCTGGTTCCTGTTGACCCCTCCGATGAAACCCGCATAGTATCCCTCTCCGCCGACATCATCCAGGCAGAAATATATCCCGATGATTTTGTTACCCGGCCCGGGTATATCTACCGGTCGCAGCTCAATGTCACCATCGGCCCCAACGTGACGGGAGAGTCCCACACGAATCCCGACGGTTCCGGATGGAGCCGGGATCCGTACTTCCCCTTCCGCCTGGAGGTTACCGTTGACGGTAACGATGCCCCGGATGCAGATGACCGTATCGCGGTTACCAAGATCTGTTCGTTCCATTCACAGACCCGGAGCATGCAGCCGATGCCCGGGATAGATATGGCTCTGCAGTCACCAGTCGTACTGCATGTCGGGGAAACGCAAAACTTCCCTGTCCGGGCCCGGAACTATGGTGGCGGACTGCGCGAGCTGTATTTACGATCCCGGCGCGCATATCCGGGGAGAGCTGGTCGTTTCCGCTGGAGTCCAACCCGGGGCAGCTTCAGCCAATACCCGATGGACTGGCATTCTCCTTTGATCCCGTGGTTATGAGCGGTACGAACTTCCGCTTATCGAATACTACCCTGACCATAGGGACCGATCCGCGTATCCAGCCCGGCAATTATTCGTTCCCTCTCGTTCTCTGCTACCGGGATCTTGACCTGGACAACCAGAGCTCACTGCATTTCCCGTTCAGCGATATGTCCTATTGTGATACGGCGACGAGTTTTACCGTGGATATCGTGGAAAAATGATGGAGACCTGGGCGTCTTCCCCTTCGGCACATCAGACTGTGGCTTTAATCCCGTCAGGCCGGATCACGTGTTTCTGTGAATACTGCATAGAGGCGGGTAACGGCGACTCCAAAAACCGTTGACCCAAGTGTGGCGAGGATCCCACAGGCAAGGACAAACCCATAGCAGACCGTTGTCATCAGGATCTTTCCGCGGGAAATCTGGAGGAAGAAATCGTAATCGTGGTTGAGCAAAAGGGGGGATTGGCCGATCACAAGCGCTATGAGCATAACTCCCAGAGCAATACTTCCAAAGACTATGGTGCAGCCAAGCATTTCGCGCCATGTTTTTCCTATGCAGGTCCAAGTCTGGCTAAATGCTGAAACAAGATCCCGGTTTCCCAATACCACAGATGGCATGACATACATCACGACAAGGAATTCGATAATGGCGACGGCCATGAGAATTGCCGAGAACCAGATTGCGGAATCGAACAGAGTTCGGGAAATAATAGGCATACGGGAGGTAAAACAGGGTTGTCGAGATACCTGACCCAATCTTCCCGAAAACCAGTGGACTGGGTAACCAGTGCATACAGCACCGTCCCTACAAGTGACATCAGAAGGGACAAGCTGGCGAGGGTAATCGTATGGGTGCTGACTGCGGAGAACGCATCCCGGAATGGTAAGGAGCTCTTCCCGATCCTTTGCAGAAGCGGTACTGGATCAATGCCGCCATAATGAAGGTAAGACCGGACAGGCAGACCAGCTGGAGAAGGAAGATCCGGATATCCAGCAAATGGAGCCCGGTCCATGGCGGGAGGGCAAGAAGGAAGGGCAGGGCACTTTCATTCGCTGGAGTTGAGGATTATCAGGGTCTCTCCTGCAATTATGGCAAGCATCACCAGTGCGGCAAAACACTGAAAACCAGAGCAGGTGCCTGTCCATAACGGCGCTCCTGATACTATCTGCAGCAATTTCTATGCCCGCCCTCATCCGTCCAAATGTCCCGACCCTGCTGCCAGCGGCAGGCCCGCGGGCTTCCATGGTGATCTGCGGTACCGGAATGAGTGTCGGCTGGGATATGTGCCGCCGGGTGTTTCGGGCACCAGCCAAGCCCGAGCCTCCCGTCGATTGCTTCTGCGAACGGTAGCATGTCGTGGTCTCCTCTTTTACCAATTATCCCCAGCCTGCCAGCTCAAATACATCGAGCGGATCTTTGCCATCGGAATCCATCCCAGTCCGAAAACTGGTATTTTACCGGAACTGGAACGCCGGAGGCCACCCAGAACGCTATCGGCATACCGTTCTTGTAGGTCCCTGAATAATTCCTGGCATCCGGATAGGAGCCATACGGTACGGTGACCGATTCGACACCCTCATCCGTGAAGGAAATGTTCATCTCGCCTAAACGGGGCTATTCCCAGCGAACCGGCCGGGTGGTCTTCCGGGCGGCGCTGTGCATATGCTGTACCGTTGTATTCCTCCTGTTTTTTCACGACACCCTGAACCGACTCGGACCATGTGCCGCCAAGGTAGCTGCCGGTTGATGCATCGTAATACAGGTTCTGAGGTACCTACCCATCCCCCTTTTACCATTGTACTTACATTGTTCACATACTCTGGATAATCGGAGAACAATAGTGTATTTTTCCCGAAGTGCCGGTGTATTTTTGTAGGTTTCCTGCGATCGCTCCATGTGGATTGTACTGACTGAAGAGGACCGGGTACCGGACGTCAGGCTTGAGGAATGAGTCCACTGGTAGTCCACCCGGTGGAATTCCGCTGTGAAAATGGTAACCGGTTTATTGTGGGTGAACTTTGGGCTGTTGTGATAGTGGATGTTGTCGGGGTCGCTGCAGCGGATTCGTCTGGCGTGATGACAGGGGTATTCGTTTGCGTGACCTGTTCTGATGCCGGCGGTTCGTTCTGGCCGGTACATCCCGCGAACAATACTGCCGATATAACAAGCAGAGGGTAATTAGCACTCTTTTCATTTTCACATCTCTGTTACTATTCCGCATACATCGCCGGACTGCTGGGAATTCACAACGCTGCTCCACCGGTTTTCGACAACCGGTACGAATAACAGGTAATATAGATCAGTGCAATGCAGAGCACGCCAAGCATCAGGGCAATGGCCCAGATACCGGCAAACGGGCTCCCGAGAACGATAAGGATCCCGGCGCCCATAAATACCGGGCCGCCCCGCTCGTGTGTCATCTTCCAGTTCCTCTCGTCTTTTAGGGTCCAGGGAAGACGGATGCCCATGGCCCGGTTCGGCCCGATCAATGGCAGCAGGCTTCCCAGAACAATAAAAATTACTCCCAGAAGCATCGGGAGGACTGTAACGATGGGAATCGTCAGGCCGGCGGCATTGGCAAACGTGACCGCCTGTACGACAAGGACCAGACAGGCCGCCGAGAAGATGATGATGGCGTAAATATCGCGCGACAGAACCGATGGTGAATGCATCCGTTTGAACCTTGGCAGGACATGGGTAAGAACCATCACGAGAGTCAGGATAACCGGGAGGGTAAATACGGACGGAAATTTTTCACCAAATGCATCCGGAACGCCGGCATAGTTCCAGTGGACCGGAATGATATCCGGAAGAACGGGCAGGACTGCCAGAGCGAGGAGATACGACAGCCCGGTGACTACCCATGCCATCCGGGTAAAGAGAAGTTCCCGTCGGCCAACGGGCCCGGCCTCCCTGTCCCTGCTGTTACGGTCGTCCAGCGATCCTGTCGTGTTGCTGCCGTCGGCCCGGGCTGCTGCTTCCATGGGGCACCACCCCACCCATTTTTTGAGGGTATCGGTAAACTGCATGGGTATTCATACCCTCCGGTAATTTCGATAGGTCAGGAGGGCGATACACGCGATAAGCACGATAACGACCAGAACCGGCCACCAGAGGTTTCCCCCGACAAAAACAGGTGGCAAAGAGGATCACCAGCGCCAGTACGGTCATCCAGTGAGGTACCTCCAGGGATTTTGGCAGGAAGGCCGGACGCAGGGGACTCCCGATCGGTAGCATCTGTCGGTCCTGTTCCTGTACTGGCAGCAGGTACCTGCATCTTTAGTGCATGCGTGTTCGGGCACCAGCCGAGCCATCCCCGGATAACTTTTGCGAATTGTGTCATGTATGCTCTCCTTGATTCTGGCAAACAGTTCTTTTGCCATCTTTGTCGGGTGATCCGTATTCCTGATTTTGAACCCGAGCTCGGTTGCGTAGTCCCAGAGTAACTCGATACATTCCGTGTATCTCTGACAGGTCCCGCAGTCTCCGTCGTGTTCGTACCAGACCTGAACTCCGTGTTTTTCCGAGACAAAGATAATGGCCGCAGTCTGGAACGGGATCGATCGGCCGAGAAGGATCCCCCGGTCAGCGTCAATCTTCCCGATCGCGATCTGGTTTGCCTGCGCCATCTCCCGCAGGATGGTCCCGATCTTCTCGTCCATTAAAAGAAGCGCCCGGGAAACCGCCTGGCGGGAGATCCCGAACCGGTTCGCTATCCCGATATTGGATTCGCCGCTCCTGCGCATTACCCAAAACCCGAATTGCTTGTCGTTTGTTTGCAGGAACACATGTCAACATTGTAATGTTGACTTTATATATTTTCCTGCAATACGTCTTCATTTTTGGATTTTTTTACTGAGATTTTTCACCAGTTTCGCCCCACGCGGCCGGTATTTATGACCCGGCATACCGACCCGTTACCAGGTATGACCATGCCGCCAAAAGTCATCATCCACACGGCCGTCAGTCTCGATGGCCGTATCACGAACTTCCCGGCCGATCTCGATCTCTATTATACGCTTGCCGCGAAGATACAACCCCGATGCCGTCCTGTTTGGCAGTTCCACGATCCTTGCAGCACCGACCCTGGAAGTCCCTGACGAGCACCGCGGGATGTTCACACCCCCGCCGGGCACACCGGATCCCCGGCCGCTTATGGTGGTTGCCGACAGCCGGGGCAGGATAAGGTGCTGGGAGCTGCTTCCGGAAATGGCCGTATGTCCGGGATTTTGTCGCACTCTGTTCATCGTCGACTCCCCATGAGTACGGGGACTACCTTGCATCGTGCGGGATACATCAGGTCATTGCCGGTGACAGGCAGGTGGATATGCGTCTCGCTCTTGAAAAGCTCAGCGAACAATTCGGTGTCCGCACCGTACGGGCAGACAGTGGCGGAACGCTCAACAGCGTACTTCTGGCAACAGGCCTTGTGGATACCGTAAGCGTTCTTATCCATCCCTGTATTGCCGGGGGAAAACCCGAACCTACGCTCTCCGATCCCTTCCGCGCCGGAATCGGGACTTTAAACGTACCCCTCACTCTCCGGTCCTGCGAAGGTTCAGAAAAACGGTATCCTCTGGGTACAATATGCGGTTGGCAGAACCGGTGATGATGGTGTCATAAACCGATCCTCCGATAGGGAACAAGAGAATCATCGTACAAATCCCGATCCACTGTGTTATTCGAGATCCCAGAGGACTGCGCGTTCGCGGAAATACGTAAACAGCCGTTCCGCCCAGTCGAGAGCGCTGGGATCGCTGCTGTACATATCGGCAGAACTGTCATATACATCGGGACTTTTCTTGTTTAAGCCAAGAGAGAGATGTTTGTCCGTCACCGTAATTCCCAGATGGAGCGGCTTCGCTGACCGTCCAGACCTTAAAATGCCGGTATGGTTTGAGTTTTCGTATTTTGCCGGCAAAGGGCTCCTGTGCCAGACCCTTCGCAATAGTGCGGTTTACGACAAGTTCGACAGGTACCCCCGGATACATGACCTCTTTCTGCCAGGACATCGGCGATCTCGGTGCTCATTACCGATGAATGCCGTGGATATATTTTGCCTCTTTTAAAATGTTGACAAAATGGGTGTATACGTGGAACATATTATCGGTTGTATCGAATTTTACATCCGACCCGATGAGATCGCCTATCTGATAGAGGAATGATTCCGGGATCCCCTCAATGTCATGAGTCGACCAGAATTCCTGGTGCGTGGGCAAATTCACCCATGGTCATCACCAAATCGCCAATCTTGGTGGCGAGGATCCTGCCGGGCGGAGTGATGTAGTACCCATCCGCCCGTTGTTCTATGAGCGCGAGGCGTTCGAGACTCCGGATCTTGGGGATGATTGCCTGTGAGACGCTTCCGGTCACATCGCGAAGTTCCGAGAGCTGGCGGGGACCGGAGGCAACCGAGAGGAGGATCTGGATCTTCAACCGTGACGAGAACAGGGATTGGACCTGTTTGTAGGTGGTATTGTAAATATCCAGTGGCTCCATGTACGTACGGTTTAATAATAAGTATTTAGATTTTAACTTTTTTTTTCATTTTCCTCACACATATGCGATCTCCAAAAAAAAACGCAGATTTTTGCCGGTTTTATACGGCTAAAAACAATGTTCACTGCTGTAATCCCCAATGCAAAACTTATGTACATCCCGTCCGATGCCCCGTCGGCGATAAAGCTGATAAGACCGGGCCTGTCTGACAGATAAACGCACAGGTGGGAATAAATGTTTACTGCAACAAGGAGGAGTGTAACCGACAGCGGGAGATATACGGCGCTGTAGAGAACCAGCGGAACCCCAAGGAGAAGGAGGACTACAGAAAGAATCCTTCGTGTGCCCGCCTCTCCGAAGAGAACCGGGATTGTGCAGACACCAGCGCGTTCATCCCCCTTCCGGTCCCGGATATCCGGCAGCAGCGATGCCATGATGCCCCACATGAAAAAGAGCACAAATGCAACAACGGTCTTCGAACCCACAACCCCCTGGTTCATATACACCGGCAGCAGTGCGAGCAGCGTTGCCCATGCAAACCCGACCGTGATATTTTTCATTGCCGGGATCTCTTTTAACCGGTGATATCCGCACCTTTCCGGGAGGCAACGGAAGCTGTACAGGAAGCCGCAGATGAATGGGGCAGCGGTAGCAAGGACACTCAGCGGCCCCCCGGTGGCTGCGAGGCAGAGTGCACCGGCAAGTGCGAGGAGAGACCCATAGAAGAGGTGACTCTCGTACCGTTTGGTAAAAGCGAACCGGTCCTGCCGGTTTACCTCGTCTTCCTCCTCGTCGGTTTTCCGGTTCAGGTTATAAATGGAAAACGCAGTGAAAAATGCAATAACGGCAATGGCCGGGCTCCAGGGTACCTGCTGGATGAAACAGGACACGTAGGCCATTGCAATGCATTCGAAACACAGTACCAGCGAGCTGAATACAAGGAAATCGTACAGGGTGACGATCCTGTTTATCGTGTTTTCGAGGTACCTCCGGAAGAGTTCCGTACCCTCCGGCACACTCTCACATGCTGAAAATGTCATACGCAGAAACATCGCAAAAAGAGTTCACATTCGTTCTGACACCGAATGTTAATCGCAGCGATGAACTGGAAATCTCGTGATAAATATGTCGATAAACCGTAAATGGTATCCCTGAGTGTGCAGGCCTCTGGGCGCACTCCGGCAGTGGGGGAGATCTGCGGGTTTCATGGGGTAACTATTTGCCGTGATGGCCCTGCACCCCCCCATCATACTGTGCCTGCTGGGGATCCTGTCTTCTTAAAACCGGTACTGACGAAAAATGAACGATAAAGTCCCTGAAAAGAATGAGATTTTCCGGCACCTTCTCCTTGCAGGAGATCTGTTTGCACCCCTTGATTCCGATGAGCAGGACCGGCCTGTCAGGAACCTGTTGAAACAGTCCGGGATAACACTGAATCAATCGGATTTCCAGGTTTTGGACCGGTGTACTATTGGTACTTCGACAGATCGTTATAATCAGGTACATGCTGGATTATATGATCTGTGAAGAGGCTGCGGGAAAACGGATCCGGGTCGAGGGAACCGTTGCTTCAGAAATGGATTTCCAGGGCAACACACACATCCGGATTCTTTCCCACCCTCTTTCGCCTTACCCGGCATCCGGGAGCGCCCAAAACGGATCACCCACAATCAAGAGCAACCCATAATGCCGTCGGATTGTTTTACCCGCCGGAGAAAAACAGTTTTTTCACGGAAAACGGGGATATTGGCAGATCATTTTCCCGCAGGGATCCGCTCGTTTGCCTGTCGCGCCGGGCAGAAGTTGCAGATGGAGAAAAAGACCTCTTTTTCCCGGTCCCGAATCAGGCAGTAATAAGCATCCCCTCGGTCTTCTACGGTAAACCCCCCCGGGAATGGCATCCCTACCGGGTGGCCGGGTTTTTCGAGAACAAACATCGTAAATGCTGCCATGAGGTAGTAAAAGAGCCGGTGTCTGGGAGAGTAAGCAAATGGAGTTCTCTCTGCATGTCGTCCCAGCTGAAAACAGCCTTCCGGGATCATTGCACAGAATTTATCGAAAGTCTCCCGGTCGCGGATGGGTAAATTTAGTTTCCGGAAAGCGCCCGTGCGGTGCATCAGAAGCAGTCGGTGGTGTGCCCCGAAGATCTGCTCGGTAAAATACGGGCGGACTCTGGCCCGGTACGGCTCAGGCAGGTTCTCGACTTCGGTATAGAGCTTCCCGCCCAGCACCTGGAGATCGGCAAGCGTATAATCGCCTGCCGTCCGTGCGATGTATTCCCCCAGCTCTTTTCTCGTTGTTGCGGCAGCAAGGGACCGGGCCACCGATAAGATGTATTCCTGATCCTTTGGGGAGGGAGATTTTGCGATTGTCATGGTTTTACTGTTGTTCCGGATCGGTGTATATTCGGGACGCTTAATAGTATGCAATCAGTACCGTTTTTTAAAAATATTTATTGAGATTGACGGCGTTCTATCCCGTATGCGATGGATTCTCGTTACCGGGCTTCTTGTGCTGTTTGCTCTTCTTATAACAGGCTGCACCCAGCAAACCTCTCCTGTAACCCCTGCCGTCACGCAATCGGTGGAGGTTCTTACTCCGACTGCTACACAGACTACGGTTACTGCCGACGGGATGATGCAGATCAACGTGACCGCAACGCAGAGCGGCCATGACGTCATTGTGACCTATAACGGTGGTGCAAGCGCCGCAAACCTGACGGTACTGAAGATCACCATCTACAACCAGAATGGGCAGGTAGTGAGGCGCACAATGGACAATCCCACGCCCGGAGATGTCTATACCTTCCCCTATATGGGAACGCCCGACCCCGACAACGTGGACGTGATCGGTGTCTTTACCGGTGATATCGAACAGACCGTGCTTCTCACCAATGTCTGACCCCCGACCGGTTAAAATCCTTTTTTCGCTGACGGTAATACACTTGAAAAAAGAGAGAACGGGAGTTATCCCCATCCGTTCAGTTCAGTTACCATACTGCCTTCGGATGAACCGTACTGCATCTTGATAAACCCGGGAACACCGGATGCAGTCCAGTAGTACACCGTCTGCCCATTAGTGGTCACAGCGTATTTCGAAGCTGTTGTATACGTGCCGGCGGGAACGGTAACCGTTTCCGTCCCAACAAGGGTGAACTGGACGTCAGACTTGACATCGCTCGGGTTGCTCTGCTGTTCCTGCGAACCCGACGACGAGCAGTCCATGGTCATTCCTCCCGAAGGCATACCCTCGCCCTCGATTCGCATGGTGCACGTTCCGGACTTTGGTATATTTCAGGTACATTGTGGTGGTCTGTCCGCTGGTTGTTGTGACCGATTTGTATTCCATCCAGGAATAGTCCGGGGCAGATCCGAAGATATTTGCCCCGGAGATGGCCGATGCCGTGGATCCGGTTGCGGTCTGGGCCGGAGATGCAGCAGTTGATCCGGAAGTACCGGAAGACGTAGTCGACGGAGAGCTGGTGCATCCGGCAACGACTGCTGCGGCTATCATACACAGTGCAATAAGAACAGATACATACGTGTTTTTCATCATCACACCTCACAAAGATCAGGGTTGGACCCGGGCAACCCCTGTGTTTTCATAAAACAGGCATTCCGGGTATGATGCCTCTGTTTCTCCTTTATTTTTATTAATTGTATCGAATTGTTGTTCTACTATACATCTGGTATTTGTCGGTATCTTGAAAAGGAAGCGGAAAAGATACCTCCCTTGTCATGATGTCCCGCGAAGGTAATCCGTTTGCACGAATTCTGGTCCTGTTTCTTGCAGTAACGATCGCTGGTATTGGTATACCTGCAGCCGCTACGCTTGTCCTTACCGGCCAGTCGTTTGCTCCCGTTCCACCCCTTGTTCCCGGTGACGGAGAGCATGCCACAATTACGGTTGCAGTCCTTCCCTCCGGGGGATACGACATTTACCCAGACGCACACGCTCCAGATGCAGACAGGCCTGTCCGATGCCCGGTGGGACATTCAGGGTCATCGCAAACGGCCGCCCTGCCGCACAGCAGTCTGCATTCGGCACCTCGGCATTTGTCAACGGGTATCTCCTTTCCTACCCGGTAACAAGCGATGTCTCGCTTGCTGGTAACCATCAACGGGACCGTTCCTTCAGGTACAGTTTCGGATGTGACGGTCCTGCAGGTAACCGAACTCGACACCTCGGGGCAACCCGTCCCCGGGGCACTATCCTTGTGACCGCTTCCGGTCGTATCACCGTCAGCAGTTCAGACAGAACGTCTTCAGGAAACGCGATCAGTCCCTGCCCGCCACACTGCCATCATCCCACGCGGGCCGGTTGTCCCCCGGCGGTATGTCTCGGTGCCAGTCGTTGCAGGAATGGCGCTGTCCGGGTATGCCGGGATGCGCAGGTAGCCGGTCTATCCGTCAGAGGTCTCCGTACGGCGGTTCCTGACCGCAAGCAGCGCAGATCCCGCCTACCGCAAGGCAGACACCGATCACCACAAGCCCGGTGTTCGTACTGCCGGTCACCTGCTTTAATACCCCCATGAGCGTAGGGCCGATAAATCCTCCCAGGTTCCCGATGGAGTTGATGACCGCGATCCCTGCGGCAGCGGTCACCTCGGCAAGGAAGAGGGAGGGAAGCGTCCAGAACTGGTCCGAATGCGCAGAAGATCCCCATCGTGGCGACAATGATCAGCAGGAAAGCGATGACCGGGGAGGAGACGATTCCCGATCCTGCAAGGGCGATGCCCCCCACAAGCGGGGGAAGTGCGGTATGCCAGCGCCGTTCCCCGGTGCGGTCGGAATGCCGCGACCAGAGAACCATCCCGGTTCCGGCACAGATATAGGGAACAGGCCGTAACAAGCCCGATTAGTAGTGTTTGAGAACCCCTCGTTCATCGAGCGGATGATCTGGGGCAGCCAGAACCCGAGCCCAGTACAGGGCAATCACCAGCATGCAGTAGATGAATGAGAGGAACCAGACCCGACGATCGGCGATAACCGAGGAAAGGCCGGCATGCCCGCCCTGTTTCTGGCGGGTTACGTTCTCTCGCTGGATTTCCCCGGTAAGCCATGCCTGCTCATCAGGGTTCGAGCCAGCGGGCATCCTCGGGACGGTCGGAGAGGTACCAGTACGTAACACCTCCGAGAATGACCGCCGGCAGGCCTTCGATGATAAAGAGCCAGCGCCAGCCGTCGAGTCCCGAACCAGTGGATGGAATCGAGGATCCAGGTGGAGACCGGTGCACCGATGACCGTGGAAGATGGCAAGCGCAGCCATTAAGAGTCCCACCGCTTTTGCCTGCTCTTTACCGCGGAACCAGTACGTGATGTAGAGGAGAATGCCCGGGAAGAACCCGGCCTCGGCTATCCCGAGGACGAACCGGAGGATGGCAAGCTGGACGGCATCGGTGGCAAATGCCGTAATTATCACCACGATACCCCAGCTCACGAGGATACGGGTGATCCAGATCCGGGCGCCGGACCTTCTGGAGGATCAGGTTACTGGGCAGCTCGAAAAAGAGGTATCCGATAAAGAAAAGCCCGGATAAAAAGCCGAAGACCTCGCTTGAAAGGCCGAGCGCACTGTTCATCTCGAAGCGCCGCAAAACCGAAGTTCACCCGGTCCAGGTAAGCGACCATGTAGAGGAGGATCAAAAACGGGAGCAGCCGGATGCTCACTTTTTTTATTGTCCGCTCGCCCGATATCCCCGCAGGTGCCGGAATTCACGTAACTACCGGTTGGCACTTCCCTGAATTATGCCTGCCGGTATGCATCTCCCGCTGCGGTCTTTCGGCATTAACTATACAATACCCGGCACCCCACATGTTCTGCATGGATAACACCGCCGCAGCTCTTGCCGCGCTCCGTGGTACTACGATACAGGAAAAGATGGTCTCGATCGGGGTCGACAAGGGCCGGATGATCGACATCCGCAACCTCGACGAAATCAGTCGGGACTACGGGATTAGGATCTACCTCTTTTTCGAAAAGGATCTCGCTACAACCAAGAGTCCTTGCAGAGATACAGGAAGAGTTCCGCGGTGTTCCCGAGTACGAGCGGCCCTACGTACGGGTCGACCGGTTCCTTGCCTTCACAAAAGAGAACGATCCGTCCTTTGCGCAGACCATCGAGGAGTTCCCGCTGATGGTGGAGATCGTAGCCGTCGGGGAAGCAGTAAATCCCGAGACCGAAAAATCCGAACCGTTTGCAACCGGGCTCATGCCCTTTTTGGACGAGTTCGATGTCGATACGGATCCGGTCGCAGCAAACCACGGGAAGCCGCTCTGATCTTTCCCGGGCAGCTCATCCTGAAGCCCGCACTTGAGAGGAAGGCATGGCAAAAAGAGCCCGACGGTTTATCTGGCAGTTTGTCCTTGGACTCGGTTTTCTTTCCGGGATCTGGACCGCAATCGGCCTCGATCCCGAAGAGGTGCTGATATCTCAGCTGCGGGTTCTGCAGCAGATTCGGTCTTCCCCAGCCCCCTTGTCAGGTACCTGTTCCTTATCCTGCCGACCATCCTCCTTGCTATTTCGGTTATCGGGGCATACCGGAAGGGAAGAGGGCTCGGCCTTCTCTCGGTTCCTCATCGCGTACGGGGCCGGACTCGTTATCCTCGCATCGACTGTCTGGGGCCTTGTCCTGCTCGCTCTTGCAGCTGCCGTTGGTTACGGTGCAGCAGCAAAACGGAGGAAAGGAATAGTATAACCCGGGGAATATATGCAATTTAAATTCCGGTACAGCGAAGATTTACGGATATGAGTCTGTTTCCCAAGAAGAATCTTATCTGTTTTTTTCGATACTATCGCCCCCAGCAGATATCTGGTAAAATTCCGGAAACTGGCCGTTATTGAGCCGTTCATGGGATACGATATCGCAAGCCGTGGCCGCCTCTCCCACTACGGCAGTTCCTGAGCGCAAGCAGTTCGCCACGTCCTTAAAGAAAATCCGGTCCGAGACCGAGCTGCTTCTTAGAAGATATCGAAGCGTACCACATCTACATGGCCGCAAAGATCACCCAGAAGATCCCCGGCGACATCGCAGAGGTCGGCGTGTACAAGGGCGGGTCGGCCAAGATCATCTGTTCAGCAAAGGGCTGACCGGGCCCTGCACCTGTTCGACACGTTCGCCGGCCTGCCCAAGGTAGACGAAGTGGATCAGGTCTGGCCGTTCTATGAGGTAAGTTTGCTGCATCCTACGAGAATGTCAAAGCCTACTCTCGCACAGGAGAAAAACGTCCACATCTACAAGGGACTCTTCCCCGAAACCGCCGGCCCGGTCACGGATAAAAAATTCTCGCTCGTGAACCTCGATGTGGATACCTACGAGAGCACGAAAAAGTGTCTCGAATTCTTCTACCCCCGGATGAATGCGGGAGGCGTCATCATCTCCCACGATTACCTGACCGTGCCCGGAGTACGGAAGGCGGTGGACGAATATTTCCAGGACAAGCCTGAGCCGGTGGTCGAGACTGCCGCGTCCCAGTGTATTGTTGTAAAAGTATAATCCCTCTTAACGGGACACGTTTTTTTAACTTTTTTAGCGAGTCCCCTCAATAACGGGCCAGTTCCATAACAAAAAAGGATTATTCCCTGAAGATGAGGATGCCGAAGATCACGAGCATCAGGCCAAGCGAGGAGCACGACAATACCGATCAGACCCTCGACGGCAATGATAACCTGGGGCAGGAATGCCCAGATTGCCCAGGCACCGAGGATCACAAGGATGATACCAACAATCAGCGCAGCGATTCCAGTCTTGTCCATAATCAATACTCCGGATACATCTCTTTAAATCAGACCCTATAAGGATTTGCCGTCCGGCCGGTTGTTTGCAGTCGTTCCCGTTGGAATTCTGCCGGTTGAGCGCACCATCAGTTCCGCACAAGTTTAAGGATCTCGACCGGGATCTCCTGTACATCCCGGGTATGGAAGGCGAACGTGCGTTTTATGGTAAATGTCCCGCTGACTTGGCCGGCAACACTGCCCCGTCCTGCAATATACGCACTCACAAACGGGGTGGAGCCGGTGTTAAAGATTCCGTAGGCCACCGGGGCAATGGCAATTGCAGCGTCGATGAAGGGGCGGTCGGCGTGGACGTTCTGTTTTCTGGGCGCCAAAAGGGGGGTTCATAACGACCGTGTCGCAGGGCCGGTCTTTTCGTGTGCTATCGCGATATCCGCATTGATAAATTCCACATCCGCACCGAGGAGCCGGGCGTTCTCCTGTGCGATCCGGATCGCATCTTTGTCAATCTCGATGCCCAGAACAGTGCTGGCACCAAGCAGGGCTGCTCCAATGGCAAGGATTCCGGTCCCGCTCCCTAGATCGCAGACCGTTTTTCCCTCAATGTCGCCCTGCATGAAGGCATCGTAGAGGAGCCGGGCGGCAAGCGGTGCCGGGGTCTGGTACTGTTCGAGCGCTACCCGTGGTTTTTTATATCCCGCACACCGCTGGAGTGCTATCTCAAGCTGCCGGAGTTTCATGGGATCTCGTCGATGGCGTAATCGTCCCACGATCTTACTCCGCAGAGGATCTCGAACTCCTGAGGGGAGAGGACGGGTTTTGGGAACCGGACCTGGTCGTCGTAAGCGAGCCGCGGGCAGGCAGTGTTCACATAGCAGTCGAAGCCGAGGTTCAGGAGCTCGTCCGGGCTGACCTCCCGCATGGTAACAATCACGGCCCCGGGTGACAGCGAGGCGAGCCTTTCGGCAAGCGCCCGCCGCGCCTGCCCGGTCTTTGTGCTCAGGAGGATCCCAATCGTCTTTGCCGTGCGCGCTTCTCGATCACCGCAAAGCGCCGACGCAGGAGTACATCGGCACTGACCTCCTGTGCAATGCCCGTCAGGGGGTCGAGCACCACCACCCGGGCCTTTGTTACAAGGGCAATTCCTGTCGGGTGAAAAACGCCCGTGCCCACAAAGAGGATCGCGGATGCCCCGGTGGATTTTGCCGTGGTAAAACTGCACCCGAGCACCTGGCCCCGAAGAGGAGTACGGCCCGAGCCCTCCCTGACGCGGACATCGAACCCCTTCGCGGCAAGGTATGCTTCCATGGCAGGCACAAGGTGGGCGTGCTGGACGGTCGTGACAAGGCCCACCGTCTTTTCCGGTAAGAGCGGCAGGGCTTTTTCAAGAACAGAAACATCGAAGTCCACGGCCCAGGGAACAAAAATGACATTTTCCCGGTGATCTACCGGAGCATGGCCGAAGTGCACAAGCACATCTGCACCGTCAGAAAGGGTATCGAGGGCAAGGTCGCAGGCCCCGTAACAGGGATCGCCGCTCACGATCACCTCAAAGCCTGCGGATTTGAGGGCAGCGGCAGTTGCTGCTGCCTGCCGTTTCAGGCCCTCGGGGAACTGGAGGGCAACCTTCTTTGCCCCGCGTGCGCCAAGCTGCGATACCAGGTCAGATATGTCGTTCAACGACATGCACCCTGTCGTCGACCTCGATCTTTACGAGCGACTTGTATGGCCGGCCGATATCCGGGTTGCCCCGCTGGATCACGATGCAGACATCTTTTACCTCGGCTCCGGCAATTTCGAGCGCGGCAAGCAGGGCTTTCATCGTACCTCCGGTGCTCACCACGTCGTCGACAATGATGACGCGGTCGCCCTTATAGACACCATTCAGGTACAGCTCCCCTTTCGAGTAGCCGGTCTTCTGGTGGACGGGGATCTCGTGAGGGAGCTTGTACTCGCGCTTGCGCATAACGACCATGGGGATATCGGTCATCACCGAGAGCACGGAACCGATATGGATGCCCATCGCTTCGACAACCACAATCTTGTCGACATCATTCAGGTCGAGGACCTTGATCATCGCGCTGCACACATCGCGGAGGAGCGCCGGTTCGACCAGCGGTACACCGTCGGTGATCGGATGGATGAAATAGTTGTATTCGCCCCGCTTTACGATCGGGCAGGTTTCTAGCGATTCTGTCAGTTTCTCTAGCATTGCATATCACCAAAATCGGAAAGGAACGCTTCGATCCGGTCCGCTGTTACGTGCGGCATACAGACGATCCGCATGTGGCCCGCCCGGGTCCAGGAGACCCTCCAGGGCGCCGGAGCCTTGTCGCAGACAAACGTTGCAACGTTCACGTCGGGATTCGCTGCGGGTTGTATGCCGTATGTTTCCATACCGGCGATCAGGCGCCGGGTATTTTTCATGCATCCGGCAACGATAGCTTTCATGCCTTCGGAGCCGAGGTAATCGAGCACGGCAAGCGCGCCAACGACCGGAGCCCCCGGCCGGGTACCGGCAAGGGTATACTCCTTTTTTACGGTCAGGTAGGGGGTATCGATGTTGAGCGCATCGAGCATGTCGGGTTCCCGGGTCAGAAGGCACCCGGCCGGGATCGTGCTCATGCCCATCTTGTGCGGGTCGACGGCAATGGTCGTTACCCCGGGCAGGGCAAAGTCGAAGGGAATGGGGATATCGAGGAACGGGATCACCATGCCCCCGAACGCCGCGTCCACGTGGAAGAAGAGGTCGTTTTGGGCGGCAACCTTTGCAAGGTCAGCTATCGGGTCGACCATCCCGTACTCGGTCGTCCCGGCAACGGCGACCATCGCTATCGTATTCTTGTCAATGAGCTCTGCGGCTGCATCGGCGTGTATCCGTTTGTCCGGGCCAAGCGGCACGCTCCTTGTCTCGACACTCAGGATATCGCAGGCTTTCTTGAAGGAGAAATGGGCCGACTGGGGAACGATCACATTCGGGTTTTTGGTATGGCAGAGGGCTTTTGCAAGCCGCATCGCCTGAATATTGGACTCCGTCCCCCCGCTCGTTGCATATCCCCCGGCATCGGGCTTGTGAAAGAGCGTGCCAAAGCGTCGGATGAGGAGCTGTTCTAACGATGCCGTGCCGGGAAAGAGGCCGGGATCGCCCAGATTGGTTTCCAGAAACATCGCGTGCGCCCGCGCCGCTATCGGATGCGGGAGCGTACACATGGAACTGAGGATATATTTGTGGTCAATATCCTCCTTTTTCCTGGAGGCCAAAAAGGAGAAGAGGTCGTCTTCCGTACAACCGTTATTCAGCATCGCGGTTTCTCGCAGCTTCAAGGATGATGCGTTTCTCGGTTCTTGCAACCGCTTCGCGGATCTTTGCAATGGCATCGATATTTGCAGAGATGCTAGGTGATCCCGTGTTCTACGAGCCAGACCGCCATCTTCGGGTCGGAGCCGGCCTGCCCGCAGATCGAGCACTCGACACCGTACTCGCGGCACTTCTGGATGGAATTGTGGATCAGGGTGAGAACCGCCGGGTGGCGGGGGTTGTACATGTCGGCCACAGTTCTCGTTGTTCCGGTCGATAGCGATCGTGTACTGGATGAGATCGTTTGTACCGAATGAGGCGAACTTGATGCCGGCCTGCAGGAAGTCCTCGATCATGATAGCGCTTCGCCGGGATCTCGATCATGATACCGAGCGCCACGTTCTCGACATCGACGCCCCAGTTTGCCATCATTGCCTTAGCCTGGGTGAACTGGTCCGGGTGGGAGACCATCGGGAACATGACCCCGAGGTTTTCGTAGCCGGCCTTCCAGAGGCGCTTGAACGCCTCTACCTGGAGCCGGAACTGCTCGGCGCTCTGGAGATCGCGGCGGATACCGCGCCAGCCGAGCATCGGGTTGTGTTCGATGGGTTCGCTCTCGCCGCCGGCCATGTTCCGGAACTCATCGGTCGGTGCATCGAGTGTCCTGACCCAGACGGTCTTTCCCGGGAAGGCATCGAGCACGATCTTGATGCCGTCGTAGAGTTCCTTCACGAACTCCTCTTCCTTGTGGTTGGCGATGAACCAGCCGGGCGTCTTGTTGAGCCCGAGGATGAGGTGTCTCGATCCGCAGGAGGCCGACAGCCGTCTGCACCGGTCGCTGCCGCCCGGGCCGCATGCCTCGGGGATAGAGACGTTGACCTTTACGCTCGTTGCCGTGACGACCTGGGCTGCACCGGTGCAACAACGACCGGTGCCGTCCGCCAGTCTTTGCCTGTGCGGTGCCGCCCACAGCGCCTTCATACACAAGGCCGAGCTCGCCGTCGACGGTGACAAGCTGGCCGTTTTTAGCTGCTGGGTTGCCGTCTTTGTCCCGACAACCGCGGGTGTGCCCAGTTCCCTTGATACAATAGCTGCATGGCAGGTCATGCCGCCCTCAGTCGGTTATGATAGCGGCAACCTTGCGCATTGCCGGCACCATGTCCGGGTTGGTCATCCGGGTGACGAGAATATCTCCCTCTTTTACTGCGCCCGTGTCCTTTGCATCCCGGATAATGACGACTTTACCGGATGCGGTACCCGGTGCCGCACCCTGTCCCTTGATCAGGATCTTTGCATCCTTGCTCTGTCCGGACATGCCCTTTCCCTCTTTCTTACCAATCGTGGTGATCGGCCGGGACTGGAGGATATAGATCGTCCCTGCCACAATGCCCCATTCAACGTCCTGCGGAACCCCGTAGTGGTTCTCGGCGATCTTGCCGTACATTGCGAGCTTTTTGAGCTCCTCGTCCGAGAGCACCCGTGCGTCCTGCCGGGCCGCATCGACCGGGACGAGCTTCGTGCCGTGGGATCCGTCGGGGATGATCTCTACGTTCTTGTTGACAATGGTCACTTCGGCGAATCGACTCCGTCCGCTGGTCGAAAACATAGTGGTCGGGGGAGACCGATCCCGAGACCACCGCTTCGCCAAGCCCCCACGACCCCTCGATGATCGTGAGCGGTTCGCCGCTGATCGGGTGGGAGGTGAACATGACCCCCGCTTTTTCCGAATGGACCAGTTGCTGGACAACGACCGCGATGTTGACGGTGCTCTCCTCGAACCCCTGCTTTGCCCGGTAATAAATCGCCCGTGCCCCGTACAGGGACGCCCAGCAGTCCTGGACTGCGGCAAGGAGCGCCGCTTCTCCCCTGATATTGAGATATGTCTCCTGCTGACCAGCAAAACTCGCATCCGGCAGGTCTTCGGCGGTGGCACTCGACCGGACGGCAACGATGAGGTCCTTTTGCCCCATCTTCCCGTACGAAGCTTTGATATCGCTCTGGATTGCCTGCGGCATCGTGGCCGAGGTCACCATTGCCTTGATGGTATCTGCGGCCTTTTCCAGAGCCTCGTTATTCTCCACATCGAGGTTTTCCGAGACCTTGAAGAGTTTCTGGTCAAGGCCGGTCTCGACAAGGAACCTCCGGAATGCCTGTGCGGTTACGACAAAGGCCGGGGGTACCGGAAGACCGATAGAGGCCATCTCGCCAAGGGACGCTCCCTTGCCGCCGACCGATGAGATGTCCTCCTTCCTGATCTCTTCGAGCCATAGAATATTGGGCACATCTTTCATGCTCGCACCACTTACTAATCTCTTCTCTCCCCTGTTTAAGTATTCTCATCCGTCGCCAGCGGACGACGGATACGCCGGCAGGGTCCCGGGTTTTGCAGGTTTTTTGGCATTAGGGAAGAATAACCCTGATTAGGTATTGCGCAGATATTGTATGGGTTTTTATGGCAAACGCACGAGTGCTCGTCAGCGATCCGCTGGCAGAAGAAGGGCTTGCGATCCTTAAAGAGGCCTGCGACGTCGATGTAAAGACGGGCCTTAAAGAGGACGAGCTCTGCGGGATCATCGGCGAATACGACGCCCTGATCGTCCGGAGCGGCACCGAAGTGACGGCAAAAGTGATTGCGGCCGGCAAGCGCCTCAAATTTATCGGGCGTGCCGGTGTCGGTGTCGACAACGTCGATATGGATGCGGCAACAAAACAGGGTATCATCGTGGCAAACGCACCCGAGGGGAACACCCTTGCGGCAACCGAACACACGATGGCGATGATGCTCTCGCTTGCACGGAACATCCCCCAGGCAACAGCGAGCTTAAAGAAGAAGGAATGGAAGCGCTCCAAGTTCATGGGCGTGGAGCTCAACGAGAAGACGCTCGGTATCGTCGGTTTCGGCCGGATCGGGCGCGAAGTTGCCAAGCGTGCGAATGCGATGGACATGAAGTGTGTCGCCTACGACCCCTTCATCTCCAAGGAGCGGGCGGCCCAGCTGGGCGTAAAGGTTATGACCATCGACGAACTCTTTAAGGTCGCCGATGTGATCACGGTCCACACACCGCTCATCAAGGAGACCAAGCACGTCATCAATGCAAAGACCATTGCAACGATGAAAGACGGCGTGCGGCTCATCAACTGCGCCCGCGGCGGCATCATCGACGAGAAGGCGCTCTACGATGCGCTCAAGAGCGGCAAGGTTGCCGGTGCGGCGCTCGATGTCTTCGAGACCGAGCCGCCCTCTCGAATCCCCGCTTCTTACGCTCGACAACGTGATCGTCACCCCGCATCTCGGGGCGAGCACGGTCGAAGCCCAGAAGAACGTGGCAATCTCCGTCGCAAAGCAGTGGGTCGAGGTCATGCACGGCGGCTCCGCCAAGTACGTGGTCAACGCGCCGATGGTCCCGGCAGAGCAGGCAGAGATCCTCGAGCCGTTTGCCGAACTTGCGGAAAAAGTGGGCAGGTTTGCGATCCAGACCGTTGAGGGACGTCTCTCCTCGGTCGAATGCACCTATGGAGGGGAACTTTCTGCCTATGCGGGAAGCATGAAGTACGTCACCCGGCTTGCCTTAAAGGGCCTGCTCGACCCGATCCTCCAGGTGCCGGTCAATATCGTGAATGCCGAGTTCGTTGCAAAGGAGCGCGGCATTGCGGTCAGCGAGACCGTAACCGAGGAATCCCACGGGTTCAAGAACCTGATCACGATAAAGATCAGGACCGACAAGACCGAGATGACCGTGAGCGGATCGGTCTTTGCAAAGGGCCGCAGCCGGATCGTCTCGGTCGACCAGTACACGATGGACCTCATCCTGAAGGGTATGTCATTGTCTCCAAGCACATGGACAAGCCCGGCGTTATCGGCCGTGCATCCACGATGCTCGGGAAGCACAACATCAATATCGCCGGCATGCAGGTCGGCCGGGTCACCCCGGGCGAGGCTGCCCTGATGGTCTTGAACGTGGACAGCGAAGTGCCCGAAGACGTGATTAAGGAGTTCTGCTCGCTCGAGGGTATCTTCTCCGCGAAGTTTGCCAGGATTTCCGATAAGAGAATCTAATTTTTTTAGCTGGTATCCCCGGTATTCCCCCGGGAATGCGGATCGCCATCCGGGGCAAGACGATCGGGGTTTTGTCCTGTCGTTTTTGGGGTTAAAAAGAGGATTTTTACGGCGGGCACTATTTTCCGCCCGTGGGGGGGGGTCACGCTGAATATGGTACGACCCCCCCATTTTTCCGGGAACCGGGTCGGGCCGGATCGCGCCGTTTTTGTAGTGTATTCAGGTTCGTTCCGATCGAGACCCGATGTGCTCTTTTACCCCGTGAAACCCGGTGCAGTCCGGGCGGGATATGTCCCCGTGGATCCCGGGCGAAAATTGTGTCGGGAGGTCCCGGTAAAAACAGGTGTGACCCCCCCACCATGATCCGGGATTTCGGGGAATATTTGTGTACCAGTTTCTGACGTGAAAATGCCCGGTTTTTGCTCTTGAAAATTACCGTACAGCAAAGGGGGGGTCACACTATTTTTGATGCGACCTCCCCTATTGGGTGACTGTGCGGATCCGGATGACCCGCAATGAAAAACCGTTATGACTTCCGTTCCTGTTTCAGGGGGGGTTGCCGGGAAAAGCGTGGGGAAAAAAAGTGAATGTCGGTTTTTATTAGGACATCAATCCTGATTTATGCCTCTTCGTACACCTTCACGGGTACCGGCAGGATATCCGGGCGCTCGTCGGTCATGATGTAAGTATACCCCATCACGTGCACGATGTATTCGAGATACCCTTTGGCAAAGTCCGAGAGTCCTTCGTGCCGTGTGGCAAAGATCAGGATATGGAACCACTGGATAATCAGGCAGATCGTGGCAATGATGCCAGTACACGAATGCCACGATGGCGATCAGGATCCAGTAGGCAATACGGACGAGCAGTTCAAAACGGCTCGACTCGCTCTCGAATGTGAAGAGCTGTACAGGGGCCGGGAGACGATCCTTCGGTCATAATGATCCAGCATGGGGTAGCGGTGGATAAATAATGGGCGGGTGTTTCTGGACCGATTCCATGCCGGATTGCGACCGCGTTTACACTATTTTTTAATAATAGGATGACAGATGTTATAGAGCATCATCCCTACGGGGGCTCGTGGTCTAGTTGGCTATGACGTCGCCTTGACATGGCGGAGGTCCTGAGTTCGAATCTCAGCGGGCCCATCTCTCTTTCTTTTGTTGTTTTGCTGAAAATCCCTGCATCGGCCGGTATCTGCGTCCGGCAGCAGCATATTAAAGGCAGACCGTCCAGAAGCATTAACGATGGCAAAAGGCGGTAAAAAGCAGCCGTTTGTATGCCCGAAGTGCGGGTACGCCGACGGTGTGTTTCATTCGGTCTGTCCGTCCTGCGGGCGCCCGTTTGTCCGGGATTATACGGATACTCAGGTCCACCCCCGGGACCCGGATCTTACCGGCGTGGTCACGTCCCCCTTCTGGGCGCGGGTTTTCCTTGTACTGCTCCTGTGCGGTATCGGAACCGGGACTGTTTCTCACGTTCCGTCCGGTTCTTGGAATATAACCCGGATCAGGGAACCCTGACGCACGTTCTATGGTTGCAGGTGTACCGGGAAACGGGTATGTGAGGGTGAATGGGGGAGTGCTTACTCCCGGTACATCAGCCACACCGCGTACATCATTGAGGCGCATGCAACGAGAAGGAGCCCGGCATGGATGCCGGACAGGCCGTACATAAAGACGATACGGATCACATCAAAGAGGGCAAACAGGGCAAACGTCAGGGCAATGAACCATCCGTACACCTTCTTTTTCCGGGTAGCAATAAGTACTGCAACCACCACGACTGCACATTCGATGAGGATGGCGATGATCTGGATCAGGTCGGCGAGCTCCATGCGCCGATATTGGCGGCCGGTTCATATCAGTATTGCGACGTACCGGCTTCCTGGCTACACCTCAAAGAGTTCTGACTGCCCTGCAGGTCTGGATTGTCGTCCGGCACCGTTTTTTGTTTATTAAAAAGAATGCAGCTCAGTGCGATACACCGTGCTGTTTTTCAATGTAGTGCTGGTGGTAATCCTCTGCCCTCCAGAATGCTGTTGCCGGGACGATTTCCGTGACAACGGGGCGGCGGAATTTTCCTGACCGGGCAAGATTGTCCCGCGACTGGACCGCAAGGCGCTTCTGTTTCGCGTTGTGATAGAAGATCACCGACCGGTAGTTTGTCCCGATATCCGGGCCCTGCCGGTCTTTCTGGGTCGGGTCGTGGATCGACCAGAAGACCGCGAGCAGGTCGTCATAGGATATCTCGTCGGGATCGTACAGGAGCCGTACCGCCTCTGCATGCCCGGTTTTGCCGGTACAGACATCCTCGTACCGGGGGCGGGGGACGGTACCCCCGGCATACCCTGCCTCCGTGGATATAACTCCCTTTACGTTCCGGAACGCCTCTTCCACACCCCAGAAACACCCGGCTCCGAAGGTGGCGGTCTCCGGATCCCTGATGGAAAATGCCATGCTTGTATCTTGGACAGATTCTCCCCACATATGTGTTACGAATCGGGATCGGTCTTCCTTGGCAACTCTCATTATCGATAACGACACACTATCCTGTTGCGAGCGGGCGGTTTTATAAAAAGTGGGGGCCGTCCCTGCGTGGAACCCAAGGAATGCGGATCTTGTTTGTCGTGTGCGGTGAAGGGCTGGGCCATTCGTCGCGCTGTATCCACCTCGGCCATTACCTCGAGCAGCACGGGCACTCCGTCAGTTTCGTGGCATACGGCAAATCGTACTGATTTTTTCCACGACCATGGCTGTATCAATGTCTACGAAGGTATCCGGGAGGTCTGCCTGGAGGGGACAAACGGCTTTTTCTCCCTGAAAAAAACGATGTTGTGTTCGAAATGGATACCCTTCGATCTTGTCCGTTCCGCGCTGCGCGTCCGCCGGCTGAATCATGGAACAGAAGATCGACTGCGTTGTCTGCGACACCATGTACGGCGGGGTGATGGCGGCCCGGTTCCGCAGGGTGCCGGTGATTTTTATCACCAACCAGAACCGGTTTGCCGGCCCCGGGGGGAAGATGAACCCGGTCTGGGGCATCTTAAATTTCCTGATCCGGCGCTACCTTTGCCTTACCGACACGATCATTGTCCCGGATTTCCCGCAGCCGGATACGGTGAGCGCGTACAATATTTTTATCCCCCGCCATGAACGGAACCACTATCACTTCACCGGCCCGTTCCTGGACGTCGATCTTACCCGGTACCAATTTTCCGGGGAGACGATCTTTACCAGTTTTGGGGGCGAGCCGTACAAGCTCCCGCTCTATCTCCTGCTCAAAAAGATAGCCGATTCGAGAAAGGATCTCCTGTTCGATGTATTTTATACCGGGGCAAACCTTCCCCCGTCTTCGGACAACTTCCTGTCACACGGGTACGTGCCCAACCTCTACGAGCACCTGGCAAAGGCGCGGATCGCCATTGTCCACGGGGGACTCACCACGCTGCACGAGACTCTGGTCTTTGGCAAGCCGGTACTCGTGATTGTCGATCCGGGGCACCCGGAGCAGCAGAACAATGCCCAGCGGATTGTCGATATGGGTGCCGGTGTGTCCGTGGACGGCCGGACCATCACCCGCGAGATCCTCGAACAGAAAATTGCCGAGACCCTTGCCCTGCCGGTCCGTAACCGCGAAGAGACCCTGGGAAAGGTCGCGGGCAGGAAGAACGCGGCGGAAATTATTGAGACCGTGGGGTCGCGCAGGCAGAAACATCTCTGGCCGATCATCCACCGCCAGTGAGGGAAAAAGGCATGGGCGTTTCCGAAGAGATACGGCACATAAAACCCGGGGAAGACCTGCACCGCTGCCCGGCCTGCGGGTACGAGTACGGGTTCCATACCTCGTTTTTGAGCGTGAACGCCGGGACGGACGGGAAAGAGAGCCCGGTGAAGTCCACAAAGGCCCTCTACCGGGTGATCCTGATCTGCCCGGAGTGCGGGGCGCGGTTCGATGCCGGATGGCGGATCTCCTTTTCTGAAGAGGAGAGTCCGGTTGTCCGGACAACCGTGCTGCTGCGGTGAACCCGACCGAATCCTAAAAAAGAACGAAAAAAATGCCGATGCAGTGTATCCAGTGCAAGGGGAAAGGGCTCTGTGGTCTTCCCGTCTGCCCCATCACCCGCCGGTTCCATGCGCAGGCAGACGTGAAACTTTCTGCGAGCTACCAGGGGAGCGCCCCGTCGGTTTTTGTGGGGAGCGCCGGGTATCCTGATGTCCGGGGAGGGCCGCTTCTGGTCGGCGACTCCGATCATCCCCCGGACTGGCTCGCCCGCAACCTCGGGATCGATGAGATCGTCGGGATCCGCGCCCGGACGATTCGGGGAAAGTCGCCGGCCCGGCAGTTTACCGGTGGCCTCCAGGAGATTGCGCTCTCCGCAAAACCGCTCGATGTCGATGTCGCGTTTACGCGGCCGGTTGCCTTTTCGCTTGCCTTTGACGGGACGGTGGCACCGGTGGGCCTCTCGGGGGATGTCCGAAAGCTCGACGTGGTCGGGAGCGCGAGCGTTGCCCGGGTCGTGGACCGGGTCACATCCGATACGGACCTCGGGGCAACCGGGGCCTGTATCGAACTTGTGCAGGGCGGCACCGATGTGTACGGGATCGCGAAGCTGATGACCGCAGGGCTCCTTGGCCGCCGCCGGCACCTTGTCCCGACCCGCTGGGCGATCACGGCGGTCGACGATACGGTCTCCACTTCGCTCAAGCAGGGAATCGCCCGGTTCTCTCCGATAGACGAGTACCGGGTCTTCTTTGGCGAACTCTTCGGAAACCGGATCGTCTGCATCCTTGCCCCCGGCGACTGGAAGTACGAGATGATCGAGGTCTGGGGGAAGCAGACGCTCTGGGCCGGGGATACCGAGGCGATCGTGCAGGATCGGGAGGGAATGAAGAAACAGGGATATTCGCCAATTTCCGGTGCCTACTACTCTGCCCGGCTTGCCGTGGCGGAATACCTCACCGGGATCCGGCGCTCGGCCCGGGCAATCGTTCTCCGCCACGTTACCAGCGAGTACTGGGCGCCGCTCGGTACCTGGGTGATCCGTGAGGCCGCACGGAAAGCGATGTTGTCGCCATATGTGCCGTGCGAATCGCTCGAAGAGGCAGTCCGTGTGGCCTCCGCCCGTATCGGTTTTTCGTACTGGCAGGAGCACAGCACGCTCATTCCCGAGCTGCGCACGCAAAGGACGCTTTTCTCGTTTTAGGGTGTTATCCGGTATACGCCTGCGCAGATTTCGACTGCCTGCGGTAACGTTCCTTAATGCTGTCGAGGGTCTCGATCTCGGTAGTGTCCTTGTCGTCCCGCAGCCGGATGAACCGGGGGAACCGGAGGGCAAACCCGGCCGCGTAAGTGGGGCTTACCTGGAGTTCGGCATAGCCGACTTCAAAGACCAGCTCCGGTTCGAACTGCACTTCCTTTCCCGAACGCGAGATCACGGTGTCCTTGAGGAGTTCGTACACCTCTGCGAGCTGATCGTCAGAAAACCCGGTCGCTACCCGGGAGAGGGGAACGAGTTTTCCCTGGTCCTGGCAGGCGACTAAAAACGACCCGAATACGTGCGCCCGTTTTCCCTCGCCCCACTCTGCGCCGATAACCGCGAGGTCGAGCGTGTCCACCTCGGGTTTGATCTTGATCCAGTTTTTCCCGCGCTGGCCCGGGGTGTAGGGGGAGTCGCGGACCTTGATCATGATCCCCTCGTGGCCTGCGGCAAGAGCATCGTTGTAGGTTTTTTCAATGACGGTCTGGTCGCCGCTAACCACCTGCGGGGCCACGAACTCCTGCACGACGGATTCCAGTCTTTTCCGGCGCTCGGAGAACGGTAGGTCGATCAGGGTTTCGCCGTCGAGGTAGAGGAATATCGAAGACGTTTGGCACCATCCGGATCGCCTCCTTTGCCTCAGGCAATATCGTGCCGGCGGCGGAACCTGCGGAGCACCGACTGGAAGGGCATGGGCCGGCCGTCCTTTATTGCAATTACTTCCCCGTCCAGGATAACATCGTGCGTAGTCGCACTGTCCAGGAGAGCGATCACGTCGGGGAGCGCTGCGGTCACGTCTTCGAGGCGGCGGGAATACATCCGCTTCTTCCCTTCGGCTTTATGGAACTGGAACCGCGACCCGTCGTACTTGAATTCCGCTGCAACCTCGCCGTGCTCCTGGAGCATGTCGGCGATAGCTCCCTGCTGGGCGAGCATCATCCGTAACGGGTGGAAGGGGGTGATCCGGACATCCTTCAGGGCATCTTCCCCGGTTTTTGCCCGTTGTGCTACTTCGCCGAGGTCGTTTATTGCCTGCATTGCGTGCTCGACAAGTGCCGGGTCTACCGAGAATGCCTTTGCAATCCCCTCGCGGACGGTTCCCTCGCCGACACCGATCCGGAGCTCTTCGAGCATGATCCGCGAAAGGTAGCGCCCTTCGAGCGGAGTGGCATCGCCAAGGAGCAGTTTTACCGTTCGCAGTTTCTCCTTCTGGGACGTGGCCCCGCCGCGTGCCGATATTGCGATGAGCTTATTGTACACATCGACAAGTTCAAGGTCCTGGTGGGAGAACGATACCTGCGATTTTTTCGTAAGGAACTCTTCGACAACCCTGCCCACGTCGCCGCTCCGGTTGATCCGGTCGATCACGGCGTCCTTTTTTACCCCGGCAACGTACCCGACCGCTTCGTACAGGAGGTTCGGGCCGATCCCGAGCTTCTGCGGGCTCCAGTCGGGAAAGATCCTTCCCATGATGAACCGGACAAAGATCGGGAGTTCTTCCTGCGAGAGTGCCGGCAGGGCCCGGCTCACCACATCGATCATGTCGAGTCGGCCGGATATTCCCTCGATCTCCTCGCAGTACCGGGGAGAACTCTGAGAAGAGCATGGCGTTTCTGCTTTCACCTTTGGCCGCATTCACATTAACATTTTACGTTATCCTGTCGGTCCATATCCGGCTATAGGGATATAAATAAAAGTATTTTTAAGGTTGGGCCCGATAGTTCTCCTAGCGTGCAGGTCGTGGCATCAACCCATGGGTGACGAGTGGCAGCCGGAAGCGGTAATCAGGCTGAGACTGGAGCGTCTTAAAAAGGAGTTCGTCGAATATATCGCGGCAAACAGCGAGAAAATCGACGCCAATATCCCGGTCTTTTTCGGCCAGGTCATCGCATCCCTCGACAAGAACCTGCCGGGCCTCGGCGACGAGCTTACGACCCGTTCATCGATGCGATGGCATTTGCCGTGCTCGAAACCTCCAAAAGATCCGAAGATATCCCGTTTGTCGAGAAACTCTTCGATTATGCCCTGCGCAACAAGCGCGGGACCCGGAACCGTGCAGTCTACGATATCCTGCTCGGCATGAAGATGATCAATACCGGAAAATATGCCGAGGGCGCCGAGCAGCTCAAAAAGTACCGGTCCGTGGATGCGATCATCTGCCCGGCGATCGCATACTGCTATTTCGTCCTCTCCACCCAGCAAACGGTTCTGGAGCGGGGCGCCCCGCGTCCCAACGATATGTCGCTTGCCGCCCGCGAGCAGATGATTGAACTCGTACGGCTCCACCCGCCGATCAACCGGCTCCAGGATTTCGAGATCGCGGAAGACCCCCGGATCAACAAGATCTTCTGGTTCATGATCAAGCAGGCCATCGACTGGTTCCCGAGCGAGCGCGAGTTCATCCGCATCGGGATCGAAAAGGCCGCAAAGGACGGGAGGCGCGATCTCAAGGAGGAACTCCTCAATATCGCCATAGAACGGTTCTACAACGACATGTACTTCCTGCGCGAGCTCTACAAGCTCAAACTGGAAAAAAGGGACGCCGGCGGGATCGCCGGGGTCGTCAAGCAGATGACGCAGCAGTATCCCGACGATATCGAGCCGATCTATTACGGGATCAAGCTCTCGATCATCACCAGCCGGATGGACACGTATTTCCGGTTCCGGAAACTGGCCGTGGCAAAGAACATCGCGCCGCTCGCGCTCCTCCTGCTCGATTATTCCTTCGAGATGATGAGCGGGAAACGTGTCGAGGCATCCGCCTGCATGGACGAGATCAAAAAGCGTGTCGGCCCCCACCATTACTTCGTGACGCTGCTCGAGTACGTGGGGCACGACTTCCAGTCTGATGATACCAAGAAGGTAAAGCGGGCAAAGAAGGCGATGTTCGATGCCATCGATCAGTACTGCATGAAACTGCTTAAGATCGAAGGAACGTGATGGAGGAAAGAGAAATGACGGCATCTTTTATCATACCGGGCATACGGATAATCCGGGAGGGATAGTAATGGCAGCGCAAGTTCAGGTTCTGGTTGCCGCAGCAGATACCGCAGTGCGGACGCACTTGCGGCCGAGGCAGGGAAGGCCGGCTACCGGGTGGCAGCCCGGGCAGTATCGGTAAAAGAGGCGGTTGCCCGTGCAGGCAAAGAGCGCCCGGCGCTCGTAGCTGATGGACGCCCGTCTCAGGCAGCAGTCCGGCAATCCGGGGAGCGATAAAGAAGATCCAGGCCGGCTTGCGTCAGTCCCCGTTGTCCTCGTTGCCCCGTCCGATGCTGCCAGTTCCTGATTTTGGCAGGAGCGCGGTCGTCCCGTACGGGTGCCTGGTGCGGCCGTTCGGTCCCCGCCAGTTCCGTGAGGTTACCGGGGCAGCGATTCGCGCTGCATGCACGGACAGGAACCGGCGCCGATCCCGGGCGTACAGAGGATCGCCCACGACATCAACAACATGCTCAGTTCGGCCCTTGCAAACATCCAGCTTTCCCGCCGTTCGTGCCCCCATAAGGAACAGGTGCTGGGCCATCTCGACAAGCGCGGAAACGAGCGTGCTCAGGGCGCGCGGACCACTCGCGCCAGCTCCTCGCATCGGTCGGGACAGCGGATGCTGCATTGTCGGCAGGGGCAAAGAAAACCGGGCAAAAAGCCGCAGATCAGGAAGACAAAAAGAGACCGGCGGCCCGGTACCGGATCCTCTTAATGGACGACGAAGAGTCCATCCTTTCTGCCACAAGCGACATGCTCACTTTCCTCGGCCACGAAGTTACGGTGGCGGAGAACGGGGATCTGGCAGTCTCCCGGTACAGGAATGCAAGAGAGACCGGCTCCCCGTTCGATGCAGTCATCCTCGATATCACCGTTCCCGGGGGAAAAGGGGCCGGGGAGACCCTGCCGCTTCTCAGGAACATCGATCCGCAGGTCAGGGCGGTCGTCTCCAGCGGGTACGCCACCCATCCCCTTGTCACGGGATTTGCCGCGAACGGGTTTGTATCCGCGCTGGTAAAACCCTACGGTTTCAAGGAACTCGAAGACGCCCTTTCCCGGGCCTTTAAAAATAGTTTTTTTTAGAGCCGGAGTTCCTGCCGGGACACTGGTGTTGTCCCTGCCTGGGAGGCGACGATCAGCCCGGTGTCCTCGAAAAAGAGCCCGAGGCCGTCGCGGGCGCTCGCACGGGCCTTATCCGGTGTATTGTTGATCTCGCTCAAGTGCGAGAGAATAACCGGGGGCGCATCCCTTCCCAGCTGCCGCAGCACTGCCGCCGCCTGCAGGGATTCGAGAGATGACCGTGATCGGAGCGTATCCTCCGTTTCAGGGACTCCGGGTACGGGCCGTGTGCGAGCATGTCGGGGCAGTGGTTGCTTTCGAGGACGAGGCCGTCGCATGGTTTGAGGCGGGCGAACATGCTAGCGGTAACGATCCCGGTATCCGTACAGTACCCGAGGGTGACGCCATCGTCGTTTACGGTAAACCCGCAGGGCTCGGCCGCATCGTGGGAAGTGGCAAACGGGGTAAGCGTCATTCCCGCGACTGTGAAGGCTTCGTTGTACCGGCAGACCCGGGTCTCCAGCGGCTTATCCGACGTGCGTCGGTGGCAGAGGAAATCGGCAAGCGTCCCCTGCGTTGCATAGACCGGGCAGGAAAGTTTCCGGGCAAGCACATCGAGCCCCCTGACATGGTCGCCGTGCTCGTGGGTCACGACAATGGCTTCGATCGCGTCGGGAGTGCACCCGGCCTGTGCCATCCGGGCAAAGGTCTCTTTTGCGCTCAGGCCCGCATCGATGAGGAGTGCGCCTTCGGCGCCTTCGATATAGGTACAGTTGCCCTTACTCCCGCTTGCAAGGATAGTGCACCGCATTCTGCCGTACCTTTACGTGCCGGTGGTATTAACCTGCTTTTATCGGAACATCCGGGAAAGACCGGTAAAAAAGGGATTTAATAGTTATTTCTTGGGTTTCATGGCCTCGTATTCTGCGAGGACCGGGGCTATGGTTTTTGTCGAGATGGAACGCCGTACCAGGACTGCGAGCTTCTTACAGTATTTGATATGGGAGATCTGGAAACTCACGATCAGGCCAAAACAGAGGCACGTAACACCGATCAGGTAATAACTTGCAATATCTGCCATACGTCATCCTCCTTATTTTTTAGGTCTCCTTTATGAGTTCGTCAACGATCGGAACCACGGAATCGGCCTCCGAACACTGCTGTGCAATCACCATGAACCGCTTCCCGTAATAGTGGTTCAGGAGCTGGTACCCGACGATCATCCCGATCGAGAATGTGATAACCCCAAAACCGATATAGATCAGCAGATCCGTTATCAGGTCTGTCAAATATGCACCCCATTGACTGTTAGGCAGGAGACAGATAAATATATTGAATCCGTTTTATGCACCAGTGTTCCTATCGAAAAGATCATTAAAGGGGAAAAACACGTACCCGTACACAACCGGACAGGTAAACCATCGTGGCAAATGAGACCCTTCCCCCGTTGAAATTCACCCTTTCGGAATTTGCGGGGTCCCTTGGCGATTTCGGAACGATCATTCCCCTCATCCTTGCAGTCGCCCTTGTCTCCGATGTCAATCCCCGGTATATCCTGCTCTTTTTCGGGATCTGGTTCATTCTCACCGGCCTCTACTACCGGCTGCCGATCCCGCTCGAACCGATGAAAGCGATCGCCGTGATCGTGATCTCGGGAAGTATCGGGAGCGGCGAAATAGCTGCGGCAGGGATCATCCTCGGCATACTCTTCCTGATTCTCGGCTATGGCAGGTTTTTTGCCATCATCGCGAAGTACGTGCCGGAGAGCGTGGTGCGGGGCATCCAGCTCGGTCTTGCCCTTCTTCTCTTCAAGGCGTCGGCAGATTTCGTAATAAAGGACTCCTTCTTCTTTATTCTCGGGCTGGTCATCATCCTTGCATTCCTCCTCCTCGTCCATTACCGCCACGTTCCCGACCTTTCCTCGATCTGCGTTATTGCGGTCGGTGTCGTTGGCGGGATCATCCTGCACGGCATCCCCCCCACGAGCCTGATCCCGCCGCCGCAGCTCGTGATCCCGCTCGCATCCGATTTCCCGTCGGCTCTCTCGACGCTCGTCCTGCCGCAGGTCGTGCTGACGATTGCAAACGCGATCCTCGCGACCTCCCTGTTGACCCAGGACCTTTTCAAGAAGGATGTCCCGCCAAAGAGGCTCTCCACGACCATCGGCCTCATGAACATCACGTCGGTGCCCTTCGGCGGGTTTCCCATGTGCCACGGTGCCGGGGGCCTTGCCGGCCAGTACCGCTACGGGGCCCGGACCGGCGGGGCGAGCATCATTGCGGGTGTCATCTTCATTGTCCTCGCGCTCTTCTTTACCTCCCCCCAGGTACTTTCCATCGTGGCGGTCGGGGTGCTGGGGGCGCTTTTGGTCTTTGTCGGGGTCGAGATGGGGAGGCACAGCCTCAAGACCGACTCCTTTGTCATCACCGGTATCATCGGCCTGCTCGCCCTGTTCTTCTCCATGACGGTAGCATTCATTGTCGGCATGGTGCTCGTGTACGTGTTCGGGAAATTCCGGCCAAAAGCCGCTACATGACGGCCCGGCCTCATAACCCGCCCATAAATCGCTTGTTTTTCGCAAACGAAACCTTAACAACCTATCCCGCCGATTTTTCCTGCTATGTGGCAGGCGGTTGATATCGAAACCTGGATGGCCCGGCGCACATCCCGGCTCGGTGCGGTAAAGGAGACCGTTGAAGGGATTATCGGGCAGGTCAGGGACGGCGGCGATAAGGCCCTTATCGGACTTGCGGAAAAGTTCGACAAGGTGCACCTGGACTCTGTCGCAGTAGACGAGGAGGCCCGGGAAGCCGCGTACGAGAAGGTCGACCCGAAGGTGACCGAGAGCCTGGTGGAAGCCGAGGCCCGGATCAGCCGGTTCCACGAAGCTCCAGCTGCCGCGTGGGCTCTGGCTCAAGTGAGACGGAACCCGGTATCACGCTCGGGGTCAAGACCACCCCGCTCTCGCGGATCGGTGCATACTATCCCGGGAGGCCGCGCTGCCTATCCCTCCACGGCGCTCATGTGCACCGTCCCGGCCCGGATCGCCGGGAGTAGCGGAGATCTGCTGCTGTTCGCCGCCGCCCATCCAGCCGCTCACGCTTGTCGCCCTCGATATCGCGGGGGTGGACGAGATCTACCAGTGCGGCGGGGCACAGGCAATTACCGCAATGGCTCTCGGGACTGAAACCATCGAGCCGGTGGAGAAGATCGTCGGGCCCGGGAACGTCTACGTAACCGCGGCAAAGATGATGCTCCGCGAATATGCCGAGATCGATTTCCCGGCGGGACCGAGCGAGATCGCGGTCATAGCCGACGACAATGCGGTCCCTGCCTATGTTGCTGCCGACATCATCGCCCAGGCAGAGCACGACCCGAACGCAGCCTGCCTCCTTATTGCCACCTCGGAAAAGATCTCCCGTGCCATTGGCGAGGAAGTGAAAAAACAGGCCGGATCGGCCCAAAGGAAAGAGATCATCGCAAAGGCACTGGAGAACTCAGGATATGTCGTTGCCGGCGATCTCCGGGAAGCGGTGGCGATTGCAAACACCGTTGCCGCCGAACACCTCTCCATCCAGGTGACCGATCCCCTCCCGGTGCTCTCCGGTATCAGGAACGCGGGTGCGATCTTTGTCGGGCCCTATACCCCGGTCGCCTGCGGGGATTATGCGTCCGGCACAAACCACGTCCTGCCCACGGCAGGATACGCCCGGCAGTACTCGGGTCTCGATGTCCACCACTTCTGCAAGACCTCGTCGGTCCAGATCCTCTCCCGCGAAGGTCTCGAAAGTATCGGGGATATATCGAAACCCTCGCTACTGCCGAAGGACTTTTCCGCCCATGCGGCATCGGTCCGGGTCCGGCGGCAGGATAAGAAGGGCGGCCGCACCGGTTCTTCCGAAGAACTAAAAACGGGGCCGGGACCTGTCCCGGTTTCTAGGTTTTTATCGTTTTTTATCCGCGTTTGTTCTGCCGGGAAAGGAAAACTGCTCCGGCGCCTGCGGTTATCGTAATGGCCAGGATCGCGCTCCACGGTGAGAGGGGGATCGGCGTTGCTTCGGTCTGTGCCGGTTCGATGGTGATCTTTGTTGCCGCATACGGCCCGGTACTGAACCTTTCATGGTCGACCGGGGCCGTGACGACAAAGACCGTGTACGTCCCCGGGTTGAGGTTCCCGAGGATCACTGAAGTGTCCCAGGGGTACTGCCAGGTCCCGTCATCCATGTTGACCGGGGCGGTGGTGAACAGTCCCCGTCCGGCCGGGACGTTTACGTTTTCCAGGGTCACTCCCCGGGAATCGAGATCCGGGCCTGTCAAAAAGAGGTAGACGGCGATGGTGTGGATCCCGGAGACGTTCCCGGAGAGGAGGACGGTATCCCCGAGATGAACAACCGACGGCGACGCGCTGATAGAGACAGGCTGGGCTGTCGCAGGAATAACGATCAGGAAAAAGAGCACGGCCATTACAGCCGGCAGACAGACTGCCCCACGCATATCATATTCATTCCTGCGTAAAGGGATAAAATGGTATCACCTTTTATCACTAAAATTCCATGACCATTACCGCCTCTTCTTCGGCTTTGAGATCCCCCTTGAGGTGATCGGTCTCGAACTCGTACCCGTCCGGCGGGTCGAAATCGTCGTAGAGCTCGCACTTGTCCAGCACGTCGACGAACTCCTTTAAGAAGATCCGCGGGATGATATCGACCCGGCCCCCGAACCGGCCGGTGATCTTTTTTATCATCGCCCGGATAAAGCGGTGGGAGACCCGCTCGCGGTCGACTTCGCGGTAGGCCTCCGAGTATACTTCGCAGACCTTGAGGGCCACGAGCTCCAGTTTCGCGGTATCGAACCGGGCGAGCTGGATCTGGGGCTGGCGGGGGTTTTTGAACGTGCCGTCCCCGCTGACGCTGATCCGGTCGTAGAGGGGAGTCACCGAGCGGATGCCGCGGGAACTGTCGAAAAATGCAGGGAGTGCCGGTGAAGAGGAAGTAGCAGTACGGCATCCGGCCCCCGTCGAAGCGCATCGATGATCCGGGCGAGCGTCTGGTAACTCTTCTCCCTCTGGTTCCGCTGGAGCCCCTGCGTGATCTCCAGTTCGTCGATGGCAATGGCAAGCCCGCGGTACCCCGCGCCGCGGACGATCTCGACAAGGCCTGCAAGGAAAAGAAACGCCGTTGCATCGTCCACGTCGCCCCGGATCCCCGCCTTCTGCCGGAAGTCCCGGCCTACCGTGGGCTCTCCCGCGATCCAGCCGATTGCGGCCTGCGCCGTGGGATAGTCGCCGGCGTTACTGGCCCTATAATAGGTGCGCAGGGCAGCGGAAAGGCCGGCGTTTTTCTCGCTGATCCGGGCAAGGGAGGATTCGATCTCCTTTTCCGCCGCCTCCCCGAGGGCTGCATCGTCCATGGTTCCGGCAGCAGAGACGAGCCGTTCTTCGATGGCAAAGAGCCAGTTGTCGATGACCGTCTTTACGGCGTGATCGGTCTCCGCGGTCCGGAGCGCGGCGCAGACCTGCTGGTAGAGGACCTGGGCTTGGAGAGCGAGGCTGTCGGGGAGATGAAGATGTGGGCGGTCACAAATCCTTTTTCTGCCGCAGTTTCGAGGGCTCGGGCGACAAAGAAGGTCTTTCCCGCCCCGTAGTCCCCCCTGACGAACTTGAGATCGCCGCCGCCGTCGGCGACAAAATCGAGCTGTCCGTGCGATCACCCCTTCTTCCAATTCGAGGCCGACCGCTATCCTCGATAAACCGGCTGCCGGTACCGTTCCCCGCCGGAGGGCATTCATTATGGCAAGGACTCTCGTGGCGCCGGCGGTTTGTTCCTTCAGGCTCCGCAGTACTCATAGGATTCCCCTTCCGCACCCATACCTTTCTTTTCCACGAGCATAATTCCCTGTGCCGCCCCTTTGCGGATCAGGCTGTTTACCAGCGCCGCCGCCCGCCTCGATCCGGTCAGCCGGCGCAGGTCGGCCTCGTTTGCCCTGCGGTGGGTGGCAAGGAACGCGAGGATCGCGGACTCCTTTTCCGTGAGGGCAAGCCGGTCGGCGAGTCCCGCAACAGTCTGCCGGGGCGCTTCGCGGGGGCTGTCGTTTATCTGACCCGCAAAGGCAGGGCAGTCTGCCGGCATCTGCTCCTTGCAGCGCTGCACAAGGGAGAGAAACTCCTCCGGGCGGCATAGTGCAGCGTGGGGCGGCAGTACGTCGATACCCCGCAGGCAGCCTTCCATACAGGAGGCAAAGTTCTCCTGCTCCAACGCACTTTCTGCCTGCGCAAGGTATGCCGCGGCAAGGCATTCCCGCTCCGCAGTCCCGAGCAGGGCCCGGCGTTCCTCGAGCCGGCGCACCAGTTCGTTATCCAGCCGCTTCATCTTTGAGAGCAGGGTTTTTGTTCCCTCGATTGCGCCGGCGACCCGGGCAAGGTCGGAAAATTTCCTGACGTTTGCGAGGATGTGGAGGAGCACTTTTTCGCTCTCCCGGTCGTCCCCAGAGTCCGCGAGGAAGAGCGCATACGGGAGCCCGCCGTTGAGGAAGTCTGCACGGTATGCACGGTAGTACCACGCCCGGGCCTCAGCCTCATCCCCGGCAGCACGGTACATCCGTGCGATCTCGATAAGGCAGACAACATTTGCATCAGTAGTGACAAGGGAGAGGAAGCGGTCTTTTGTACTGTCGGTTATCCCCCCTCTGAAGAGGTAGCTGGCATAGGTTCGGATCACAATGCGGAGCGTCCCGGCCTCAAAGGGGGTTGCGATCCCCTCCCGCGCCAGCGCTTCGTAGGCAGGCATCCTGCGTTTGCCTGATCCCCCAGTGCAGCATAGACCTCGCAGAGAATAAGCCGGTGTTCCGGCCGGTTATCGAGGGAGACAAGCCGTTTTGCTCCGGCAAGCGCCGAAAAGAAATCACCCCGGGCCATGAGGAGAAGGACATAGTCTTCCCAGAGTCCGGGAGCGGTGGAGTCCTTGCAGGACGATGCATATGCAGCCGGTGCACCGTTGGGATCTGCCTCTGCAAGTGCTGCGAAGGTATTCCTGAAGGAGTGCCGGGTCGCGGCGTTCCTCGTAGAGCGCCAGCGCGACGTCAGCGGCCTCCTTTGGCCGGTGCGCAGCACGGAGGGCGCGGGCGTATTCCGCCGAACGCACTATGGGGAGCATCGGGGGCCTCGTAGAGCGAACACGCATCAGCTGCGTATCCCAGAGCGGACGAGGGCTCCGGCAAGCGGTCGCGGTCGTCCGGCCGGTTCCCCCGAACACAGAGCCGTTGTAAGACCGGCAGCGCCCCGCGGTCGTCGTTTCGTGCGAGGAGGATCGCGGCGTAACTGCGCAGGGCGTCCGGGTTGTCGGGATCGAGCCGGACCGCTTCGGCATATTCGGCATAGGCGCCTTCATCACCCCGCTCTTCGAGCACTTTTGCGAGGTAACTGTGGACGTGCGAGGACCCGGGCATCTTCCGGGCGAGATCGCGGAAGTACACCTCTGCATCCTCGTATTTTTGTAAGCAGAAGAGGTTTGTCGCCGCAAGGACTTCGAGAGCCGGTTCGCGGGCGGTCTCCATAAGCCGGTTGCAGCAGTCGAGCGATTCCTGGTGTTTTCCCTCGTTGTAGAGCCGGAAGGCGTCTTTTGTGCGGTCGTCTTCCGCCGTATTCATGGCGCGCCCGGGGCGAACCGGACCCGGAGCAGCCCCGCGAGCATCCGGAGCATGTCCGATTTTTTTACCCGGGAATCGCCCTTGTTCTGCCATGCTATGGGAACCTCCTCGATCCGGCTGCCGGCACGGGCCAGGCGCCAGAGAAGTTCGACGTCGAATTCGAAGCCCTGCGCCCTGAGGTGAGGTAATACAGCATCGACTGCGGATTTTTTAAAGACTTTCGCCCCGCACTGCGTATCGTGGAACGAGAGCCCGAAGAGCAGCCGGATGATCAGGTTAAAACAACGGCTTTCGACCCGGCGCATCCAGCTCTGACGGATCGCAAGTGCCGAACCTTCGATCCATCCGTGACCCGATCGCTGCGTCTGCCGTCCCCGAGGTGGCTAAACAGGCGCACCATCTCGTCAATGCCGGTCGAACCGTCGGCATCCGCGTACCCCACGAGCGGGGCCTGTGCGGCCCGGAGCCCGGCGATCACTCCCCCGCCTTTCCCTAGTCTTGCGGAGAAACGGAGGCAGCGAATCTGGAGATCGGGCCGTCCTTTGGCGATTTTGTCGACCACGTCCGCCGTACGGTCGCTTCCGTCGCAGACAACGATAAGCTTCCCCGTCAAACGAGGTGATGGCGTCAAAGAGCCCTGCTATCCGTTTCTCCTCGTTGTACGCCGGGATGACAAGGCTGTACCTTGGTGTGGGGGATGTCGTCATGGCAGGACAGTACCGCTGCCTGTTTTTGCCGTCTGGTGATGTTGGGGAATTCCCGGCCCGGCAAAAAACCAGTCCTGTACTGTTGGGGAGAGGTCGCCAATAATATTACTGGTGTTTTGTGAGGTGCCGGGCGAGAGCCGTGTCTTTTTTGTATTTTTCCGCAATGGCAAGCGCGGTCATCCGAAGGTCGTGGTGGTCCTTTATGCAGGTCTCGGGTGGCGGGGACTTGCGCAGGATGGCGGAGGTATTCTCGGTTACCTGGATAAGTTCGGTTGCGATCAGCGCGTCGAGCCAGATGAGGTCGGCGAGCATGTTTTTGATCTCTTCATCGGCCATAGATCGTTGTGTTGGGGATGCCGGTATTTTAAGGTAGGGTGTATCGTGAAACTGTCCGGTTTTTCCTTTTCCCTTCCGGGTTTCGCAAGTGAGTCGGGGGGTGGGGGGCACCCTCCCCCGCATGTAAAAAATTGGCCGGCCCGACCGTTTTTTAGATACGGGGACCCCCCACCCCCCTCCGGCCCGGCCATCCGGCGTGAGCGGGGATTTTTTTATCACATTGCAATGTGATAATCACATGTACATGCGAATATCACATGGTAATGTGACAACCGGTTTTTCTAATTTTTTATTGAACTGCCTGTTATGATACCGGTTTTACCGCCCGGACCGATCCGGCACTGCCGGTACTCTACGGTTGCAGCCCGATAGTTCCCAAGGGACAACCTTAATGCCCCTTCCTCCCAGACATTCCTGCCGGAACACCATGACATACCTTGATAATATCAGAAAAAGCGGGAAATATGCCAATCCCTTCTTTGGCCTCACTGGCATTGATGTCGTCAGCACGGAGGAAGGCCGTGCGGTCTTAAAGATGGCGGTACGGCCCGACATGCTCAACGGCGTGGGCTGGCTGCAGGGCGGGATGCTCGTGGCGCTTGCAGACGAGGCAATGGCCCTTGCCCTCTACCCGATGCTCGATACAACCGAGGGAATTGCGACCATCTCGGAGTCCACCAGTTTTATCAAAGGTGTCCGGGAGGGCACGATCATGGCCGAAGGCCGCGTAGTTCGGAAAGGGCGGCGGGTCGCGTTCTGCGAAGGAGAGGTCAGGATCGAAAATGCCGAAAAGACCCTTCTCTCGAAGACCACAGCCTCGTTTGTTATAACGGCCTGTAAATAAAAAAACCTTTAAAAAAGTTATTTTTGTTCTTCTTTGGTCCGTCCTTTTTGTCCGGCGCCTTGTCAGCCTTTTTATCGTTCTTGTTCCCCTTCCGAGTCACATAGTAGGCGACACCCGCAGCCACAACGATCAGGATAACGACAAGTACGATAAGGGTTGTCTGCGTGGAGGAAGCGGCGGACTTCTGTGCCGCTGCCAGTTTTGCCGCGGTATCCTTGTCATTGGGATTCGTGGTCAGGGCAGTCTGGTACGCAACTGCGGCGTCCTGGAAGTTCTCCATCTTTACCAGGGCATCGCCCTTGTTGATCAGGGCACCGGTATAGTTCCCGTCGATTGCGAGTGCCTGGTTGTAGGAATCGACCGCGTCCTTGTAGTTCCCGAGGCTGTACTGCGCATAGCCCTTATTGTTCCAGAGCATCGTGTCCTTCGGGTACTCGGCAAGGCCGGTATCGAGCGTTACGATCGCATCCGTGTAGTTCCCGAGCTGGATCAGGGCGTAGGCCTTGTTCTGGTACGTATAGAGGAGCGCATCGCTGACCTTTATCATGGACGTATTCGAGGCGAGCGCCAGGTCGTACTGCTGGATTGCCCCGGCATAATCGCCACCCGAGAGGAGCTGGGTGCCCGTGTTATAGTACTGCGTGGCTGCATCGTGGACCGTCGTGTTTTCAGCGGCAGCGGCCGGCACGATTGCCAGCAGGCATGCCAGGAACAGGACGGCAACACATGAGATCTGTCCTCGTGTCATGCCGGGTACATGGGTTCTTTCCTTTCATCAATCTTCTCACCCGCCCCCGGTCCATCCCGTCGTAAGATAGTAATAATAGGAATCGGGGCGAAAATGTAAAGCAGCGGGGGAAGCACGTGAAGTATATTTTTGTCACCGGCGGTGTGATGAGCGGCCTTGGGAAAGGAATAACGGCTGCTTCAGTGGGAAGGATCCTGAAAAACCGTGGGTACCGGGTCACGGCAGTCAAGATCGATCCGTACCTCAATATCGATGCCGGGACCATGAACCCGGCCCAGCACGGCGAGGTCTTTGTCTTAAAGGACGGGGGAGAAGTCGACCTCGACCTCGGGAACTACGAGCGGTTCCTCGATATCGAGCTCACGTCATCCCACAATATCACGACCGGGAAGGTTTACCGCACGGTGATCGAAAAAGAGCGCCGCGGCGATTTCCTGGGCGAGACCGTCCAGATTATCCCCCATATCACGGACCAGATCAAGGCCTGCATACGGCAGGCGGCCGAAGAGGAGTTCCCGGATGGCAGCCGGGCCGATATCTGCCTTGTCGAAGTCGGGGGAACGGTCGGCGATATCGAGAGCATGCCATTCCTGGAAGCCGTCCGGCAGATGCGGGGAGAGCTCGACGAGTGCGACTATGTTCTCATCCACGTGACCCTTGTCCCCGAGGACGCGATGGGGGACTTAAAGACCAAGCCCACCCAGCACTCGGTCAAGGCGCTCCGGGAGCTCGGGCTCCATGCGGACATTATCGTCTGCCGGAGCGAGCGGGTGGTCGGGTCAAACACCAAGCGCAAGATCTCGGCCTTCTGCGATCTTCCCATCAGCGCGGTCATCTCGGCTGCGACCGCACGCGACACCTATGAGGTCCCCATGGAGATGGAAAAAGAGGGAATTGCCGATGTCCTCTCCACCCACCTAGGCCTTGAAAAGCGGGAGACCGATCCCTCGTGGTACCGCCTCGTGACAAAGGAATACACGAGCCGGGTTACGGTCGGGATCGTGAGTAAGTACGGGATCGAGGACGTGTACATCAGCATCAAGGAAGCGCTCAAGCACGCGGGACGGGCTCTTTCTACCGAGGTGAAGATCGTCTGGCTCGATGCCGAGCGGTACGAACACTGTTCGCTCAAGGACTACGATGGCATCCTGATCCCCGGCGGCTTCGGGAAGCGTGGGATCGAAGGCAAGATCGATGCGATCCAGTTTGCCCGGGAGAACAAGGTGCCCTTCCTTGGCCTCTGCCTCGGGTTCCAGCTCGCAACGATCGAGTTTGCCCGGCACAAGTGCGGGATCGAGGACGCGACGAGCGAAGAGTTTGGCGAGGGCAGCCATGTAATCGCACTCCTCCCCGAGCAGGAGGATGTGACCGAACTTGGCGGGACGATGCGCCTCGGGGACTATACCTCCGATATCCGCGACGGCACCCTTGCGATGAAGCTCTACGGCCAGCAGCAGATCGTTGAACGGCACCGGCACCGGTACGAGGTGAACCCGCACTATATCGAGAAGCTCGAAAAGGCCGGGCTCGTCTTCTCGGCAACGAACAAGAACCGGATGGAGTGCCTGGAGCTCCCGGGCCACCCGTTCTTCTTTGCAACGCAGTTCCATCCCGAGTTCAAGTCCCGGCCCACCCGGCCGTCGCCGCCGTACCTCGGTTTTGTCGAGGCATGCCGGGCAAACAAGCGGACAAAATAGGCAGGCAAGAGTATGGTAAAAACAGAGAAGTTCATTGCACAGGCAATCGAGGAGATCAAAAAGGAGGCCGGAAACGAGAAGGTCGTGATGGCCCTCTCGGGAGGCGTTGACAGCTCGGTCTGTGCAGCTCTTGCCGCCCGTGCCATCGGCGATAACCTGATCCCGATCTACATCGATACCGGCCTGATGCGGAAAGGCGAGACCGAACGGATACAAACGGTGTTCGGGAATATCCGGCTCCAGGTAGTCGATGCAGGTGACGAGTTTATTGCAGCACTTGCCGGGATCACCGATCCCGAGAAGAAGCGCAAGGCAATCGGCGAAAAGTTCATCCGGGTCTTCGAGCGCGAGGCAAAGAAGTCGGGTGCCACCTGTCTTTTGCAGGGTACCATCTACCCGGACCGGATCGAGAGCGAAGGGGGCATCAAAAGCCACCACAACGTCGGGGGCATGCCGCTCCATACGGCGTTTACGAAAGTCATCGAGCCGATAAGAGACCTCTATAAGGATGAAGTAAGAGAGGTTGCCGGGGCGCTCGGCCTGCCGCCCGAGATCCAGCACCGGATGCCGTTCCCGGGCCCGGGACTTGCTGTCCGGATCCTCGGCGAGGTAACAAAAGAGAAGGTCGAGGTCGTACGGGAGGCGAACTGGATCGCCGAGTCCGAGATCGTGGAGAAGTACCGTCCGTGGCAGTGCTTTGCGGCGCTCATCGGCCTCGGGACCGGGGTCAAGGGCGACAACCGGATTCTCGGCTGGATCGTTGCGGTCCGGGCCGTGAACTCCCGGGACGGGATGACCGCCGATCCGCTCGAGATCCCATTTGCCGAGCTGGTGAAGATCGGGTCGAGAATCACCGCCGAGATCCCGAGCGTTTCCCGAGTGGTGTACGACGTCACCCCGAAGCCGCCGGCAACGATCGAGTACGAATGATCGGTTACCTTCCCCTTGTGCGAACGGGGAAGTGCAGGAAAAGATCAGGAAAAAAAGAAAATTATCCAATAAGCGTGATATCATGAAAAATTCCGGTATAACTGCGCAGTACAAAGCGCTTGACGATGCGTATTACATGCCCGCGTTCTCGCGGAGCATGGCGATTGTCCGGGGGAAGGGTTCGACCGTCTGGGACGGCGAGGGGAAGGAATATCTCGATCTCGTTGCAGGGATCGCGGTCTGCAGCACCGGGCACTGCAATCCGACCGTTGTCGCGGCGATCTGCGAGCAGGCGCACGAGCTCATCCACTGCTCCAACCTTTACTACGTCCCCCACCAGGGAGAGATGGCAAAGAAGATCGTGGAGATCACGGGTATGAAAAAGGCGTTCTTCGCAAACTCGGGAGCCGAGGCAAGCGACGGGGCCTTAAAACTCGCCCGGGTCAGGACCAAAAAGAAGAAGTTCGTTGCGTTCACCCACGGCTTCCACGGCAGGACCATCGGGTCGCTTGCGGTGACCCATAAGCCTGCCGCCCGCGAGCCCTTCGAGCCTCTCGGACTCCCCGCCACCTTCGTAGAGTACGGGAACCTTGAAGCCACGAAAAAGGCAGTCGACAGCGACACTGCCGCGGTCATCGTCGAACCCATCCAGGGTGAGGCAGGTGTGATCATTCCCCCCGACGGGTTCCTTGAAGGCGTCCGCGAGATCTGCGATAAGGCGGGAGCGCTTATGATCGTCGACGAGGTCCAGACCGGCATGGGCCGGACGGGAAAGTGGCTGGCGGTCCGGCACACGAAGGCAGAGCCCGATATCGTGACTCTTGCAAAAGGAATTGCGAGCGGCTTTCCCATGGGCGCCCTTGTCGCCCGCGACGGCCTTGAATTCCAGAAAGGCGAGCACGGGAGCACGTTTGCCGGCGGGCCCCTTGCCTGTGCCGCAGGGCTTGCCACGATCCGGGTACTCGAAGGGATCCTCCCTGATGTCGCCCGCAAGGGCGAGCGGTTCCGTAAAGGCCTTGCAAAGTACAACCCCCGGGTCCGCGGCCTGATGATCGGGATCTCGGTTGGGGAGAAATGTCCCGAGGTCCAGGCAGAGTGCCTCAAAAACGGCGTAATCGTGAACTGCGCCGCAGACGGGAACCTCCGGCTTGTCCCGCCCCTTGTCATCTCGGACGCCGAGATCGACCGGGCGGTGAAGGTGATCGATGGAGCGCTTGGTAAGGTCGTGCTATAAGCAGGGCGGATATGTTTTCGCAAAGAAGGCGGGAAGCCGTACACACGGTGCGGGCGATGAGCGTATCGCCCGCCTTGCCAGCAACGAGAACCCCGAGGGTCCGTCGCCGGCAGCGGTAAAGGCAGCGCAGGAAGCGGTTCTCACCGCGAACCGTTACCCCGACGAACGGGTGGACGTACTCGTATCGGCCTTAAAGGCGCACTACGGGGACTACACCTTTGTCGCCGGTGTCGGCATGGACGGGGTGATCGAGACCCTGATGCGGACGCTCGTCGACCCCGGGGACACCGTCGTCATCTCGACCCCGACGTTCTCCTTCTACGGGCTTGCCGCACAGGCCCAGGGAGCAAAGGTCGTCCCCGTCCCGCGTCGGGCGGACTTCTCGGTGGACACGGATGCACTCATAAAGGCCGGCAAAGACGCGAAGATCGTAGTGCTCTGCACCCCGAACAACCCGACCGGGAACGCCACCAGCACCGGTGACGTGGAACGGGTGCTCGATGAGATCGACGGTGTCCTCTTCCTGGACAACGCGTATGTCGAGTTCTCGGGGATCGACTATCTCCCCTTACTGAGAAAGTACGAGAACCTGGTCATAGGCCGGACGTTCTCGAAAGTGTACTCGCTTGCCGGCCTCCGGATCGGGTACGCATTCGTCCCGGCCTGGCTCCAGCCATATTATACCCGGGCAGGAACGCCGTTTACGGTGAACGCGGTATCGGCAGCAGCGGCGGCAGCGGCCCTTACTGACCGGGATCATGTAGCCCGCTATATCGCGCAGGTAACGGCATGGCGGAAGCGGCTGGTTTCGGAACTGAAGTATCCCGTGCTGCTGTCCGATGCCAACTTTGTCATGATCGATGTGGCGCCGCACAAGAGCGACGATGTCGTGGAAAAACTCGCCGAGAAGAACGTGCTCGTGCGCTCGTGCAGAAGTTTTACGGGCCTTGCCGATCATTATATCCGGGTGAGTATCGGCGACGATTGGGAGAATGAACGGCTGGTCCGGGAGTTAAACGCCTTATGATGTGCGGGATCACCGGGACGCCGGGGACGGGAAAGTCAACAGTTGCAGAGGAGCTTGCCCGCCGCGGACATACCGTGGTCCACATCACCGATATCGTGGGGCCCTATGCGCTCGGAAGCGATCCGGACCGCGACACCCGGGTCATCGACACCGATAAGATGGCAGACGAATTCGTGCCCTTCGACGGCTTTGTCGAGGGGCACTTTGCCCACCTGCTCCCCTGCGAGCGCATGGTCGTGCTCCGGCTTCGGCCCGACGAGCTGGAAAAGCGGCTTGCCGCCCGCGGGTATTCGAAGGAGAAGATCGGGGAGAACCGTGACGCCGAGGCGCTCGATGTCTGCCTGATCGAGACCGTGGCGGAGTACGGCCCGGAGGAGATCCTCGAGATCGATACCACCGGCATGAGCCCGGAGGCCTGTGCCGATGCGATCGAGCAGTTCTTTGCGGGCAAAATTCCGGCATCGTTCGGATCGATCGACTGGTCTGCATTTGTCGAGGTAAGTCCATGACGCTCGACCAGTATCGCCCCCATGTCAAGGTCTACTTCGACCCGCTCGTCCGCTGCGCCATCCGCTGGAAGATTACCCCCAACATCCTGACGATCGCAGCGCTTCTTGCATCGCTTGTTGCCGGCATCCTTTTCTTTTTGCAGATGACGGTCTGGGCAGTCCTTGCGGTGGCCGCGAATGCCTTTTTTGATGCAATGGACGGGGCGGTTGCCCGGGAGACCAAGAGCCAGAGCCTGCGGGGCGATTTCCTCGACCATGCAGTGGACCGGTACGCGGACATCTTCATCATCACCGGAATCTTCGCAAGCGGCCTCGTGCCCTGGCCGATCGGGGTGCTCGCCCTCACCGGGGTTTTAATGTCCTCGTACCTGGGGACACAGGCGCAGGCCGTTGGCGTGGGGCGGTACTACGGCGGGGTTCTCGGCCGGGCAGACCGGCTCGTGCTCATCATGGTGGTCGGGATCGTCTTCATCCTCTACCCCCAAACGATCTACGGCCTGAACCTGCTGGGCTGGCTCCTTCTCCTCTTCGGGGTCTTCGGCCACGTGACCGCGTTCCAGCGGTTCGCGTATGTGTGGCTCAAGCTGGAATAATCGAATTTTCTCTTTTTCCCGCAAAACAGGAACTATTTCAAGGTCTTTTCATCAGTGGTAGAACACCAAATCCGATCGTTCGGGTATCGGTCGGTGTTTATCCCTGCACCGGGTCCGGAGGTGTCCCGGCACCGGTTTTGTCCTTTAACATGTGCTTGTACCAGACAAACCATGGATTGTCGATGAAGCCGATGATGTTTTTGCTGATGATCTGTCCGATGATGAGGGGCAGGACGGGCATGATCCCCAGGTACGCGATAGTGACAAAGATCACGGAATCGAGCGTGAGATCGAGAGCGTCGCTCGCGCTGGACCGGAGCCATACATACGGGTTGAGCATGCCGTGGTGCCGGAAGTCCGTCTCTTTTTTGAGGTAGCGCTGCTTGATCCTTGCGAAGACGACAGCGTCGATATTGGAGCAGATCAAAAACGAGATCCAGCTTGCAAGGATGATCCGAAAGCTCATCCCGAATATTTCCTGCCATGCGGGTTCGAGGGTATAGAACGGTGCCGGGGTGAGGGTGTCTGCCATCAAAAAGAGGATAACGAGGATCACCTGGGTGGCAAACGCAATCGCGATTGCGACATGCGTCATCTTCTGCCCGTACACCTCGTTTATCATGTCGATGACCTGGGCTACGAAAGGATAGATGATGACGGAGGCCGGTGCGTAAAAGATGTAGGGTCCGAGGTTGAACGTGATGAGCCGGGTGGCAATGATCTGGACGGCGGCAAGGTACACGATGTAGAACCCGGTGAGGGCGGCAAAACCGTACTGCGGGTATTTTTTCACGATCCTGACGGATACCCAGGTCACGATGGTGAGGCTGGCAATCCAGAGGATCCAGAAGAGCATCTACGATACATTGACGGGGGAGGGTAATAGCGCTTTTGTGTCAGCGGCAGGGCAAAGCCGGATGGAAAACCGGATTATCCAATCGTTCTCTCAAAGGTCCCGGACATACTCCAGCGCTGCTATCGCATCCTCCCTCTTCTGGTCGGCTGGGTTTGCGGCAGCAAAGGCAAGGAACCGCTCCCGCGTTTCCGGGTCTATGGCATCCCCTGCGGCAGCGGCGATCTTTTTGTAGGTCCGCTGGGGATAGAAGACCGATTTTGCAGCGGCGAGCAGGGCCGCGTTGTCTGCGGCCGTGATGATGCCCGCCGCTTCGGCTTTCTTTAAGGTGCAGCGGATGTTGATGAGGGGCTCTGACAGGGCATAACCTGATGCCGGGTCAAAGACGAGCGCAACTTCGTCGTCGGAGACGAGTTTCCCGTCCCGGTAGAGCCCGAAGATCTTCCCGATGCCGGTCATCCCGAGCGTGTAGAGTTCGGCGGCCCGGAGCGCCCCCATGCTCGATGCCCCGACAACCGTGATGCCCTGTTTTATTGCGGCGAGCACCTCTCGGTGGGCAACCGCCGCCTCCTGGTGGAAGACCCCGTCGATGAGAACGATGATCCCTGCCCCATTGGCAGCGGCACGCAGGATATCGCCCCGTTTTGCCGGCGGCCGGTACTCTGCCGTGAGGATCGTTTCTGCCGCTGCCCGGTCAAGGCTTGGCCCGAGAAAGACGATGGTTTTTGGCATGTTTCAGGCGTTCCCCTCTCCGTTCCGGGTCCATGGCGTACACTTCGAGGCCCGGCACAATGACCCGGACCACCGGCACCCCGATCTCTTCCCGGGTCAGGTCCACCACGATCACCCGGGAGAGGCCCTGTTTATTCAGGGCGTCGATGGCGTTTTGGATATCTGTTGCGAAATCGTCGGTATCGTACGATGCGAGCGTCGGGTAATCAACGGTGCCGTTGTCCTTGAACCAGTAACCGTTGATCCGCTTCATCCGGTCATAGCCCATCCGGTTTTTGAGACCGACGGTTGCCGTGTCTTCGCGGGCCCCGTGGATCTGGGTAAGCCGGCTCTGCGCCACCTCGGTGAGCGCCCGCATCACCGCGATCCTCGCGCTCGTGTGGGTGCCGATCCCGATGGTGAGAAGCGCCGGGTCTTTTAAGAGTACATCGTCTGCCACCGCTGCCATCGTGGGGATGCCGACATCGCTTGTTATATCCCGCACGATCACGTCCACCTGTGCGTCGGCGAACTTCTTCTGCATATCAGCGAGCATCGGGTCGTCGATGGCGGTTACTGCCGGGCCGGTGTCCCTTGTTGCCTCTACAAGCGACCAGGCGTCCCGTTCGATCACTTCGCAGAGGGCATGGAAGATCGCCTCCTCTCTGGTGTTTCCCGAGGCAAGGCCGTTTGTGGAGGTACGGAAGATCTGCCGGAAATTCCGGGGAAGCGGGTGGAAGACCGCCTGAGCCGGGACAAAGACCGGTTCGTTGTTTGCGATATCCCATCCCTCTACCCAGGGAAAGACATGTTCGGTGTCTGTATCCGCCGGCAGGATGAGGTCGCCGGGGTCGACCGCAGTTTCAGTCCGCGAGATCATCTCGTAGGTGTCGAGTCGGACCTTACGGTCGTGGATCTCGGACGAGTAGCGTTCGATCCCCTCCATGATCCCGGAGATCTTCGATTCCTCTACGGTCGCGCCCTTACCGTTGTATACCGTGATCGCCCCGTCCTCCGCTGTGGGCCGGATACAGGAGAAGACCGGGATCCCGATCCGGTCGAGGCTGGTGATGTCTGCCACCCGGGTGATGCCGGCTGCGGGGACTTTTGGTTCGATGCGGGCAAGGGTTTCTCTTAGCGGGACGGCACGCTGGGTCTCGTAACGGTAGGTTTTCTTGCAGGACGCGATCTGCATGGGGGTCACCGGGTGTCTCTGGCGGGGCAGAGACCATGTTTCCTATGGTGAAACTTCACCCTGTTCGCGTTTATACATGTCCATCCGGCGGTACCGCAGTAATTGTGGCCGGGTATATCCCGTCATAACGGCAACAGGAGTCTATGGACTATCTCTACCTTGCCCTGAAGTTTGTTGTCGGCGGGGGCGTTATCGCCGGGGTGACACTCCTTGCCGAGCACGTAAACCCGAAGTATGGGGCCATCCTTGTCGCCGCCCCGATCATCACCACGCTTGCCATCCTCTTTGTCTATTCCGATGCAGGGCAGGTCGTTGCCCGGGAGCTCACGGTCGGTGCGTTCTGGTTCGCGCTCCCGACCCTGCTCTTCCTTGCCGTTCTCGCATTCCTGTTGGGCCGTTACCCGGCGGTCCCGAGTTTTGGCGGGGCGTTTCTTGTCTGGCTTATGGCCACGGCTGCGATGAACCGGGTGATCGTGCCGGGATGAGATGGCTGTGGTCCGGATCGCGAAGGGGATCCTCCCGTCATGTCCCATGCCGGAAGAAATGTCACGGGTTTATCTCATCCGATAGGGAAACTATCTGAGGAATACTAACGGTAAATCGTCTCTCCACACCAAGGAAACGGTGATGAGGGGGGCGGAATCCAGTATGCATAAGGAAATATCATGAAGACCAGCCCGGAAAAAACCCGCATCATCCGCGAGCTTCTCATGAAGAATCCGCGGGGCCTCAATGTCCTTCAGGTAGCAGAGAAGACCGGGATCAATCGCATGTCGGCCGGCCGGTACCTGGACGTGATGGCCGCACAGGGCCTTGTGGATATCCAGAGCGTTGGAAACGCCAAGGTCTACTTCCTCTCAAAGCAGATCCCGGTCACCACCTACATGGAATATACCTCGAAACACTACTGCATCACGGACAGCAGCCTCAACGTTGTCCAGCTCAACAAGTGGATCCCGGATACCGTCGGGATGGCAGAAGAGGATTTTATCGGCCGCTCCCTTCCGGATACGCTCAAAGGTGTGGTTACCAACGTGGATGCGTGCCGTGAGGCAATGGAGAAAGCCGTTGCCGGTGAGGCAAGCACCGTTGTCGTGGAGGAGAACTTTAAGGGAACACACAAGTTTTTCGAGATCCTGCACATGCCGGTCCAGTTCCCCGACGGCTCGCACGGGATGATGGCGATAAGCCAGGATATCACGGACAAGAAACAGCTGGAGATGGCGCTGCGGGACGAGGGGAAGTTATACCGGGAGATCGTGGAGCACCTCCCGGCGGTTATCTTTACCCTTGATGCAGACGGGCGGATCGCCTACATCAGCCCCCGGGTAAGGGAATACGGGTATGATCCGGAGACGCTTACGGGCCGGCCGTTTACGGATCTTATCGAGCCAAAAGACCACAAGGCAGCTCTTGCAGCTCTTGCCACAGCCCGCAGGGAGGGTGCGGTAACAGGGATCCGGTTCCGGATTGTGGATACGCAGGCCCGGGAATCATGGATCGAACTCTCCTGCATGGCCATGCAGGACGAAGCAGGTACCTGCACGGGAATTACCGGGGTGCTCCGGGATGTTCCGGAGGCCGGGTCTGTCCGGCCCAAAAAGAAAAATACCGTGAACCAGTAAAACGGTCTGCCTGGCTAGAAAAAAAGGGCCGGCACGCCGTGGTCCGTAAGTGATAATCACTAGTGATTCGCGATTTTTTTAAGAATTCTTCCTTTCAACGTCTTTTAAGCACATATCCGGTTGCTCATAAGAATAAAACCGTCACTCAAGCCCGGGGCCGGACCTCGACGACAGGATCTTTCCTTCCTCCGTCTTTCCCCGGTGCAGGTGAGGAAAAATCCATAGAAGGTCTGGCATTGTATCGCTGTTTGTCGGGACGGGATGGTCTGGTGTTCTGGGTGGGAATGATGCTTGCATTCCTGCTTGCTGTACCGACGGGAGCAACAAACACGACCGCGGGCGACAGCGTGTCAGCACCCGCGAGCCCGGATCCTTTCGCCACTACCGTGGATGGCAGCATCGCGATTACAGGATCCGGTATGGCACTGCCCGATATTCGGGAGGCTGTCTCATCGTCCCCGTCATTTATGACGATTCGTCCGCTCCCGGGAGGGTACCTGGTCCCGGTATAATCCCGAACAGAAGATTGGCATTGCGGCCACCGGCACCGGGGAAGTCGTTCTCGCGGGGGCAAACGGATCTTTTACCCTGCAGCTGGCCGGGATCGGCCGCCCTGATAATTTTCGGGTTGCAGAATCCGGGAAAACCCGGGCCGCCGCCGACCGTATCGATATCGTACGGCCGGGATATACTGAATGGTACACCAGCAGCAGCGCCGGCATCGAGCAGGGGATGACGATGGACTCCCGCCCCTCCGGGAACGGGACGCTTCTTGTTAACTATTCCCTTGCAGGAAGCCTCCGCCCGGTCCTTGTCGGCCGGTCGCTCGTATTCTTTGATTCAGCCGGTCCCGTGATGAACTATGGCGGGCTTGCCGCCCATGATGCGACCAGTCGGGACCTCCCTGCAACGCTTATCCTCTCGGCAGATACCCTCACATGGCAGATCGATGACAGAGATGCAGTCTACCCGATTGTTATTGATCCATGGATTGCAACACAGGATGCCGTTCTGACAGCATCCGATGCAGCGACCAGTGCCTGGTTCGGTAGCTCCGTCAGGATTGTCGATAATACAGCAATTTTCGGGGCAAGCAGGGCCCGCGTGGGCACGAACACCTACGCCGGCCAGGCGTATGTCTTCACGAACAGTGCAGGAACGTGGAGCCAGACTGCAATTCTCAATGCCACGGATGCTGGAAAAAACGCCTATTTTGGAACATCCCTGGCAATCTCCGGGGACGGAAACACCGCGGTTATCGGAGCACCGGGTGCTACCGTGGGCACGAACACATCTGCCGGCCAGGTATATGTCTTTAAAAACAGCGGAAGCACCTGGTATCAGTCGACAATCCTGAACGCGACGGATGCGGCAGCAAGTGATAAGTTCGGGAGCTCTGTAGCCATTTCAGATGACGGGAATACCGTGCTTCTCGGCGCTGTTGGATATTCCTACGGTTCCGGGAAAGCGTATATCTTTAAAAACAGCGGCGGGACGTGGAGCCAGGCTGTAGTTCTCACCGATGCAGACCCCGATGGTAATATGTTTGGGGATGCCGTTGCTATCTCGGACGATGGAACCCTCGTTGTCATCGCCACGCCCAGTGACGATACTACCGGCCATGTGAGTGTCTTTACTGATAGCGGTGGCTCATGGAGCCCGGCTGCCACCCCTGCAGATACTGATTCGAACGATTATTCTTTCGGGACCTCTGTAGGGTTTTCTGACGATGCGAACACCATGTTTATCGGCGCATATAACGACACATTCGCTGGCAAAGAATATGTTTTCACGAACAGCGGAGGTACATGGAGCCAGGCTGCAGTACTGGAACCTGCGGACGTGTCTCCAAACGGCTATTTCGGGACATCTGTCGCAGTCTCCGGGGATACCGCTATTATCGGGGCCTATGGATTCAACAGTAATGCAGGCAGGGCGTACGCTTTTAAAAATACCGGGAGCGCATGGAATCAGGCCGTTGTCCTGGAACCAACGGATTCGGCGAGTGGTGCGACCTTCGGGAATGCCGTATCCGTTTCGGGAAATACCGCGGTCATCGGCTCCTACCAGTTCAACAGCAATACCGGCCAGGCATATATTTTTACGTTATCGTCTGCATCAGCAGGCCCGGCAGTTACTGGTATCAGCCCGGCGTCCGGCCTGAATGCCACCGAAAAGACCGTGACGGTCAGCGGTGCAAATTTCGACACTTCGGCTTCTCCGGTCGTGAAATTCACCCGCACCAACTATCAGAATGTCACGCTTGATGTTGTCAGCGATACCGGTACGGCGCTTGTCCGGATAGTTCCCGCAGATATTGAGGCAGGGGCCTGGAACGTGATCGTTGTCAACCGTGACGGAGAGGAAGGGACGAATGCCTCCGTCACCTATACAGCCCTTGCCTCCCCGCGTCTTACCGGGATCAGCCCGGCATATGGCGCGAACGCCACGGTCACGCTCGTGACGATCACCGGATCGCAGTTTGGTACTGCCTCTGCCCCGGTCGTGAACCTGACGAGGAGCGGGTACGGCAATATCTCCCTGACTGGGACCAATCTCTCATCAACTTCATTTACCGTCTCCGTTCCTCAGGATATCGGTGCCGGGATCTGGGGTGTCACCGTCATTAACCCGGACGGTCTGGAAGGGACGAATACGTCCGTCACGTATACGGCCCTCGCTCCCCCGCGCCTGACCGGGATCAGCCCGGCATATGGCGCGAATGCCACGGCAACTCTGGTGACGATCACCGGGTCCCTGTTCAACGGCACAGCCGGTACTCCGGTCGTGAACCTGACCGCATCCGGCTACTCCAATATCACGATGACTGCAACAAACCTCACCTCTACCTCGTTTACGGTATCGGTACCGAACCACAACATTGCCGCAGTCTGGGATGTCACGGTCATCAACCCGGATGGCCTTGAGGGGACGAATGCATCCGTTACCTTCACGACAACGGATCCCCCGCCGGTAGCAGATTTCACCTTCGATACGGCAGCCGGACTTGTCCCGCTGACGGTCACGTTTACCGACCAGTCGATCAACGAGCCGACATCCTGGAACTGGGACTTCGGGGACGGGGATACCACCAATGCAACAATGCAGAACCCGGTCCACACGTATGCGACTCCCGGGGTGTATTCGGTTACCCTCTCTGCAACAAATACACTGGGGACCGGGACAAAAACGGTACACAAAGGTATCTCTGTTATGTACCTTGCGACACAGACTGCGATCCTGAATGCCTCATCCAATGCGGCGGCCAATGCTAATTTCGGGACTTCTGTAGCCTTCTCAAAAGATGGAACCACCGCTCTTGTCGGTGCAGAGTTTATCACCCTCGGGACTACCCCGGCCGGCAAGGTGTATGTATTCACAAAGAACGGCGGGATATGGAGCAGGTCTGCTGTTCTCCAGGCTTCAAATGCTGCTAACAGCGATGCGTTTGGCGGGGCTGTCGCGATCTCCGATGACGGGAACACCGCTCTTATCGGTGCGAATAATGCCAATGTGTCGATGAATATCTGGGCCGGTCAGGTGTATGTTTTTACCCGGAGCGGCGGGACATGGAGCCAGGTGGCAATCCTGAATGCATCGAATGCAGAGGACAGCGGCCATTTCGGAGAGTCCGTGGCGCTTTCAGGAGATGGGACTACTGCACTAATCGGGGCGTATATGGCTACGGCGGGTGCAAGCAGCAGTGCCGGTCAGGCATATATCTTCCAGAACACCGGTGGCTCCTGGTCAGAGAGGGCCGATCCTGAATGCTTCCGATAGGGTATCATCTGCATACTTCGGGCATTCCGTGGCTCTCTCCGGGAATACAGCGGTCATCGGCGCGTACCAGGCACGTGCCGGCACAACAGACAGTGCCGGCCAGGCATATGTTTTTACAAACACCGGGGGGACATGGAGCCAGTCAGCGATCCTGAATGCTTCCGATCCGGCGGGCTATTCCTGGTTTGGGTATACCGTTGCGCTATCAGAAGATGGGTAGTACTGCGTTTATCGGGGCACCCTGGGCTACGGTGGGATCGAAAACTATGCAGGTAAAGCGTATGTTTTTTACAAACACGGGGGGGACGTGGAGCCAGTCTGCGGTCCTGAGTACTCCGGAGGTAACGGACTGCGATTATTTTGGAAATTCCCTTGCGGTGTCCGGAAATATTGCCGTCATCGGTAATGTTGGAGATACCATTCCATCGACTGCCGGTCGGGCATATCTCTTCCAGTATGATGGCGAATCGTGGTACAGGACACAGGTCCTGAATGCATCCGATGCTACGGGGTACGATGGTTTCGGGTGGTCGGCGGCACTGCATGGGACTACTGCGCTCGTTGGCGCCGCATGGGCCACCTCCGGGGCAACAGCCGATGCCGGCCAGGCATATTTCTTTTCGGTGGTCGCTCTGGAACCTGGACCGGTGGTGACCGGTATCAGCCCGTCGTCCGTGTCAAACGCCACCGCTGCGCAGGGTAACGATCACCGGTACGGCTTTCAATACCACGAGTGTTTCCGGTTGTCAGGCTCATCCATGCCGGCTTGTCGGATGTGCCCCTCGCCGCCGTCAGCGGTACTGGCACGTCGCTTGTCCGGACCGTCCCGGCCCATACCACCGCTGGAACCTGGAACGTGGTGGTCACCAACCCGGACGGACAGGTGGGGACAAATGCATCTGTGACACTCACCGTAATCAAACAGATCACGGCGAATTTCACCGGTACTCCCCTGTCGGGAGAGGCCCCGCTTCCAGTCGCGTTTACCGACACCTCCACCGGTTCCCCCACCACCTGGAGCTGGGATTTCGGGGATGGCAGCACCTCATCAGAGCAGAACCCTTCGCATACCTATACCCGGGCAGGGGCTTTCACGGTCAGCCTTACTGCCTGTGACGGTTCCGCAATGGCTACCAAATCTGTCCCCGGGTACATCACGGTCACCTCTCCTTCCGAACCGGTAATTGCAAACTTTGCCGCAGTTCCCCGGACCGGAACCGTACCGCTTGCGGTCTCCTTCACCGACCAGTCCCAAGGCGGCCCGGTGGACTGGTCGTGGTCGTTTGGCGACGGCGGCACTTCCACGGAGCAGAACCCCGTCCATACGTATACGCAGACCGGTTCGTTTCGGTCTCGCTTACGGCGGTCAACGGGTCGTATTCCAACACCACTACGCAGGGGAATTACATCACCGTCACGGCCGTCCCGGTGACTACTCCGACAACATCCCCCATTACCACGACAACAACGGTGCCGGTGACCACGACACCTGCTGCTACCGGCGGCGCCGGAGCGGATACTTCCGGTGACACCGGCCGGGCCACCTCGTTTGTGGCAACATCCCCCGGAACTCCGGCAGGCGGCACGATGACCTTTGCGGTCAACGAACCGATCAGCGCCGGCAGCACCGGGTATTCCTATGCGATCCGCTCAGTGAGCATTGTTCCGGGAGAGACCCTCGGGTCCACCGATCTGCTCGTGACCGATGCCGGTTCGACATCCCATGCCCCGAATGGCCGGACCGTTGCCGGGATTGTCGCCATCTCACCGGTGGGAGTGAACCCATCATCGATCAGTTCCGGCACGATTACGTTCGCGGTTTCGGAAAGCTGGCTTACCGATCATGGCCTGACATCGGCAGATATCGTCCTGATGCGGTACCATGACGGTGTCTGGGTGGAACTTCCCACCACCTATCAGTACGATGCCGGAGGAGTGTGCTACTTCACGGCTACGACCCCCGGGTTCTCGTACTTTGCCATTGCATCCCGGGCCGGGACTGCTGCCGAGAATGCAGCGGCGACCGGTATCGCATCGCCGTCTCTGACGGCCGGTGCCGTCCGGGCCGTAACCGCGTCCGCCACTCACCCGGCGTCCGGGAATACGGTATCCCCGACAGTATCCACACCGGTTACCACGGGAACCGCTGCCGTACCGGCCGGCATGACCGGATCGCCGGGGTTCCCGACCCTGTGGATCATTGCCGGTATTGGCGGGATTGCGGTTGTGGCTGTGGGGGTTTTTCTCATTCGCCGCTGGTGGATCCGGCGCCAGAACCCGGCGCTGTTTAAGGAGTACGACTAAGGGGCCGGCAATCTCTCGGTTCTCCCGGAGGTTCCCTTCTGGTGGAAGTGACTTTGCATGAATAAAAAAAATCCTGCCATTTCCGGAACAACAAAGGATATGCCGGCCACCGTATTTTCGGTCCGCGCCGGGCTTGTCCTCGTCATTCTGTTTCTTCTTGCCGTGGTTGCCGAACCGGGATCCGCATCCGGAACAACGGGAGATACCCTTGGGCAGGCTCCTGTCAACCCGGAATTTGTCCAGTATCTGCAGAAAACGCAACCGCACCCGGTGCTGATGCTCTCTGCCCTCCGCGCTCCGGCAGCAACGGATCCGCTGGGCCTGATCCCTTCACCGATCACCCGTACGGGAGTTACGGAAATGCCCGTGCTCGGGGCAGCGTCCGGATCGTCCGCGTACCCGGCAACGTTCGACCTGCGGAATTCCGGTAAAGTACCCCCGGTCAGGGACCAGGCCAACTTTGGCACATGCTGGGCATTTGCATCTATGGCCTCACTGGAATCCTCTCTCATGCCTGCCGATCCTGCACCGGATTTTTCTGAAAAAAACCTGGCAAACCTTGCCGGATTTGGCTTTGACATCCCCGATGGCGGCGGCAACATGTGGATGTCGACGGCGTACCTGACGCGGTGGAACGGGCCGGTAAACGAGGTATCCGATCCCTACCCGTCCGGAACAATCTGGGACAACATCTCTGCCACCTATCCCCCGGTGGAACATGTCCAGAACGTGGTATTCTTCCCGGGGCGCAGCAGCCGGTCGGATACTGCCGGGCTGAAAAAAGCGCTGACGACCCGGGGTGCAGTGTATTCCTCGTTTTACTGGGACCGTTCGTTTTACAATGCCACCCATGCATCGTATTTCGAGCCTGCAGCCGCAGAGAATCCCTCCTCCGGCGGCGGTCATGCAGTCACCATTGTCGGCTGGGACGATACCTGGGAGGCAGCAAACTTTACTTCTCCGGCTCCTGCGCCCGGGGCATGGATCGTCAAAAACAGCTGGGGTACCGACTGGGGCGACAGCGGCTACTTCTACATGTCGTACTATGACAAATATTTCGGTTCTGTCCTCCAATCGGACGGTAATTATAAGGACACTGCCTTGTTTAGCGGCGAGAGTACGTCAAACTACCAGACCCTCTATTCCTACGATACCCATGGAGAAGTGACTGATTATTATGTAACCTCAAAAAAGACGGGATCGTTTGCCAATCTCTTTACCGCCACATCCCCGGGGACCCTTGCAGCAGTCGGGTTTTATACCACGGATCTGGACGTTCCCTGTACTATTTCCATTTACAAAAACCCGGCATCGGGCCCGGCCGACAACACCACTCCCGCAGCCCAATTCAGTACAACACTTCCTGACATGGGCTATCATACCGTACCGATACCATCAGGACTCACGATTCCTCTCACAACAGGGGACCGGTTCTCGGTCATTGTCAATGTAACCAATCCGACATACGATTACTTCATCCCGGTCGAAGAGAATTATTCTCACTATACCAGTAATATCACCTCGCAGTACGGCCAGTCGTATGTGCTTGGCAGCAGCGGGTGGGTAGACTGGAAAGACATTGTCGATAACAGCCATATCTGCGTAAAGGCCTATACCACGGCGTTACCGGCTGAAACCGGCAGCGGCGGAGACAGCGGCAGCCCGGGTGTCGGCGGGTCCACAGCGGTAACCGTTTCCGGGATTGCTGCCGGACAGCCGGCAACCTTTTCCTTTAACCAGAATCCGGGTCTCTCCGCACCGGTTGCGCTGGATGCGGTACAGCTCACCTTTTCCCAAAGCCCGGGGACCGTAAATGTGGTGGGCCTGCCGGCGAATAGCGGAGGTTCGCCGCCCGGCCAGACGGTTATCGGGTATATCGAGATCGAACCGGTGGGGATCAACCCGGATACGGTCAGTAGTGGTGTTATTACGTTCTCCGTGAACGGGCAGTGGCTTACCGCCCACGATCTCACTCCGGCGCAGGTCGGGCTGATGCGGAACCATGACAACCTGTGGACCTCCCTGCCGACAACGCTTCTCCGCCAGAGCGGGGACACGTATTATTACGAGGCCACAACCCCGGGCTTCTCGTACTTTGCAGTCGTTGCCCGGACCGAAACGGCATCTGTGAATGCGACCGTGACCGTTCCTTCTGTTACGGCCACTGCGGTGACAACGGAAAGTATTCAGGCTGCAACCGTCACACAGGCAAATACTCAGGTGACTGTGAAGACCACCGCGGTTCCGGCCACGATACCGGTCAGAACCGAAACGACCGTTATACCGGCAGGATCCGGAGGTTCGCCGGGCATGCCAGCCCTCGCAATTCTTGCCTGCATCGGCGGGATTGCAGTAATAGCAGTCGGGGCGGGGCTCGTCCGTCGCTGGTGGATCCACCGGCAGAACCCGGCGCTGTTTAAGGAGTACGACTAAACCGGGGAGAGACACAATTTGGTTTTGTCCGCCCGGTGAACCGGCCCCCAAGTGATAATCACTAGTGATATGCAATTTTTTTAAGAGTCCTATTTTCCCAGATCCTTATAAGAAAATCCCGGCGATGAGCTCCTGCCGAAAATCCATTGCCCGATATCGGGAACCGGTTGTTTGACAGGATTTAAAAAAAGACCTGTGACAGGCCCGGCACGGGAAATCCGGGGACAAGAATATGACGAGGATGTCTTCAAACGGTACGGGACGATTCATCACGGTCCTGGCATTCCTGCTGATAGACGCATTCGTGGCGCCAGTGGCGATGGCAAACATCATCACGATAGACAACAGCTCGGCCACCGCGATCCAGGATAATATCGCCCGTGCAAACAACGGGGACACGATCGTCCTCTCCCCGGGAATCTATCGCGAGTCCGGCATCCCGATCACCGGCAAGAACCTCACCTTCCGGGCAGCGGACGGCCATGGCACGACGGACACCATCATCGATGCACAGTCTGCCGGTCGGATCTTCAATGTCACGGACACCTCATCCCTCACCATTGACAACCTGACCCTGCAAAACGGGCATGCACCTGACGGGACCTCCGGGAGCGACAGTTCCACAGGGGACGGCGGCATCGGCACTGCCGGGTCCGATGGTGGCGCAATCTTTTCGTATGGCCCGGTGGCACTATCCTCGTCTGCCATCACCGGCTGTTCGGCCGGGAATGGAGGTAATGGAGGTAATGGCCTGGATAGCGCTGCCCCTGTCTATCATGGAGGTTCCGGGGGTGCCGGAGGAAAGGGAGGGGCAGTGTATACGGCCGGCAATGTCACCCTCAACGCGTCCACGATCACCAATTGTTTTGCGGGAAGAGGAGGTGCCGGAGGTTATGCAATCTATGGCGAGGGCAGCAGTGGAGTCGGGGGTTCCGGCGGGGCGATCCGCTCGGACGGTACGGTTATCCTTACCTCATCCACGATCTCCGGTTGCCGGGCCGGTGACGGAAACACAGGCAATAAAGTTCCGGTTAATTCGGCTGGCGGGAGCAACGGGGGGGACGGCGGTGCATTATCTGCAACAACGGTGATGCTCTCTGCATCCACCATCAGTACGTGCTCTGCCGGGAACGGGGGAGCAGGTACGGGGAGTAACGGCGGTTCCGGCGGCAGCGGCGGCTCCGGTGGTTCGGGAGGTGCGATCAGCGGTACAACGGTCGATGTGGCTTCATCGTCCGATATTTTCAGCTGTTTTGCCGGAAACGGCGGCAATGGCGGCTCCGGTGGGACTACGGGGACAACTCAGTGGGCATATCTGCCCGGGACAGGAGGACCCGGTGGCTCCGGGGGTGCAGTTGCCGGTTTTTCTGTGAATGTGACCGGTTCGGCAATCCGGAATTGCTCGGCAGGTTCCGGTGGTGACGGCGGGCATGGTGGTTATTCACCCGGGGGAACATCGAGTGTTATTAGTATTACGAGCGCCGGCAGCGGAGGCAGCGGTGGTGCCGTCTCGGCCACATCGGCGAAAGTCACCGATTCATCGATTACCGGTTGTTCCGCCGGTGACGGGGGAGCCGGGGAGGACGGTGGTACCGGGGGATCAGCCGGGAATGGCGGTGCCGTCTCGGCGACCACTATCACGATGACTGCGGCCTTTGCCACCGGCAATTCGGCCGGGCAGGGCGGGAGTGGCGGTACCGGGGGGTACATCCATAACTCCAACATCCCCACCATTTGCATTGGAGATTGTCCTCCTGTCAGCAGCCAAAGCGGTGATGGTGGCAACGGAGGCAGCGGTGGCTCCGGCGGAGCCCTGTACTCGGGTGGTGCGGTGACGGCGCTCTCGTCAGCATTTACCGGCTGTTCTGCAGCCAGCGGCGGGGCCGGCGGCAGCAATGGCGGCGGCACCGGCAGTGCCGGGTCAGCCGGCAGCACCGGTAACGCCGGTGCGGTGCAGGCATCGGGCGGCAACATCCACTATAGCCGGCTGTACAACAACACGGTCGGCCAGATGGTCATTGGATCCGGCAGTACGGTGGATGCAACAAACAACTGGTGGGGCACGAACACTCCCGATTCATCGGCGCTGGTCGCTAACGCCGCTATGGATTCGTGGCTCGTGCTCGGCATCTCTGCACTCCCGCCGGGCATCGACACGGGCGGGACAGCAGCAGTCCGGGCGAACCTAACCTGGAACTCCGCCCGGCGCCGATACTTCGGGCAGCGGATACGTGCCGGACGGTATCCCGATCGTCTTTACCCTGGTAAGCGGCCCCGGAAGTATCGGGTCGCTGGAACGAACCACGAGCGCCGGCGCGAATTCGACAACGTATTCATCGTCCGTTACCGGGACTGCCGCCGTGAATGCGTCGGTCGATGATGCTTCGGTGCAGATCCTGATCGCGGTCTTTGCCGCTGCACCGCCCCTGGCAGCGAACTTCACCGGCACGCCGACGTCCGGTGAAGTACCACTTACCGTTGTATTTTCCGACAACTCCACCGGTTCCCCCTCTTCATGGAGCTGGAACTTCGGGGACGGGAACACCTCATCGCTGCAGAACCCCCTACATACCTATAGCCGGGCCGGGACCTTCGCGGTCAATCTCACGGTCGGCGACGGCACTGCAACGGATACGAAATCCGCCCCCGGGTATATCACCGTTACCTCAGTGCCGCTCACCACGCAAACAACCGTACCCTTGACTACAACAACAACGGTACCAGCGACAACAGGAACAGCGGTACCGGTAACATCAGGAACGACTGCACCGGTTACTACGGTAACGACCGTAGCAGTAACATCAACAACGACCCTATCCGGCGGTACCGATACAGATACTTCCGGTGACACCGGCCGGGCCACCTCGTATGCGGCACATTCCCCGGGCACAGCACGCAGCGGCACCATGACGTTTGCCATCGGCGAGCCGCTCAGTGCCGGCAGCACGGACTATCCCTATGCAATCACCATTGTCAGTCTCGTCCCGGCCGAGACACTCGGTTCTACCGATATGCTTGTGACCGATGGCGGTTCGACCTCAAATACCCCGAACGGCCGGACCCTTGCCGGGATTGTCGCCATCTCACCGGTGGGGGTGAACCCGGCCTCGATCAGTTCGGGCACGGTCACCTTTGCGGTTTCTGAGCGCTGGCTTGACGATCACGGCCTGACACCAGCTGATATCGTCCTGATGCGGTATCACAACGGTGCCTGGGCCGAACTGCCCACCACATACCAGTACGAGAGCGGGGGGGCGTGCTACTTTACGGCCACAACGCCGGGTTTCTCGTACTTTGCCATCGTGGCCCGGTACCCGGAACGGTCTCTGTGAATGCGACCGTGACCGTTCCTTCTGTAGCGGCCACTGCGGTGACAACGGAAAGTATTCAGGCAGTAACCGTCACTCCGGCAAATGCTCAGGTTTTCGTGAAGACCTCCGCGGTTTTGACCACGGTGCCGGTCAGAACCGAAACGACCGTTGCACCGGCAGGCACCGGAGGTTCATCGGGTATCCCGACCCTCACAACTCTTGCCGGCATCGGCGGGATCGCAGTGGTAGCAGTCGGGGCGGTTCTTGTCCGCCGCTGGTGGATCCGCAGGCAGAACCCGGCGCTGTTTAAGGAATACGACTGATCCAGCCTAGCTTTTTCCCCCCCATTACTGGGGGAGCCCGACCTTTACGTGGTCTTTTCCAGGAAATCCAGGATCTCGCGTATATCCGGTACCGAGTGGACAGGATAAACTTTCACAAACACGGTTTTTTTCCTGTTCGTCCACAATCACGTTTGCCCGCTCCGAAAAGCCGTTCTCGTCCCGGAAGAGCCCGTACTTCTGTGCCACCGCCCCATGGGGCCAGAAGTCGCACAGGAGCGGCGTGCGGGAAACGCCAATCGCGTTCGCCCATGCAAGTTTGCAGGGCCGGGAATCGACGCTGATGCCGACCGACACACAGTTGAGCCGGGTAAAGGTATCCGCGTTCTCTTCGAGCGTTCGCATCTGGGCAGCGCAGTACTCCGTCCACGCGAGGGGATGGAAGGAGAGGAGGACTCTTTTTCCGGCCTGCTCGTAGAGGTCAAACGTCTTGTCGTTTGCGTCTTTTAGCGAGAAGTTCCGTGCCGGGTCGCCCGGCTGTACGATGACCGACTGCATGGAAAGCTCCCTTGGTTACCGGAGGCATGAGTGCCCCGGGGCAATGAGGGTTTTGGTGGAGGCAGGAACGTTCCGGACGTGATGTTATGGAACCGGCACGGCTGATCTGCACGATCGAGCGGTCTGTCAGTTTTTTCAAACCGACAAGCGGGAGCAGGAGGTACCGGTTTTTTGGAGATGGGGAGTCACCCTCCTGCTGATGGAGGCTGGAGAATGTTCCCGCTTCCTGTTGATTCATTGAGATCCCTGCAAATCCCCGGATTCCCCTTGGTACCAACAATTTTTCCGGCCCAAAAGTCCCTGCGTTCCAAAAATTTCCAGACGATCTCAAGCGAAATCCGGAAAAACTCCTGATTTCCTTTACCTCACCGACGGAGCACCTGTACCGGTACACATCCCGGTACAACCGATCACGTTTAGCTTGTACGGCCTGAAATTCCGGCCGCCCAATTTTTTTTTGGTTCGAAATTTCCCGGACAAAAAAATTTTCGGTTCGAAATTTGAAAAAACGGAAAATTTTTGGATTGAAAGTTGAAAAATGCAAAAAAATCCGGCGCGAAATCTGGAAAAAAAGGTGTCAGTTAGCTAACTAACTGGCATCCACGTCGTAGATTGCGTTGGGGGAAGCTCCCGCGTTCCTGAGTTTCCGGGAATTTTTTTCGGTTCGAAATGTAAAAACCGGAAAAATTTCCGGTCGAAAGTTGAAAAATGAAAAAAAACCTGTCGCGAAAGTTGGAAATCCCAAAATTTTTCCGGTTGAAATGTGTACGGCCGAAACATTTTGGGAATAAATCCAGAAATGCCGGAAAAATTTCCTGGAAAAATCCAATAACATGGGGCATATAGAATGTGCAAAAATGGTGCGATGAATCCCGGTATTGTACTAAGGTACACTCCATATCCCGGCTCGCCATTCTCCACGCAATAATTTCCCCTGTTTGTCCCCGGATATCTGCCGGCGCATCGCTAACCCAACGAAATCGTAAATCCGCACTGCTACGGCCCCCGGATCCATTTTCCTTTTCAGGACTATATCCTCATAACACCTATATTGGTATGTCAAAGGGCGCCCCGAGACAAGAAGAAAAAAGAACAAACAGGAGATGTGAAAAAAATGGCAGACTTTATCACAAGCACGACCACCAAGAGCGCGATCCGCATCCTTGCAGATCCGCTCGAAAACGTGACTGCCTTTGACAATCTTGTCCAGGGCGTCATAGCATCGAACCCCTTTAAAGTGCGTTACCTACAACGCAAAGGGAGTGAACCACGCACCGGTTGAACGCAGCCGGGAAACATACACCGCACGGATCATCTACCAGGACAACAATGCCGACATCGTCGGCCAGGTCACGATCCGGGCACCGACCATCGCGGCCTTCACTGCCGTGGCAAACCATGTCCTCGCGGACACCGACATCGCTACGGCAATGGGCGGCATCCCTGCACGGGACCTGGACAGCGAGAAGTACACAACGACCCTCAAGTGCCATGACCAGAACGGGGAGATCTACTTTGTGGATTTCTCCCGCTCACAGGTCCGACTCTCATCGTTTTCCGACGATGCGATCAAAAGCAAAGTCGAGACGTGGGCAGACACGGTCATGGCACTCAACTAACGGGAAAGGGAATCAGGTGACAAATCCCCTCCCTTCTCCCTGATCTTTCCCATGAGGGCCGCGCCCGTCTCGCGGGATCGTCACCGCCTGCAGGGAAGATCTTAAAGAAACAAAAAAGGAAGAACAGACCGGACGGAGGAGGTTCCCCCGCCGGCCCTCATTTTGGTAAACGTATTCCCTCCGGTAAAACCATAAGCAAAAACATATCTGAAGCCCGCGATAACAACACCTTCCATGAAACGCTGTATCCCTGTCCTTTTCGGAGTATTCCTCGTAATTCTTGTCCTGTCTGCCGGCTGTGCCGATACCGCATCGCCATCGTCCGGCGGGGGAACCGGAGGCATCAGCGTGAATGTCAGCGCAATGGATACCATCCTTGCCGCCACGTACCTCCAGATGCCCGAGATCAGTATGACCTTTATCGATTTCGATATCACCAACCCCTCGGGCAGCCCACGGACGGTCACTGTGGAATCGGAGATCCCGGGCTATACCGAGAAAGCGATCAACACCGTCGAGGTTCCCGCTCACGGGAACATAACTATCGGGCAGACCCCGCAGCTTCGCACAAGCGCCATCCCCTCGGAGATGACTACCGCAACGCTCCACTACAAGGTCGCCCTTGCCGACGGAACAATCATCGATGAACAGACCGAGCCCATCAGGATCTATGCAAAGGATACGATGGTCTGGTCGATCTATGACGGCGAGGAATGGAATGACATGTCGCCGTACATCGCCGCGTGGGTAACCCCGCATGCTGCCGACATCGACCCGCTCGTACGCAAGGCTGCCAAATACAACGCCGGGGAGGCGATGACCGGGTACCAGTGCGGCGACAGCTGCACGGACGCTGAGTGGGAAGCCGACACGAATGCCCAGGTAAAGGCGATCTTTACGGCACTCAAGAACGATTACCAGATCACCTACGTCAACTCGCCCCTTGCCTACGGACGGGAGAGCGAATCCACCCAGCGTGTCCGGCTGCCGGCAGAGTCTATCTCCTCAAAATCGGCCAACTGTATCGATGGCACTGTCCTGTATGCATCTGCCCTTGAATCCATTGGTATAAACCCCCATATCGTCATCCTGCCCACCCACGCTTTCGTCTGTTACGATACAGAACCCAACGGTGACGGCCAGATCTCCTGCCTTGAGACCACGATGACTGGTTCATCGACGTTTGAGGAAGCGACCGAGTACGGGAACCAGGAATACGAGGAGGAACTCACAAAAGGGAATTTCCAGTCCGGCAGTTCCCTGGACTTATCCATTGCCGAGCTGAGACAGGCCGGCCTCATCCCGATGCAGTAAACGTGACCTCCTGAAAATACCGGGTGGGATTTAAATGATGCCAGAACCGGGCTGAACAGATGAGGTTTTTCCTCATCTGCCCTTTTTTAAGGAGTCCATCGAGCCCGTACCTTGGGACTTCGCCCAGACTCCCCACTACAGAATCCCCGGGACGTGGCCGAAAAACCGGTTTTTACCCCTGAACTGCGGGACCGGTATTAAAACCAGCTCTCCAGCGTCTTTTGCCCGGCCTTTGTCGAGTACCGTTCCAGTGCCGCATCGACCCGTTCCGGGGCAAAGTCGTAGCCGTCGCAGAGCATTCTCCTGATTCCCTCCACGCTCGGCTGGCCCCATGCAAGGGAGTATTCCGTTGTCACCGGTGGCCGGAGGAAAAAGTCCCGCACCGGCGCCGGGTCAAAGCCCGGGCACTTCTCGGCAAGCTTTGCGGCATACTCACCGTTACGGACGATCTTCAGGGCAGTCTTTGCCCCAACGCCGGAAGCGCCGGCATTAAAATCGGTCCCGACGAGGATCCCGACCTCCACAAGCTGCTCCCGGGTAAGTTTGAGACCGGCAAGCACTTCGGAGAGTGCCACCCGCTCGGGGTTTACCGTCACTACCCGGCCCCGGATCTTCCGCTTCCCGCTCACGGTCAGGTTGCGCATGAGAAGCGGTGCGCCAAAGAGCAGGGTATCGTAGTCCTGCGAGACCGCGAAACGGGCATCGCCCCGCTGCACCATGAACGCCGCCTGCGCCTCGCCCTCTGACGGTGCCTGCACGTACGGGATCCCTAAAAGATCGAGCAGTTCCTTTGAGGTCGCAATGATCGTATCGTCCTACCCGGGTCGCCGACCGGGCCTGTTTGTATGCCTCCTCCTCGTCGCCCCGTTCCACCGCTTCTTTGTATTTCTGTCCCGGCCTCGTCGCGGTGCTTCTTTCGCTCCGCATTGGTCTCCTGCTTGAGCTCGGGGGGCTTTCCCGTCAAAGACAAAGACCGGCTTGATCCCCTTTTCAAGGAAGTTGACCATCCTAAAAAGGATCCCCGAGAGGTGGGAGGTGACCCGGCCTTTTGTGTCCATCAGCGGTGTCCCGTCAGGCTGGCGGATGATGGTCAAGAACTGGTAGAGCGTATTGTTTGCATCGACCGCCGCCACACCCGAGAGCCCTTCCCAGGAGACCGGCGTCTTGTAATCGGCAATGATATCCCGCAGTGCGACACCCATGGCACGTCACCTTCGTTTTAGGGTTATGCTGCCCGCACGCTTATTTATAGGCCCTTTTAGAGAGCTCGGCTACCAGGTCTTCGAGATGTGCCGTTGTTTTCTCGTATTTTTCGGTCATATTGGAGGAGATCTCCTCGAGGTTCGTACGCAGCATCCGCTCCCGGGTGATCACGTTCTTTTCGAGGTTTCTCACCTTGATCTCTAAGGAAAGGAACAGCCCGCCAAGCGAGAGCACCATGAGGGCGGCGGCGACTGCAATGATTACGTCCTGCCAGAACCGGAGGATGAGGACGAGGGTGGAGACGACCATGATTGCGGTAAGGATAATATCGGGGAGATACTCGGGAATGTCCATGCTTTTAGATGATGAGAGCGCACATCATTAAGTTAACTCTCGTTTAAAATCAGGAGCCTGTACTTCATGGACACGACACTTGCCCGCCTCAAAGACGCCCTGCCCGTCCTTGTCATGCCGATCTTTTTAGTCATCGTGGAACTCGGCGCCCTCCTGCTCGCCGCGCCGGTCCAGTCCGCGGGCCTTGTTGCTTTCGAGGACCCCGAATCGGTGGCAAATCCCTTTATCTTCCTTGCCATCATCCTCGGTTTTACCATCGTCCTTTTGGTCCTGATAAAATACGCCCTCAAGAAAGTGATCGCCGCCATTATCGGAGTCGCCATCTTTTTCACGTTCTGCTTTGTCTTTGCCGCGATCGTGTACGGCCTTGCAAACATCAGCACCTCGGGGACCGGGGCCTGGTGGGAGGATATCGTGCCGGCGGTCCTGGTCTACTCGACAACCGCTGAGACGCTCCTTGGCAACAGGGCCTCGTGCTCGGCCTCTCCGTGATTGCCACCCTGCTCCTGTACAAATATCCCGAATGGTACGTCATCGACTTGTTGGGGCTCCTCCTTGCCGCTGGTGTTGCCTCGATCTTCGGGGCCTCGCTCGATGTCCTGCCGGTCATCCTGCTTCTCGCTATCCTCGCAGTCTACGATGCGATCTCGGTATACAAGACAAAACACATGCTCACCCTTGCCGAGGGAGTCATGGACTTAAAAACGCCGATTCCTCTTTGTGATCCCTAAAAAGCGCGATTACTCGTTTATCAAAGAAGGGATCGGGAAGATCGAGGAAGGGTCGGAGCGTTCCGCCTTTATCATCGGCATGGGCGATCTCATCATGCCCGCCATCCTCGTGGTATCTGCCGCACTCTTCACCCACGGCACAAAATATTTCGGGCTTTTCAACCTGCCGGCGCTCGGGGCGATTGTCGGTTCTGTCTGCGGCCTTGTGGTCCTCCTGCACTTCGTGATGTCGGGAAAACCGCAGGCCGGCCTGCCGCCGTTAAATGGCGGGACGATCCTCGGGTTTCTCATCGGCTGGGCTCTCATTGGCTTTGCGTGAGGCTTCCCAGGCCTTTTTGTGGGAGAGGAGTTCGGCAAGAACCTCGTCCACACCGTCTTTTGTTTCCGTGGACATGGTGCGGTAGCCTTCCGCAGCTACGATATCGGACTTGTTCGCCACGACAATAATCGGGACTTTCACCATATCCTTTACTTCGTCAAGGAGCCGGAGCTGCATGTCCATGGGATACCCGCAGTGCTCGGACGGGTCGAGGATGAAGAGGATTACGCTTGCCACGTTTATCATCGCGGAGAGCGCCTGTTTTTCAATGGGGTTCCTCTCCTCTGCCGGCCGGTCGAGGATCCCGGGCGTATCCACGAACTGGATCCGCTCCCGGCCCTGCTGGCGGAGTCCCACTATTACGCCCTTTGTCGTAAAGGGATAGGATGCGATCTCGGGGGTAGCGGACGAAACGAGCCGGATAAACGAGGACTTACCGACATTGGGATAACCCGCGATAACAACCGTGAACGCGTCCTCGACATGAGGCAGCTTGCGGAGGGTATTCCTGACCTCGTTTAAGAAGTGGAGGTCGTCATCGATCTGGTGGACCATGGAGGCGAGGCGGGCCACCGCACGCTTCCGGTACACCATGGTGTCGGCAGCCTTTCTTGTCTGGATGGCGATCTCGTGGCCCACCATTTTGGTGTGCTTGGCCGCCCATCCGACCGCCCCGAGGGACTGCTTGATCTTATCGACCCCGTACAGGATATCGGCCATCTCCCGGTAAAACGGCGGGATCTTTTCAAACTCGGGGAACCCCCGGATAATGTAGACCAGCCGGTCGTGGATCGCCGCACCGACGGCTCTTACAAACTCCTCGTTTGCCCGGTCCTTGTTGATCTTCTCTTTACGCTTCTTTGCTGCACGGCGAAAGCTCCGGTCAAGGATCTCATCTGCAGTGGGCACCGTTGGCATCCGTTCGAATTCCACAAAACTCCAACCTATATATCCCTAGACTGTTATACGTCTTATCGTTATGGAGCTCTCGCTCATCCAGAAGGATATCCTTATCACCCTTATCACCCTCTACCACCAGCAGTCCCACTCCATCAAGGGCGAGGAGATTGCCGAGATGATCATGCGCAACCCGGGGACGGTGCGCAACCAGATGCAGTCCTTAAAGGCGGTCGGTTTAGTGGACGGAGTGCCCGGGCCAAAGGGCGGGTATATCCCGACAGAACTGGCATACAAAGAGCTCAACCTGAATTCAACTGGAGGGGACTACGATGTCCCGATCAGCCGCGATGGCGAGGAAGTCCGGGGCGTGCACGTGCAGGAGATCGATTTTACTACCGCTCTGCCACCCGGATATCTGCCATGCGGTTATCAAGCTGGTGGGCAGCTCGAAGATATTCGAGATCGGCGACAAGATTACGATTGGCCCGACTCCGGTGAACAAGCTGCTGATACGGGGCGAGGTATTCGGGAAAGACGAGGTCAAGCAGTCGCTTCTCATTGCCACTTCGGAGATGATCTCGCTCCCGAAGCAGCCGATTAAAGGCCTACATGAGCACCCCGCTGTTGTCTCTTGCGGGTACTGCCAGCATCAGGGATGCAATCGCCCTCTTTACCCGGGAGCACATCCATGGGGCGCCGGTGATTGACGGAGGAACACCTTACCGGCATCGTAACGATGAGCGATATCACCAAGGCAATCGACCGGGGCCTTCCCTTAACCACTGTAATTACGAAAGTCATGACAAAAGAGGTTGTCGAGGCTCCTGTCGATATCAAGCTCTTCGAAGTGATACGGCGCTTCAAGGAGCGCGAGATCGGGCGCCTGATCGTGACCGAGAACGGCAAGCCTGTCGGATTCTCACAGCAGTCCGACATCATCCGGGTCTTCCCGTCCCTGTAGATCCGGGTCAATGCAGGAACCACAAGCAGGAAACGGCCCTGTCCCTCCCTGCCGGATGGAAAAATAAACGAGTAAGCGGATTGGATTTTAAAAAGCGCCTTCCAATTCCCGCCATTTCAGAACAATTTAAATAGTAACAGGTCTGTATTTTTTTTCATGACTCGTACATTTGCCCGCAGCCTCTCGCGGAAGAAGATTATGAGCAACGATGGGAAGCTCATCGGCGTGCTCAAGAACCTCCGGGTCGACTTCGATTCAGGACAGGTTCTCGACCTTATCATCCACCCGGACCAGTCCTTTGTGACCGATGGTTACAATCTGGAGGACGGCAACCTGCTTATCGTGCCGTTCGAAGCGGTAAAAGACATCAAGGATTATATCGTCGTCGACCGCTACCTTGCCCGCAGATAGGGCCGATACTTTTTTACGGCTTGTACAAAGCCCGTTCCATAACCTGCATCCATCACATCGGCGGCCGCTTTTTTGGTCTCTGCGTGGGCATTTGCGAGCGTGACCCCCTTACCGGCAGCGGCGAGCATGCCGGCGTCGTTGATCCCGTCGCCGATGGCAAAAAAGTCTTTTGGGGAGAGTCCCATATCGCGGGCGAGCAGTGCGAGCGTTCCTCCCTTACTAACGCCTTCTGACTGGAGGTGGATCGCAAAACCGGTATCGATCACCTGTACCGACTGCCCCGCGAGCACGGCATTTACCTCATCGGCCGGCACGGTGCGGGCAAAGGCAAGATCTGAGAACCGGTACGTGGGGCTGTAGAGGTCAAGTTCGATCCCCTTTTCCCGGAAATGCACCTGTACGGTTTCAAGAGCCCGCCGGGATACTGCCTGATCCCCGGTGATGTGGAGCTCTCCCTTGTACCCGATCCGGTATACTCCTCCGTTCTCGGCAATGAACGTCCCGTTCGTGCCCGTCATTTTACAGAGCGCGTCCATAAAACAGGAAGTGTTCCCGCTCGCAAGGACGACCTCGATCCCGTCGTCAATAAGCGAGCGTATACACTCCAGCGCCCCGGTATCGATCCGCCGGGCCTTGTCCGTTATTGTGCCGTCAATATCCGTAACAAGCGCTTTTAGCACGGTTTGAGTCCCGCCTCTTCGACCATGAACGGTGCCTCGCCCTCGGGGAGGTTGGGGCTGTCCACGAGCCGTGCGATCCGTTTTCCTGCCTTGCTTTTCCGCAGGTAGATACGGAAGGTTGCCGTGTGGCCCACGATGTTTCCCCCAATCGGCTTTGTCGGGTCGCCGAAGAAGACCGCGGGGTTGGACATGACCTGGTTTGTCACAAGGCCCACGGCATTGTGCTCGTCGATGAGCTTGAAGAGGTCGTGCATGTGCCGGTTGAGCTTCTGCTGTCGTGCAGCGAGCGTGCCCCGGCCGGCATATTCGGACCGGAAGTGGGCGGTGAGCGAATCGATGATAAAGAGTTTCACCGGCTTGTCGGTCTCTTTTAACTCGTTTGCGAGGTCGCGGGAGTTCTCCACAAGAAGCATCTGGTGGTCCGAGGTGTGGGCCCGGGCGATATGGATATTGTCGAGAAACGTCTGTGCATCCGGGACGCCGTCGATGCCGAGCCCGGCTACCATCTGTTCGATACGCTCGGGACGGAACGTGTTCTCGGTATCGATGTAGATCACGCTGCCGTTCATGCCGCCCTGTTCCTCGGGCAGCTGGACGTTGACTGCCAGCTGGTGGACGATCTGGCTTTTACCGGAACCGAATTCACCGTAGAGTTCGGTGATTGCCTGTGTTTCGAGGCCGCCGCCGAGAAGTGCATCGACTTCGGGGACCCGGAACGAGAGCTTTTTGATCTCCTTCCTCTGCTCGAAGATGTCTTTTCCGGTACGGAAACCGCCGATATCTGCGGCCTCGCGGGCGGCTTTGATGATCTTCTTTGCCGTGGATTCCGAGATCTCTGTGATCTCGGAAAGCTCGGCCGGCGAGGCGGTTGCAATGCTCTCGACCGAAAGGTATCCTGCTTCGCGCAGCTTGTCAGCGGTGGACGGCCCGACCCCGGGCAGATCCTCTATCTCCAGTGGTTTGTCAGCCATTTCTTGCTACATCTCCTATGGCACAACACCATTTTAATTCTCGCTATATAACCCGGGGCCCTGCGGGGGGTGAAAGTGAACGGGGGTTCAGGAGGGGGGAGCATCCAGCCGTGCTATGAGGGTGGCAAGGCGTCCTTCAACATCCTGCAAAGTCCGTTCCGCCGGCACCACCGTCTCCGGGAGGATCCGGCTGCCAGCGAGCAGGCCGGTGACTGCGATCTCCGCGCCGGCCGGGTATTCTCCCTCGATGAGGTACCTCCCGGTCCCGTCATCGATGAACGTGCCCCCGTTCCCGGGGATGATCGTCCCGGTAAAAGAGATCGCCCGGGTCGCCTCCTGCGGCAGCCGGAGGACGCTTCCCCTGCCCACGCCGAGCTCGATCCTGCCAAAGCGTCCGGCCCGTGCCGATCCGTGGTAGAATCTCGACCCGCTGGCCCGGCCGGACCGGCTGGAGCGCGAAGTCTCCCCAGAGTACCACTGCGAGCTCGTCTTTCCCGTCGCCAATGCGGATGTTGCGCACCCACGAGGGGTTACCGGCCTTGGTCGTGAACGAACGGGGTTCCTGCACGGCCTTTACTTCACCTGTAACGGAGTACTGCCCGGTATCCGCGACCGATTCAAGCGGGGTAAACGGGACGGTCACGGCAGTTTCTGAGGGTGTCACCGTGCTCGTCTCATCGATGCTGTAGGCCCGGCTCTCCGCCCGGCGGTCGGGCTTTGCGCCGGTGATATGGACCGTGCTGCCCGGTGCGATGCCAAGGAGGAGATCGGGTGTCCAGGCAACGAGCCGGGCGGTGCCCTGTGCGTCGCCAACAAGGCACTCCATGAGTTCCCCGGTCGTCCCGTCGCGGCGGGTAAACGTGCGGGGCGCATCTGCATTGATCAGGACAACGTCGAGATCGACCGGTTCTGTCGAAAGGCCGTTTCCCGCTGTCGCCGCGCAGGTAATCTCGCAGGTGACTTTTCGGAGCGCAAGGGCATAGATCTCCCGTGTGCTGTTTGCCGGGTGCCTCCCAATCACCTCCAGCACATCGCCGATGGCAATCTCGCAGACCGCCCCGGCACGCTCGTCCCAGAGCACGATCCGGGTCGTACCGGTTTCGTCCCCTGCAAGGATTGTCGCGACCCATCCCTTCTCGCCGTCTTTCCGGTCAAACTCCTTGGGCTCGGTCTTGTCGACGACCTTTGCAAAGAAACAAAAAAGGCTGGATTTCCCGGAGAGCTCGCGGACTTTTACGTGCTGGCGTCCGAGCGCACCGACCACGAGCATCGCCGCGGTCGGCTCGTCGAGGAGATCCCCGCATTCCTCAATTTTTGCTTCCACACGCCGTTCGAACTCTTCCTGACTGATGAGGTCGTCGACCAGCGCATAGTGGAAGAGAACCACGATCTTCTCCCTTTGCCTACCGCTGCCAGGGGGGTCGGATCATGGTGTCGGTCAGGTCGGCAAGCGTTTCGCCGCGCCGCATGAGCGCCTCGTCTTTGCCGTGGATGAGAACCTCGGGACAGCGGGGGCGGCCATTGTACTGCGAGGACATCGCATACCCGTACGCGCCGGCGTCCAGAACCGCAATCAGGTCTCCTGCCGCCAGTTCAGGGAGTTTCCGGTCTGGGGCAAGGATATCGCCGGTCTCGCAGATCGGGCCGGTTACGGTGTACTCCGAAGTGAGCGGCGCGTCCGCACGGTTTGCGACAACAACCTCGTGATAGGAATCATACATCGCAGGCCGGATAAGCAGGTTGAACCCTGCGTCAACGTTGGCAAACCGCTTGTGTGCGGACTTTGTTGAGTTGACCCGTGTGAGGAGAACCGTTGAATCGGCAACGAGGAACCGGCCCGGTTCGATCCAGAGCGTGGGAGAGATCCCCGCTTTTTTAATCCCGTCAAGGAAGACCGGCATCACGGCGTTCGCGTAGTCCTCCGGCATCGGTGCCGGGTCGATATCGTGGTGGTACGGGATGCCAAGACCTCCGCCGAGGTCGAGGAATTCGAGCTTCACGCCCATGTCGGCAAGCTCCTTTGCGATCCCGACCATCACCTCTGCCGCCTTTGCAAACGGCACCACAGTCGAGGATCTGCGAGCCGATGTGGCAGTGGATACCGACCGGTTTTACGTGTCTGCAGGCAAGCGCCTCTTTGTACGCAGCGGGGATCTGCTCGTGCGGGATCCCGAACTTGCTCGTTGCAAGTCCGGTTGCGATCTTCGGGTGGGTCGGGACTTCGAGCGCCGGGTTAACCCGGAACGAGATCTCCGCGACTTTTCCCGCCTTTGCTGCGATCGCATCGAGCTGGTGGAGCTCGTCGAGGGAATCGAGCGAGACCTTCACGCCATGGTTAACGGCAAGGGCAAGGTCGGTCGGGGTCTTTGAGCTGCCGTTAAAGAGCAGCTTTGCCGCCGGCATCCCTGCTTCGAGGGCAAGGGCGAGTTCGCCTGCAGAAAAGATATCTGCCCCGGCGCCGAGCCGGGCGAGGGCACGCATCACCGCGAGGTTCCCGTTTGCCTTTGCCGCAAAGAGGACCTGCACCTTCTCGTACCGTTTGGAAAGCGCGGCATGGTACTGCCGTGAAGTGCTCGCAGATCCGGTCCTCGCTTGTCACGTAAAGCGGGGTGCCGTACTTTGCCGCGAGAGCAACGCAGTCCTGACTGCCGATATGGAGGTGTCCCTCCCTTTATCGGTGAGGTGCGGGGGAAGTTTCACAGCGAAAGCCTCCGCATCCGTTCTATGGCCTCGCGTATCCGTTCCACCGGCCGGGTGATCGCAAACCGGACATAGCCCTTCGCCCGCGGAGCCAAAGCCGATGCCCGGAGTGACCACGATGCCGGCCTCGTTTAAGAGTTTTGCCGCAAAGGACATGCAGTCCTTTACCGGCATCCAGACATAGAAGGTCGCCTTCGGGAACGGCACGTCAAAGCCGAGCTCGCGGAAGTCCCGAGACCAGCACGTCGCGGCGCTCCTGGTAGATGGCGCAGGCTTCTTTGACACAGTCCTGCGGGCCCGAGAGTGCGGCGATTGCCTGCGTACTGGACGGCGTTAAAGACCCCGGAATCGACATTGGTCTTGACCCGGCCAAGGCCGGAAGGATGTCTCGCATTACCGACCGCCATCCCGATCCGCCAGCCCGGTCATGTTGTAGGTCTTCGAGAGCGAGTGCATCTCGATCCCGACCTCCATAGCCCCTTTTGCCTTCCAGAAACGACGGGGCCTTGTAGCCGTCGAAGGCTACCTCGGAGTAGGGGTTGTCCGAGACAACGACGATGTTGTGATCTGCTGCAAAGTCCACAACTTCTTTGTAAAACGAGAGCGGGGCAATGGCTGCCGTCGGGTTGTTCGGGTAGTTGATGAACATGAGCTTTGCAGAGCGGATGACCTTGTCCGGGATGTCGTCAAGGACCGGGAGGAAATTATTTTCCCGTAAAAGCGGCATCTCGTGGACTTTTCCTTCCGAAAAGAGGGTGCCGGTCGAGTACCCCGGGTAGCCGGGGCTCGGGGCGAGCACGTAGTCGCCCGGATTCACGAACGCTTCGCCGATATGGGTGATCCCATCCTTGGAGCCCATCAGGGCAAGGGTCTCTTTTGACGCATCGAGCGTAACGCCGAACCGCTTATGGTACCAGCCGGCAACGGCCTCGCGGTAGGCCGGCATCCCGGCATACGAGGGATAGTGGTGGTTATTGGGGTCGCGTGCGGCAGTGCAGAGAGCGTCCACGATGTGGGAAGGGGTGGGAAGATCCGGATCGCCGACACCCAGATCGATGATGTCCACGCCTTTTTTCTGCTGCTCTGCTTTCATCTCATCAATCCGTGCAAAAAGATACGGCGGGAGATTGCTCATGCGTGCTGAGTACATACGTGTATCTATCATTGGAGCAGGCGCTACTAGAAAGTAACTATCGCACGGGAAGAAGCCCGAAAATTCCCGGGATCCGGCCGTATATCCTTATCTGCCAAAAACGGCCAACACCTCTCCCATGGAGTCCGGATCCGGAGAAGAGAAGCATCAGGAGATCTGCGTCCTGTACGTTACTGCCCCGCCATCGCAGTCGGAAGCGCTTGCGAAAAGCCTGCTTGCAAAACGTCCTCATTGCCTGTGCCAACATCACACCGGTGCGGTCGCTTTACCGCTGGAAGGGGGAGTCCTGCGATGACCGTGAAGACCTGCTCGTCATCAAGACAAGGAAGAGTCTCGTGCAGGCCGTAATTGCAGCGGTAAAGGCAGAGCACCCGTATGAGGTCCCGGAGATCATCGCGTTACCGGTTATTGCCGGCCATGTGCCCTACCTCGACTGGGTGTACGCGGAGACCGACGGGCAGTAACGGGGACTGGCCGCAGAGCGAAGGTTTTTCCATCCCCCGGCGTATGCTGTACAAGGCTTTTACGTATGGCAGGGAACGATACCACGACTGATGTTTTGCAGGCAAAGAAAACTGCTGTCCTTGTCCTCGGTTGTCCGCAGGTTCCGGTGCAGACGAGCGTTGCGCTCTACCTGACAGACAGGCTTGCCGGGGCAGGAATCGCCCCGGTCATTGCCGGCAACAAGGCAGCAATCACCCTGCTCGTGGTTGCCGACCCGAAAAGGCATTACCTAAAAGAGGTCATGGACCTCGACCGGGCGGTCGCCCAGATCTCCGAAAAGAAACGCGACTTTGACCTCTGCTTTGTCTTTATCCACAACGACGCCGGGGTCAGTTATGCCGCAACCATGGCGGCAATCTCTAAAGCAAGGATCTACCCGGTGATCTATGGCGAGCACTGGGAGGAGATGGCAGCCCAAATCACCTTCCCCTGCACAAAGATAGCCGCCAAGGCCGTGCACAATCCCATGCCCTTAAAAAAGATAATCGACGAGGTGGCACCGTTATGGGCTGCGTAGAGGCGCTCAACTACGAGATCGTCCTGCGGGATGCTTCCTTTAAGGAGTGCCGGGAATATATCAAAAGCCATTTCCCCGAATCGATCGATGTCGAACCGGGTTTCAAGATCTTCGATGTCCACACCATCGGCGTGCCGCCTATCGCAGTCGGCCTCGACGGCGATTTTGTGATCTTCCCGTACACAAAACCCTGCCACGGGACATTCCTCCTGCGGGTGGAGGATGCACAGGAAGCTGCCCGGCTCCGGTCCCTGAAAAAGGCCGGACGGTAGTCTTCCCAAGGCCGGGCAGGTAAACAGGATCTCTTATTTTATCGGCACCGTAACAGGAGAAAATATAATAGTTGTTGTGGTGATGTATACATCAAAAGGGACTATTTCATTATGGAACCGAAAGGAAAAGTGCTTCTGGTAGACGATGAGGAGATCATCATCGATGTCTCAAAAGAAGTCCTCAAGTTCCTTGGCTATGAAGCAGTCTTTGCAAAAGAAGGCGGGGCCGCAATCACCCTCTACCGACAGGAAAAAGAGGCCGGCAAACCTTTTGATCTCGTTATCATCGATCTCACGATGCCCGAAGGGATGGACGGGCGCGAGACGATCGAAAAGCTTCTCGAATACGATCCCGGTGTGAAAGCAGTCGTTTCGAGCGGGTACGCAAACGATCCGGTCGTGCAGGAATACGGCAAATACGGCTTTGCCGGCCGGCTCACCAAGCCCTACCGGATCAACGAGATGAAGGCCATTCTCGAAGAACTGATCCATAAATAACCTTTTTTGGCCCGTCACTATCCCAACCTATATACTGTATCCTGATCACCAGTCTGGTAATGGGAGACGTATCCATGAAGGACATATCCGTACTCATCGGGGGCAGGGCTGGCGACGGGATCAATAGTGCCGGGGCAGTCGTGGCGTGGCTCTTTTCCCGGCTCGGGTATCACGTATTCGTATCAACGGACTACCCCTCCCTTATCCGGGGAGGTCATAACTTCACCATGGTCCGTGCTGCAGACCATCCGATCGGGGCATACAGCAACCGGTTCGATTACCTCGTGGCGCTCAATCAGGAAACACTGGATCCTCCACGCATCGCGGTGTCCTGACTGCATCATCGTGGCAAACGCCGATATGGTAAAAAAACCCGGCAGCGGGCAGACGGTATCTGTCGGTGAAATAGTAAAGGCGGAATCTGCCCCGCCGGTCACGGGGAACTCTGCGATGATCGGCGCCTTTGCAAAGGCGGCGGGGATCTCCTGGGAAACCGTGGAGTCTGTCTTTAAGGCACACATGCCAAAGGCGACGGACGAAAACCTACGGGTCGCACAAAGGGCCTATGGCACAGTCTCAACGGTACGGCCAGTGCCGGTGCTTAATGGGGCTTCCTGTTCCCTTGTCACCGGAAACGAAGCGATTGGCCTCGGTTTTGCCGCAGGGGGCCTCGATTCCTATATCGCCTACCCGATGACTCCCTCCTCCACGCTTCTCCATTACCTTGCGGCCAATGCAGACGCGCTCGGGATCACCGTCTTTCACCCGGAGAGCGAGATTGCGGTGATCCTCGCCGGTCTCGGGAGCGCAGTGGCCGGCAAAAAAACCGCGGTCGGGACTTCTGGCGGGGGGTTCTGCCTGATGACCGAAGGGCTCTCGTTTGCCGGTATGGCGGAGATCCCGATCGCGATCGTGGTCTCCCAGAGAACCGGCCCGTCAACCGGTCTCCCTACGTATACCGGGCAGGCCGACTTACGGTTCGTGCTCCATGCCGGGCAGGGGGAATTCCCCCGGCTCATCGTTGCTCCTGCCGATGCAGGGGAGGCATATGTCTGGTCGGATGCTGCACTTCGTCTTGCCTGGAAGTACCAGGTCCCGGCCATCGTTCTTTCCGACAAATCTCTTTCAGAGAGCACGTACAGCGTCGGGCACGAGGATCTTGCACCGCTGACGATTCCTGATAACGGGACGAAGGAAGATGCACCGGTTCCCTACCGAAGGTATCTCGATACGCCGACAGGGATCTCGCCACTTGCGTTTCCCGGGGATGGCGGGCGCCGTTGTCAAGACCAACAGCTATGCCCACGATGAAGATGGGATCACGACCGAGGATGCATCCCTTGTGGTAACAATGACTGAAAAGCGCAGGAGGAAAGAAAAAGCCCTCTCCGACGAGCTGGACCGGCTTCCCTGCATCGGTACTGGCGGGAAGGCCGGCGCACCTGCAGCCCTCCTCTGCTGGGGATCGGTAGGGAATGCCTGCGACGAAGTGGCGGCGGAACTCGGGCTTCGGGTGATCCGTCCGCTCGTGCTCTCCCCGTTCCCGGACCGGCAGTTTCTCCGAGCATGCGCCGGGGTCGGGCGCCTGATAGCAGTCGAAGAGAACGCGACCGGGCAGCTGGTCTCACTTGTAAAGGAACACGGCAGGATCGTGGACGATACCCTCCTCAAATACGATGGCCGGCCGTTCACCCCGGAAGAACTCAAAGCGCGGGTGCAGGGAGGTGCTCGCATCATGACCCGGAACCTGATCACCCCGGCACAGAACACCTGGTGCCCGGGCTGCGGGAACTTCTCGATCCAGCACACGCTCAAGGAGATCCTTGCCGGGATGGAAACTCCGGGCAAATCCTTGGACAACGTAGTACTCGTCTCCGGCATCGGCTGCCACGCGAAGATCGCGGATTACCTCAACATCAACACCGTCTACACCCTCCACGGGAGGACGATCCCCGTGGCGACGGGACTCAAACTCGCAAACCCGGATCTCACGGTAATCTGCTGTGTCGGAGATGGCGACGCATACGCCGAGGGGCTCGACCACCTGATCTTTGCTGCCAAGCGAAACATCGATATTACCGTGATCGTCCACAACAACCGGGTCTACGGCCTCACCACCGGCCAGTACACCCCGACATCACCGCTCGGCTTTAAAGGGAAGTCCACACCTGCCGGTACTGCAGAGTACCCCTTCAACCCGCTGGAGCTGATGTTTGCAAGCGGGGCAACCTACGTTGCCCGGGGCTATACCCGGAAGATGCCCCAGCTGGCGTCTCTTGTCCGGCAGGGGATCGGACATGCGGGTTTTGCCTTCATCGACGTCCTCCAGATCTGCGCGAGTTTCTTTAACATGACGGAGTATTACCAGTCCCGGGTCTACGACCTTGCCGGCCACGACCCTTCGGATTTCGATCTGGCGTGTAAAAAATCCCGGGAATGGGATTACAACCGCGATGCCCCGATAGCGCTCGGGGTATTCTACGAGAAGGCGCTTCCGACGTTCGGCGACCGTTTCCCTGAAAAAAACGTAGCGCCGGAGAAACGGAAACAGGCGATCCACGACCTTTTTGTGGCCGCAGTATAGAGATTAAAAGGAGACTGTCAGCAGCACGGCAGAAGGTGACCGATACTTGAGAGAGCAGCGGGTGTGAATTTGGCGGTACCTGAAGGGGAATCGGAGCAATCTTCGGTAGACCTGTCCCGTCCGTCCACCGTGACGCTTGTCCTTATCCCGCTCCTCATCGTCTGCATCTGGATCATCGAGAATTACCTGCTTACCGGCGGTGCGCTCGTATCCGGAAAAACGTCTCTTTTGGGACTTTTCCTGTATACGCTCCTTTCCTGCGTCCTTGTCGGGATCATCGTGCCGCTCATCCGTATCCGCGCGGCATTCCGGGCAGGGGCGGTCAACATGTTCCAGATCGGTTTTCGCACCCTGCGGCGTACCGTAGCTGCGGTCAGCCTGACTGCTCTTGCAGTGTATACCCTCGTCCTTTTCCTGCGCATATACGGCACCGGGCCGGACCGGGACACCGGCTTTTTCCTCGCGGGCCTGCTCCTCCCGACAGCCATTACAGCGGTGATGATCTGCTGGGGACTTCTTGGGACACATATCCAGGCATATGTCCGCAGCGGAGGAATCCTCGTATCCGTAATCACCGGTGTGGTGGTGACAGCGCTCGTTTTTGCACTCTCGATGACCCTTCTTCTCGCATCCGGCCGGATTGCGGAAGCCTTCCCGGGTTATTTTGCCGCAGGGATCGCTGCCGCCCTCTTCTTCTTTGCCGTGCGGGATATCTATGCCACCGTCTTCGCTGTCACCGGGGCCCTCGTCGTCCTCGCAGGATCGGCCCCGGGTTTTTCCTACCCCTATCCTCTTGTTCCCGCTGCAGCGGTCTGCGCTTTTCTGACTCTTGCAGTACTCGTGGCTGCCCACGGGCATTTTTCCCGGCATTATACAACGGTCAAACTCCCGGAAAAACAGTAAATCTGCGTGAGATTACAGGGCATTTTATCATTCCGGGTCCTTTTCGTCCCCGTATTGGCCGGAAAAGCCAAATTTTATGAATCTGTGAGATGAACGGTAAGCATATGTCTCACGGAAAAGTTTACGGACCTCTGCTGGGTCTGCTTCTTGTCGTGTGTGTGCTTCTTGCCGGCTGTTCGAGCCAGTCTTCCACGACAATAACGACCACGGTTCCGACCACACAGGCAACCGCGAAATATACCGCAGGAGACGTTGTCGCAATGACATCGTCAGCCCAGACCGGGGTCTGGCTGATCATGTCGTACGATTCATCTGCCGATCAGTACGAACGTGCGATCATCGTGAAGAATTCTGATGGGTCATGGGGGCACCGGCAAACGAGTACAACAGAAAAGTTCCCCCGGGCAGAGATGGATAAGTTGTATCCGGTAAAACTCTCTCATGTCTCGGTCGCGTCCATTACGGTCCAGACCCCCACGATCGCAACAACGGCAACAACGGTTGCCTCCGGGGCAGCCCCTTCGATTACCTCGATCTCTCCCACGAGCGGGGCAACCGGTACTACGGTCAGCCTGACGATCAACGGGAACAACTTCCAGAGCGGTTCAACGGTGCGCCTGATCCAGCCGGGAAAGATGCCGGTTGTGGCAACGGGTGTTTCAGCCTCCTCGAACCAGATCACCTGTAATATCGCGTTAAGCAGCCTTGACGCCGGGACGGCCAATGTCCAGGTCACAAACCCTGACGGCCAGGCAACCTCGCTCCCCGGTGCATTTACCGTTGGAGCTGCCACCCCGACTATTTCCAGTATCTCACCCACGAGCAGCGATCGCGACGAATCGTTTACCCTCACGGTAAACGGGCAGAACTTCAACAGTATCCTATCCGTTACCCTGATCTATTCCGATACCGATCAGATCCAGTGTACGAACCCTTCAACCTCCTCGTCATCGAAACTGACCTGTTCCCTCGCCATTCCCTCTTCGGCAACGCCGGGTTCGTACAGTATCAAGGTACTGGCAGACGGCGGCCTCGCGGGAACGAAATCCTCTGCGTTTACTGTCAATAATTCCACCGCATAATTTTTTGACTACGGCCGGGGTCACTGACTGCCCGGGCCAACCCGTATGATTCCGAAGGCACGATGGATTTTTCCCTTATTTCCGTACTGGTCCTTGCGCTGACCGGCAGTGCGATTGGTTTTGCTTCCGGTTTTTTCGGGATCGGCGGCGGCTTTCTCATGGTGCCGGTGCAGTACTGGCTGCTGACCGGTCTTGGAGTCGATCCCACCCTCTCGCTCCGGATCGCATTCGGCACCAGCCTTGCCGTGATCGTGCCAACCGCACTCTCCGGCACGTGGGGCCACCACTGCCGGCGCTGCGTGCTCGTGCGCCCCCTGCTCCTGATGGCGGTTCCCGGCATTCTCGGGGCAGTTGCCGGTGCTGCAATCGCCATCCATGCCCCGGGCCGGCTCATGGAATGCCTCTTTGGCGTGCTCCTCCTCCTTGCAGCGATAAGGATGTATTTCACCTCTTCCCTTTCGGGGGAAGGTCGTATCCGGCAGAATCCCGGCCTGTACCTGTTCTGGGGATTTGTATTCGGCTTTGTCTCGGGACTCTTTGGAATCGGCGGGGGAATCGTGATGGTGCCGGTGATGACGACGGTTCTTGGCATACCCTTGAGGCAGGCTATAGGTACCTCAACGGCATTCATGCTCTGTTCTGCTGCAACCGGTGTAGTGTCCTACATTGCGGGAGGGGCAAACGTTCCCGGCCTGCCGCCGTTTTCCCTCGGGTATGTCAACGGGATGTTCTGGGCGGTTCTTTCCCTTGCAAGCGTGCCCTGTGCCATCCTTGGCGTCCGTGCTGCCCATACGGTTTCCCCGGAGAAGATCCGGCTCCTCTTTGTAATCCTGATGCTCGGTATGGGCGTGTATATGATAGCGGGCGGCGCCTGACGGAATGTGGCGTTTGGTAAGGACTGGGTTTTAACGATTCTGCGGGAGCAGTCATTCCTAATAAAAAATAAAGGATGTGATTATTTTATCTTCCCATACATCGTGAAATAATATATTATGCCCGCAGAACATCATCCCGGCAGGCTCCTTGCATCCCTTCTCATCTGCCTTATCCCGGGATATGCCGGCCTGTACCTCTTCACTACGTCTATCCCCGGCTGGTATTCAGGGCTCGTTAAACCCGACATCCTGCCCCCGGACAACCTGTTCTTTTATGCGATCATTGCCGTCTTTGGCCTGCTGGGACTGGCACTCTATACCATCTGGAATGCAGGCTTTTCGAACCACGAGGTGCGGACCGCTGCAACTCTCTTTTTCTTTACCCTGATCCTGCTCGTGCTCTGGTTCTGGGTCTTTTTCTCCCTCCATGCGGTTTACCTTGCACTTGTCGTTATGCTCCTTGTGGTCGCTGCAGCGATATGTACGATCGCACAGGCACTCATGTCCTCGGTGGGAGCGGTCTTCTTTTTGGTTCCCTGCCTGATCCTGCTTGTCATTGCCTGCTATGCAAATTACCTCCTGGTGGTTCTCAACCCCGATCTTCCCATCTGGGGAAACCTCCTGTAAACGGTATATTTTTACCAAAAGCAGGCGTCCTATCGAAACGATTATTCCCTTTCTGCCCTACATTTTACCAGCCAGAATGGGGCGTTTTTTATGGATCGATACGTATGTACCATCTGCGGGCATGTCTATAATCCCGAAAAAGGTGAATCGCTGCAGGACATCAGACCGGGGGTCGATTTTGCCGATCTGCCGGCGGACTGGACCTGCCCGGTCTGTTTTGCATCAAAAGACAAATTCAAAAAAGAGGAGTAATTACTGGTTGTTATGGTTTCCCGAGAACTTGTGCCCGGCGTCTACTGGGTCGGCGCCTATGATTTTGACCGGCGGATCTTCGACGAACTGGTCCCGCTGCCGGAAGGAACGACCTACAATGCGTACCTGGTAAAGGGCAGCGAGAAGACGGCCCTGATCGATACGGTCGATCCCGCAAAAGAGTACGACCTGATCTCGAATCTTGTCAAGCTCGGTATCGAGAAGATCGACTATATCGTGATCAACCATGCCGAGCAGGACCATGCCGGATCGCTCCCTATGGTCATGGAGTTTTACCCGGATGCGCAGGTGGTCACCAATGCCAAGTGCCGGGACCTCCTCATCGCACTTCTGCACGTCCCGGCGGATCGTTTTGTTCTCATCGAAGATAACGGCACGCTGTCGCTCGGCGACCGAACGCTGAAGTTCCTGATTACGCCGTGGACGCACTGGCCCGAGACCCAGCTGACGTTCCTTGTCGAAGACCGGATCCTCTTTCCCTGCGACCTCTTCGGGTTCCATGCTGCGACAACCGAACTCTTCGTGACTGATGAAGGATGGGCATACCGCTCGGCAAAGCGGTATTACGCGGAGATCATGATGCCGTTCCGCAACAGTATCAAAGGATACGTGGAACGGGTCCGGGCACTCGACCCGGTAATCATCGCACCCAGCCACGGCCCGCTGACCAAAAACCCGAAGATGATTCTCGATGCATATGCCGACTGGACCTCGGATGCGGTCAAAAACGAGGTCGTCCTCCCGTACGTATCGATGCACGGGAGCACGGCAAAGATGGTGGATCATCTCATGGGGGCACTGGTCTCGCGGGGCATCGTGGTAAAACCCTTCAACCTCACCAAAACCGATACCGGCGAGCTTGCGTTTGCCCTTGTCGATGCGGCAACGATTGTGATCGCAACGCCGACCGTCCTCTTTGGCCCGCACCCGACCGTTGTATCGGCAACGTATCTCGCAAACGCGCTCCGGCCCAAGACCCGGTTTGCGGCGGTTGTCGGGTCCTACGGCTGGGGAGGCAAGACTGCCGATACCATCACAAAGATGTTGGATCATGTCAAAGTGGAAGTGATGCCGCCGATCATGGTGCTGGGCGAGCCTGACGAGAAGACAATGCAGGCCCTCGACCGGCTGGCAGACGAAATCTTAAAGAAGCACAAAGAACTCAACATCGTGTAAAGGAGGGAATCATATGACAAATCTGCTTGAAGTCTACAAATGCATGGTCTGCGGGAACATCGTAAAAGTCGTCCATGCCTCGGAAGGGACGCTGGTCTGCTGCGGGCAGCCGATGGCGCTCCAGCAGGAAAAGACTGCGGATCAGGGAAAAGAGAAGCATGTTCCTGTCGTAGAGAAGACCGCAAACGGCATCCTTGTGAAGATCGGCGCTGTCCCCCACCCGATGGAAGAGAAACACTACATCGAATGGGTCGAGGTTCGCGATGGAAGAGAAGGTCTACACCCGGTATTTCAAACCCGGGGAAAAGCCCGAAGCGGAATTCCCGGTCACAAGTACCGATGTAAAAGTCAGGGAATTCTGTTCGGTCCACGGTCTCTGGACCAACAAGCCTGAAAAAAAAATCCCTTTGTTTTCCCTTTTTCTCTCTCGATTATTCTTATGCAAACGCTATATAGAGCTCCAGCGACAACCACATAAGTGATGCGCCGTCTCCTCTATCTCTCCACGATCGCTGCCGATCTGGGTGATATCTTCTTTTTTATCGCCCCGCTGACCGCGGTTCCCCTGGTAGTGGCGGTGCTCTTTGCCGAATGGTCCCTGTTCCTTCCCATGGCTACGGTCCCGGTAGTCTTTTTCCTCTTGGGGACCGGCATGAAACATCTCCCGAGAAACGAGCGCGAGAACCGGCTATCGACGTCCCTGTGTTCGATTGCCCTTTTCTGGATAGCCTGTGCGATGGTGAGCGGCCTGCCATTCATGTTCGGTCTTAACATGAGTTTTACCGATGCGGTCTTTGAAGGGATGGCCGGGTGGACCGGGACGGCGTTTACCATGCTGCCGTCCTGTCGATACCACGCCTTATACCCTGCTCTTCTGGCGCACGTTCATGCAATGGATAGGCGGTATCGGGATCATCGCCTATGTGATCGCCCTTGCAAGCAGCAGCGGGCTTTTTCAAGGGCAGGATTTACCGGACGGAGAGCCGCGAGGAGCCCCTGATGCCAAGCATTGTCTCGACGGGCCGGGCGATCTGGAAAATCTACGGCCTCCTTACGTTTGTCGCCCTCGGTGTCATCCTCTTTACCGGCCTCTCGCTGTGGGACTCGGTAAACCTTGCCCTGTCCGCGATCTCGACCGGAGGCTTTTCCGTTGTCGATGGCGGGGTCTCCTCGTACCATAACCTCATGCTCGAACTGCTCCTTATCCCGATCATGATCGCCGGGGCACTCCCGTTCCGTCCTCTATTACCTGATATCCGAGAACCGGCGCATCAGCCTCTTTGGGGACGAACAGATCAAGCTTTTTGCCTGTGATCGCAGCGGCGGGTACCGCGGTACTGGCCTACGACCTTGTGTATTTCGGGAATACCGATATCCCGACGGCACTCGGGCAGGGCCTCTTTATGACCGTCTCCGCCCTGACGACCACCGGGTTCCAGATCGCCGATATCGGGAGCTGGGCAAGCGTCACCCTCGTCTTTCTTGCCATGCTTATCTTCATCGGCGGGGCTGCGGGAAGCTCCAGCGGGGGGATCAAGCTCAACCGCGTAGTGCTCGCTTTCAGGGCGCTTCGTCTGGTGGTTCCGCCGGCTTTTTGTGAGCGGGAAAGTGCTGATCCCCTTTAAAAGCGAAGGACGGGTGATCCCGCGTGCAACCGCCGAACTGGAAACTGCAAAGACCCTCCTTGTGATCATCCTCTCGGTCCTCGTGATCTTTGTCTCCACGCTCGTGGTCATCCAGTTCCACATAACCACCTTTCCCATCACCGATGTGCTCTTCGATGTGATCTCGGCATTTTCCACCTGCGGTATGACGACCGGCTATGTTTCATCGTCCATGCCGGCCCTCTCGAAATGGGTATTTATCCTCGTGATGTGGATTGGCCGGCTCGAAGTGATCCCGGTCCTCGTGCTCTTCCTCGCGCTGTTCCGCGGTTCCGACTAAATATTGTCCCGGTTCGCAGGGAAGCGCCAACGCAATTTAACTTTTCTTAACTTCAGGAGGTCTAATATAACGTGCCGGCCAATACTTTTGGTGATGAAACAGATCGCCCTGTACGGGAAAGGCGGCATCGGGAAGTCTACCACGTCGGCAAACCTCTCCGCTGCCCTTTCCCTTGCAGGATACGATGTCCTCCAGATCGGGTGCGACCCGAAACGCGACAGCACCCGGATGCTGATGGAGGGCCGGCTGATCCCGACCGTGATGGACCTTGTGCGCGAACGGGGCGCTGCGGCTGTGACCCCTCAGGACGTGGTCTATACCGGTTTCCATGGTGTCCGCTGCGTTGAAGCGGGGGGTCCCGAACCGGGTGTCGGCTGTGCCGGGCGGGGGATCATTGCCACCTTCCAGCTGCTGGAGAAGTTCGGGACGCTCACCGGAGATATCATCGTCTACGATGTGCTGGGCGATGTTGTCTGCGGCGGGTTTGCGATGCCGATGCGGGAAGGGTACGCACAGGAGGTGTATCTCGTGACGTCTGGGGAGCTCATGTCCCTGTACGCGGCAAACAACATCTGCAAGGCGATCCAGAGGCTCTCGGCCCGGCCAAAGAGCAAGTGCCGGCTTGCCGGCGTGATCTGCAATGCCAAGAACATGCCCCGCGAAGAAGAACTCGTTGCGGAGTTTGCACGGAAGGTCAACAGCCACCTCGTCCAGTACATTCCCCGCGACCGGACCGTCCAGCTGGCGGAACTCGACCGGAAGACCGTGATCGAGTACGACCCGGCAAGCGAACAGGCACAGCGGTACCGCGATCTTGCTTCCCGGGTCATGGAAAACACCCGGCTTACGATACCCGCACCTCTTGAGATCGATGACCTCGAATCCCTTGCCCGCCAGTACGTGTAGGATCTCAGGCTGCACGCTCACCGGCGCACTCTCGGTGGTGACGCAGGTAACCGATGCAGTCACGGTCGTCCACGGGCCGGGGGGCTGTACGCACCATAATTTTTCCCTTCTCTATGCTACGGCTCTTGACAATGGCCGGCCGGCCCTCCCCCCGCTCGTATCGACCGGTCTTTTAGAGACCGACGTGGTTTTTGGCGGCGAGGCGGCGCTCGACCGGACGCTCGATAAGGTCATGGCCGGAAAGCCCGGGGCGGTTTTTGTTCTCTCGACCTGCATTGTCGAGACGATCGGCGACGATATCGAAAAGGTCTGCGGGTCAAAGCAGGGCTGTCCGGTCATTGTCGTGCCAACCGCCGGTTTTTTGGGCGGGTCGTTCCAGGCCGGAGTCAATAACGCGCTTATCAGCATTGCTTCAATGGCAGGGGAATCCGCTCCCAACGGGAAGGTGAATCTTATCGGGGAAAAGAACCTCGAATACGAAGTCGAGGAAAACTATGCCGAGGTAAAAAGGCTGCTTTCCCGGCTCGGCCTTTCGGTGAACCTGCGGTTCGTGCGCAGTATCGCCACGCAGGATATCGGGTTGCTCGGGGCCGCACGGCTCAACGTGCTCCGCGATCCTTCCCTCGTGCCCGTGGGAGAATACCTCCGTTCGCGGTTTGGCACGCCCTATGTCCCCGGGTTTCCCATCGGGCTCTCGGGGAATTCCTCGTTCCTTGCTGCGGTTGCACAGGCCTGCGGTATCGACGGGACAGAATCTGTCAGGGCGCGAACGTGCCCGGGAAGAAAAACTCCTCGAAAAGTTCCGGGACATGGCCGGGTCGGGGGTCTTTTTCTCCCCCATCCCCCCGGATCCCGAGGGGAGGATTGCGGCACTGGATCTTGCCCGGAAGGTCGGGCTCCGGTTCTCCGATGAAGGGAGCCCGGTGCCGGTTCCCGTGATCCCACCCGTGGGACTGAGCGGGACGGAACGGCTGCTCCACCGCTGGAGGAGGGCTCTTTTTGCCTGAGTGCGGGACGCCGTTATGGCCGTGCGCCATGACCGGGGCTGCGGCATGCCTTGCGGGTTTCGATGGGATACACGTGGTTATCCACGGGTCGAGCGGCTGCTATTATTACCCCTCGACCCTGCTCAACGCCCCGCTCTACGGCACGTTCATTCTCGAAAACGAGGTGGTTTTCGGATCGGACAACCGCTTAAAGGAGGTGATCGGCGACCTTTCCGGCAAAGGGGGCAGGATCGCGGTGATCACGACCTGCGTCCCGGCGGTTATGGGAGAAGATATCTCCGCAATCCTCCCGGGAAAGGATATCCTGCTTGTTGACAGCCCCGGTTTTGCGGGGGAACTGGAAACGGGATACCATGCAGCGCTTTTGGCACTCGGTCCCAAAGTCGATCCGAAACGCAAAGGAGTGAACATCGACGGGGTCTCCCTCTCCGATCCGTTCTATAAGGGAAACATCGCGGAGGTCACCCGGCTGCTGCGGATGGCCGGTGTCCCGGTCGGTACCGTCTTCTGCCGGGACTGGGCGGAGATGGCAGCGCACGCGGCCCCGCTCACTATCGGGACGAACACGGACTTTGCCTCCGGTGTCGGGAAGTACCTGGGTGGAACCCTCGGGATCCCGGCCCTCCGCACCACAGTTCGAACGGCTGGAAAGCGAGATTCCCGGACGCCGATGCATCCCTGGTCTTTGACGAGCTCGACATGCAGGAAGAGCGCATTGTCGGCGCATGCGACCGGTTCCTCCGGCGCCATACCCCGCCGTCCGTCGCGAATCTTTGCCGGTGCCTGCCTATGCCGAATACGCCGCCGATACGCTCAAGCGTTACCTTCGACGCCGAGATCCGCTTTGTCGGGACAAGGAACGACCCCCCGGCCGGCCGGAAAGACCCTCGTACCGACAGGAAAAGGCAAACGATTTCGGGCTGGTGGCAGAACGGCTTCAGGGAAACTGCCCCGGATCTGGTCGTCGGTTCCGCCTTCGAACAACCGGTATGTCCCGATGCGGCATTTGTCGGGATCATCCCCCCGCTCCAGGACCGGGTCCGGCTCACGTATCCCCCGCTTGCAGGGACCGAAGGTACGCTCCGGTTTGTTGAGGAGATCCTCAATACCTGCATGGACCGGGTAAAACACCTAAAGGCCCCGGAAAGTCCTTCGGTTCCCTGAGCCGCCGGACCGGTCCCGCCACCCCGTTTTTCACTTTCACACCGCGCACGGTCCCGGGTTATATACCCTGTTTCCCAGATGCTGTATTACGACAGAAAGGTGGTCGTGTATGATGCAGAAAGCAGGCTATATCCAGCGGACAGGGTGCAGGGCAATCGACCGTGACGGCAGTCTCCACGAAGTCGTGGAACTGCACGTCCTTGGCGCCCGGTACGCTATCCGGCTGGACGACCTCGTAAAGGGAATCGCCGGCCGGCAGGTTGCCGTGCAGGTGGACGCACTCGTCCGCGAGTGGAACTATTACCTCGGGACGACCTGCGGCATGGGCCATGTCTCGGTGTCCGGCAAAGCGCTCAACATCGAGCTCTTCGAAGCGGGAAATTTCACGATCTCGCTTGCGGCCCTCCGTCCGGTTCTCTTTGGCAGGGAGCGCACCGCATCGGTGGCACGTATTCCGGAGCAGCCGGTATCCCCGGTCTGGAAAGCCCGCCGGACCGATGTCCAGCAGCAGATCGTGGCCCTTGTCTGAATGTATACAACCCCCCTCTTTCGTACCCCTCTCATCCTTTTTTCCCGCTCTTCCCCAAAAGGGCGTCCCGGGTCATATTGTGCAACATTAATACCCCACAAAGGAGACCAGTACATTGAAAAGAACAGGGGAACCCGTATACCGGGCTTCCCCGGTATTTCTTCGGAGATCCTCCATGGGCATACAGGACGATACCCTCTATAAGGAATTACTCGATCAACAGCAGGATCTGCTGGTCAAGTTCAGCCCCGAGGGGCGTCTGATGTTTGTGAACAGGGCCTATTGCGAAGCAATGGGAAAAAAAGAGGATGAACTGGTCGGGAGCGTCTTTATGCCGGCGGCAGACGAACGCTACGCGGACGCCCTTGCCACACGGATGACGAGCCTCTTTCGCCCGCCGTATACCTGCATCGTGGAACAGTGGATCAGTTCCCCGAAAGGGCCGCGGTGCATCAGCTGGGCCGCCCGCTCGATTGCGGATAAAAACGGGAATGTCACGGCTATCGTTGCCAACGGGAGGGACATAACCCCGGAGAAAAAGAGGTACCGCGATATCGCCCGGCGCGACAGCCAGCTGATGCTCCTTATCGAAAGCGGCACCCCGATGTATTATACGCACACTCCCGATCACACCCTGCTCTACGTGAGCCCCCGGATCCGGGCAATGCTCGGCTGTACCCCGGGAAGCGGCAAACGGCTGTGGACCGATTATTTAACGGACAACCCCATCAATGCGAAGGGGCTCGAGCGGACCCTCAAGGCAATCTCCTCCGGCCGGCGCGAGCCCCCGTACCGACTCGAATTTGCCGGCAGGAGCGGCGCGAAGATCCGAGTCGAGGTCAACGAGATCCCGGTGATCCGGAACAACGTGACCATCGCAGTCGTCGGGAGCCTCGTGGACGTAACCGAGAAGATGAAGGTGGAAGAGGGGCTCATCGAGGCCGAGATCCTCCTCAAGGACTACAGCGGCCACAAAAAGAAGAACGAAAGCGAATCGTCAGGACCGTTTGCCGCGCTCAAGTCTATCTTCTCCAAAAAAGAGGAGACTAAAGAGGACGATATCCCTATCGATATCCCGGACAGCCTGAAGTAACCCTTCGGGATTATCCGCAGGACTTTTTTTTTAAACGCTTGCCCCGGCCCCTCATCAGGATCGGCCACCCCCTCCATGAAAAAAAACAGTCGCCCCCATCAGGCCACTTGCCGCTCTATAAAAAAACCGGTCGGACAGATCGATCTCAGGGATCGATCGGGGCGGCCTCATTTCTTCCAGTTCCGCGACCAGCATTTCCATTGAACGGTCAGACGAGACAGAATGGTCGGTCCGATCGTACTCAGGGATCGGTCAGACCGACCGATCCCGATCATTGGCCGGGGTCACCCCCTCCCCCTCAGCGATCAAGGGGGACCCCCCCTGCCCTGCTTGTCGCTTTGAAAAAAAAATGATCGGACCGATCGATCCGCAAAAGAGATCGACCCGACCCTTATGTCCGTGCGGACGGGGGCCGGATCTCTAAAAAAAGAAGAACTTATTTCCCTTTCTTCACACATTCGGCGATATAGGATCCTGCTTTTGACGTCCCCGCTGTCCCGCCGAGGTCTTTTGTGACAACGCCGTCTTTGATACTCTTTTCAATGGCGAGAACTACCGCTTCTGCCGCCTTGTGCTCGCCAAGGTGGTCGAGAAGGAGCGAACCTGCCCAGATGGTTGCTATCGGGTCTGCAACGTCCATGCCCTTGTACTTCGGCGCCGACCCGTGGATCGGTTCAAACATCGAAGTGCCCTTCGGGTTGATGTTCCCGCCAGGGGCAAGCCCGAGGCCGCCCTGGATCATCGCGCCGAGATCGGTGATGATGTCCCCGAACATGTTGGGCGTGACTACAACATCGAACCACTCCGGGTTTTTCACAAACCACATCGTAACCGCATCGACGAAGTTGAAATCGGTGGCGACTTGAGGGTATTTTTTTGCCGTATCGTTAAAGACATCCCGCCAGAGTCCGTAGACATCGGAGAGCACGTTTGCCTTGTCGACCGAGGTGAGCTTCTTGCGGCGCTGCATGGCAAGGTCAAAGGCATAGGTCTGGACCCGGCGTGTCCCTTCCCGGGTCACGACCCCGATCTGGTAGGCGAGCTCCTCTGCATCGGTCTCGATATCGAGCCCGAACTTCACGTTGTAGATATCGCGGACAACCTTAAGTTCGGTCTTCTGGTGTTTTTTGAACCGGGAGCCGATCCCGACATAGAAGTCCTCGGTGTTCTCCCTTACTACAACAAAGTCGATGTCTTTGGGAGTCTTGTTTGCAAGCGGTGTCTCGACCCCTTCGAGGAGCTTGATGGGCCGGAGGTTCACGTACTGGTCAAACGAGAACCGGAGGGCAAGGAGGATCCCTTTTTCAAGGATGCCCGGGGCTACCCGGGGGTCCCCGATGGCGCCGAAATATATGGCCTTGTATTTTTTGAGCTCGGCAAGGTCGTCTTCAGGTCAGGAGCTCCTTTGTCTTCAGGTACCGGTCCAGCCCCGATATCGAAATCCGTCCACTCGATATCGAAGTTATACCGTTCTCCTGCTGCTTCGAGTACTTTCTTTCCTTCGGCCACGATCTCCGGGCCGATCCCGTCTCCGCCTATTGCTGCGACTTTGTACATAACGGCACCTCCTTTAATCCCTTCGCGTATTCGACAAGTCCCCCGGCATCGGCAATCTTCTGCATGAAGGGGGGCACCGGCTCGATGGCCAGCTTCTTACCGTCAGGCTTCCACGTAATCCTTCCTTGAGAGTGAGGGTGACCTTTGCAGCCGTCCTGCGATAGGTATTGGCCTTCGGGCAGACGACCGGGAGCACCCCGGTGTTGATGGAGTTCCGGAAGAAGATCCGGGCAAACGACTGTGCCAGGACCACGTGTATGCCGCTGCCGATAAGCGCAAGCGGCGCATGTTCCCTCGATGAACCGCACCCGAAGTTCTTTCCGCCTACGACTATGTCACCGTCTTTTACCTGTTTTGCAAACTCGTCCCGGGTGCCCTCGAAGGCATGTTTTGCCAGTTCGTCAGGGTTATTGAGCACTAAAACCGGCCCGGGATGATCGCATCGGTATCGATATTGTCCCCGAATTTCCAGACCTCTACGGCCTTTGTACTGGTACGCTGGTCGGCATGCGTGGTTTTTACCGCTGCTGTCTTCTTTGCCGCCATGGTTTACGCCTCCCTCGGGTCGGCTATCTCGCCTTTGATTGCGCTTGCCGCTGCCGTTGCAGGCGAGCAGAGGTACACCTTCCCCTCGGTGCTTCCCTGTCGGCCCTTGAAATTCCGGTTCGAGGTGGAGAGCGAGACTTCAGCCCGGCGCAATCAGCCCGAACGACCCGCCCATGCAGGGCCCGCAGCAGGGCGCTTCCACAAGTGCCCCGGCTTTTACGAACCGCTCGACGAGGCCGTTTTCAAGGGCTTTGAGATATTCCGCCCTTGATGCGGGGATAACAAGCACCCGGACCTTCGGGTTAAACTTCTTTTTGCCGAGCACCTCTGCGGCCTCCGCGAGATCCTCGTACCTGCCGTTCGTGCACGAGCCGATGAAGACCTGGTCGATGTGGGTTCCCTCGACCTTTCCCACCGGTACTCCCTGGTCCACGTTGTGGGGGACGGCGACCTGCGGTTCGAGATCGGAAACGTTGTACGTCCGCTTCTCCTGCGTACGAGGCGTCCTTATCGCTTGCAAGGTCGAAGGGCTTCATCTTCCGCCGGCCCTTCATGTACTCCCACGTCACCTTGTCGGGGGGGACGATGCCGGCTTTCGCACCCATCTCGATGGCCATGTTGCAGCAGGTCATTCGCCCGGGCATGTCCATCTTTTCCATGGTTTTCCCGGTAAACTCGATTGCCTGGTAGGTCGCCCCGTCGGCCCCGATGTCTGCCGCAATTGCGAGGATCAGGTCTTTTGGCCCGACAGCGTTTCGAAAACTTCCCCGAAACCTCGGCCCGGATCGTCTGGGGCACCTTGAAGTACAGGGCGCCGAACTTGAGCGCAAAGCCCATATCCGTCGACCCGATGCCGGTTGCAAACGCCCCGACCGCACCAGTACATGCAGGTATGGGAAGTCGGCGCCGACTACGATCTCGCCGGGTGCCGCACGCCCTTTTTCGAGGACCACCTGGTGGCAGACCCCTTCGTTGATATCGTAGTTATGGATCCCCTGCTTCGGCGGCAAATGTCCGCATGTACTGGTGGATCTTTGCCGCTTCGAGCGAATCTGCCGGGATCTGGTGGTCAAAGAGCATGATGACACGCTTCGGATCGAAGACGTGTTTCCCGCCCATCTCGTAGAACTTCTGGATGGCAAGCGGGCCGGTAATATCGTGAATCATAGCCCCGTCAATAGGCGCCATGACCACTTCGCCTGCCCTGATATCGCTGCCGCATTTCCGTGAGAAGATCTTCTCTACGATTGTTGCTCCCATGCTCTATCGCCTCTACTATGTACCTTCCCGGGTCATGTAGTTTGGGGGAGGACCAATCCGGGGCCGATGCCGTAGTATTTCCCGATAATTACGAATAATTTCGCAGTTAAAGCAATCTTTAATCCCCCCGGTCTCCAACTATGAGCCTGATAAACCATGCAAAAAACAAGAATCGCTGTATGTGCCCTGGTGCTCTTTGCCATGGCGATGATCGGCTGCGTGGCAGCGGCCGACACCCCCGACCACGTTATCACGGTGAGCGGGAGCGGCTCGGTGACCGGAACGCCCGACCGGGTTCACGATCAGTTTCTCGGTCCAGACGGAGAATTCCGACGTCAAGCTTGCGCAGGCGAGCAACTCTCTTGCCATGAATAACGTCATCGACGCCCTTGCGGCTGCCGGTGTCCCCCGGGACCAGATGAAGACAACCGATTACACCATCACCCCGGTGTACCAGGACGACAAGGGAGTCTTTACTTCGAAGGTCAAGACCTACCAGGTAACAAACAGCCTGCGGGTTACCCTCAAGGACACCAACCAGACCGGGCAGATCATCGACACTGCGGTTAACTGCCGGTGCAAACCAGGTAGACTCTATCCAGTTCATGCTCTCCGACGCACAGGCTCTGGCGCTCCGGAACCAGGCGCTTACCAAGGCCGTCACGAACGCCCGTGCCGATGCCGACACCGTTGCCGCTGCGCTCAACGTGACCATCACGGGCACCAACACCGCCGATATCAGCCAGGGATACACGCCGGTTGTGTACAACCGGTACGACAACCTTGTAATGGAAGCCGGAAGCGCCAAGGCTGCGGCCTCGACACCCATCCAGTCCGGGGACATCACGGTCACGGCCCAGGTGACCATCACCTATAACATCCGCTGATCGTGCCCGGAATCAACCCCGTACTTTTTTCCAAACTTTTTTACATAATCAGTGTGTGATCATTTCATAATCCAGCAAAACCCGGGGCCCGGCATTGCCGGACCCCTCTGTCAAGTATCGAATACTGGTTAAATTTGCGGATACAATAGGATTGATTTTCAAAATGGAGCGAAATATCGGCTTTAAGGAGCGAAGGTACATCGAAGAGCTCCGGATCCTCACCCGTTCGACAGCGCTTGACTGCGTGATCGACGACCGGTTCGACCGGGTGATCTACGTGATCCGGCAGGGAGACATGGGCCTTGCTATCGGGAAAAAGGGCGAGAACATCAAAAGGCTCCAGAACGTGCTGGGCCGGCGCATCGAAATGGTGGAATACGCCGAGGACCCGGAGGCCTTTATCACCAACATCTTCAAGCCGGCCGAGGTTACCGGCATCGAGCGCGGCGCAGACAACGGCCCGGTCAATATCATGGTGAACAAGAAAAGCGATCTCGGGATCGCGATCGGGAAAGCCGGGTGCAATATCGAGAAGGCGCGCATCCTCTGCCGCCGGTTCTGCGGCCTCGAGATCGGGGAAGTCCTCTTACCGCAGGAAGAGGCAAAACAGGAGGAGACAACATGAGTGCGACAGGAAAAGGAGAGGTCGATCCGGCAGTGATCCGCGAACTCTGGGAAGTCATCTGCGACCGGGCCGACCACCCGAGCGAGGCCTCGTACACGAGCCGCCTGCTCCGGGATGCAAAAGGGATCGACAAGGTGCTCGAAAAGGTGGGCGAGGAATCAAACGAGTTTGTCATTGCAGTGAAAAACGGCGTGCCGCAGCGGACGACCGAGGAAGCGGCCGACCTCATCTTCCACCTGCTCGTGGCACTGAAAGCAGCCGATATCGATCTCGCAGATGTAGTCGGCGAACTAAAACGCCGGCGGAAATAATCTAAAAAAAGTGCGTGATTACCTGCGGAGGAACGTGGAGAGGTCGACCATATCGGCGACCGTATCCCCCGATTCCACTGCAACAAGCACGTCTTCCGAGACAGAGATCGGGGCATGTGCGCGGAGCGCCACGGCGATCCCGTCGCTGGGGCGGCAGTCGAGACTCTCTTCTTTCCCGTCCCGCGACAGGTCCAGCTGTGCGTAATAGATATTGTCTTCCACGCTGTCGATCCGAAGGCCGTTCACCGCGATCCCGTAGCGTTCCAGTACGGAAAGGAGCAGGTCGTGGGTCTGGGGCCGGGGCAGCACTTCGCCGTTTACCGCGCTGTTGATCGAGACCGCCTCCCAGAGGCCGACAAAGATCGGGAGCTGACGGTTTCCCTCGTCCTGGAGTACCACGGCCGGCACGGTGGCTGCATCGCTCATCACAACAAAAACCCCTTTTACGGTGCACCCGACCAGACCCGGCATATCCTTTCAGGTGAGACTACACGCTCATCGGGGATAAGCGTTGGGGAGCCTGGCGGCTGCCTGTTGAAAGAAAGGAACGGTGGTTTCCCAAGGGTTATTCCTGGGAGGCTTCGCGCTTCACGATAATGAGGCTCGACATGACCCCGAGCGCGATATTGAAGTAATAGAGGACGACCCGCCAGAGGACGACAAAGATCCCGACAATGGCTGACGGGAGGAACAGGGCGTACATCGAGGTCGCACCGACTTCCGCAATACCGGAGCTTCCCGGGGTCAGCGGGAGCATCATTAAGATCGCTAATATTAGCTGGATCACGAACGACTCAAAGAAGAGCGGGGGCTGGCCGAGGCCCATGAGGATCAAGGAAGCGGTCACGATCTCGGAGACCCAGTAGAGCAGGGTAAAGAGAAAACCCCAGAGAAGGCCGGACTTCGCCGACCGGACAAACTTGATCACGGCAGTATGGAAATTGGCAATCTCTTTTTCTATACGTTCGAGCAGATGGGTCACCTTTGCCGGCTCCCACTTGCGGGTAAAGAACCGGGCGGCCTTGTCTGCCATCCGCTTCATGACATCGGGCCGCCGCACGGCAAGGTAGAAGAGGACAAGGCAGCCGGCGACAAAGATCCAGGTGATAAAGACCATGATGTCGGAGATGGCCCCGAGGCTTTTCCATTCCGCGGTGAGCGCAAACATCGCAAACGCGGCCAGCGCCGCGAGGGCGACACCGTCGAGCACCCGCTCCATGATCACAATAGCGGTCGCATCGCCGAGCGGGACTTTTGCCTTATAGAGTTCGTGCACCCGGACCGGTTCCCCGCCGGCCTGGGCCGGGGTGACCGCTGCGGCAAGGAGGTTTGCAAAAACGAGGTTTAAGGAATAGAAGAACCTGATCGGGTACCCGAGCGATCCGGCCATCTTTTTTACCCGCATTGCCCAGAAGCACATGGTCAGGATATGGGTGAGAAATGCGAGCAGCAAAAACCACGGGTTGACCTTTTTGAGGTACTCGATCGTGTTTGCGTTGATGGTAAAGAAAAGGATGATGACAAGGACGATCAGGGAGAACGCAATGGACATATACAGCCATTTCTTCTGCGATCTTTCCATTGCCAAACTCCCTTCGATCAGGCAAGAGCCTGTTTATCCTAGAAGATTAGGACGACTAGTATAAACATTTTTACCGGGAAAGCTGTTTCCCCCGCGGTTTTCGTCAGATCGTGAAGATCTCCCGGTTGGCGGTGACAATAAACAGGCCCGCCCGCACGCCGGCATCGATCCACCCGTGCCCGTAACTAAACGAGGCCAGGGCCTCCTCCCGCTCCCCCCGGGCAAGGAGGGTTTTCCCGTGGCGGGCATAGCAGGTGCCGGCGCAGAGGACCCGGTCGGCAAAGGCCCCGACAGCGGTCTCTTTGTCCGGCGCCCGTGCTACCGATGAAGCGGCGGTTTCGAGCAGCCGGAGGTATCGCGAGGTCTTCTCGGCGAGCCGGCCGGCAAGCGGTGCCGGGATTGTTTCGGTCGGCGCGGTAAACGGGCAGGCCGGCTGCTCCCACGCATGGACGAGGAGGCCGTATGCCATCCCGAAGTGCAGCCAGCCAAACCCGTAATAATACGAGGCAAGGGCGTTGATGGGATCGCCTTTTTTCGCAAACACCGCCCCGTCGTCGGCATAGGCCTGGATCATCCCTTTGACGGTTGCAGCAAGCTCCCCGAGCGGCGACTCCTTTGGCGGGACGATTGTCGAGACGTTCAGTTCGACCCGTAACAGCGTCCCGCACTCCTCGATCAGCATAGGCCGGCAAACCTCTCCAGGTACTGCCGCTCCATGTCGTGGAGTTCCCCGGGCACGATCAGCACATGGAGCGGAGGGCCGAAGTCGGTTTTTGCAACCGTTTCAGCCGGCCCGGCCCGGACCATCGGGGATGCGGACCCGGCCCGCGCAATCCCCACGTAGAGCGGGATCTTCACACCTTTTTTTTCTGCCATTCCTTCGAGCAGGCCGACCGCCTCGTTTACCGTCATGTACCGGTTGTCCTGGATATCGAGGTACACAAGGGTATGGAGCCGTTCTTTGAGATTTTCGCAGATCACATCGAGCGACGAGGTCGGGTTCCAGTTCCCCTGCGGGAACGGCACCGAGCAGGACTTCCCGAACCGGTAGTTCTGGAGCCCGGAAAGGCCGCAGACCGCACTCACGATCGAGGCCCCGTGAACGATTGTTGTCGGGATACCCCGATCCGCCGCCCGGATACGGAGATCGGCATGTGTGGTCGAGACCATCGGGTCGCCGGCGCAGAGAAACACGGTGTTACCCCGTGCGGCGCAGTCGAGCAGTTCGTCCGGGTGCTGTTCCACGTCGGCACGCATGAGCACCCGGACCGGGCGGCCGTAGAACGATTCGAGGTCTTCTTTTGTTGCGCCCATGAGCCGGGACGTGTAGCCTTCGAGGAATACGCTGTCCGCACCGCGGATGAGTCTGAGCCCTTTCTCCGACACGTCTTCCTTGTCGAACAGGCCAAGGCCGATAAAGGTGAGCATTGCGGTTGTTCTCCGGTATACGGTTTAGCAGATGAACCGGGTGATGGAAGCCACGAGCGATTCGAGGACATCCCGCACGTCGTTTTTCTGCATTGCGGAGATCAAAAAGACCGGCACGTCTTTTCCTATCCCTATGCATTTGCGGATCTCGTCCTCGCCCATGACCCCCGTGAGGTCCTTCTTGTTTGCCGCAACGACGACCGGCAGATGCATCTTTGTCATGGTCTTATAGAGCTGTTTTGCCCGGGGCAGCTGTTTTTTGTCGGTTGCGTCAACGATGAGGACTGCCCCCATTGCGTTCTTTAAGACGCCCGGAAGCATCGCATCGAAACGGGGCTGGCCCGGGGTACCGTAGAGCGTGATATCGAAATCCTGCCAGTGCAGCCAGCCGAAGTCCATGGCCGTCGTGACCCCGGGCCCGTTAAATCCCACACGGTCGACCGACACCCCCAGTGCCGTTGCGTTCAGGACGAACCGGGACTTGCCCGAGTTCGGCGGCCCGGCCACCACGATCTTGGGGATATACGGGACGATGTGGCCTTTTTTGACCAGGAACGGCACCGAGCGCCTGAGCTGGGTAGACCACGAGGTATAGAGGATCGTGAAGTAATTAAAGTGCGGCAGGGGGCTGCAGGACGATTTTATCGTAAGGATCAGGTCGAACGCCTTCCTGATCGCAGGAGATTCGAGGAAAGATTCTCCACCAAGGTTGAGGTATTCGACAATGACGGTGGCCTTCTGGGGGCAGCAGGCAGGCGAAAGAATGGACAACCCTTTTTCGAGGCCGAAATCCTCGCCGAGAATGTCGAAATAGCAGAAGATGACATCGACATTTTTCTCGTCACAAATAGTTTTGATCTTGTTCTGGAACTCATCTTCCGGCAAAGAGCCGACGCTGCCCATCCGCATGATCCTTTCCCGGTCCACGCAGTCGATAAAGGCAATCGTATGTTCTTCGGGCCGGATCCTGTGGCCCCGGAGCTGCTCCACGTCGTGCAGGAACGCTTCCACCGTGGTATGGGGGATGATCACAAGGCACGATTTCTTCTGTTCGAGCGCTTCGTACAGCGTCGAGATCATGAAAAGCTGGCCGTCGACTCCCGGGTCGAGGCTGTAGAGCACCCGGCTGCCTTTGGGGATCCCCCCAGCCCAGCATATCGTCGATCCCGTACATTCCCGTTAGATATCATAATCCAAGAACCACCTGACCGTTCTGAATGGTAAACTTGTGCCAGTCCGCGTTCACACCGGGGATCCCCATTACCCGGAAGTAGTTGTCCGTCCTTTCAACCTTGATCTCGATGACAATCGTCATCAGCTGCTTGATAAGCGAGATCGTCCGCTCGTCGAATGCTTCGCTGTTGAGGACATAGATCCCAAAGCCCTCGACCTTCTTGAGCTTGGCCGTCATCACGTGGAGGAACTGGTAGAGGACTTCGAGTTTCCGGTACATGAGCAGGGTCGAGACCGAGTTGACGCAGAACCGGATCGGCGGCGGGAAGAGCCCGGAGTCCTGCCCCGAGAACGTCCCCTCGAAAATTGTCTCGATCATGTGGGAGAACTTGATGCCGATACCGGTGAGATCGGTGGGGTTGGTGACGAACATGAACCGCTCGGTGTCCGAGACGGCCGGGGTCGAACTCTTGGTGATGGCAGTCGATCACGCCGATAAAATGCTTGTCGGCACCGATGTTCTTGAACTGGTCGGTAACTTCCGAGGCCCGTTCGTTGGTGGAGAGCATGATGGCATACTCCCCTGCCTGCGGCCGGGTGAGGGTGTAGGCGAACTGTTCTGCATAGCTGAGGGCAGGAGCGAGCAGGAGGAGGTTGGTCCCCGCCTCGAATCCCCCGGTTGCCATATCGATCTGGGGAATACCGGTCTTGTAGGAATACATCTGTTGATTGATCATTACCTGACAAGGCTTATAAGCACTTTTACCTGTACCGGGAGCCTTTTGGTTACTCCTGTACCTTTGCATACCGGGACGGGTAAATCCTCATAACCTTCCCGGCTAAAAAGATATGTACAGATGTTCTACTGGCTGTATGAACGGATGCTTCTCTAGGCAGGTCCGAGCTCCTGCCACGCCACATCTGTTTCATGCTCAGCAGTGCCGATCTTGCCGCAGATCCGGAGAAGTGCTGCCCGGGTGGCCGGGTGGTGCACGGAGATCAATGCCAGTCCTGGCCCGCTCGCACCCGCCGGCCGACAGCGGCGACCGGACCGCCGATCAAAAGCCTCACCTTCCACGTGAATCCCCCTGTCCGAAGAGGAAGTTGCCCGCTGCCTTCCCGCGATAAAAAGATCGCGGAGGTGGCCCGTCTCGTCCTGCACTACGGGGACAAGGAAGAGGTCTTCGGGAGCGGCCTTCCGGTGGTTGTTGCGATCGGGAAGAGCGGGAGGGAAGAGATCACCGACTGTATCAAAAAAGCTCGCCAAAAACGGCGTCTCCCCGGAAGATATCGATGAGAAAACGCTGGAATCCTGCCTGACGTTCCGGTACGACCCGGACATCGTGGTAAAGACCGGGGGAGATCCACCTGACCGATTTTCTGATCTGGCAGTCGGTGTACTCGGAGCTCTTCTTCTCCGATGTCAACTGGAAGTATTTCCGGCGGGTGGATTTCCTGCGGGTGCTGCGCGATTACCAGTCCCGGATCCGCCGGTTCGGGAAATAAAAAGATTATTTTATCCGGATCCCGTACCAGCTCGGGACGCCGCCAACGGTGCGTTCGCCAAAGGCGTACTTGTTCTTGAGGGCAACGGTAAACGCCCTCCGGTCCGGCACCGCGTAATCGTGGTCCCGGCACCAGCGCCCGAACCGCTCGTAGAGCTCGTCTTTGAGACGATCGCATCCGGGCCCTCCTCGGTCTCCCGGGACGATCTTCGTGCCGACGAACTTTTTGATTGCAGTCCTCTTTTCTGCCACCCTTTGCTGCCTTCTTTCCTTTCGATGCAAGTGCAGGGGCCGGTGGGGCTGCGGGCGCAGCCGGCTGCGGGACTTTTTTCGGGATCCGCGGGTTCCGGTAGCCGGAACCGCCGGGGGTTTTGCTGCCGGCGCCGCTTTCTTTTCCTTGTGCTCTTTTATGACCTTTCCCGGGACCGTGGGGTCCTCGGCGTTTATCACCGGCGCCGGGGGAACGGCCGGCACTTTTGGATGCGCGGGTCGCTGCCGGCTGTGCGATAATGACCCGCGATGCCTTTTTCTTGTCCGGTCCGGCGGGAGCATATGCGATCCCGAGATGCCCGGCGAGCGCACGGTTGCAGGTCTCGCTGATATCGAGCCGTTTTTTGTCGGCTGCCATGAGGATATCCGAACGCACGAGGATCTGTACCTGCTGCCACCCGGGGCTGTCTGCATTTCCCGCACCCATACGATCACTTCTACCCGATCTGGTATCTCCCGGGAAATATAGTACGCGAACCGGATCGTTTGGCCGGGATGGGCAGGGAGGGTCTAGTGCGCCTTTGCCTGTATCCGCTGGTCGTAGGTGCGGATCGCCCGCAGAAGGTCGATCTTACGGAAGAGCGGCCAGTACGGGGCGCAGAAATAGACGGCCGATTCGTGGCCGTTTGCAAGCCAGGGAAGGAAGTTCGAGGTCCGGTAATCGTTTCCCGTCCGGATAATAAGATCGACCGGCGGGATGCCTCTTCCTTCGTGGAGGTGGGACTCGACCATCTGGACGTCGATTGCCTCGAGGAGCGATCTTCCCGTTCCGGACATCTGCTACGATCTCGCGTGCGGCAAGGACGATCTCGTTCCTGCCCCCGTAGGCAAGGGCGATGTTGAGGACAAACCCGTCGTAGTCCTTTGTTGCCTCTTCGGCGGCTTCAATGGCACTTTTTAAGTCAGCGGGCAGGAGCGAGCGGTCGCCGACCATCTGCACCCGGATCCGGTACTTGTGGACGCGCTTGTCGGTAACCGTATTGAGGAATGTCTCCTTGAAGAGCTGGAAGAGGTCCCTGACCTCGTCCTCGCTGCGGCGGAAGTTTTCCGTGGAGAACGTGTAGAGGGTGATATACCGGATCCCGAGTTCGTGGGCCCAGTCGAGCATCTCCTCGGTCTTGTCCGCCCCGGCCCGGTGGCCTTTTGCGGTGTCGATCCCCATTTCCCTTGCAAAACGGCGGTTCCCGTCCTGGATGATGGCGATGTGGGTCGGGATCTCGGTGCACTGCATCTTAAGGTACTTCTCGTACAGGGGCCGGAGGAGCGAGTCGGCGTTCATAAGGGAGTCACCTCCACGACCATGCCTCCGTCGGGATACCGTTCGACCACGGACTTTTTCCCGGGGATCTTCTCCTTGTATTCTTCCAGAAGCCACCACGCGGTCTCGACCCGGTCGCCGCAGTCGGCAAATTCGTCGTCTGCAAGATATTTGCGGCACCGGGCAACGACCTCGTCCCGGGTGCCCGGGTGGAGATCGAGCACGCCGTAGACAATGGTCCCGTCCTCGGTGACTTCGTCAAACGGTCGGGCGGTGTTCTCCGCGATGCGCTTTAAGCGTTCCCGAAGCTGGACCGAGTCCTTGAACGACGAGGAGCACCAGTGGACCTTCTTGTGTTTTATCAGTTCCTCCGCCCAGTCTTCTGCACCGGCAATGGCGTTGTGCACGCCGTCGGTCGGCTCGTAGCCCCTCTCCCGCATTTCGTCGGCGTTCGTCTCGCCCCATTCGAGCTCGTTGATGTTTAAAAAGTCGAGGTACGGGAGCGCAGGGACGAGGAGTTCGAGGCCGGGGAGAGCGGGAACTTCGAATCCCGATATCAAAGCCCATCTCTTTTGCCATCTTCGCGGATGCGATAAAGTCCGTATCGGGGATGTGTTCCCAGCATTCGCGGGGCGGGTGGAGCCGGATCTCGTCGACGACCCCTTTGAGCCGGGCGAGCTCTTCCTCTTTTGGGGCCTGTGCAGTATAGAGGTGGATCTGGTGGTCCGGCCCGAAATGGTCTTTGAGGGCCTTCCCGAAAGTTACGACCCGGTCAAGGCAGGTGAGCGGTTCGCCGCCGGTGATCCCGGTGCCGAGCGCGCTCATCTTTTCGGCAACCGCGATGGCCTCGGTCGGGGTTTCGATCCGGTGCTCGTTTGCGAAGATCACGTCGTTTCCTTTCCGCTCTTCCGAGAGTGGGCAGTACCAGCAGGAGCGGCGGCAGCGTCCCGTGATAAAGAGCACCATCTTTGCGCCCTGGTAGCAGAGCACGCAGCCTTTGGCGAGGTTGTCGGGCAGTTTTGCCTGCGGAGAAGGAACGGTCATGAAAAATATGCATATTCTGTTGGTCTCGGGGATTCAAAACCCTTCTTGAACAGAACGGGAATCGCAATGGATGGGGAGGGAGGTGGCCCCCACCCCCCTCCATCTTTTTTCTTAAAAGGGGATCACCCCCTCCCCCCTTTGACCCGGACCGGCCCGCTGCCATGCAGAAAATAATTCCCATAGCAGGATACCTTCCGCCGGAGATTCCAAGAGAACCAACCTCAGTTTCCCTTGCAAAAGCGGTGGGCATCTCATTTCCGGTGGAGGGGGGTGCCCCCCACCCCCCTCCCACTTTTTTTCCAAAGAGGGGGTCACCCACCCCCCATGTACCGGAGCCGGGTGGGGGGTATCCCCCTCAGGTAGGGCCATAACGCGATCCGGCTTTACGCCATCATACCCGATGGCGAGCTCGCGTTTTCGTTCTTTTTTGTCAGTTTCATTGAGGGATGGTGTCATCATTGCGGGATTTGTACCTGGTATCCTGAAGGGAACAGCAGCAGAACGCATATGAGTCAGTCCCCGCAATGCCTCCCGACAATGCAACAGAACCAAAGTTACTAGAGGAAACAAATTTTTATATATTGTGCAAAATATTAGCTTCATGCCATAACGGCATTCTTCATACCGGGGATACTCCCTGCGGTTCGGATAAGGGGATTCCCCCGATTGGAAGATACCGGATTTAGCATACGGGGCCCTGAAAATGACTACACCCTCCGGATTAGCAAAATATCCTCTCCCTCATCACAGAAGACTACGTGCATTTGCATTCGATCCCGGTATCAGCCGCCAGATCGAGACCAGCGGGATCAATGAGGTTACGATCAAAATTCCCTGGGACAGCGAATTGAACGTTGGGCCGGTGGACAGCTACCTTGAAGTCGTAGATTACGATCCTGCAAGCCAGGCATTTTACGAGCCGGTCGATCTGGGCGATTGTTTTCTTCTGGCTCAGGATGGCCTGGCACCTGCGGAAGGAAACCCCCAGTTCCATCAGCAGATGGTCTATGCGGTCGCAAGAACGACGATCGGCCATTTCGAATCGGCACTGGGACGGAGAATTCTCTGGGCAGTCCGCCGCACAAAAGAGAACGAGACGATCCGTGATGAAAACGTCGAACACCTGAGGATCTATCCCCACGCCCTGCGGGAAGCAAATGCATATTACAGCCCGGCAAAAAAAGCCCTCCTCTTCGGATATTTCCCGGCACCTTCGCAGGAGTGCGGCTGCAACATGCCCGGGGAGACGGTGTTTACCTGCCTCTCCCACGATATTGTTGCCCACGAAACCACCCATGCAATAATCGACGGACTTCACCCCCGGTTCATCGAACCCTCAAATATCGATGTTCTGGCGTTGCACGAAGCACTTGCAGACGTCATCGCATTATTCCAGCATTTCACGTATCCTGATGTCCTGAAACACCAGATATCCATGACCCGGGGGGACCTGGAAAAACAGAACCTGCTCGGGGAACTCGCATACCAGTTCGGCCAGGCGATGGGACGGCACGGCGCTCTCCGGAGTGCTATCGGGGAACCGGATCCCGTGACAAAGAAATGGGTGCCCAAAGAACCGGACCCGGCAAAAATCCAGACTGCTACAGAACCTCATGAACGGGGTGCAGTCTTCGTAGCCGCTGTATTCGATGCGTTCCTTTCCATATACAAGGCACGGATCCAGGATCTTCTCCGCATTGCCTCGGGGGGAAGAGGAATCCTTCCCGAAGGAGAAATTTCCCCGGACCTTGTTAACCGCCTTGCAGACGAAGCTGCAAAGACGGCAAAACATATCCTGCAGATGTGTATACGGGCTCTCGATTACTGTCCGCCCACAGATCCGGATTTCGGGGATTATCTCCGCGCCCTGATCACGGCAGATATCGAGCTCGTTCCCGATGACCAGCATAATTACCGTCTGGCCGTGATCGAAGCATTCCGCCGCTGGGGAATTTATCCCCGGGATGTCCGGAGCCTTTCCGGGGAAAGTCTTCTCTGGCATGCGCCGGATGAAGAGGAACAAAAGAGCTACCGGTCGGTGTTCGGTGGTCCGGACGGGCTGCGGAAAATTGTTCCGAACTGGGACACAAAAACGCCCCGCAAACAAATCCCTGAAGAAGCCCGGCGCAGCAGGATACAGTTCCATGAGAAATTTGTCGCACCCAAAGCCCGCAAAGCCGTCCGGGCGGCACATATTATCCTGGATAATCCCCTGCCCTCCATCTACCAGAAAAACGGCACTGCTTCCGTCGAGATTCATTCTGTACGGCCGGCACGGAGGATCGGCCCGGACGGGCATACGATCCTGGAACTGGTAATCGAGATAACGCAACGGAGAAGAGGGTACCTGGATCCGGATATCCAGGACCGGGTCGATAAAGGTACCCTGGCGCCTCCTGCCCCGGACTTTATCCTGAGGGGCGGGTGTACCCTTCTGGTTAACCCGACCGACGGGAATGTCCGGTATTGTATTTACAAGAATATCATGAGTGAAAACCGTCTGAAGAGGATGCGGCGGTATCTTCAGGAAGGTACTGCGCCCTCGCTTCAGGCAACCTATTTTGGAAATCCCCTCATGGAGTATTTCCAGGGATCTGCTGAAAAAGCCGGTTTCGAACCGTTTGCCATGGTACACCGGAGCACGGATGTTACGGAGGAAGAATAATGCCCAAAGCAGCAGGAAAAACCGAAACCTGCCTGGTCCCGCCAGAGGGCGGGATCACGGTCAGAATGTACTTCACCGGTTTTGGGGATTGTTTCCTCCTGGCGTTCCGCGCTGAAGACAAAAAACCCCGTTACCTCCTCATCGACTGCGGGGTCCACGACAGGTACCAGGGTGGCGATGAGCGGCTCAAAGCGGTAGCCCGGGACATTGCAAAAACAACCGGGAACAGGCTTCACATTGTTGCCGTCACACACGAGCACACCGATCACCTGTACGGATTCATGTACGGGAAGGATTCTTTTGAGAACATTGAGATAGACGAACTATGGCTGCCGTGGACGGAAGATCCAAAAAACGCCGTGGCACAGGAACTAAAGAGCATCTATGGGGCAAAAGTTCAGGCCCTTCAGGCAGTCATTGAAAAACTGCGGGCGGTAAACGATCCTCACGCTGGAAGACTGGAGCAGGTATTCGGGTTTGATCTTGGCGCCGCTAAGTACGGGGGCATGAAAGGGAACAAGGATATCCTTGAATTTTTGCGCAGCCGGAGCCGGAAAAAACCCGACGCCCCCGGGGATTACCGCACTCCCGGCGAACCGCCGCTTGAACTTCCCGGGGTAAAGGGTGTCCGTTGTTACGTCCTTGGTCCCCCGGAGAAGCTCGAATTCATCAAAATCCTTAACCGTAAAAAAGAGACCTATTTCAGCAACGCTCCGCTGACAGAAGAATCCGCCTTCGTTTCGGCAGTGATGGCGGCATCAGAGGATGCGGGCCCCGAAGTCTGGGAGATCCCGGGATATCCCTTCGATCGGAAATTCTCCGTCTCCCGTAAAGATGCCATGAGGAGTTATAAGGGATTTTTCCGGAAATACTATGGTTTCAGGAACGAGGAGGGACACGGTCCGGAGTGGCGGCGCATCGATTCCGACTGGCTGGCCGGTTCGGCCGACCAGCTTGCCCTGAGCATCAACAGCTTTACCAATAACACCAGTCTTGTCCTTGCGTTTGAACTGACCACGTGTTCCCCGGCAAAAGTCCTCCTGTTTACCGGGGATGCCCAGGTCGGGAACTGGTTATCCTGGCAAACGGTCTCCTGGATGCCTGAAGAAAAAAAAGAAGATGAGAAAATCACCGGGGAGGATCTCCTTCGCCGAACGGTGCTGTACAAAGTGGGGCATCATGGGAGTTCGAATGCAACGCTTCGCGGGAAAGGGCTTGAGATGATGGAAAGTCCCGATCTTGTTGCCATGATTCCGGTAGACGGGGACTGGGCCGCCCGGACCATGCATTGGCATCACCCGAACGAGAATGTTGTGAGCCGCCTTATGGAAAAAACACGGGGCCGGGTTATCCGCAGCGACCGGATCCCTGCCGGGAACACCTTTGAACAGCCAAAAGAGGCGCGGGATAGTGAATGGAAGATGTTCCTCAAGAATGTGGAGTGGGATACCGGTCCGGAAAAACTCTGGATCCAATATACCGTCCAGTAATTTTTTTGACTTTACGTACGGGTGCATCCCTCAAGTGTATGGGACACCGCTGTACCTGCGGTTATTGCCCGTACACGGAACCGGTCGCTGCTGTCATGACCCTTTGCGTGGACGGCCCGGTCTCCCCCGCAAACGAACTCTCATTTTACAACAGCTCACTCAGCCGGTGCCCTCCGCTCTCCTCGCACCGAACCTTGTACTTGCAGCGGTTGCAGGGCGCATTGAGCGGTTGGGCCGGCGCCTCGCCGCGATGGATGGCCCGGATCTTGTGGAGCGTTGAAAGGAGCTGGCGCCGGTCCCGGGGCTGGACAGCATGGTACCGCGACATCCCGTCAGGGATATACTCAACGTGGCCGCCCTTTACCTCCTCTCCCGTCATCTCCTCAAGGCAGAGGGCGATCCCCGCGATCCGTAGCCGGTCTGCTGCATAGGTCCCAAAGGGCATGGCTCCCGCCGCCCGCACGATCGAGAATGTGCCGTCCGCTGCCACCCGGTCGATCATGCCGGCAATCCCGTGCTTTTTCGATACCACCGTCACATCGGTCTGGTTCGCCTTCTGCCATTCGTGCTTGGTGCAGGACGTAATGCAGATGTCAAGGAACTCGCGGAGCGCCGGGTCGGTGTCCGGGCGGACGGTGAGCACCTCGTCCCAGATGGCATCGGCATGCAGCGGTTCGCCGAGGTGGTACGAGATCTGCTTGCAGACCGCGTACCGGTCCGACTCGGTGACCGGCTCGTCCCTCTCGTAATAATACCGGAGAGGACAGGCATGCACCCGCACCAGCTCCGAGATCGTAACATGCTCTCCCCTGTCCGGCAGAAAAATACCTCCCTTGAACCGGGGGTGGCAGGGCACATATAGGTTATGGGATTGAAACCGGGATGCGCTTGAGGGTTCTTAACCAACTATTCATACCAGCAGCGTGCAACAGATCCGGTATGACCGGACAGGAAATCTCTGTCAACATCCCCCCCACGCTCGATCCCGTGTACAGCAATATGATCCAGATCGCGTACAAGGACGACGAGTTCACCTTCGTCTTCCTCCACCAGCTCCCGCAGGTCAACCAGGCCCGGGCAAAGGCGATCGTCTCGATCACCCCTGCGCACGCAAAGAACCTCCTCGCCGTCCTCCAGAAGACGGTTGCCGACTACGAAAGCAAGTTCGGTACCATCTCGCCGGCAAAGGAGCCCCACCCCGGGGACAGCGTGACAACGCTTCGCGGGTACTCTTAAAAACCCTCAAAACCAGGCATATATTTTATTAGCGCACAAGTCGATATTGTGAGGCAGTGCGCCGCCGTGGCTTAGCGGTATAGCGGCTGATTCGTAATCAGCAGGTCGAGGGTTCAAGTCCCTCCGGCGGCTCTTTAGAGGGGAAGTAACCTTCCCGGTTTTATTTTGCCTTTCTTAAAACATTGAGAATACTCTTCCCACCTTTGCTCTCTCTGGCGGCTATCGAAAGAGCCGGAGAAATTTCCCCGGAATTGGACCATCAGGACATATGCTCACATCCGGATAACGTCGTGCAGGATCCGGATTTTATCAGTTTTGTTTGAATTTTAATTAGATATATATAATTAATACGTATATAGGAAACTGTCCGACTGGATCGGATAACGACAAGGATGTGAACAAGATGTCACGGTATATCCCATGGTGGTGGCACGCCGACCCGGCCCCGGATTTTCTCAAGTTCCTCAAGGAAGAGGATCTCCGGGTGATCGCAGCGCAACAGCTCGACAGCCAGATCGCCACGCTCGACCGCCAGATGAGCGTACTGAAACTGCAGATGGAAGACCTCTCCGCCAAGAAAAACCAGCTTACCCAGCTGAAAACAATGGTCGGAAAACGCAAGTAACCTCGGTTTCTTTTGCAGATCAATGAAAAAATCCCTATTTTTCCCGGGGCTGTGATCCCATGAACAGCGGGATGTGGCAGTAATGGGCGCCGATATTGTCCTTGTCGGGTATGAGGATGAAGAAAACCTGGGCATCCGATCGATTGCCGCGTTTCTCGCAGGCAAAGGCATTTCGGTCACGATCCTCCCCTGCCAGCGGAAGAAAAAAAGAAGAGATTTTAGCGTTTATCAAAAACGAAGACCCGAAAATCGTAGGTTTTTCCCTGATCTTCCAGAGGATGTTTTTTAATTTCGCCAGCCTGATGGCCTACCTCAGGGCAAACGGGGTTACCGCACATTTCACGGTGGGAGGACATTTCCCGACCATTGAGTACGAAGGAGTCCTCCTCAAGATCCCCGAGCTCGATTCCGTGATCCGCCACGAGGGTGAGGGAAACGATGGGGGAACTGTACGAAAACCTCGATCGCCCGGAACGGTGGGACCGGATTCAGGGTCTGGTATTCCGGCAGGGCAGCGCCATCCATGCCTCCGATCCCCGCCCCTTGATAAAAGATCTCGACAGCCTGCCGTTCCCGGTGCGAAACGAAACCTTCGAGACCATTCACGGCCTTGGCGTCAGTTCCCTCCTTGCAAGCCGCGGGTGTTTTTTCAACTGCAGTTTTTGCAGTATTCACCGATTCTACCATGACGCCCCCGGCCCCAAGCGGCGGACCCGGTCTCCGGCAAACGTGGCAGACGAGATGGAACAGCTCTATTCCCGTGGCATCCGCATCTTCAATTTCAAGGACGACGACCTGGGGACAAAGACCCGGGACCAGAGGGCATGGATCGAAGAGTTTGTCGGGGAACTCTCAAAGAGATCGTTCACGGAGGACATCCTGTGGCGGATCTCCTCCCGGATCGATGAGAATCGACTGTGACCTGTTCGACTCCATGAAAGAGGTCGGGCTCCAGACCGTATATCTCGGGATCGAATCGGGTAGCGAGCAGGGCCTGAAAACGGCAAACAAGCATTATACCGTGAAAGATATCTACCGGGCAGTGGAGACCCTGGACGAGCTCGGTATCGATTACGAATACGGGTTCATGCTTTTCGATCCATACAGCACCTTCAGGACCGTGACAGAGAACATTGCGATGCTGGATTACCTCGGCAGGAACGGACGCCCGGTCATCCGTTTTACCAAGATGTTTCCCTATGTGGGGACCTCTATCGAGAAGCGCCTGATCGATGAAGGACGGATCAGGGGAAATATAGCCTACCCGGATTACGAGTACCCTCGATCCCCGACTCAACCTCCTCGAAGTTATCGTTTCCCAATCGTTCCACAACCTCATATTCGAAGCGGACGGGCTGGGCAAACAGCTCGACCACGCCCTTTTCGAGACAAAGATCCTGAAAAAATTCTTCCCCGGCCGGTACGATATCCCTGCGTACGAGCAGGCCGTGACCGGGCTGATAAAAAAGTGCAACGGGTCTGCAATCGATACCTTAAAGAAAGCAGCCTCGTTCATGGTAAAAAGGACTTACGACGAGATTCTCGAATCCTGGTGGCTGCTCGAAGCGCTCAAGGATACCGAGCAGCTGGGCGAGGCGGCCCTGAAAGAGGAAGCAGCCGGGATCCGGCCGGCCGGTCTGCATCCGGAAATGGAGCAGAGCCTGTCGTGAATTTTCATGACCTGCGGACTGCTCTTTCCCTGTGCCCGTTTCCCCGAACACCAGTATGACCGGAACCTTTCCTTGTCCGAATTAAAAGGGATACGCCGGGGTACTGGCGGCATGCGGGAGAGGGCCGCCGATCCCCGGTCTCTGCTTTCTAGTGCTGCACGTGGCTCCCGTCGCAGAACGGCATATTCTCCGATCTCCCGCACCGGCAGAGCGTGAGCCGGTTCCTGATCCTGTAGGGTTTCCCGTCCTCCGACACTACCGGGATCCCGCCGCGGACCCAGAGCGGCCCGTGCTCGCCCCGGGGAGGGTATTCGATGATTACGATGGAAGGCTCAAGATCCGGCTCGATGGTCTTTCCGGTCTCCCTGTCCTTCATAACCAGCCGGCCCGACGGGCAGTTACAGGCCTCCTCGATGGCGATCTCCCGTGCCGCCGGGATATCTGATTGTTCGGTGAGGTTCCAGATCCCGCCGGCCCGCATGCAGAACCGGGCATGGACGCAGAGGTTTTCGTAGTCGAGCAGTTCCAGTTCCGGGCCCCGAATGATCCGCGGATGCCAGAGATACGGCTCGTTTCCTGCGGTCTCGGTTCCGTCAAAGCCGATCTTCGCATGCATCCCGGTACAGAATGGTTTGTTCTCCGAATGGCCGCACCGGCAGAGGGCATACGTCTCCTGCACCGGGTACCGCTTTACTTCCCGCCAGGTACGGCAGTAACCCTCATCGTCGTTGCAGATCTCCATCACGATAAGCGGGACGCCGCCGCTCACGAGATAGGGGCCGTTTTTTGTGACGGTGATCTTCATACCGTCAGGTACTTTTTCTGGTTTTGCCATCAGGAATCCCTGGTTTTAGGTTCTTCCCAGTCCGATCATATACCCGTACCGCGAATACACCTCTTTTACCAGTTCCCCGGCCTTCGGGTTGGCCCAGTCGTGCATCCATTCCGAGACCAGCGATTCTACCGTGATCGGGACTACTCCCGCCTGGATCATCCGTTCGATCCCGTACCGGTGGGCGTCGGGCGTGGAGTCGCCGCCAGCGTCCATCAGGCCGTACACCTCGTAACCTTCCCGGATCCCGTGCAGGGCCGTGTAGGCAAAGCACATGCTCGTCCAGAGACCCGAGATCACCATCTTTTTCCGGCCGGTCTTTTTCGCCGCATTCCACGTCTTTTCGTCTTCGAAGGCATCGAAACCGGGCACGGCACGGGCATATACTTCCAGCCCTGGGAAGAGGTCGGCGATCTCGGCAAGGAACTTCCCGTTGCCCGCCGGGTTGATCGCTGAAAGTACGACCGGGACATCGAGGATCCGGGCGGCCTTTGCCGCACAGTACGCCGCGTTCCTGATGATTGTCTTGTCTCCCGATGCAACCCCTGAAAACATCGTGGGCTGGTAGTCCACGAGAACCAGTGTGCTGTTTTGTCGGTCAAGAATTCAAGTCGTCCGTCTTTTTTGTCTGGCATTTCTGCTCACCCCTCCAGGGTATAGCAGTGAATCACCCCACCCGGACTAAATAGGTATGCGCCGCGGCATGCGGTGGGCCTGCCCGATCCCGCATTTCCTTTCCCGCACAGCGACAGAGCTCGTATGTATATGGTGTTCCGGCCCGGCACTTCAGCCATTCCCGAATCAATCCCTCCAAAATGACAACGGTTTAATATTCCTGAATAGACAGTCCCTAGTGTCGGAGATGCCCTGTGGCCCGTCGCATATGAACGGAGAATACTACCATGTGGATACCGGATAGCAGGACGCTGTATCTCATTATCTTTGTCTCAAACTTCTTCCTTGCGCTGATTCCTCCTTATCTACTGGAAAACCCAGAAAACCTACGATGGTTTCCAGATTCTGGATGGCGAGCCTCATGGTCATCACGCCGGGGTATCTCCTTCTCCTGCTCCGGGATTACGTGCCGGATATTCTCTCTGTCGTTGTTGCAAACCTTCTTATTGCGTTCTCGGTCATAATGTGGGTAGACAGTACACGCCGGTATTTCCGGTCAAAAACGCTCCCGCGCGAAGTCTACGGCGTGCTCTTCCTCATCGCGGCCCTGTACCTCTATTTTACCTATGTGGCCGATCTCATCACCGTCCGCAGCATGATCCTGACCGCCCTTATCGCACCGTGCCTGCTGGTTTCCGCATATTTTGCCCTGGAAGCCCGGGAACCGGAGACCCGGCTGCTCAGGCTCTTTTTTGCCGGGGTCCCTTTCTGCAGTTGCATTGCTCATGGTTTTCCGGAGCACTTCCTGGCTTACCATCACTGAAGAACTTACGCTCACGAGTTCGGATCTCTCGAACCTGCTTTTCATTACCGGCACCATCGTTGCATACATCCTTTCCACCAGCCTGTTTATCATGCTCAACATGGCCCGTTCCCAGACGGAACTGCGTTCGAGCGAGGAGCGGTACCGCAACCTTGCGGACAACCTGCCCGACTATATCATAATCCATGACGGCAAAAGGATACGCTATGCCAACCCGGCAGCAGCCCGGCGCATGGGTGTTGTCACAAAAGACCTCGAAGGACGGGAGGTCTTCTCCTTATTTACTCCGGAAAGCGTTGCTGCGTCCCGGGAACGGATCCGGGCCCTTGAGGAAAGAAAGGCCTTACCGGATCCTGCGGAAGCCGATATCCGGCTTGGGGATGGCAGTATCCGGCACTTGCCTCGTAAAAACGGTTCTCATCCAGCACTGCGGGGAGTCGGTGTTCATGTCTGTTGCAACCGATATCACCTGAGCGCAAGGCCGTGGAGGATGCCCTTGCCCGGGCAAACACCAAACTGGCGATTCTCTCTTCGATCACCCGGCACGATATCAAGAACCAGCTTGTCCGCTCTTTCCGGGTATCTCGATCTTTCCAGCGCAAATCCCGGTAACCCGGCTGCCGTCTCGGAGTACCTCGCAAAAGCGACAAAGATTGCCGGGACAATCGAACGCCAGATCGATTTTACCAGGATCTACGAGGACCTCGGGACAACGGCACCGGTCTGGCAGAATGTCGGTGAGAGTGTCAGCCTGGCGGTAAAGAGCCTGCCGGTGGGGGGAGATCCGGGTGACCGTCGACCGCCCGGACCTCGAAATCTTTGCCGACAGGCTGGTCGAGAAGGTCTTTTTCAACCTGATCGACAACGCCCTCCGGTACGGCGGCCCGAAGATGACGGCTATCCGTTTCTCCTCCCGGGAGACCGATAACGGGCTTGTTCTTGTCTGCGAAGACGACGGGAGCCGGTATCCGCGTGGAGGACAAGGCACGGCTTTTCCAGAAAGGGTTTTGGGGAAAAATACCGGGCTTGGGCTTGTTCCTGTCCCGGGAGAATCCTTGCGATAACCGGTATTGCCATCAGCGAGACCGGGGAGGCCAAAAAAGGAGCCCGGTTCGAGATGATCGTTCCGAAGGGGGCGTACCGGTTTACCGGGAAGCAGTGATCCGCAGGGTCCTTACCCGATCACGGCAGTGTCGTTTCCGGCATCCCAGTCGATAATCTTCTCCGCGTGCCCGAGGACGGCACCGGTTGATGGATCGGTAACAGCAAGCGAGATATGAACCCGCGGGCGTGGGAAGCTTTCATTCTCGCCGATATAAGTCCAGTACACTTTTGTCCTGTTGCCGGTAACGGTTGTACCCAGTTCGTTTACCGTGTAATCCGGGGCATTCCAACTGAGGAAGTGGCCGTAGTTTGTCGTCCATTCACAGGTGAGGTTCGCCGGCTGGGGCTGGCCGGTGATATTCGGGGAAAGCCCGATACCGGGTGCCGACGACATCAGGACCGTGTAGTGCGTGATATCCGGCTGGATGGAAATGGACATCAGGGGTGTAGTCGTTGCAGGAGTTACCGGCCCGGCAGGCGCAGAGTTAGTGCAGCCCGCACCGAGGATGAAAAGCACGGCAATGACGAGCACGGGGACGATGGCGGAAAGCCTCATGCATTCATCATCGGTACGAGGGGTTAAAATGGTTCAGGCGTCCTTTCCTTTGAGCACGAGCCAGTTCTTCTCGCCGGCTTTGGTAAACCGGAGGAGTACGTATTTCCCGGCGTGCGTCTTCCCGTGGAGCACCACCTCGATCCGTTCATCTGTCCATTCGAGCGTCTCGTAGGTCCCGGCATCGGCGATCTTCACCTCGCCCGCCCCGTACTCTCCATCAGGTATTGTTCCTTCGAAACTCCCGTAGGAGAGCGGGTGGTCTTCCACCTGTATTGCGAGCCGCCGTTCGCCCGCCTTTTCGGGAAGTCCCTTGGGAACCGCCCAGCTCGCAAGCACTCCGTCCCGCTCCAGCCGGAAGTCGAAGTGGTGGTGCTGTGAGAAGTGCTCGTGGAGGACGAAGGTGTTGTCTGTCATCGCTGGCGTCTCCCTTTTGCTGAAGCAATCCGCTCTTTGAGGTCGCGTGCTGCGGCAGTAACATCCGGCTGGGCGACAACCGCCGATATCACCGCTACACCATCCGCACCTCCGGCGATTACGTCCCTGGCGTTCTCTTTTGTGATCCCGCCGATTGCAATCACGGGGATTGAAACAGCTTCAATCATTTCCCGCAGGACTAAAAGGCCTTGGCCGGGGCCGGCATCGTCTTTTGAAGCGGTGGCAAAGACCGGGCTTAAGGCAACGTAGTCCGCCCCGGCATCTTCGGCAGCGAATCGCCTCCGTAACGGTTCCTGCCGAGATCCCGATGACAAACGGGCGGGGCGCGATCTTCCGGGCCCTTCCCGCTGCCATGTCGCCCTGCCCGAGGTGGACCCCGTCTGCGCCGCAGGCAAGCGCCACATCCAGATTGTCGTTTACGATAAAGAGCGCCCCCTCTTCCCGGGTGATCGCCCGGACCACCCTGCCGATGCCGCAGAGCTCCCCCGGTGACCGGAACTTGTCCCGAAGCTGGATCGCATCCGCTCCCCCTTCGCAGGAGAGTCGGGCAAGCTCCGCATGGGAGTGCCCTCTCCCGATCTTTTCATCGGTTATGACGTACAGGTCGAGTGCCATATCGCTTATACGGAGGTGATTTTCGCCCCGTTCCTGAGATCGGCAGGGCCGAGCGCCGCCATCTCGTCAAAGAGTGCGACCTTGAACGACCCGGGGCCGGATGACCGGCTCGCGGCCCGCTCCCCGGCAAGCCCGAAAGCCGCAAGGGCCGTTGTCGCTGCAGTGACCCGGTCCGGGCAGACTGCTGCGCAGATGCCGGTGACCGAGGAGGCCATGCAGCCGGTCCCTGAGATCGCGCCCATCATCGGGTGGCCGTTCTTTACGAAGAGGACACGTTTCCCGTCACTGACAATATCGGTCGCCCCGCTCGCAACAACAGTAATCCCTGAGGATTCCGCGTAGTCCCGGACAATGCCGACAATGTCGCCGGTGACCCCTGCCGAGTCCACGCCGCGGACCTTTGCGTCGGCACCGGCAAGCACCCCGATCTCACCTGCATTGCCCTTGACAATCGCGATATCGAGTTTGTCAAAGAGGCGCCGGGTGCTCTCCGTCCGGAGCTTTGTCGCCCCTGCACCGACAGGATCGAGAACGACCGGGATCCCCCGCTCGTTTGCCGCCTTTCCTGCCGCAAGCATACTCTCAATGATCCGTGCGTTGAGCGTCCCGATGTTGAGGACAAGCGCTCCGGCAAAGCCCGCCATCTCCCCGGCCTCTTCGATGGCGTCTGCCATGACCGGTGCTCCCCCGGCGCAGATGGTGATGTTGGCGCAGTCGTTGACAGTCACGTAGTTGGTGATGTGGTGGACGAGGGGGTGCTGCTCCCTTGCCTTTGAGAAAACGTCACAGAAAACCTGGTTGTCCATAGTAGTCACCGGATATACCGGTAGATTGGGCGGGAGGCGTAATAAACCGTGGCTGAAGAGTAATTATTTGCTCCTATGACGGTTCTTATAAAATATTGCCCCCCTTCGTGCCATCCCTGCCCCCGTGGGGGGCTCACAGCGCGAGCGATTCCGTGGGTATTACCTGTACTGATATACGACCCCGGGGGGGTGTTTCACATTACAGGTAATACGCACTATCGCTATATGGGGATGCCCCAGCGGCGGGGGCGACAGCCCCCAAGAGCGTTTTTCAATAATTTTTTAAAAAGAATTTGAGAAAAACAGGGAACCGTCACTCACCTAGTCAACTCTTCCAGCGTTGCGACCAGCATGTCGCACTCCTGCCGGGTGGAATAGAACGCGAGGCTTGCCCGCACGGTCCCGCTGGAAAGGCCGAGTTTTTCCATGAGCGGCTGGCAGCAGTGGTGGCCGGATCGCACCATGATGTCGGCTGCTTCGTCGAGCTGCTGGGCAACCTCGTGGGGGTGGAAACCGTCGACCGTGAAGGAGACGACCCCGATCCGTTGTGCCGGGTCCTTCGGGGCATAGACATGCACCCGGTTAGTTCTTTGCAAGGCTGTCGAGAAGCCGGGTCACAAGACCGGTCTCGTACCGGTGGATCTTTTCCATCCCGATCTGCCGAGAGGATAGTCCACCGCCGCGCCAAGGCCAATCCCGCCCGCGATATTGGGCGTTCCCGCCTCGAACTGCTGGTAGCCCGGTGCCGGCGTGTACCCGTCCGCGGTCACTGACTCGACCATCCCCCCGCCGAAGCACGAGCGGTTCGATAGCAGGGCTCTTTCATCCAGAGCACACCGGTGCCGGTCGGGCCCGCCATCTTGTGGCCCGAGAAGCAGTAGAAATCGCAGCCGAGTTTTTCCACGTTTACGGGCAGGTGCGGGACTGCCTGCGCCCCGTCAACGAGGAGGAGCGCACCCTTCTCGTGGCAGATTTTTGCGATCTCCTCAACCGGGGTCACCGTACCAAGAACATTTGAGGCCTGCGTAACGGCAACGAGCCGGGTCTTCTCCGTGATTGCCTGCCGGAGGGCATCGAGGTCGAGCAGGTACTCCGGCGTGATCCCGACAATATCGGTAGGCGACATCCTTTCTGGGCGAGGCGCCGCCACGGGAGGAGGTCTGAAGTGGTGTTCGAGGATCGTGGTCACGACCCGGTCGCCGGGTTTCCAGAGAAGGCCCTGTGCCACCATGTTGACGGACTCGGTGGTGTTCTTGGTAAAGACCGTAACACCGTTCTTCCCGCCGATGAAATCCGCCACCTTCTCGTGGGCGTGCCAGTAGCGCTGGCTTGCGATACTCGTGAGCCGGTGGACGCCCCGGCCCACGTTTGCCCGGTAGTTGTGCTCGAACTCGACCTGTGCCGCGATCACTGGCTCGGGCGAGAAACCGGTTGCGGCATTGTCGAGGTAGATGATATCGGAGAGGATCGGGAAATCCCGCCGTACTGCCTCGACATCGTACTCCCCTGCCGCTGCTCCTGCCATATCCGGTTCCATGGTTCTTTCTGCTGCTATTTCAACCGTCTCCTCAGTGCCCCACCGGGGGTTCTGCCTGGAGCGTATAATCGTCCCGGACCGGGATGCCGCGGTCCCGACAGAGCTCCCGCATCTTGGGGGGAAGCGCCTTCCAGCGCCAGAGGCCCCAGCGGTTGAAACGCCTCGGGGAGTCCTCTCTTTTTTGCCCATGCGGCAAGGAACGTGTCCCACCGCGCTGCATACTCCGGATGCATCATCCGCAGCACCTCGTACTCGCTTTCGAGCATGGACGGGCAGACATAACACCCGATCCGTTCGATCCCCTTTTCGTAGAGCGGGTTGATCTCTGCCTTCTGCCACCAGAGGTAGAGGAAGACTTCGAGTGCCCGCCAGTTACGGATCGGCGAGATGTTGAGCTGGAGGGGGTTTGCCGGGTTCTGGCTCGTCTCTTCGAGCGCCGCCCGGTTCCACGACTCGTACCAGCGGTTGCCCTGGACGGTCACGCAGGGGCCGATCTCCGCAGAGTGGAGCTTGAGCGGACGGAGCTTTAAGAGCTTGCAGCACCAGCGGTTATCTTTCCCCGGCGGCCCCGCTTTCTGTGCGGCACTAAAAAAATCCCCGGCTTTTTCAATGATCGGGACTCCCTGCGAGCGGACAAATTCGATGGTCTCGGGGAATTCGATGCCGGTGTCGAGGAAGAACGCACCGGTCACCCCGGCTTTCCGTGCGAGCGTGAGCACCGCGGTGCTGTCTTTCCCCCCCGAGAACGAGACATTGCAGACCGGGCGGTCGTGGGCATGGGATTTGATCATCCGGATGGCGCTGTGCTCCAGGTTTTTTAAGTGATACCGGTTCTGTGCAATCACATCTGCCCAGCCCGGGTTCTTCGCGGTCTTCAGTTCGATTGAGGCGAGCTCCCGCACCCGAACCTGCCCGCCCTTTACCGCACCGGTCCCGTACCGGTTTTTGAGTTTCACGATCGCGGTACCGTCGGGAACCGGGCTTTTAAGCCGAAACTTCTTACCACCCATCCGGCCCGGTCCTGCGGGGGCCTCAATCTCTGTTTCGAGATCGATAATGCCCTTTGTCACGTGCTTGAGGAGGAAGGGAAGTGCCTCGGGCGCGATGTCGAACGAGAACTGCCGTGCCACCGGGTCAAAGGAGAGCCAGCCGAACCGGTAGCCGTGGGCGATGACAGAGTCCGCCCGGTCCACACCGCCGGTCTTGTTGAGGAGGAGGACCTGTGGGGACGGGGACATTCCCGAAACGCTCCCGTACGAGCCGGATGATAGCGCCATATCTGCGGCAAGCGCCGGGCGCACATCGTAGGGCTGGAGGAGCTCGATTGCCCGCCCCTCCGCTCCGCAGGCGCAGGTCCTGCCGATCAGCGGGACATTGCACTTATCGCACCAGTACAGGATCTTCTTTACCGGCGGCTCGTGTGTCACACCGGATACGTGGGGCGGGAGGGGAGATAAGAGGAACGCTTGGGGAAGGGCCCTGCTGCGTTACTGCGGCGCGTGGATATGGAGCCGCTCGTAGAAGGCGTCCATCGTGGGTGCCCGCCCCAAGAACTGCCGGAGAAGGGCAGTCCCGTCCTGCATGTTTCCCTGTTCGAGAATGGCATGCCGGTAGGCCGCGCCGGTTGCGGGATTGAAGAGACCGTCCTTTTTGAACCGGGCAAAGACGTCGAGGGCATACACCTCGGCCCAGAGGTAACTGTAATACCCGGCATCGTACCCGCCCATGAAGTGGCCGATGGTAGATGGCTCGTGGCCGCCGGGCAGGGGTTCGATCCCCATGAGCTCGCGGTAGACCCGGTCGCCGTACAGCGGTCACATCGACCGGGCCGCTCGCGGTGTGGAACGCCATGTCCTCTGAAGAGATCACGAGCATCCGGGTATAGAAGAGGCCCGCCCCGAGGTCGCGGGCGGCAATGATCCGGTCCCGGATCTCCCTGGGGAGTTTCTCCTCCGGCCGGGCATAATGGCCCGAGACCGCGTCGAGCACGGCAGGCTCCCACGCCCAGTTCTCCAGCGCCTGCGAAGGGGTCTCGACAAAGTCCCACTCCACGCTCGACCCTGAAAGGCTCGCATAGGGGACTTTTGTAAGGCAGCCGTGGAGCGCGTGGCCGAACTCGTGGAAGAGCCCTTCGACATCGTCATGGGTGAGGAGCGAGGGGACGTCTCCTGCCGGGGCGCGGAAGTTCCCCACAATCGCGGTGACCGGGACCGAGTACCCGTTTTCCGTCTGGCGGCCCGCGATCAGGGGCACCATCATCATGTGGCCGTACTTGCCGTCCCGGGGAAACATGTCGAGATAGATGTAGGCAAGGGTCCGGTTGTCGGCCGTATCGAGGATCCGGACGAGCCGGACACCCGGCGCCCAGACCGGGGCGTCCGGGACAACACAAAACCGGATCCCAAAGAGCGGGCCGAAGATGCCGAGCATGCCGGAGAGGACGGTATCGAACGGGAAGTATTTCCGGATCGCCTCGTTGTCGAGCGCAAACTGCCTCTTTCGCAGCAGCTCAGTGAGATAGGCAAGGTCCCAGGGTTCGATCCGGTCTGCGCCCGGTTCGAGCTCCTTTTTTAAGGCGAGCAGCGTGGCAAGGTCCGACTGTTCCTTTCCCTTCACCGGTGCCTTGAGTTCGTCAAGGAACGAGAGCACCGCGGCAGTCGTCTTTGCCATCCGGCCGTCGAGGCGGAAATCCGCCCAGCTCACGTACCCGAGTTCCTTAGCGCAGGCCTGCCGGACCAGAATTGCCTTTTCCAGAAGTTCGGTGTTTGCCGCTGCCTGCCGGTTCACAAACGCGGTGTACAGCCTTTTGCGGGTCTCCCCGCTCTTCGCGTTCTGCATCACCGGGATGTAATCGGGATACTTCGTGGTGACATGGAACCGCCCGTCACCGGCACGTGAGAACGTGGTGAGCACGTCTTCAGGGACACCGTCGAGCTCTTCTGTTAAAAAATCAATGGCAGAAGTATCGTTGTTGAGGTTTGCCGTGAACCGGACTTCGAGCTCGGTGATCTCCTGCTTATAGGCACGGACCCGGGCAAGGCCGTCGTCCGAGAGGGCAAGACCGTTTTTCTTAAACTGCCGCAAGGTCTCGGAGAGGAGGCGCTCCTCCTCGTTTGTCCGGGGGATGGCGGTCTTTATTGCATCGTAAAGGTCGCGGCGGGTATAGATGGCGACAGAGAACTTTCCTGCTTTCTCTTCTGCTGCCGACCCCTCCGCAGCTACCTCCTTGTCGGGATAGACATAGCCCATGAGGGTGACGGGCAGGATCGCATCGCTGTAGTCTGCTATCGCGGCCTCGAACGCGAGCAGGGTTGTGTCGGTGTTCCGTGCCTCGTTGGGGAGGGCGGCGATCCGGTCAAGCGCCGAGGTTGCAGTGGCAATCGCTGTATCGCAGAGGGCGGTGATCTCGCCGGGCCGGTATGCGGTCCGGATTGGGGTGGGAGCGGTGTCCGGTGTCATGGAAAAGATCCTTTCTGCTATCGAAGGATTATTGCAGGGTACTGGGATTGCCCGGAGTAAAAGGGGATGGGTAATACTTGGGTCGGGAAGACTTTATCAGGTGACAGAATTACGGGCCGCATGTGCCCTTTTCGGCGAGAGCGGTCCGGATCTGGTTCTTGACGGTTTCAGCGATATCGAGACTATCGAGCGCCCGCAAAAGAAGGAGCCGGGCCATGTCCTGGCCTGCGGGTGTCGAGAGGTATGCGTCTATCGCGTCCTTCCCCTGCGGCGAGGAGAGGAAATTTCTCATCGTCTCCTGCCCCTTGGGGGAGATGAGGTATGCCGCGACCATGCCCTGTATGCCGTCCAGTGCGCCCATGGTATTCTCCAAGTATAGGTAGTACTGGCGCCGAACACTCCATAAAGATGCCCGAAATGTCCCGGGCAGGAAAAAAGTTACCAGCCCCGGCTGTATTCTCCGGCGCAGGGGATGCAGACGATCTTTCCGTTTTTCACCCGGGCCCGGTGTTCGGCCACGATCTCCCCGCAGGAGGCGCACTGCACCGAGCCGAAGATCCGCGCCCGCTCCGGGATATCCGATCTTGCCTCTTTTTCGATGAAGAGCTCACTGAATGGAACCGTGAGGATCTTCTGGATGATCGCAGCCTGCCGCTCCTCAAACTCTTTCTCCTCGGCCGGTGTAGCCTTCCCGCTCATCACCTTTGTGCGGAGAGCGGCAGCGGTCGGGTCGAGCCGTTCAGTCAGGGGTTCCGGGCGCTGGACGAGCCGGATCGCGGAGCCGGTCTTCCGGTTGATGAAGGTATAGGCGTGTTTGCCGAGGTCTTTTAAGATCAGGTTGCCCTTCCCCACAGAGCATCCCGCGATTGCCTGTACGGCATCGACCCCGCAGGCATCGTTCTCGACAATCGCCACGAGGTCTTCGTCTTCGGAGCGCTCAGCGTGGAGCGTCTTTAATGCATATTCTGCCACCCGGTAGCCGAGAGCAAGACCGGGGCAGGTGTGGCCGTGGAATGCAACTGCATCTTCGTAGGTGGTAAGTTTCCGGCTCATAATCTCACGTGATCACGAGATTACACCCCGGGACAGTAAAACCGTTTCGAAAAAGGGACTTTTACGGAGAACCCGATGACGGTAAAGGTCACCCGGCTGTACCGGTACACTTTTCTGACACCAAGGTATATACGGGCCGGACAAGAGAGCATCTCAACGGTGCAAACCATATGGTCAAACTCACCGCAGAGATGAAGGAGGCCTTCTCCAAGATGAAGGTCTTCCCGGTTGCGACCGCCTCTAAAGACGGCACCCCCAACGTCATACCCATCGGGGTCGTCGAGCTTGTCAGCGACGATACGATCTGGATCACGGACAACTTCATGAAAAAGACCTTGGAAAACCTTCAGGCCAACCCCAAAATCGCCCTCTATGTCTGGGGTCCCGAGATCAAGGGCTGTTTCCAGGTCAAGGGCCATGTCACGGTAAAGACGAGCGGCAAGGATTTCGATGAGATGAAGGCGAAGCTCAACAAGAAGAACCCGGCGCTTCCCGCCCGGTCGCTTTTGATCGTCAAGATCACCGAGGTCTTCGAGTGCAAGCCCGGGCCGACTGCCGGGGCAAAACTGATCTGAATTCCTCTTTTTTTCACGTGCGGACTCCTAGATAAACCTGCATTCCTCATCGGAGAAGAATGGAGATGCAGGGTCAAAACTGAGGGGGGTCACACTAAAAACAGCATGACCCCCCCTGTTTTTGGATACCGGTTCGGGCCGGTTTTTCATAACCCGATCCACATTTTCGCAGGTCTCTGTTTGGGTCGCAGTTGCATTTTTACGATGAGGGATTTCGTTGAATCATGCTCCTGTCCAAGTCTTTTGGAACACGAAAATTTCCTGTGTATAACCCGTACAAAAACTGGTGTGATCCCCCCATCATATTCCGGAATTCCGGGAGTGTTCCCTGCATCATGTTATGACGTGAAAAATCCCAGATTTGAGCCTTAAAAATGGCAGTACAGCAAAGGGGGGGTCACATCATTTTTGGTGCGACCCCCCTGCCCGGATCTGTTCAGGTGCCGGTTTCCAAGGGTTTTTTGTAATGAACTATTGCAGCCCTTAACTCCAAGGAATATTTACCGAGTGAAAAATGATGAAACTGGTAAGCCCAAGAGGTAATGCGAAAAAGTTCATCCCTTTTGGACCGGAAAATGTTGACGCTCCAGGGGCTTCGCCCCGCCGCTATGGCGCCCCATTTGCGATAGTGCTGTATTACCTGAGTCGGGATTTTAGGTAATACAGAGGCATCGCATACGCCCCCGCCCCCAACGGGGGCAGGGCTGGCGTAAGGGGGGGTAGCAGTATTATGAAAGAAGGTATTTTTTCAGGGTAATCACTTCTCAAACTGCGCTACCGCGTCCGGCAGGCAGTGGGCAACGCCCCGGATCCCCGAGACCGTGACGGTCATGAGGATCGCATCGATCACTTCCTCGCGGGTCGCCCCGGCGGCCTTTGCCATTGGGATGTGGGCTTTTACCGCCGTATCGTCGCCCATCGCCGCCTTCATTGCAATGTAAATGAGCTGCTTGGTCTTTGCATCGAGCGCCGGGCGTTTCACGACTGCCATGATCAGGTTGTTGAACGCGGCCGCTACCTCGGGTGCTTCCTGTGCAAAAAGTTCCATGGTGTTTGCCATCGTGGGTTCCTCTAAAGAACGATAAGGGATAAGATCCGATATACCGTTTCCGGTTTCGCATTGCTTCACACCGGATCGGCAGGCTCACATAACGGGACGGTACAGATCACATATCAGGGGGCCGGCATGGATCTCAAAAAAGATCTCAAATCCTGCGCACTCGGGCGCGGGGCGGACTATTTCGGGGTGGCAGACCTCTCATCTGCGGAGGAGTTTATCCGGGGGCAGGGCGGCGAACTGGTAGCCCGTTACCCCCGGGCCATAGCAATAGGGATCGCCCTGCAGGATTCGCTTGTCGACCTCATCCCCAACCGGGCCGAGTACGCAGCGGCGATGCTCTACAAGCACAACAGCTACGATGTCATCAACACCATGCTCGACCAGATCGCCGTGGATGTAGCAAACCGGATCCAACGGGCAGGCCACCGGGCGCTCCCCGCCCCGGCCTCGAAACGGGCAAACGACGAGAAGATTGCCGGCATCATCTCGAACAAGCTTCCCCCGCACCTCGCGGGCCTGGGCTGGATCGGCAAAAGCTGCCTCCTTGTCACTCCGGAACACGGCCCCCGGGTCCGCTGGGTGACCGTGCTCACCGATGCCCCGCTCGAACCGACCGGGGTTCCCATGGAGGAGCGGTGCGGCTCCTGCACCCAGTGCGCCGATGCCTGCCCGGTCCATGCGTTCACCGGGAGACCGTTTAAGGAGGATGAGCCCCGCGAGGCCCGGTTCGATGCAGCGGCCTGCGAGCGGTACTTTAAGGAGATGGAACAGGATGGCGGCCCGGCGGTCTGCGGGATGTGCCTCTATATCTGTCCGTACGGGAGAAAAGGGCGGGGTAAGGAACACCCTGCAAAATAAGAGAAAAGGAAAGTGTGTTTTAGAGCCCTGCACGATCCACGATCGTGTCGGCGACTGCCTTCGCGTTCTTAAACGGGAAGTCGGATGCCTTCAGGAGCTTTCCCGCCTCGCCTGCGGTCATTTTGAGATCGCCGACACAGCAGGTCGTATCCGCACCGTTCGGGAACGCTTCAAGGAGCGCCTTTGGGGTCTTGATCGGGAACTTAGCCTCGGCAAGGGCACCGGTGATCTGGTCGTGGATCAGGTCCTTTACCGACGCATTCTTTTCATCGAGCATCGCTGCAACGGCCCCGGCCGCTTTCCCGATCGGGCAGTCGCTGCTGTGGGTGTCGCACTTAAAACAGGCGCTCTTGATTGTTGCAAGGGATTTCTCTGCCTGTGCCTTTGTCACCGTTTTACCGGTACAGTTCCATACTGGCATCTCTTTCACCATACCAGTATCAATGTGTTATAAATATATACTTGAGCGTCATTAAAATATACAAAGCGCGGAGGGTCATGGCACTGACCCTCGCAGGAAGGAGGGACTATTATGGGTGCAGTACTGGGATCGCTTACCGAGATCCGGGAACTCAAAACCGAGATCACCGGTCTCCGGACGGATTTGAAACGGTTCATCGAACGGGCAAACCAGCAGCATATCGACACGGTGCTTGCCGGGGTAAAGAGGAACTATTCCGGGCTCATTGCCGACCACCAGGTCGGGGCTGCAAAGGCAGAGCTGCCGGGGGAGATGGTGCAGGACTGCCCGATGCGGGACAAGTGTTTTTCCGTATTCATGGAATTCCTGGAAAGCACGGCGCAGCACATCCGGAACGGGGAGGTCACGGACGAGGTGATTGCATCGTGTAAAAAGGAGATGAAGGCGTTACGGAAGAAAGGCACGACGCCCCGCTGCGATACCTGTTTTTCCGAGGTCTCGCGCCTCTTTGAGAAGCAGATCGGCCTGATGCAGGCGCTCGGGGTCTATGCCAAAGCTGCCGAACCCGACGGGGCCGCCGGGCCGGTCCCCGAGGAACAGGCAGTAAAGGAGATCCTCGAACCGGTGGCAAATACCCAGAGGCTTCAGATCCTCCAGTCCCTTGCCACGGAGACCCGGACTTTCTCCGATCTCTCGGGACTCACCGGCCTGCGCGGGGGAAACCTCCTCTTCCACATCAAGAAGCTCGGAGATGCCGGTATGATCCTCCAGCGCCACGAGCGGGGCGACTACATCATCACCGAAAAAGGGTTCTCGACCCTGCGTGCCGTTTCCGCACTGTATGCAACGCTCTGTCCGGCAGATGACGGCGCGGATACCGCTGCATAATCCCGGATATCCCTTTTTTACTCTGTTTTCCTGATTCCGACCCGGGGAAATGATAACGTTTATATTACAAAATGTAAAACAAACTGTACAAGATGCCGGCAAAACAGGCCGCATCCCATTCCATCACGGAGTTGATCGTATGACATTCGTTATCCGGGGGGCAGCAGGGATCGCAGTGGTCCTCTCTGCCCTCCTCGTTCTCGGGCTCGGGATTGGCCCGGCAGCAGCGGCAGGTACGGCGCAGGCCGGCAACCAGACCGCGATGCACGGCCATACGCCCGGGTTCCATTTCGCAGCGAACAGCAGCCACCCCCACACCGGTGCGGGGTTCAACCTCACGGCTAGTAAGGCGACAGGTGCCATAAAGAAGAACGCAACCGCCGGAACACCCGGTTCCCGCTTCGGCGGAATGGACCGGGCCGGTAATGCAACCTGCCTGAAAACGGCCCCCGGCTTTGTCGGTAATGCAACGATGCAGCAGGAACGGCTCCAGAAGCTGGTCACCGGCCTCCAGCAGAAGGGTGTTGACGTAAGCGCGCTCCAGACTGCGATCGCAAACAACGACACAGCCGCAGAAAATGCATGGTTTTCCTCGAATTACCAGAGCAACAGGGAACAGTCCGGTAACACTACCCGTCAGCAGTGGCACCTGCGGAATGCAACTGCATCCCGGTCTGCCTGATCCACACTACCGCCCTCTCAATTCTTTTTTTTTCCTTTTTTTCAGGATTTACCAGCGGATCCGGAAGTGTCCTTAAAAAAGCAGGACCTCGATGAGTGGTATCGTCGCAAGGCAGAGCACCGTGGAGATGAATACACCCTGCGAGGCGAGAGTCGAGTCCACGTGGTACTCTTCCGAGAGCAGTACCGAGTTTGCCGCAACCGGCATTGCAATCAAAAGCACCGTGACGCCAAGCAGGAGTTTGTCTGTAACAAACGGCGTGAGCAGGACAAACGCGAGCACGGGGAAGACGAGGAGACGAAGCGCCGATATGAAATAGATCCTCCAGTCCCCGGCAAGCCGGGCTGCCGGCAGGGTGGCAAGCAGGGCGCCGACAACGATCATGGCAAGGGGTGTTGTCACCGAGCCGACAAGGGAAAGGGCGGTGTCAACAGGAGCCGGCAGCATATACCCGGCGAGGAAGAGGCCGAGGCCGACAAACGAGGCGACAAGACCGGGTGAGAGGAGGACTTTTGGATCGAATTTCCCCGGCCGGCCCCGGGCGAGGAGCCAGACGCCCATGGTAAAAACGAGGAAACTGAAGGGCAGGTTGAAGAGGATCACGTAAAAGAGCGACGACGGCCCGAGGATGGCCGCGGCGACCGGGATGCCCATGAACATGGTGTTCGGGAATACCAGCATGAACTGGAAGACGCCGCGCTCTGTAGAAGTCGAGGGGAGAAACCGGCAGACAAGGAGACCTGCCAGGAATGCACCGATGTAATAGCACACGGAAACGAGCAGCATGCTGTCCACGATTCCCATGGTGGTTGCCGTATGCGGGACCTGCATGCTGCTGATGGTGATGGCCGGCAGCGCGATGTTAACAAGGATCCGGGAGAGCAGGTGGACAAAGTCGCCGCTGATGATATTGTACCTGCGGGCAACAAATCCCACGCCGATGATGGCAAAGAGGGAGCCGATGGCAAAAAGGACGGGAAATAATTCCATGGTGAGTTCCACGCAATCGTGCACCGGCCCGTGCCGCGTACGCGTGCAGGAAGGTTGGACAAAAGCGGACATATACCTTGGGAAGGGGGCAGGGAGCGATCGGCCACCGGTTCCGTATATGCCGGAGAAAAAAAGGGGGGTATTTCCGGTCAGTCCGCCGGGGCAAAAGATGGTACGGTTCTTCTCGTTTCAAGCCATTCCGTCAGCTGGCCGATGAGGGAGAAGTACTGCCGGCATGATAAAGATCGCGCCGCAGAGCGAGAAGCCGACCGCAATCAGGGTCGAGATCCCGAAGTTGCTGATAATGGGGAAACTTGCAAGGACAGAGCGCCGAGAACCCGAAGAAGGTTGCAAGGCCCGAGACCGTGATCGCGGTCCCGATCCGTTTCACGCTCTCCTGGATGGCGGCGATATGGTCGTGCAGCCGTTCCTCCTCCTCGGAATAGCGCTCCATCACGAGGATCGTGTATTCCGCGGCAACACCTATCGTCATCGACCCGAGAGTTGCCGTCATCGGGGTATAGGCAAGCCCCATCAGGTACATCGCCACCGAGTTCCATCCGATAACAAGGACAATCGGGATGAGCGGGGAAACCGCGTGGATATGGCGGTAGACGAGGCCCAGAAAGACAAAGATGAGGCCGAATCCCAAAAAGGTCATCTCGTCTTTCGAGGCCGACAGGATCCCCTATGAGTGTGGTAAATACCGCAAAGTTCCCGACTGCCTCAAGGACGATGCCCGGCGGCGGCTGGAGGAACTCGATATCGCGTTCCATCTGTTTCTTGAGATCCTCTTCCTGGGGGATCTGGAGCTTGATCATCCCGAAGTGGATCACGCCCCGCATGGACCCGCTGATGTACTGGTTCTTTACGCTTGTGGGGATTTTGGCGAGCACTGCATCGAGCTGCGTCTGCGTTTCGGGCAGGTTCCCGTTGTTGTAGGCGCGGATATAGGTGACGATACTGGTAGCCGAGGTCAGTTCATCGTGGCGGGTCGAGTTCGTAGGTCTCGAATTTGTCTATCCATTGGATCGTATCGAGGTCCGTGACCCTGCCGCCCTGGATGTAGAAATCGGCGGTCGTTGTGGACCCGATGATCCTTGTGACCTTGTCCATCTGGATCTTTGCCGGCATGTCGGTCGGGACAAACGTGTTCTCGTTGGTCTCGATTGCGATTAAGGGGTCGATCTGGAACCCGATAACAGCGATCAGGCCCGGCCACAAGAAGGACCGGCACCGGGTTTTTTCGCGATCCTGACCGAGGTGTCCGTCAGGAACTTCCCGTACGACCCGGAGCCCTGTTTCGGTTTCCGGCCCGGCTGCGTCCCCGTGGCGGCGCATGCCTCTGTACCGACAGCATAACAGACATTTGGGGCCTGGGGTTTTGGCTGGTAATGGAGTACGAGAGCAACTGCGGGAATCCCGACCAGAGAAACACAGTAGCAGCTCATGATCCCGATCATGGCGACAAACCCGAACGACCGGACCATCGGGACGGACGAGACAAACATCGCGGCAAAGCCCAGGGAGGTGGCAAGCATCGCATACATCACGGCCGGTCCGGTCCGGGTGATCGTCATGTATACGGCATCCTTAAGCGATCCCTTGCGGGCTTCTTCGTCAAGCCGGGCGTGGAACTGGATCGCGTAATCGATCCCGAGCCCGATCATGACCGGGAAGGCGCCGAGCACCGCGAGGTTGAGTTCGAATCCCAAAAAGGCCCATGAGGCCGAGCGCAGAGGTGAGGCCGAGAGCTACAAAGACCACCGGGATGAAGCGGTAACTCACGTAGGAGAAGAGGATACCCATGACAATGACCATCAGGATCAGGGCAGCGCCGATGAGAACGCCCATCTGGGAACCCATCTCCGATTTCATCTGGGCGGCAAACGCGGGGTTGCCGGATACCGATACGGTTACGCCGGTCGGGGGGTCAGATGCGGCTACCAGTGCTTCGATATTGTCGAGCGTTGCGGTCTTGGTGTTGTCGGAGATCGCCTCCCTCATGGGCACCTGCACGAGGGTCAGGACTTGGAGGGGTTGGCTACCTTGAGGGTCGCGTCAGGGATCTGTGCGACCAGTGCGTCGATCTCTCCCCTTGGACTGGGGCAGGACGCCGCCGTTCATGCTTTTTAAGACATCGACAATGCTCGAAGCGCTCTCGACATTCTGCTGTTTGTTGATATCGCTCTCCAGCCGGTCGAGGTAGGCGAGCACATCGGGACTGAGCGGGTCGCTCGTTTCAACGATCAGGACGAGTTTGTCGGCAGCAAAGGAATCGGTGTAGTGCTTGTTGGTGATCCCGAGCGCCGAGTTCCGGTCGAGGTAGGTGTCAGTCCCGGTCTCCATCGTGATCATCGTTGTGCCGATAAGGGCGACAACAAAGACGATGCCGATGACAGCGATCACCAGTTTCGGATGGCGGTTGACCGCCCCTGCGATGGTACTGAAGATCTGGTCAATCATGAAGATCCTGCCTTTAAGTAATGGTTTTCTACTGCCCCGGGACACCCGCTCCGGCGGGAGACGGGATCAGCTGAGTGCTGCCCTGAACGCTGTGAGGTCTGCAAGGAGCGCAGGGTTCCGGACAACGAATTCCCGGATGAGTTCGGGGATGGAGAACTCTTCGAGATCGATTGTCGCCGCGGAGTGGATCAGGCGGTTGAACTTGTCGTCGGTCTGCCGGATGAAGTACTCCTTGATTTTGTAGTTGCGTGCAAGACTCCTGCCCATATCGGATTCCCGCCATTTTTTGTCATATGCGGCAAGCGCTTTACCGGAGAGATCGCCGTGTGCGATGCAGTCGGATGCAACCTCCGCGGCAAGCCTGCCGGTAAACATCGCATTGTAGATACCTCCCCCGGTAAACGGGTCCACAACCCTTGCCGCATCCCCGACGATCATAAGCCCGTCTGCCGTTGTGGACGGAAGGGGCGGCAGACCGGAACACCCCCGGCAATAAACTCGATAGATCTGCCGTCAGGGAAATGCGAACGGATATACCGGTCGAGGTAGTCCTTTGGCCGGTGGCCGGGACCGCTTTTTTTGCCGCTGATACCGATCCCTACGTTTGCCGTCCGATCGCCTTTCGGAAAGATCCAGAGATACCCCTGCGGGGCGATGTCATTTCCGACGGTAAAGACCGTCCTCCCCGGTGCGATATCGATACCGGTCATGAGGTACTGCGCACAGGTCATCATCTCGGAGGCAGGGACAGTGGTATCGATACCGCACATGCGGGCAAATCGCGATTCCACCCCGTCGGCGGCGATGACAACGTCAGCACCGACCTGCGGGACATCCCCGGTGAGGTGCGCGCCCCGGACTGCGCCGTCCTCCATCACGGGCGCCGTGGCAGTGGTCTTGACCGCGATATCGGCCCCGGCCTCTGCCGCCCTTCTTACCAGTTCACGGTCGAAGATCTTGCGCTCCAGCACGCAGCCGACCTTGTTTCCCGCAAGTTTTGCATTGAGGACCAGTTCCGTGCCGTCGGGGGCAACTACGGACGCTTCCTTGATCTCCGCAGCAATCCAGGCCAGATCGGGAGCGATAAACTCCGCGAGCGCTTCCCTCCCGATTCCCTCGGCACACCGGACCGGGGTGCCGATCGCAGGCCGTTTCTCGACCAGGCAGACGGAGAGTCCGCGTGCCGCTGCCGTCTCTGCCGCGATGGCCCCTCCCGGCCCCCCGCCGACCACGAGCACGTCATACCTGTCCTTCATGGCAGACCTCCAGCGCCCCGACCGGGCAGCATTTCGCACAGGTGCCGCACGAAGAGCACCCTTCCCGTTCCTCAAGGCACGCATCGACCAGTTCGAGGGCAGCCTGCGGGCAGACCGCTACGCACGTCCCGCAGTAACAGCAGGTAGTCCTGTCAATTCTGATCATAAACGCTAATGGTCGCAAACGTCAAACATAAAGCAGATACAACTACGGGTGGTTGTCCTGTCCGGGCTGGTTACGGAAGAGCAGGTTCTGCGCCTGAAAAAGATCGGGCTCAACGAGTACGAGGCGCGGGCGTACCTGGCGCTTGTCGGCCTCCATGAAGCGACCGCACGGGAGATCCTCGAAGCCGGCAGCATTCCCCAGGGAAGGGTCTACGATGTCCTCAAAAATCTTGCAAACAAGGGATACATCGAGATCCAGAGCGGAACGCCCACGTATTACCGGGCCGTCGACCCGGCAAACCTTGTCCAGAACCTCGGGCAGGAATATATGGGAATGTTAAAAGAAGTGCTCGACACGTTCCGGAACCTGTACATCGATGCGCCGCCCACCTACCCGGTATGGATGATCAGCAACGAAACCGCGATTGCAAACCGGGTTTTTGCCCTGCTCAAGACCGTGGAGCACGAACTGATCGTCTATTCCTGCAACCCGGATTTTTTCCGGCCGTTTGTGTCCGACCTGCGTCGGGTCAAAAAAACCAGCCGGCTCTATCTCATTGTCGACGATCCCAAGAGGTTCCCCTTTCCGGGGCTGGAGTTTCGGCAAGCAAACGAAGAGTTCCGTTCGATCATCAGCGATTTTACTATCGACGGTACGGTCTACCGCAATGTCTTTTCGATGATCATCGACGGGAAAGAGTCCTTTGACGTGATGACGATCAACGGCCGGCGCATCGGGATGGTGACCAAGCTGCCGATCGTCCATTATATCATGCGGCGCTGGCTCTCGCACCTCCAGCTGATCGACGAGACCGGATAAACGCCTGCTCCTTTTTAATCTCCATATTTTCACCGTATGCCGCAGGTATTTATGGGAACCTCGCGGACACTACCCCACAGATGGACTATAAAGAGAGCTTTTCCCGGCCGGTATTTATTATCGGTCTTTTCATCGGGCTCATTGCAGGGGCCCTGCTCGGCCTCTTTGCCCTGGCCCCGGTACTTTCGGAAAACAACACCGGGACCTGCGCAGTCCCTGCGGCGGTTTCCTCCTCGTACCTGCCGACCGATATCATCAGTTTCCTCTTTGTGCAGGAAGGGACTTCGGGGTCGCTAGTGCCCGGGGAGAACGGTACGATGACCTTAACGCTTGCCGGGGTCCGGCCCGACACGATCTACTTCTCCGATACTCCGGACCGGATCTCGGGCGGGATCGATACCAGTATCTTTGCCGGAAGCTCTCTCTGGGACAGCACGAGCGCCCCGAACGCCGCGCTGATGCTTGCAAATGAACCGGCGTCGCACGATTCCGTGATCCTGACCCTCTCCCACCCGGTCTACGATGCGGCCAATGCCACGGTCCGGTATACGGCGGTGCAGGTCCCCGACTATACCGGCACCGGCCTGAAGGCATACGCAACGTTTGCAGACCCTTCGGTTCCCGAGCAGTTCGGCCAGGCAATGCTCTTTATCGACAACGCGGATATCCCGGTGACGGTCATCAATACCACTGAAGACCGGAACCACCCGGATATCATCATTACCCGGTGACAAAACCCGGTTTTTCTAAAAAAAAAGTTCCCCGGGAAATTCCCGGGTTATTCTGCCGTGATCTTCGTATAGAACAGCGCAGCAATGACCGCCCCGCAGATGGGGCCGATTACATAGATCGGGAAATACATCCAGAGGTTCGAGCCCCCGAGCAGGCTGTCTGCAAGGTACGGCCCGAACGTACGGGCTGTGTTGAGCGAGGCGCCGGTGATGTTTCCCGCCATCGTGATCATACCCGCAACGGTCAGGCCGATCACAAGTCCCGCAAAGCCCGGCGGGGCCCGCTCGTCGACTGCAACGCCCATGATCACGAGCATCAGCACGAAGGTAGCAATCGCTTCGACAAGGATCGCCTGCCCGTACCCGATCCCCGGGAAGGGAGCGGTCGCCCCGAGCCCGCCGGTCGTCACCGCAGCGGCGCCGAGCGAGAGGTACAGGAGGAAGCTCCCTACTGCTGCCCCGATACACTGGGAGACAATATAACCTGCCGCTTCACCAGACGGGAACTTCTTTACGGCCCAGAGCGCGATCGTCACCGCCGGGTTGAGGTGCGCCCCCGAGACACGCCCGAGCGCGTAGATAACCCCGGCGATCGTGATCCCGAAGACAAGGCCGATTGCCAGCCAGTCGCCAAGCCCTCCCAGTTCCCCGATCCCGACGTTGAATGCCGAAATCGGTGTTGTTCCCGCCGCGAGCATCAGCGTGATCACTGCCGCCCCGGTCCCGAAGTACACAAGGAGCAGCGTCCCTACGCCTTCCGCAATACAGCGGGAGGAGAGCGATGCCATCACGACCCTCCCTTGTAAGCCTCAGCGCAGTCGGGACAGAACATCCTCGGCATCTTTTTCGGGAGTTTTCGTGAAGGGAAGGATAGCCCCCCTCCCAGACGTCGACCTCCTTTCGTATCGTATGCTTCATGCAGGTCCCCATGCCGCAGACCGTGCAGACGGCGACTGCATCCGAGTCAACTCCCTCTTTTGCGCACACGTAGCATTTCATACCGGATCCCCCCGGATCAGCCCGATAGCCGGGCTTACACCGCGTCCTTCCACTGGCAGGAGCAGTGACGGAAGTCCATGAGGGCGGCAGATGCGCAGTCCTTGCAGATCCGGGCCGGTGCGCTGCGGCAACCTTCTTGTTTAAGGCGATGATGTTTGTCATCAGGGTCGCCGTGACCGGTTCGCTCGTTAAGAGGCACGGGTAATCGGCAAGGCGCATCATCGCCGAGAACCGGACCGTCATCGCACACTGCCGGGTAGGCATAGCGCTGCGGGTTTGCGAGCACATCGTTTTTCAGGATCGGCGCGAGGTTCACATCGTAGCCGCCGACCTTTGGCGTGAGCATGCCCTTTGTCCCGGCCTGCATCCTCCGTGCCTTGTCCACGAGCTTCCAGCCGCGGTACACCATGTCCATGAAGTCGCAGTTGTGCAGTTCGACCGCTGCGCCGCGCTTCGGGATAGAGCTGGACATAGTTGTGGTACCTCTTCGTGAGCATGTCCACGACCATGATCGCGTTGAACCCGTCGAGTTCGAGCAGGTACTCTGCTGCGCTTGCCGATGAGCCGGTGGCAAGGGAGAGCACTTCGGTCTCGTTCTTGATCTTCGGGGCTGCCGCGGTAAGCGTCTTGTCCATGACCTCGGTCACCGCCTCGATCACCGCCATGATCACATCGTCCTTGCACATGTTGTACGTGGACTGGGCGATGTGGTGGGCAATGTCGCCGACAGCAGTAAGGCCGGCACGGTCACGATGTTTCCGTAGTGGACGCCCTTCGTCGATGGCGGCCCGGACCGCACCGGTCATCTTTGTCCGGTAGGACTTCATGTACTTCCGGCAGTCAAACGAGGACTGGCCCGCCGCGTCCATGAGCTTTGCCTGTGCCGCGACCGGGGTCTTGTAGATCGACTGGATCATGGCGACCTCTTTTTTGACCTGCGTCGGCAAGAGGTCGCCCCGTCCTCGATCGCATGGGCAAAGACATCGCCAAAGCCGTACGAGGTGTTCATGCCCCAGGACTTGGCGGCAAGGATCGCCTGCTTGTGGGCGACCGGGATCTTCGTGGTCCGGAGGATCTGGTTGACGATGTTGCTGCTGCTCCCCGGGATGAGTGCAAAGTCCACGACGCAGGTGGGCCCGTAGAACCCCGCGTAGCGCCGGGCCGACTCCTTCCCGATCAGGGCCTCGGACTTCCCGACTGCGGCAATAAACGTGTCAACGCTCTTTCTGAACGCCGGGTCCTCGTCGTACAGGATCTCCATGATCACCGGCGTCTGGTAGTGTTCCACGAAGGGATCGTCTTCGGGACGGATCGTGCTGGTCAGGCCTTTGAGGATCGTGTATAGTGGGCATCGACCGAGTCCTTGTGCAGGGCAAAGACCGCCTTGCTCTGGTTTCCTGCCGGTTTCATGCCCTTTACGGCATCGACGTAGGCCTTTGTGTCCCCGATGACGAATTTTGTTCCCCGCTTCTTTTTGATCTGGTTCACATCGGCGTGCTGGGCAGCCATCGCCTCTGCGATCATCTTCTTTACTACCGTCTGCATATCCTCGACTCCCGGCACCCCCATTTTCCGGGTGCCATTATGGCTACAATGGGGGCGACCCTATATATTCTTTCATATAATCCGGGATTTTTCCGGAATGCCGCAAAAAAAGAGGATCAGACTTCGCGCTTCAGGCTGCATGCGAGACGGAGCGAGCTGTTTACCATGTCGGTGAGATCCTGCTGGGTATAGGGGTTGTTTTCGATCTGCTCCCAGTCCTTTGTCGTGTCCTCGTTGTTCTCCCCCACCCACGAGGTGATCGAGACCTCGGGGCTGTGGAACCCGAGCCAGGAAAAGAAGTTCAGAGGTTTCCCGCCACGTGCTGCATCCCGTCCACGTGGCCTATGATGATTAAGCCCACGACCTTGTTTTTTATCATCCGATTGCCGAACCACGAGTACTGGTTCTCGATGCAGTTCATCCGTTCCACGAACTTCTGGACAAGGGCCGAGTGGTTGTTCCAGCGGATGGGGGTAGCCAGGAAAGAGGACATCGCAGTCCAGGACTGCCGTGTAGACCTGGTCCATCTCGTCGTCCTCGTACTTCATCGTGGACTGGCAGGGGTAGGTGCAGTACTCGGGGTTTTCGGAGTAGTTGCCCTCGCACTCGTGGATTCCTGAGGTCTTTTAACCGGAGGAACTTCGTCTCGCACCCGAGGTCTTTGCACCGGTCGAGTGCGGCAAGCAGGAGACGCTCCGATTTCGAGAGTCCTGCCTGCTCCCGGCTGGATCCCGAGATCCCGACGACCCGGGTCCCTTTCACATTCTCCGGCTGGGGCGGGAGGATCGTCCCGACACCGATCTTGCGTCCGACAAGGGGGGATGGCATACGGGTATGTGGGCTAATGGAGGTCTTATGGTTTTGGCCGGTCTCTCCGGAAGGAGAACGCCGCCGATGCAAGGCAGATGAGCCCGCCGGCATACATCGCGTTCCCGAAGAGGGGCGGCAGCACGTCCGGGCCGGCAGAGAGCACTGCGCCCGTGTACCCGAGAGCGTCGAGCTGGAGCACAAGGAGGATTGCTGCCGCAGAGATCCCGAACATGATCCCGAGGTCCTGGAGAATGGTAAGGAGGCTCGATGCGATCCCGGCCTTTTCCTTCGGGAGCGAGACCATGATCTCGATGGTGTTGGGGCCCTGGTACACCGACCGGCAGATGCCGGCAAAGGGCGAGGGCGAGGATCACGAGCCAGATATTGACCGTAGCATAGCCGTACCCCGCAGAGGAAAAAGGAGAGCCCCACGCCAAGGACGCCGAACGCTGCTTAGTTCTTCGGGCAGTACTTGTCGTAAACCCAGCCGCAGACCGGGGAGCCTGCCATCATGGCGATTGGCATCACGAATGCGATAAGGCCGACTTGCGTAGGCGCATAGCCCATCACCCCTTCGAAATAGAAGGGCAGGAGGATGATCAGAATAAAGGTCGCGGTGAAGTACAAGCACGAGGCTTGCCGCCGGGAGAACGAATGCACGGGTGGTGACTAGCGACAGGTCGATAAGCGGCACATCCGTTGTCTTCTCCCGGTACACGAAGAGGACGAGGCGGCGATACCCGCGCCGGCGCTTACTGCGAACCGGAAGGAATCGACCGGCGGGTTTGCGAGCTCGTTTAAGAGGAACGCAGCGCTGTCATAACGAAGATGAGGAGGACGGCGCCGGGATAATCGATGCGGGTGGGGCCGGCTGGCACGGACGGTACCCGGAGGTACCGGAATGCGAGGCACGAGCAGGGCGCAGCCGATCGGGATATTGACAAAGAAGATGAACGGCCAGCCAAGGAATCGACGAGGATCCCGCCAAGGGCCGGGCCGATGATGAGGCCGAGCGCAACGGTTGCCGTGATGTAGCCCATGGCCCGGCCCCGTTCGTCGGCCGGGAAGACCTGCATGACGATTGCCATGGAGATCGACATCATCATCGCGGCCCCGAGCCCTGGAGGATCCGTGCGGCAATAAGGGGGTAGAGCGAGCCGGAGAGGCCGCAGGCAAACGAGCCGATGACAAAGACCGCAAGGCCGGCAATGAAGAGCCGGGAGACGCCGATCCGGCCGGCCAGCGTCCCGAAGATGAGCACGGTGGCAACGATTGTCATCATGTACGCGGTTGCGATCCACTGGGAGAGGCCGAGCGGCACGCCGAACACTGCGGTGATAGTCGGGAGGGCTATTGCTACGATATTGTTGTCGAGCACCGCCATGAAGCAGCTCACGAGGAATGACGAGCAGGATGGCGAGGCGGTGCCGGTAGGCAAACTCCGCGGGGGTCGCTATGTTCGTGTCGGTCAGGGAAAATCACCGTGCGGTAAGGAATGTTGGGCAGGAGGGGAAAAAAGGCCCTGCATGGCGGCAGTTACCTGCCAAAATATTCTGCAACTTCTTTTAAGTGCTCCATGATCGGGAGGCCCTGCGGGCACTTCTCCTCGCATTCGCCGCAGGAGAGGCAGCAGGAGGCATACCCGGGGATGCCGTCGATGGCGCCGCTCAACACCCACGTGTAGACCCCGCCGCACTCCTCCTTTGCATCGTACATGTGCGCCTGGTTGTAGGACTCGAAGCAGCGGGGGATGTCCACGCCATTCTTGCAGGGCATACAGTACCGGCAGCCGGTGCAGGGGATCTTTACCCGGGCCCCGAACGCCTCTTTGACCTGCCGGATAACGGCGAAGTCTTCCGGGGTAAACGAACCGGCACGCCCGTGTTCTGCGTATGCGAGGTTTTCTTCGAGCTGCTGCATCGAAGACATGCCGGAGAGGGCAGTGGTGACATCGGGGTGGTCCCAGACCCAGGAGAGTCCCCATTCCGCGGCGGTACGCCGGACCGGGGCAGCTTCGAGGATTGCCTGCGTTGCTGGAAGGTCGCGGGAGAGCAGGCCGCCCCGGAGCGGTTCCATCACGACAATGCCGAGGTTCCGGGCCGCAGCGTAGCGCAACCCTTCCGTTCCTGCCTGGTATTCCTCGTCCATGAAATTGTACTGGATCTGGGCAAACGTCCAGTCGTAGGCATCCACGATATCCTTGAAAACCGAAAGAGCGTCGTGGAACGAGAAGGCGGGGTACCGGATCCGGCCGTCTGCAACGGCCTGGTCGAGGAATTCAAGGACGCCGAGATTTGAGAGGTTCTCCCACCAGGCTTTGTTGAGGCCGTGGACCAGGTAGAAGTCGATATGGTCGGTGGCGAGCTTTGCGAGCTGCTCGTCGAGGTACCGGTCCATGTCATTGCGGGTCGTAATCAGCCAGCTCGGAGCTTGGTGGCGAGCATGACCTTCTCCCGGTAGCCGTCGGCAAGCGCTTTTCCCACGAGCGGTTCGCTCTCGCCATCGTGGTAAGGATACGCGGTGTCGATGTAGTTGACGCCGCAGTCAATGGCGTGGTGGATCATGGCGATGGCTTTGTCCTCATCGATCGTTCCGGCAAAGCCCGAACTTTCTTTTTGCGGCAGTCGCATGCACCCGAACCCGAGGATCGAGAGGTCATGGGGAACTTTCGGGAATCTTCTGTACAGCATGGCACGTCACCAGTACCAGAGAAAGGCAGTCCGGAGGTATATACCGGACAGGGGCCGGTGTGTGCGTTAATTTCCCCGGGGATAGCGAGGGGTGTGGCCGGAACCCCCGAACGGGGCGGTACCGGAAGAGGAAAAAGGGAACCGAAAACCAAAGACCGCCGGGGGAAATCTCCCCCGGCCGGCCTGTTCTTACTTCGTTTCTTCGTTTGTCTCCATGTGGTCGAGGACCCGGTCCCACATCACGAGGAGCCCGGGGATGACCACGTAGGCGAGGAGGCCGGTGCCGAGAAAGGCACCGACCAGTACGAGTTCGGTGTCCATAGGGATCGCCTCTAGGCGAGGGCGGGAACACCGTCCGCCCAGGTCTCGATAACGGTCTGGATGGCGTCGTCCTCGTAGGACGAGAGCGAGACCTGCTGCCGGGCAAATGTCAGGAGGAAGAGCTCCCCGTTTGCCGCATGGCACCTGAGGGTAGCGGAGAACGTGTCGGTGTCCGAGTCATGGGCAGGGATTCCCCCGTGCGCCGTGACATTGGCGGAATTTGCGAGGACCGCTGCGATGCCTGCCTTGTAGCCGTCGATGGTGTTGTAGCTCTCCGAGCTGTTGCCGATCACTTTGGCATCGTTGTCCTGGTACACGAACTTTGCCTTGTAGTTCTCGCGGGACTTCTCTACGGGCGGGTGGTTGGCGCCCGAGCTCATATACGATACGCATCCGAACGGGTTGTTCGTGATGATGGACTGGACGAGGTTGTTGAACGTGTCCACGTCCTCGAACGGTTCCGCAAGCGTGCGGACCGCACTCTTGACTGCACTCCTTGGTGTGAAGTCTGCCATTTTTTTCAACTCCTTTGTTCTTTTTTCCTGGTCTCGGGGCGCCCTTTGACATACAATCATTGGCGTTATGAGTATATAGCGGAAAAAAGGTGAGTGAATCCGGGCCCGGTTCTTACCCGGATACGCTATTGGGGCAGGGAGAGTTACGGGTCTGTTGATCCGTGTGATATTTTTGACTTGTTTTTCCTGTAAGGGCTGTAACGGGCTGCGTTTTGAAGAGTTTTGTAACTGTTGTGACGTTCGCGATGCCCCAGTCAAAGACCCGGTACCGGGCAAGGCCCGCCTCCCGGGAGAAGATCCAGAGCTCGATAGAGTCTGCCGGCGAGCGATAATAGGACCGGAGCAGGAGGATTTCGGGGAGGTAGAGTTCCGTCACCCGTGCAGCGCCCCGGACCGGTTCCCTGGGTCGGATAATCTTGATGAGAATTCCCTGTTCCGGTGACCGTCCTACCAGGTCAAAGAGTGGGGCCGGCCCGGTTGTTTTCCCGACAATGTACCCCTCTGCGGCAAGGATCTTTGCGGCTTCAAAAGTGCCCTTTGGCGGACGGAGCCAGTTTTCATGAGAGGATGCAGACTGCGTCCGCCCCTTCCGGCGGCTGCCGGTCCGGGTTTTTCGGTTTTTAACGGTGCGGCGGCGTGAAGTCTTGCCTGTACCGGCCGTTGTCTTTCCCGCGTCCGTTTCGGGAAAAAGAAGATCTGTCGTTTTACCTGCTGCGGGTGGTTCGCAGGGGCTGATCGGGTTGCTGTGCGTGGTATCGGATGTGACCGCGGCTGAGTCGATCACATCCTGTGGCCTGGTTTCTGTTGTCGTGGGTAATCCCTCTTTCTGATGATACGGCCCGTGACCCCGAGCCCGGGAAACTGGAATTTTTTTTAGCACTCAAATCGCCGTACAGGGGGCCGGACGCTACCGTCCCGTGTACGAAAAAGCCGGCGCCGGCCCGGGAAGGACGAATATCCCGGTGTGCAAAAACAGGATCAAACGATGATCGTTACGGCACACACTGCCAGAGGAGAGGGATCAATGGCACCCGGACCGGCGGTCATCGACGTATAGCAGAAAAGACAGGCGAAACGTTCCCGGCCGGGGCGCCCGTGAATACGACCCCGGCTCCGGCGATCGGGCAAAGCGGTTCTTTCTCGTTCACATCGATACCCATGAGTCCGCAGGCGAGGGCCATGAGGATAATGCAGGCATTTGCGAGGCGGCGGGCAGCCAATTTTGCGTACCCGTACTTCGCAATGTTCCTCGTAACCTTAAAGCAGAACGTCAGGGGCATTGTGACTGTTTTTATAAAAGACGTGCCGGGTTAAATGCTTCCTGTAAGGTGCGGGAATTTTGGAAGTTATCGGGCATTTTTTGCGCATTTGCATAAACTTGGGTTAATTTAGAGCCAGGATTTTATTGCAGATAAACCAAGAGTATAGTTATACGCCCCCCGTGAGGTTAGTTACGCAACAAATCGATTGACCCGATTGGGTACAGTTACAGAACCTTTATAAGATTCTGGACTAACGTATACGTGTTATACTCGCTATCGTCCTGTCTAAAAGACTTGGGACGATAGTTTCTTCTTCTGTGATCCTTAAAATAAAACGTGATGAATAATCGCGTAGCTGTTTTTATCGATAACGGGTATTTGTCCAAAGTCCTTCCCGATGGAAAAAAGGTCGATTTTCTCAAATTCTGCGATAAGGTCTGCGAAGGCAGGGAGCGGCTCAGAACGTATTTTTACGATTGCAAGCCGTACGTAAGCGACCCGCCAACCGATGAGGAAAAGGTGAAGGTCAGCAGCTATAACAAATTCGCGGGTAAAGTGGAAGCCCTTCCCCGGTTCCAGATGCGGTACGGGAAGCTGCGCAAGAACAAGGATGACGGTACCTACGAACAGAAACGCGTCGATATCCTGCTTGCGGTCGAACTGGTCCGCCTAAGCTGGGCCGGTCAGATCGGGTACGCGATTATTGTGACCGGTGACAGCGATTTTGTGCCGGCTATCGAGGCGGCAAAGGACGCTGGTGTCATCACAAAACTTTACTATTCACGCAGGGCAGTCCACGATGAGCTGCTTTCGGCGGTCGATGAACGCTGCGAGATGGACGGGGCGTTTGTCGAGAGCGTGAAGAGGGAGGGGTAATTGTTCTGATCATTCTTTGGGAGGATACGGGGCCATGAGGATAATGCAGGCATTTGCGATGTAGCGGGCAGCCATTTTTGCGTACCCGTACTTCGCAATGTTCCTCGTAACCTTAAAGCAGAACGTCAGGGGCATTGTGACTACGTTTATAAAAGACGTGCCGGGTTAAATGCTTCCTGTAGAGTACGGGAAATTTGGAAGTTATTTGGGGGGGGAAAACCTGGGGCAAGGATTAGAATGTTAGGAAAGGGTTGAGACGAGAGAGGTACGCAGGAAATAACACTGTAGTTTATTTTAGAATAATTTAAGGTCACCTTTTTCTAATTGAGTAAACGAATAAACGGGCATGTCGGGATCAATTTCATGTAAGAATAATGAAGGTATTACTTCTGAGGTTAAAACAAAAGATTTTATTTTATATTGTTTTAGAGGCAGTGAGTAATACAGGAGTATTTTTTTATAATTTATTTTCAGCCATTTATCTCGTTTTTTATGCTTTATTACCCATGCCTCTTCTTCATCAGATCCTTGATAAAGCCGAATTATCTCATTAGCCATTTCTCGAGCATTTCTGCCAAAATTTAAATTTTTACATTCTATAGAATAGATAATCTCTCGTTTTTCATCAATTGCAAGAATATCTATATCCCCTAAATTTTCTGAGGCTGATGTATCACTTCCAAAAGGAATCGGAACGTTCGCTCGAAATAAACCACTTTGTATTTCTTTTAAACCATTTTTCGATAAAATGTGTAAAGGCTTCTCCTTTAATTTTTAATATTTCTGCAATATATGATCTCATTTCAGGTACTGAATAAGTTGGATCATACCTGCCTTCGTCAATTAACTCTCCGATATATGTTAAAGCGCGTTCAGAGTTTAGAGAACCCCACAAAATAATAGGATCCTCTTTAGGTTCTGGACCTATGAGAAGTGGTCTTCTGGCATGAGATAATCTTCTCCTAAATTTCCATGGTGCAATATCGGCTTCAAAGGTAAATCCTTTAGGTGGGTTTTCCCATTTCTTTCTATTGGAAAGTGAGAATTCATCTAACGCACGATCAACTTCTCGTTCTTTCCAATTTAGTGATTGAATAATGCGTTTTTTAAATTCGTTTTTGCTAAGTGTATAAACAGGACCTTGCTGTTCTGGACAAATAAACAATTCAGTACTATGAATCAAACAACTAAGAATCTCGAAATTTGATTAATATTTAGTCCAAATTCTGCGATAATGGCTTCATTCATCTCTCTGGATATACTGGACTTATCCGAATTCTTCGTTTTTCTACAGTAATCGAACATCTCTTTGTAATGATTATAAGATCCTTCAAGGGATTCTTGAGTTTTTTCTTTAAGAAATGCTGTATATCCCTTTTCTAAGTCTTGCATCGGAGTATGATCCTTCCGCCTGCTCCAAATATAAAATCCGATTTAAGGAGATTATAGTAGAATAAATCGGCTACCGTGGCCCATTCAATAATATTATGAATAATTGCCAGCATTTTATCGAGGTCATCACTATTAGTAATTTTACTCCCATTCGGAGGTTCGGCTATAATGACTTCGATAAGAGTCCTGACACAAGTTAATGTTTGATCGATTTTGGATCGATCCTCCATTAATCTTTGAATAAATACCGAATCGTTAGGAAAACAAGCCTCTTGGTATGGGCTGAAAACATGGATTTTTTTACCGGTATGTAAAACAGCGTCAAAAGTGCCAATTAGATTATTTAAAAGATCTTTCCAATAAAAATTTTTTATCTGCCTTTTTAATCGCTTCACATAAATTTCAACAATCGCCTTACACACCTCATCCTTTTGCCTGTTTGATTGTAGGTTTGCAAAATTCCAATTAGTTAATTCTGTAATTATGCCAAGTGATTGCTCCTGTATATCGTGATATTGAATTAATCGAAGAGGGGGTAAATTGTTATTAATTAAAAGTCCTTCAGTACTATCCATAAATAAAAACATTTGTTTTTTTATCCCTAGGGGTGCATAAATCTCTACAATTTCATTAATACTTTTATCAGTTAAATCGCAAGTGCCACAACGCTTCGTTATTAATTTCGCAAAAGACTTTAACAAAGCCCTTAATAGCACTCTTTCCCCGTTATTATCAGAACCTTTTAATTGTTTTTATAAAGGAATTGGGAATTTCAAAAAAAATTGCTCTCCCTTGAAACTGGATGTGAAACGATCCATTTTCTTGCAGGCATTCAAATTCATCTTCTCTAATATTTTCCCATTTACCTATATCTTCAAATTGGATAAATATATGAAGGGGAGCCTCTCCTAAAGGCTCCAAATGCTTTTTTAAACTTGGGGTAACCTGAAAAAGCCAATATGCTATTGGCTTTAATAGTTCCATGGCTAATGTGAGTATTTTTTGCTCACATTTGTCGACATCTTTATAGTAAAATACCCAAACTGGTTGATTGTAACCTTCAATTACATAACCAAAATAGTTCCATACAGGTTCCTTCAGCTGATAAATGGGTATTGATGGGTCATGATACGCATTATTGACTGAAGCTAGGATTATTGAACCTGACACCCCTACTTCTGCACAGTGATCATCATTTATTCTTTTTGTATCCATTCGAATTTTTTTTCCATAACCTGTAGGTATAGGGAATACCTTTGGAATTATCAACGGTTCTAATATAAGCGTACCCCTTTCCTCATATAATGCAAATAAATCTAGAAATGAATCCGTGACATAATAGTAATAGTTAAAAGCATCTGCATATGCTTTAACATATTTCCACAGAGTTAAGCGCTCGCATTTGCCGCTTAAACTTATAATTTTTAAATTTTCTGCAGATATTAAAAGAGTTCGAGTATTTTCATCAAAATTATACGCAAGCCGAGATCCTCGTCCAATATGTCCGAATATTTTGAGAATAAAAAATTCATATGAATTAAAATCTCCCTTAAGATTCCTAATTATCTGAAAATCTCTTTATTTATTTCTTTACTTGTGTCATTTAACTCCCAATTCCCTTTTGGATTGAGTTCATCGTAATTTTCTGTTGTATCGCTAATTAACTGCACGTAAACGAGTTTGTTAGAATCTATTCGAAAAAGACCTTCAAGTATGGGTAGATTTTCAGGAATTTCTGGGAACGAATAATCAATATAATCATATCCCATCAAGTAGAGATATTTCAAGGTTTTATTCCATAGAACTTTCCTATAGGATGTGGTAAAATTAGCTTCAATATGAAATTTTATCGCAGTCTTAATGATATAATGTCTTACTGCGCAAAGGAGAGAAATAGGATTTAATATAATCAAAGTATTTTTGTAATTTATTAAAGGGGCTCGTACAAGCTTATGTGAATTAATCTGATCCTTTTGAAAGTTACAGTTTTCCCTTGTTAAATAGAATGGTCTTAATATATCGTCAATGGGTGAGATAATTGGTTCCAGATCTTTTTTTTGAAATATTACCGCGTTTTTGTATTGTAAATACAAAGCGATCTCGGGAATTTCAATATCTTCTCGTTTACTTGTCCAATCATGAACGGTATCCATATATCTCGTATGGTATAGCTTACTAGCTATTGAATTACTTAATGTCAAAATTGCCAGAATTCGAGGCATTACTTCATCAATAAATTCGGTTGGAAATTTGTCAGGATATGAGTTTAAAAGAGAGATAATGTCTTCTAAAATATCATTTTCTTCGTGGTAAATGCTGGGATAAACGACGTTATTGCCATTATTAAACACAATATTTTCTGTGAACAAATATTCAGGGGGATCTTCTTCCAAGCCTATCTCGCTATCCGTTAGAAGGAATTTATTTAA